>Ga0209023_10005616_pt1 | contig 13612 bp, 9 predicted proteins | sample LakOneMetagenome_FD_187468 | JGI IMG/M metagenome (GOLD analysis project Ga0209023, IMG submission 187468) | Freshwater and sediment microbial communities from Lake Erie, Canada (SPAdes) (version 2) | ecosystem: Environmental > Aquatic > Freshwater > Lentic | place: Lake Erie, Canada | collected...
CAGATCGAGGGCATCAAGGGCGAGTCGATGGACGACAAGCACAAGGACTGGATCGAGTGCACCTCGGTGACCTGGGGCGTGAAACAACCGCGCTCGGCCACCGCGTCCACCGGCGGCGGCCACACCGCCGAACGCTGCGAGCACGAGGAAGTCGTGATCGACAAACTGGCCGACCTGGCCTCGCCGATCCTGCTGCAAACCTGCTCGGCCGGCAAGACGATCCCGAAAGCCAAGCTCGAATTCATGCGCGCCGACGGCCAGGGCGACCGCATCAAGTACTTCGAGATCGAACTCGAGAATGTGCTGATCGGCGCCATCAAGCCGAAGGTGGAAGAGGGCGCGATCATCCAGGAGAAAGTGGGCCTGAAGTTCTCGAAGATCAAGTGGAAGTACACCCAGCAAAAGGTGACCGGCGGCGCTGGCGGCAATACCTCGGGCGGCTGGGACCTGGCCAGCAACAAGGTCGTCTGATCTGCGGAGTCGCTTCCGCAGTCTGCAGCACACGGGCCGGCGTCCTGCCGGTCCGTCATCTTCCATCAAGGTTCGTCATGAACGGTTTCACCCCCGGCGTGCTGGATCGCCTGATGGACGAGCGCCCGGAAGGAAGCGCCCAGCTGTCGGTCGAGCAGATCAAGGACCTGGTGGCGCGCGACCTCGAAGCGCTGCTCAATTCGCGCGTGGCGCTGCCCGCCGGCGCCTTTGCCAGCCACCCGCTGGCCGGCGCCTCGATCCTGAACTACGGCCTGCTGGACTTCGCCGCCTTCTGCCTCACCAGCGCCGAAGACCGCGCCGCGATCTGCGCCAGCATCAAGTCCGCCATCGAAACCCACGAGCCGCGACTGAAAGAGGTCAGCGCCAGCCTGGTGCCGCTGGCCGGCAGCGTCAACCGGCTCGACTTCGTCATCCACGCGCGCCTCGCGCTTCTCGATGCCGGCGACGCGGTGAATTTCAGCGCGGTGCTGCAGCCCTCGTCGCTGCATTACGCGGTGCGGCGCACGGCGCGTCCGCGCTAGTTTCCTCTATCGATATCAAGGACCCGACATCCATGGACATCAACCTCAAGACCCTGATCGGCAAACTGAACGACGCCTCGCGCACCGCGGCCACGCGCGCCGCCAACATCGGCGTCGGGCTGGGCCAGTACGAAGTCGACGTCGAGCATGTGTTCCTGGCGCTGCTCGAACAGCCCGATTGCGACTTCGTGGTGGCCGCGCGCGCCTGCGGCATGAGTCTCACGGCGCTGGAAAACGATCTGCGGCGCGAGGTAGCACGCTTTGCCACCGGCAGCGCACGCACGCCGGTGTTTTCGAAACACCTGCCGATCCTGTTCGAGCATGCCTGGCTGATCGCCTCGCTCGGCAACGGCCAGCCGAACCTGATCAGGAGCGGCCACCTGCTGCTGGCGCTGCTGACCGAACCGGGCCTGGCCCAGCTGGCGCGGCGCGGTTCGCCGCTGTTCGCCGAATTCCCGCTCGATCGCCTGAAGCACGATTTCGACAAGCTCACGCGCGGATCAAGCGAAGCCGTGGCCGTTGCGAGCGGCATGGCGGCCGGTGGCGGCGACCCGGTCGGCGAGCTCGAAGCGCAAGCGCCCGGCAAGACGCCATCGCTGGACCAGTTCACCACCTGCCTGACCGAACGCGCGCGCGGCGGCAAGGTCGATCCGGTGATCGGGCGCGACCCCGAGATCCGCCAGGCCATCGACATCCTGATGCGGCGGCGCCAGAACAATCCCATCCTCACCGGCGAGGCCGGCGTCGGCAAGACCGCCGTGGTCGAAGGGCTGGCGCTGCGCATCGCCCAGGGCGATGTACCCGAGGTGCTGCGCGGCGTCGAGATCCACACGCTCGACATGGGCCTGCTGCAGGCCGGCGCCAGCGTGAAGGGCGAGTTCGAGAACCGCCTGAAGAACGTGATCGACGAAGTGAAACGCAGCCCGCACGCGATCATCCTCTTCATCGACGAAGCGCATACCATGATCGGCGCCGGCGGTACGGCCGGCCAGAACGATGCGGCGAATCTGCTGAAACCCGCCCTGGCGCGCGGCGAACTGCGCACCATCGCCGCCACCACCTGGAGCGAATATAAAAAGTATTTCGAAAAGGACGCGGCGCTGGCGCGGCGCTTCCAGGTGATCAAGGTCGAGGAGCCCGACGAAGCCACCGCCTGCGCCATGCTGCGCGCGATGGCGCCGCTGATGGAGCAGCACTTCAAGGTGCGCGTGTTCGACGAAGCCATCACCGAGGCGGTGCGCCTGTCGCACCGCTACATCAGCGGGCGCCAGCTGCCGGACAAGGCGATCAGCGTGCTCGATACGGCCTGCGCCAAGGTGGCGCTGGGCCAGAGCGCCACGCCGGCGCTGCTGGAAACCTGCACCCGCGCCATCGAGCAGCTCGACGCCCAGGCCGCGGCGCTCGGCCGCGAGCAGAGCGCGGGCCTGGACCATGGCGCGACGCTGGCCCAGCTGCGCGACGAACGCGCGCTGCAGGCCGCCGAGCAGGAACGCCTGCAGGCACGCTGGGAACGCGAACGTACGCTGGCCGACGAGATCGCGGCCATGCGCGGCGAACTCGAAGCCGGGCGCGGCGACAGTCCTGCGCTGAAAAGCATGATGGAGCAGCTGCACACGCTGCAGGGCGAAGCGCCGCTGGTGCCGGTGCAGGTCGACGGCAATACCGTGGCCGCCATCGTCGCCAGCTGGACCGGCATCCCGCTCGGGCGCATGGTGAAGGACGAGATCAAGACCGTGCTGCAATTGCAGCCGCTGCTGGACGAACGCATCCTCGGCCAGTCGCATGCGATCGGCGTGGTGGCGCAGCGGGTGCGCACCGCGCGCGCGAATCTCGACGATCCGAACAAGCCGAAGGGTGTGTTCCTGTTCGTCGGCACATCGGGCGTGGGCAAGACCGAAACCGCGCTGGCGCTGGCCGATCTGCTGTACGGCGGCGAGCGTAAACTCGTCACCATCAACATGAGCGAATACCAGGAGGCGCACAGCGTATCAAGCCTGAAGGGTTCGCCGCCGGGTTATGTCGGCTATGGCGAAGGCGGCGTGCTGACCGAGGCCGTGCGCCGCAATCCCTACAGCGTGGTGCTGCTCGATGAAGTGGAAAAAGCCCACCCGGACGTGCTGGAGCTGTTCTTCCAGGTCTTCGACAAGGGCGTGCTGGACGATGCCGAAGGGCGCCAGATCGACTTCCGCAACACCATCATCATCCTGACCTCGAACACCGCGTCGAGCACGATGATGGGCGCTTGCCTGAACAAGAGCGCGGCCGAGATGCCCAAGCCCGAGCAGCTCGCGGAACTGATCCGCCCGCAGTTGATGAAGCAGTTCAAGCCGGCCTTCCTGGGCCGCCTGACGACCGTGCCCTTTTATCCGATCGGCGACGAGGTACTCGCGAACATCATCCGCCTGAAGCTGGACCGCATCGGCAAGCGCGTGCGCGACAATCACCAGGCCAGGTTCGAGTACGACGACGCGCTGGTGAACGCGGTGCTGGCGCGCTGCACCGAGGTCGATTCGGGTGCGCGCAATGTCGACACCATCCTGAACGGCACCCTGCTGCCCGAGATCGCCGACACGGTGCTGGCGCGCATGGCCGAGGGCGGAGCGATCGCGCGTATCAAGGTGGGCGCCACCAAGGCCGGGCGCTTCAAGTACACCATCGAACCGGCATAAGGAGGCGCCATGAGCACGCTCGAACAACTCCTCACACCGATCAGCGCGGCGGCTCCCTGCGGCGAGAGCCTGGCGTTCACGCCCGAACTCGACGCCATCGCCCAGGCGCGCAAGGCCGACGATCCGTCGCTGGAGCAGGGCGCCTGGGTCACCACGCTGAAGGAAGCCGACTGGAAGTTCGTGTCCAAGCGCTGCGCGGTGCTGATCGAAACGCGCAGCAAGGACCTGCAGCTGGCGGTGTGGCTGGCCGAGGCGAATGCCAGGACCGCCGGGCTGCGCGCGCTCGGCGACGCGCTGCAATTAATCGGCGCGCTGTGCGACCGTTACTGGGACGGCCTGTATCCGCTCCCGGACGAAGACGGTTTCGAGCAGCGCATCGGTAACCTGAGCTGGATCGCGGCGCGCGTGCCGCAGCTGGTGACGGAGTGTCCGGTGACCGAAGGCGCGGGCTTTTCGATGCGTGACATCGAAGCCGCGCGCACGCATGGCGCGAACGCGATTGCGGACGTAGAGGCGGCGCGCGGCCGTACCTCGAAAGCCTTTTCCAAGAAGCTGCTGGACGACGGCGCGCATTGCCTGGCCATGCTGGACGAGCTGGAGAAGTCAGTCGATGCGCGCCTGGGCAACGACGGCCCGAGCTTCGGCGGCGCCAGAAGCGCGCTGCAGAACCTGATCCATTTCGTTACACCGGCGGCCGGTAAGACGGTGGCCGGGGCGGCGCCCACAGCTGCGCCGGCGGAAACGTCCACGAGTGCGGCGCTGCCGCCTGCCGCTTCAAGCGGCGCGGCATCCGGCCCGCTGCAAAGCCGCGCCCAGGCCCTGGCCCAATTGCGCGCGGTGGCCGAGTTCTTCCGCCGCACCGAGCCGCACAGCCCGGTTGCCTACCTGGCCGACAAGGCAGCCAGTTGGGGCGAGCAGCCGCTGCACGTGTGGCTCAAGTCGGTGGTCAAGGATGCGGCGGCGCTGGCCCACGTCGACGAACTGCTCGGCGTCGAGCGGGGAGGGGAAAAAGAGGGGTGAAATAATCTTTCATGGAGCACTCTCCGGTGAAAGAATATTTCAGGGCGGCTCAACAGGCCGCCCTGTTTGTTTTTGGGCCGATGCCTATTCGGCCGGCTTGTCGCCCGGCGTAGCAGCCTTGCTCATGCCGGGATTGACCATCGACGAAGCCTTGGCGATCTGCTCCTCGACGTTCTGCACCGCCTGGCGCGTGGCCTGCGTCACCTGTTCGTAGCCCTTGAAGGCATTGTCGATCGCGGCCTTGATGATCTCGACCGCGTTTTCCGACCCTGGCTTCACGTTTTGCGTGACGTCGTAGATCAGCGCCGACAGCGTGCTTTTCGCTTCCGCCACGTGGACGTCGGCGGCGCGCCGGAACTCGCCCTGCATCTCGTCGATGATGGTCTTCAGCTGGGCGCGGTATTCGGCGCTGTCGGTGGCGCCCGGGGCCATGCGGGCCGACAGGGCGTCGAAGGCGGCGCGGGCATCGCGCGCCTGGGACAGGTCGCGGCTGGCCGCCAGGGTCTGGTCCATGGTGGTGCGGGCGGTTGCCATGTTCAGCGCGACGACCTGTTCCAGACCCTTGACCGTTTTACTGGCAAGCATGTCGAAGGTCTGCATCTGCAGGTCGAACAGGGTTTTGGTGGCGCTGGCGAATTGCTCGGGGCTCGTGAACATCAATGTCTCCTCGGTATAGGTATGGAACGACGGACGACGTGCTGGCACATATGCTGGCTCAGTTGGTAGAACGAGCAGCCTATTATTTAGCAACGATGAGCTTTTCGCAACGGGCGTCCCGATACGGACCGGCAGCGCGTTCCCAGCCGGGGCCGAGCGGGGTCTGCGCGCAGGCCAGCGCGCCGTCGGCCTTGCTGCGCCACTGGAACCAGGGCGCGGGTTTGGCGAGGGCGCCCGCGCAGACGGTCGCGATAAGGATGCTGCTGACGAAGGTGGAGAGTTTCATGTGAAGCCGAGCATAGCACAGGCCTGGGCGCGGGATTGCGCCTTGCGCTTCCCATGATGGGAAGGTGTATGCTTTCCGCTTGACTGGAGAGTAAAGAATGGACAGCATGAATATCGGCGACGCCGCGCGCGCATCACAGGTGTCGGCCAAGATGATCCGCCATTACGAAGCGATCGGCCTGATCGGCGAAGCGCGGCGCACCGATGCCGGGTATCGCCTGTATTCGAGCCAGGACGTGCAGGTGCTGCAATTCATCCACCGCGCCCGCGCGCTCGGTTTTTCGCTCGACCAGATACGGGATTTATTGGCGCTGTGGCAGGACAAAGGGCGTGCCAGTGCCGATGTGCGTGCGCTGGCGCGTGAACATATCGGTGAACTGAACCGCAAGATTGCCGAAATGGAGGCGATGCGGCGCACGCTGGAGCGATTGGCGGCATCCTGCCATGGCGATAGCCGCTCGGATTGCCCGATCCTGGATGACCTGGCGGCATCCTGATACAAGAAGAGAGCGCAAAAACGCAAAACGCCGCAAACCTTGGAAAAGGATTGCGGCGTTTTGCGCCGGCTGTCGCCAGAAAACTTTGGTGCCCACGGAGGGACTCGAACCCCCACACCTTGCGGCACATGGACCTGAACCATGCGCGTCTACCAATTCCGCCACGTGGGCCTACGGTACTGCACTTACGGTACAACAAAACAACGCGGATTTCACTTCCGGTAGAGTGGTGCCCACGGAGGGACTCGAACCCCCACACCTTGCGGCACATGGACCTGAACCATGCGCGTCTACCAATTCCGCCACGTGGGCACTGGTTACTGCTAACAATGATCTGCGTTCCGCGTGGGCACGGAGTGCCCACCCTACGATCAATGGTACTGCTTACTTCTGCGGTTTGCTGCCAGTAGATGGTGCCCACGGAGGGACTCGAACCCCCACACCTTGCGGCACATGGACCTGAACCATGCGCGTCTACCAATTCCGCCACGTGGGCATTTTTACTGCTATCGTCAACATCATGCTGGCGATGAGTCGTGCGCTCAAGAGCACACGCTACTGCTTTACTGCTGAAGCTGATACAATATCAGGCTTTCCTATTTTTCGCTAGGTCAACTTTCGCTGCCTGGCGTAGAACTTCCTGATTCTGCTGCTTCTTTTTCTTTCGCTTCAACATGTGTCGTTGCGAGAGAGCCGAGATTATAGCGGAAGGATTGCAAAAGTCAAAGACCCAGCTGCAAGGGTTTCTGCGCGACCGAATTGACGTGTAACGCAGGCTGCAACCCAGCCGTATTTGCAGACATATTTGCAGCCGTATTAGCGGCCTTGTTTCGCCACCTTATCTGCCGGCCTCATTTGCCCGCCTTATTTGCTGAGCTTATTTGTCCAAGCCTTTTCGTCCACCATATAGCACGCCACGGCGCACGCTTCGTTAGGCGAATCGCCCGGTCCTCCGTTACACTACGCCTGTCAAGGTGTCAATCCAACCATGGTGCCGGCGGGTCCGGCGCTTATATAGAAGAATTCAAGAAAACGATTTGAAGCAACCTACTCATACCATTCCTAGCCGCGAGGAAATCCTCGGCGTCTTCCGCGATGCCGGTACCTCACTCGACGCGGCCACTCTTGCGCGTGCCCTGAAGGTCAAGCCTGATGCCCAGGAAGTGCTGGGCCGCCGCCTGAACGCCATGCAGCGCGACGGACAACTCACTGCCGGCGACGACGGCGTCTATGCGCTGGCCGACAGCGGCGGCTTCGTTGCCGGCCGCATCGCCGCCCACCGCGACGGTTTCGGCTTCGTGATCCCGGACGAACCGGGCGCCGACCTGTTCCTGAACGACAAAGAGATGCAGAAGGTGCTGCATGGCGACCGCGTACTCGCGAAAGTCACCGGCACCGACCGCCGCGGCCGTCCCGAAGGCACGATCGTCGAAGTCGTCGAACGCGCGAACAGCCACATCATCGGCCGCCTGCTGAACGAAGGCGGCGTCTGGATCGTCGCGCCGGAAGACCAGCGCATGAACCAGGACGTGCTGGTGGCCGGTGGACCGGGCAAGGCGAAAGCCGGCCAGGTCGTGAGCGTGGAACTGATCGAACAACCGGCGCGCTTCCAGCAGCCGACGGGCCGCATCGTCGAAGTGCTCGGCGAGCTGGACGACCCGGGCATGGAAATCGAAATCGCCGTGCGCAAGTTCGGCGTGCCGCACGTGTTCTCGCCGACCGCGCTCAAGCAAGCGAATAAACTGCCGAACGAAGTGCACGATCCCGACCTGGTCGACCGCGTCGATTTGCGCGACGTGCCTTTGGTGACCATCGACGGCGAAGACGCACGCGACTTCGACGATGCCGTCTACTGCGAACCGGTCAAGCTTGGCGGCGAGCGCGGCTACCGCCTGCTGGTGGCGATCGCCGACGTCAGCCACTACGTGAAGCCGAACGATTCGCTGGACGCCGACGCCATCGAGCGCAGCACCTCGGTGTATTTCCCGCGCCGCGTGATCCCGATGCTGCCGGAGAAGCTGTCGAATGGCCTGTGCTCGCTGAACCCGGCCGTCGACCGCCTGACCCTGGTCTGCGACATGGTGGTCACCGCCAAGGGCGAAGTTACGGCCTACCAGTTCTACCCGGCCGTGATCCACTCGGCCGCGCGCCTGACCTATAACCAGGTCGCCGCCGTGCTGGCCGATCCGAAGGGCGAAGAAGCGCAAGCGCGTCCGGCCATCATGCCACACCTGCTGAACCTGAACGACGCCTTCCATGCGCTGCTGGGCGCGCGCCAGGAACGCGGCGCCATCGATTTCGAGACGACCGAAACCTACATCGTCTGCAACCCGATGGGCAAGATCGAAAAGATCATCCCGCGCACCCGCAACGACGCGCACCGCCTGATCGAGGAGTGCATGCTGGCCGCGAACGTCTGCGCCGCCGACCTCCTGATCCGCCACAAGCACCCGGGCACCTTCCGCATCCACGCGGTGCCGACCGAGGAAAAGCTGAACCAGCTGCGCACCTTCCTCAAGCAGACCGGCCTGAACCTGGGCGGCGGCAGCAAGCCGGCCGCATCCGACTACGCCGCCGTCATGCGCGAGATCAAGGAGCGTCCGGACGCGGCCCTGCTGCAGACCATGCTGCTGCGCTCGATGCAGCAAGCCGTCTACAGCCCGGACAACGTCGGCCACTTCGGCCTGGCCTACGAGGCCTATGCCCACTTCACCAGCCCGATCCGCCGCTATCCCGACCTGCTCACGCACCGCGCGATCAAGGCGATCCTGCTGGGCAAACGCTACGAGCCGAAAGGCATCGATCTCGGCAAGCTGAACACGACCGTGTCGAACGCCACCCGCAAGCAGGCGGCGAAAGACAAGCTTGAGGGCAAGGTCAAGAACGAAAAAGACCTGACCATCTGGGACGCGCTCGGCGTGCACTGCTCGGCCAACGAGCGCCGTGCCGACGAAGCGTCGCGCGATGTCGAGAACTGGCTGAAGTGCTACTTCATGCAGGACAAGCTGGGCGAGTCCTTCACCGGCACCGTGGCCGGCGTGACCACCTTCGGCATCTTCGTGCAGTTGGACGAGCTATACGTCGAAGGCCTGGTGCACGTGACCGGCCTGGGCCAGGATTACTTCCAGTACGACGAAGCGCGCCATTTGCTGCGCGGCGAGCGCACGGGTAAAACCTTTGGCCTGACCGACCGCGTGACGGTGCAGGTGGCCAAGGTCGACCTGGAAGCACGCAAGATCGACCTGGTGCTGGCCGAGGGTGAGGGCGCGGTTGCCGCGCCTGCACAGGACCGCCAGCCATCCCGCGCCGACGAAGGCCGGGGCAAGGGCAAGGCCGCCAATGGCCGCGATGCCAAGCCGGTCCAGACCGGCGGCAACGGCGGCGGCAACGCCTCGCGCTTGAACTTCGACGAGCTCGCCGAAACCAAGCCGTCCGGTAAGTCCAAGCGTTCGCGCCGCGCCCGCAAGGAAGCAGCGGAACTGGCGCGCCAGCAGGCGAGCGAGGTCCGTGCACCGGAACTGCAAGCCGACACCGGGATCGAGACCGAAGTCGAGGCCGGAGTCGGGTCCGCATCGGCCGAAATCGTCGGCAAGAGCAAGAACAAGCGGTCGCGCAGCGCGCGCCGCAGGGCTGCGGCGGAACGCCAGGCAGCGAGTGCGCAGGCGGCGAACGTTCAGCCAGCGGCTGTGCAGCCAGTGACTGCGCAGCCGACGAACGTGCAGCCAGCCCGGGACGCCCAGGTGTACAAGGTCGAGGCGCCGCAAGTGCAGTCGCAGCCGGAAGCTACGCCGCAGCCAGCAGCCAAGCCGGCACGCAAGGCGAAAGCCAAGCCAGTGCCGGCAGCAGCGCCCGTGGAAGCGGCCGCTCCAGCCGTGGTGCCAGCACCGGCTGCCGCGCCAGCCCCGGTTGAAGCGGCAGCAGCAGCCGAAGCTCCAGCCAAGCCGGCGCGCAAGCGCAAGGCCGCCGCTGCACCGGCCCCGGTCGAGCAGGCGGAAGCCGTGCGCGAGCCGGTTGCCGCCGCGGCGCCGCAGCCTGTGGACACTCCGGTGCCTGCAGCGCCGAAGCGCACCCGCGCCGCCAAGGCCGTCAAGGCTGTGCTGGAAACCCCGGCCCCGGCGCCGCAAGCCGAGACCGTCGTCGAGGCAGCACCGGTGGCCGCCAAGCGTGCACGCCGCACCAAGGCCGCCGACGTGGTTGCGCAAGTTGCCGAGGCGTCGCCAAGTGTCGCCGAAGCCATCGCTGCAGTTGAAGCGCCGGCCAAGCCACGCCGCACGCGTGCCGTCAAAGCCGTGGCTCAAGCGGCGCCAGCAGTAGAGCCGGCTGCACCACCTGCACCGGCAGCAGCACCAGCAGCCAAGCGCGCAGCCAAAACCGCAGTCAAACCTGCGGCCAAAACCGCGGCCAAACCTGCGGCCAAACCTGCAGCCAAGACCGCAGCACCCGCACCCAGCGCCGCCGCCAAGAGCAGCGCCAAGAAGACGCCGGCCGCCGAGGCCGGCACCGCATCCAAAACGAGCAAGAAAAGAAGTAAAGCATGAAGAATAAAATGATTTTCGGTTTCCACGCGGTGACGTCGCGCTTGCGCCACGAAGCCCAGTCGGTGGAAGAAATCTTCGTCGACGCCGAACGCAACGACGCCCGCATGAAGGCCCTGGTCGCCAACGCCAAGGAAGCCGGCGTGCGCGTGATGCCGGTCGAGGCGGCCCGTCTCGACAAGATCGTCGGCACCCGCCGTCATCAGGGCGTGATCGCCTTCGCCAGCCAGCTGGCGCTGGCCCGCAACCTCGATGAGCTGCTGGACGCCATCGAGGGCCCGCCGCTGCTGCTGATCCTCGACGGCATCACCGATCCGCACAACCTGGGCGCTTGCCTGCGCGTGGCCGACGGCGTCGGCGCGCACGCGGTCATCGTGCCGAAGGACCGCGCGGTCGGCCTGAACGCCACTGCGGCCAAGGTCGCCAGCGGCGCCGCCGAAACCGTGCCTTACATCACGGTGACGAACCTGGCGCGCACCATGCGCGACCTGAAGGAACGCGGCATCTGGCTGATCGGCACCTCGGACGACGCCGACAAGGGCCTGTACGATGCCGACTTCACCGGCCCGACCGCGCTGGTGATGGGCTCGGAAGGCGAGGGCATGCGCCGCCTGACCCGCGAAACCTGCGACCTGCTGGTCAGCATTCCGATGTTCGGTTCGGTCGAGAGCCTGAACGTGTCGGTGGCCTCGGGCGTCTGCCTGTACGAAGCACGGCGCCAGCGCGGGGCCTGAGTCTCTCCGCCGCAGCAGTTTATTGCTCATCAAAAGCGCCCTTCGTGGGCGCTTTTTTATTGTCTCATGGCAACTTAGATGACGCTCCGCTACGCATAATGGCTCGTCCGATCGACGACCCATCGACTGCATTCCATTGGAGCCGGCCATGAACACCGCATGCTATCAACCTTCGGGCAGGGTGCCTGTCGCCCTGCTGCCGCTGTCCCTGCTGGGGCTGCTGACCGTCGTTCCCTGCGCCTGGATCTATGCCTGGGCCATCAGCAAAGTTCCCCTGCTGGTCGGCGCATTCCTCGCTTTCGGCTACTCCGCCGTACTGGGGCTGATCGTCAGCGCGGTCGCGGTCGGCGCCAAGGTGCGCAATCCCGGCTGGATGAGCAAGACCGGTATCGTATTTGCCCTGGCCGGCTGGTATTGCCAGTGGGTGTTCTGGCTCATGCTGCTGGCGGGCAGCCAGGCCGGCGAGCCGCTGCAGCTTGCGCTCCGCCTGGCGGCCGACCCTGCCGGCATGTTCGGGGTGGCATCCGACATTGCCACCAGCGGCGGCGTGACGATCAGGAAAGCGGTGGTGCCGGCCTTTATCGTCGCCCTGATCTGGCTGGGCGAACTCGCCATGCACCTGATGCTGCCGTCCTTCATGGGCCGGCTGCGCGCCTGCGAACCCTTCTGCGAAACCTCGCGCCGCTGGGCCAGGAAGGAGGTCGTGGAGCGCCGTTTCGCCATGCTGGGCAGCGACGACGTCGAACGCCTGGCCGCCGACCCGGCCCTGCTGCCGGCGCTGCTGCTGCCGCTGGCGGCCGATGCACCCGACTACGCCGAACTCACCCTCTACCGCTGCGCGGCATCCGATTCCTTTGCGTCGCTGGTGAACATCACCTCGCATCCTGGCGACCGCGGCCGGCCCGAGAAAAAGCAGGAGCTGCTGGTCGATTACCTGCGCCTGCCCGGCATGGATGTGGATGCGCTGATCGCGCAACTGATGCAGCCCCAGCCTGCGGAGCAGTCGGATGACACGGAGCGCCCGGCCGACCCTGAACTGGCGCCGGCCCTGGCCTTCCTGCAGGATGGCGCACACGAGCAAGCCTGCACGGCAGCGGCTGCCCAGCTGAACTCGGACGACCCGGCAGTCCAAAGCGACGCCCTGCGCATCTGCGCGCTCGCCTGTTCCGGCCTCGAGCGCTGGAGCGAGGCCCGCTACTATTGGCAGGCACTGTTCGACCACGAGCCGACCGCGCACAACGCGCTGCAGGCCGCGACCACCTCGGTGATGGCCGGCGCCACGGCGCACGGCGTCGACTGGGTCGAGCAGGCGGCGGAGCTGAACCTGCGTTCACGCGAGTTGCCCATGCTGCAGGTCTGGATCGGCTTCGTCACCGCACTCGGCCGCGTGGGGCAGGAGCGGGCGGCGCTGCCCTACCTGGAGAAGATCCGCCAGGTGTACGCCGAACTCGGCACCACCGATGCGACCGTGCTGTACGCCCAGCGCATTCCCTTCTTCGGCGCCTTCCTCGACAACACGCGTCCGCTGGTGCGCGCCGCGCTCGACGACGAGCAGGGCCGGCGCTGGTATGCGTCGCTGCTCCCGAGCCTGGACGACAGGGGCAGGCAGGAGCTGACCACCTGGCTCGACGAGGCGTTTGGCGAAAGCGCCTGCCAGCAGCCGACGGCATGAGCGGCGACGCGGCAGGCGCCGCCGGCTTGCCAAAACCGCCAACTCGCAAGCAGCCAGCAGCCGGATAAGCTACCATTGCCGCTGTTTTGCTTTTGTACTCATTATGTTTGCCTCCCTGCGCGAAGATATTCGCAACATCATCGAACGCGACCCGGCCGCCCGCAACGGCTGGGAAGTGCTCACCTGCTATCCCGGCCTGCACGCCATCGTCCTGCACCGCTGGGCCCACGCCTGCTGGCGCCTGAACCTGAAATGGCTGGGCCGCTTCGTCTCCCACATCGCGCGCATCGTCACCGGCATCGAGATCCACCCCGGCGCCACCATCGGCCGCCGCGTCTTCATCGACCACGGCTTCGGCGTGGTGATCGGCGAAACCGCCGTCGTTGGCGACGACTGCACCATCTACCAGGGCGTCACGCTCGGCGGCACCACCCTGGTGGCCGGCACCAAGCGCCACCCGACGCTGGAACGCGGCGTGATCGTCGGCGCCGGCGCGCAGGTATTGGGCGCGTTCACGGTCGGCGAATTCG
>Ga0209023_10005618_pt1 | contig 13611 bp, 14 predicted proteins | sample LakOneMetagenome_FD_187468 | JGI IMG/M metagenome (GOLD analysis project Ga0209023, IMG submission 187468) | Freshwater and sediment microbial communities from Lake Erie, Canada (SPAdes) (version 2) | ecosystem: Environmental > Aquatic > Freshwater > Lentic | place: Lake Erie, Canada...
GCCCTGCATCGGCCGGCTGAGTTCAACAAGAGCCACGTCCCGGCGTTCCTCGCGGGTGAGGAGCCGGGAAACTATGTGTGCGTCTACCCGTTCGTGCGCTCGCTGGAGTGGTACCTGCTGCCCGACGCGGACCGCCGCAAGATGCTGGCCGACCACGGCATGGCCGCCCGCAGCTACAAAGACGTCCGCGCCAACACCGTGCCCGCCTTCGCGTTGGGCGACTACGAGTGGATCCTGGCCTTCGAGGCCCAGGAGTTACACCGGATCGTGGACCTGATGCGTGATCTGCGGGCCACCGAGGCCCGCCTGCACGTCCGCGAGGAGATCCCGTTCTTCACCGGCCCGCGGGTCGGTGTCGAGGAACTCGTCACCAGCCTGCCCTGATTGCCGGAGCGTCACTCGCTGGCCGGAACCAGCTTCAGCGAGATCGAGTTGATGCAATACCGCTGGTCGGTGGGTGTGGGGTAGCCCTCTCCGCTGAAGACGTGACCGAGATGGCTGTGACAGTTGGCGCACAGTACCTCGACTCGCCGCATGCCCAGTGTGTCGTCGGTGTGCAGGATCACCGCGTCGGAGTCCGCCGGATCGAAGAACGACGGCCAACCGCAGTGGGATTCGAATTTTTCGGTGCTGCGGAACAGTTCGGTGCCGCAGGCGCGGCACTCGTACACACCTTCGGTCTTGGTGTCGGTGTACTCACCGGTGAAGGCACGTTCGGTGCCCGCCTTGCGCAGCACCTGATATTCCTCGGCGTTGAGCCGCCTGCGCCATTCGTCGTCGGTCAATTGGAGCTTGGGATGAGGAATCGAACTCATGCGACCACGGTAGCGCGGCCGGACTTCGGCGTCATCCACGCCGGGTCGATACCGTCGTCAAGACGCCCTTCGTCCTTGGCGTCGAGATAGCGGAAGTACAGCACGCAGAACACCACGATCAGCATCAGCGACCAGCCGTAGGTGATCTTCAGGTACTCCAGGAACCGTCCGGTGGTGGGCCAGCGCCACATCAGCCAGCGGTCCATGGTGAGAAATCCGTAGGTCGCCAGCCAGGCCGGCCAGTTGCGCAGCACCGAGTTTCTCAGCACCACCGTCATCAGGAACGGAAACAGCATCATCGAGTAGTAGCCCTGAGCCAGCGACAGCACCAGCCATGAGGCGATCAGCAACACCCCCGATGAGGTCAGCATCCAGAACAGTGGATCGCGGGTGCGGTAGTAGCGGGTGAGTAGCCAGAGGCTGAGCGCGGCCAGCACGACGAAGCCGACCCGCAGTGCGGTGATGAGCCACATCGGCAGCCCGTAGTACACGCCGTTGCCCAACACCGAGCTGTTGAAGTAGTCGCGGGTGGACAGGATGTAGGGCAGGGTTCGGTGGATGAAGTTCGTCCGGTCGCTCACCAGCGGCCAGGCCGCCACGTTGAATGCCACCGGCACCGCGACGGCCGCGATCAGGGTGCGCCACTGCCGGTTGAGCAGGGGGAGCAGTAGCAGGACCGCCAGCACCGGCTTGACCACCAGCGAGAGACCAATCGCGATGCCCGCCAACCATTGTCGGCTCACTCGACCGTCCAGCATCCAGCGTAGGAACAGCACCTCGGCCAGCAGGATGCACCCGTTGATATTGGTGAACACCAGGGTGTTGGTGACCGACTCGGTGCAGAACATCGCCACCAGCAGAGCCGGAAGCGCCACCGAGGTCAGCGGAAAGTTGACCAGCCGCACCAGCAGGCAGGCGGCCAGGATGATGGCCAGGGTGTTGATGAGGATGAACCAGTTGCGTGCGGCGAACTCGCTGTCGAGGTAGCCGAACGGCGCCATCAGCAGGGTACCGCCCGGCGGGTACAGATAGTGCGGGTCAACCTGGTCGAATTGCTCGTTGTAGATCGCAACGCCGGCCCGGAAGTTGCGGGCGGCACGGTAGACCGGTGCCCAGTCGTCGGTGATATAGCCGTTGGATGTCAGCACATAACCGCGGTGGATGATCGACATGATCGCGATCGGCCAGAGCGCTGTGCGTACGACAGTCGCTGTGCTGGGGGGGCTGGTGCGTGGACGAAACGCGGTCAGCAGACGAGAGGGCACTGCCACGACCGCACGGTACACCGGTTGGATCGTTCGGTCTGTGAGGCGCTCAGGCAGGGCAGAAGGTGTCGGTCGGCGGGAGCTTGCCGGCCTCGAGATAACCCAGAACCGGCGGCAGCGCACACGCCGAGTAGATGCTGGCGCCGTGTCCGATTCCCTGCCACATCACCCGCTTGCCGGTCGCACCGGCGTTGAGGACGGTGGCCGCTGTCGCCGGTACCCCCTGAGCGCCCACGATCGGATCGTTTTGCACGCCGAGCAGTAGCACGTCGACTTTGAGGCCTTTGGGGTCCTTGGGCGGGGAGCCACTCGGCCAGTTGAGGCACTTGACCATGTTCAGCGCGGCGACGGTGCCGAACTGCGGGTACAGCTTGCCCCAGGCGACGACGAGCTCGCGCACCCGATCCGGGGTGGGGCGGCTGAGCGCGTCGCTGCAGGTGTTCACGAACTGGCCGTCGGTACCGCGGATGGCGTCGGCCTGGTTGATCAGGCTGTTGAGCTGGTTGGTGTCACCGGTGCGGGCGGCGGCAAGGGTGTTGGCCAGCTTGACGGTGCTACCGATGCGATCACCACTCGGGTAGCCCAGCGCGGTGATGATGGCGTTGGCCAGGACCGCAACCGACGCGCCTGCCGGGCCGCGGCCGGCGCGCGCGCTGTTCAGCAGCGCGTCGACGGCGCCCTTCGGGTCGGGTCCGAGCGCACAATTGACCGCGACGCATTGGACGGCGAAGGCATCCAGCGCCCCCTGCTGGGCCTTCACCTGCTCCTCCGCAGCGGCTTCGGCCGCCACCGCGGGCGGAATGGGGGAGTCGAGCACCAGTCGCGCGACCTTCTCGGGGTGCGAGCCGGCGTAGGCCAACGCCACCTGCGCGCCGTTGCCGACACCCATCAGCGCCAGCCCGGGCACGTCCCAGGTGCTGCGCAACCTCTCGAGGTCCTCGGCGGCGCGGGCGTTGTCATACGCCGAGTCGCCGGGAGCGATCGCATCGGTGCACCCGGTGGTGGCGGTCGTCGTGATCGCGCCGAGGCTGGCCACCGGGTCGTCGCCGGAGGTGAACTGCGCCTGTTCGCGCATCTCCTGGCGGTCGAATGCATCTCGGCAATCGATCGGACTCGACATCCCCATCCCGCGTCGGTCCACCGCCACGATGGGCCGGGTTTTGAGAACGTCGGTGCCCGAACGCGACAGCCATACCGGCAGCTGCAGTGATGACGGCAGATCGGAACCGGTAGTGAACACCAGTGGGCCCGCATCCGGTGGAGTCTGCACCGACCGGGCCCGCACGACACCGATGCTCAGGGTGCCGGTCGCTCCGCTGACCGGGTCCAGATCGGCGTCGTAGTTGGCGCACTCCAGCGCCACCCCGGGGATCGCCGGGGTGCCGGCATCCCCGAACTCCTTGGCGGTGCAGTCCTTCCACACCAAATCGTTTTTGGGCGCGACGATCGGGGTTGGCCCGCCGGCCCCTGTGCTGGTGGTGGGACCGGCGCCGGGATTTCGGGCCGCGTCACTGGCGAACTGTGGATTGGCCGCCAGCCACGGCGCGCATCCGCTCAGCAAACCCGACATCACGGTGCCCACGGCAACCGCCGCTGTGACCCGACGATGCCGACGCATGACCACCACAGTAGCGACCCGGCACGCGCGCTCAGTTGGCGCGGACGTAGCGCGTGTACAGATAACCGTCCGCGTCGGCGATGAGATGTGCGCGGCGCATGCGCACGAGCACGTTGGCGGCTCCGGCGGTGATGCGCACCGCACCCCCGCCCACGACCATGGGAGCTGACGTCAGGCACATCTCATCGAGGAGATCCGCCTCGACGAAGGCGCCCAGCAGAGTCGGTCCACCCTCGTTGAGCACCCGCCGCAGGCCTCGCTCAGCCAGCCTGGCCAGGGCGACGGCCAGGTCGACCTGGTGCGGGTCGGCACCGGAGCACGCGATGACCTGAGCGGCGGACCCCAGGCGCGCGCGAGCATTGCCCGCATTGCCGGCACAGGTGAGGACCAACGGCGGAACCTCGGACAGGGTCAGTACCGGCAGATCGTGTTCAACAACACCGGAGCGGGTGACCAGCGCGAGGGGAGGGACCTCCGATTGGCCGCGGTGTTGCCGTCGCTGACGCTGGGGTGCGGTCATCCGCGCGCCGCCGTAGTTCTCCGCTCTGGCGGTACCGGCCCCGACCACGATCACGTCGGCCAGTTCCCGCTGCACCGCGAACAGGCGCCGATCGCCGGCCCCGCCGAGACCGCCGGAGGTGCCGTCGGTGGTGGCGCCGCCGTCGAGGCTGCTGATCGCGTTGCCGCGCACCAGCGATTGGTGTGACTCGGGGTAGGCGTACAGCTGATACAGCCGCTCGTCGTCCACCGGTGCACCGTCACCCAGCAGCGTGAAGCGTGTCCCGTCGGCGTCATCCATGCCGATGATTGCAGCACGTCCTCCCGAGTCGCGTCGATACAGTGCCAGCTATGACGCCGCCTATGACGTCCCCCGCGACGTCCCCTGCGACGTCCCCCGCGACCGGGCATCTGGTGGACCGTCATCCAGAAGTGTCGCCGGAGCGGCTGATCGCCCAACTCGTGCCGCCGCCGACTTTCATCGACGTCAGCTTCGCCAGCTACCGGCCCGATCCGGCCGAACCCACCCAGTCCGCGGCCCTGGCATCCTGCCGCGCCTTCTGCGCGGAGGCGATCCGTCGTCGGGCCGGCCGCAAGAAGCTGTTCGGTCGCCGCGAGACGCTGCCCGGCGTCGGTCTGTATCTCGACGGCGGGTTCGGGGTCGGCAAAACGCACCTGCTGGCGTCGGTGTACCGGAGCGTTCCCGACACCGACCTCAAGGCGTTCGCTACCTTCGGTGAACTGACCCAACTGGCAGGGGTTTTCGGATTCACCGAGTGCATCGAATTGCTGGCCGACTACACCATGGTGTGTATCGACGAATTTGAACTCGACGATCCGGGTAACACCACGCTGATCTCGCGGCTGCTGTCCCAACTGGTGCAGCGTGGCGTCTCGGTCGCTGCGACGTCGAACACCCTGCCCGAACAACTCGGCGAGGGCCGTTTCGCCGCACAGGACTTCCTACGTGAAATCACCACGCTGGCAAGCATTTTCACCACCGTCCGGATCGAGGGCCCCGACTACCGGCATCGCGGCCTGCCCCCGGCGCCCGAGCCACTGTCCGATGACGAGGTGAGAACGCGGGCCGCGCAGGTACCCGGCGCGACACTCGACGACTTTGACGCGCTGTGCGCCCACCTGGCCACCATGCATCCCTCTCGGTACCTGACCCTGATCGAAGGGGTGTCCGTCGTGCACATCACCGGTGTGCACCCGATCGATGACCAGAACGTCGCGCTGCGACTGGTCTCGCTGACCGACCGGCTCTACGACGCCGGCATACCGGTGGTGTCCTCGGGGACGAAACTCGACACGATCTTCTCGGCAGAAATGCTGGAGGGCGGGTATCGCAAGAAGTACCTGCGGGCCACCTCGAGACTGTTGGCCCTGACGAATAAGAGCTAAATCGCGCGCACCATGACGAAGTCGCTCTCCAGAGTCGCGCCCACCCGGAACGTGCGCGTGCCGGTGACGTCGAAACCATGCTTGCGGTAAAAGCGTTGCGCGCGAGAGTTGTTCTGGTTGACCCCCAGCCACAGGGCTCGCATGTGCTGCGCGGAGGCCCAGGAGATCCCGGCTTCCATCAGTTCCCCCGCCGCACCGCGGCGATGCCAGTCGGGCAGCACGTACATCTTGGACACTTCCACCGCGGGTTGCTGCTCGATGCAGCCTGCGATGACCGGATCGTTGCCGATGCCGCGAACGAGCATGGCGTAGCCAATGATGCGCCCCTCGTCGACGGCCGTGAGCACCCGTCGATCGGGGTCCGCAAGATACTCCCCGAAACGCTGCGCCGACAGGTTGGCGGCGATGAAGGCCTCGATATCGCCGGCGGCCACTGACGGGGGGCAGGCCAGCGGAAAGGTGATCGCGGCGACGTCGGCCAACGCGGCAGCGTCGGTGCTCACGGCGACGTCGACCCGCACCGGCATGTGCCCTCCTGTTTCCATCATGGTCGGGTCGATAGGAGCAGGTCAAACGGTATGTATCAGTCGACTCGCCCTTCGGCGCGGCTTCCGGGGAACCGTGTTCAGCGACGTTACGATGCCGGTCAATGGACAGATCGGAGGGATGATGAGAATGCAGAGCCACGGCAGATTCTGGGTGGCCATGTGTGGTGCGGCACTCGGGACGGGCGCACTTCTCGTCGGTGTCCCGGCGGCCCCGGTTCGCGCCGGTCAGACCTGCCCCGTCGGGCAGATCGAGGATGCCTCCACCCCGGGCTTCCAGTGCATATCGTCCTGCCCGGCCGGGATGCTGATCGACGCGGTGACGCGCACGTGTGTGGTCGCACCGGGTCTGCCGCCACCACCGCTTCCCTGACGTCGAGGTCCCGTTTGGCGATCCGCCACACCGACCCTGCCCGGGTTTCATAGACTCCGACCATGGCAGGCCTGCATAAATCCCAAGAACGGCTCGACACCGGCACGATCGACAGCCGGGCGTCGTCGGTTCCCCGCATGTTCCTCGATCGTGTCGCGGCTACCCCGGCCGCCGAGGCGTTCCGGTATCACGAGAACGGCGGATGGACCAGCGTTACCTGGCAGCAGGTCGGCGACCGGGTCGACCTGATTGCCGCGGGCCTGATCGCACTGGGTATCAACCCCGAAGAGCGGGTCGCCCTGGCTTCGGGCACCCGGTACGAGTGGGTGGTCGTCGACTTCGGCATCCTGGCGGCGGGGGCGGCGACCACCACCGTGTACCCGACCACCCACGCCGAGGACGTGTCGTTCATCGTGGCCAACTCGGGCAGCCGGATCGTCGTTGCGGAGGATCAGAAGCAGGTCGATAAGCTCGTCGCCCACCGCGCCGAGCTGCCCGCCGTGGACAAGGTCGTGGTGATCGACGGTGCCGGTGACGGTGACTGGGTGATCACCCTGGATGAGCTTGAGCAGCGCGGCAAGCAGTTGCTCGCTGACTCACCGTCGGTGGTGACCGATCGCATTGCCGCGATTCGCCCCGATCAGCTGGCCACGCTGATCTATACGTCCGGCACCACTGGGAAACCCAAGGGTGTGCGGCTGACCCAGGACTCCTGGACCTACACCGCTGCCGCCATGGATGCCCTCGGGGTGCTCTCCGATAAAGACCTGAACTACCTGTGGCTGCCGCTGGCGCATGCCTTCGGCAAGGTCATGCTGTCGTTGCCGCTGGCAATCGGCTTCACCACCGTCATCGACGGCCGGGTGGACAAGATCATCGAGAACCTCACCGTCATCAGGCCGACCATCATGGGCGCGGTGCCGCGCATCTTTGAGAAGGTGCACGGCCGGATCAACGAGATGGTGACCAAGGAGGGCGGCGTCAAGAAACGCCTCTTCGACTGGGCAACCGGTGTGGGCGTGCAGATGTCGCGGGTCAAACAGGCCGGTGAGCGTCCGTCGCCGTTGCTGCTGGCGCAGCACAAACTTGCCGATCGACTCGTGTTGTCGACCATCCGGGATCGGTTCGGCGGTCGGATGCGGTTCTTCATCTCCGGATCGGCCGCGCTCGACCGAGAGATCGCCCAGTGGTTTGACGCCGTCGGCGTCATCGTGCTCGAGGGCTACGGTTTGACCGAGACGTCAGCCGCCTCCACGATCAACCGGCCCGCCGCCTACCGGTTCGGCACTGTCGGGTGGACGCTACCGCAGACCGACGTCAAGATCGCCGAGGACGGCGAGATCTTGTTGAAGGGCCCCGGCGTGATGGACGGCTACCACGACCTACCGGAGGCGACCGCCGAGGCCATCGACGCTCAGGGCTGGTTCCACACCGGTGACATCGGCGAGCTCGATGCCGAGGGGTTCCTGCGGATTACCGACCGCAAGAAGGACATGTTCAAAACCTCGCAGGGTAAGTACGTCGCCCCGTCGGCCATCTCGGCGAACTTCAAGGCGGTCTGCCCATACGCCAGCGAGATCATCGTCTACGGCGAGGGCAAGCCGTACTGCGTCGCGCTGGTCAGCCTGGAGGCCGAGGCGATTCAGCAGTGGGCTGGCGACAACGGACTGGGCGGCAAGTCGTTCAGCGAGATCGCCCGTGACGAGAAGACCCGCGCAATGGTTGACGGCTACGTCGAGCAGCTCAACAAGCACCTCAACCGCTGGGAGCAGGTTAAAAAGTTCTCGATCATCGACCGGGAACTGACGGTCGAGGCCGGCGACCTGACGCCCAGCCTCAAGCTCAAGCGCAAGTCGGTGGTGGACAACTTCCACGACAGCATCGACCAGCTCTACGTCTAGCTCGGCCCGGAGACTTCCGGTCTCGGCGTCGGCATCGTAGTGTTGGTACGCACGAGGTTGGCGTGACAGTTGGGGAGTACGGGATGAGGCGGTATCGCACTGTGATGTCGGCCGTTGCCGCCGTCGGGGTCGCACTTGCGCCCGGGGTCGCCCACGCGGATGTGATCACGCCTGAGTTGGAGGTTCCGTGCTCGGCTGATCTGGCCGGCACTATGACACTGCTGCCCGATGGGCAGACCTATGTGGTCTGCCAGGAGGAGATCGGCTCCGGTTTCGCCTGGACGGCGGCGCCAGTGCCGTTCGAGCCGAACACCGCGTGGCTCAGTTACGGGCCGGGAATCAATCTGCACGGCCAGGCGATGCGCAACCCCAATCTGTCCTCAGGTCAATGGACCGCCACACCCCAGGATCCTCAGACCGCATGCCGCGCCCAGCAGCAGACCGTGGTCGCAGCCGGGGTACTGGCGGCACCGCAGGTGTTTCAGGGCGAGCCGGGCCAGCCGCTGTCGATGGAGATGCTGCCGAAGCTGTTCTATGTCGAACTCTCCGGGTACTGCCTCTGGACCGAGGACTGACCCCGGCAGGATTTGTCGGCCGCGGTAACTTCCTCACCCACCGAAAGGACGCGCGGATGACCGATGATGCGGCACGCTTTGGCGATCCCAGGATTCCGGCTGAGACGATCACCTCTCAATCGCACCTGTTTCATCTCAGCGCCGAGCCTCCGACCATCTATGACGGCGGTTCGTTGCAGCAGGCACACGAGGACAACTTCCCGATCCTCAAGGGCCAGGAGGCCAGTATTCAGTTGATCACTTTGCAGCCCGGGGGGATTCGGGAGCCGCACTGGCATCCCAGCGCGTGGGAGATCAATCTGGTCACCGGGGGAGTAGCCACCTGGGTTCTCATCGACGGCAACGGCAACCACGAGAGCTTCGAAGCAAACGTCGGCGACGTCGTATTCGCGCCGCAGGGTTCGTTCCACTACTTCGAGAACCGCGGCACCGAAGACCTCAACGTTCTGATCATCCAAAACACCAGTGCGCCTGAGGACAAAGACAACATCGGCATCGGTGAATCTCTGAGCAGGGTGCCACCCAGGGTGCTGTCGGCCGTCTTCGGTGTTCCCGCTGAGACCTTCAACTCCTTCAAAAAAATCGACAAGTCGATCGTGATCCTGCGCGCGACGTAGATCGCCGGTCCTATCGGGGGGCGGTATCGGGATAGAACTGGTCGTTGTCTTTACAGATCGCAACCCACTCCTCGGGGGTGAAGGCCAACCGGCCCGCTGCAACTTCGCCGAGGAGTTCGAAATAGCCTTCCCGAGGTGCGCCGGGGGTGAACAGAATGAGCATCGACGCCGGCCCGTGGTCATTGCGGAAGCTGTGGATGCCGCCCTTGGGTACGAATAGGAAGTCACCCGGCCCCGTTTCGTGTTCCTGGGCCCCGTCGAACAGGGTGACGATTCCGGACAGCACGAAGAATGACTCCGAGATCGAGCGGTGGAAGTGCGGCGCGGGACCCGTCGCCTGATCGCCGAAGTCCCAGCGGTACAGCCCGAACTCCCCGGCCGACTGCGCGGCTGTTGTGAGGTAGGAGACTCGGACTCCGCTTTCCATGAGGATGTCTGCCTCACCGGTGGCGGGGCGAAGCGTGGCAATGGTCTCACCGGTGTCGCCGAAATACACGGATTCGGGGTAACTCATTACCGGATGCTAGTCGGGGTCATAGCGATTACGATCACCGCAACAGGAACACGGCGAAATGTTGTGGTCGCCATGCAGGTATCCCTCAGGAGGTATGGATGAGCAGCAATCTCGAGGACAGCCCGGGTGCAGCCCCCGGTGACCATCGGCCCACAGAGCGCGATAGCGCAAAGTTGAAGGCCGGCGCCGTCGGCTTATTCGGTGTGCTGTTCATGGCGGTGGCCAACGCGGCGCCCATCACGGCGATGAGCTTCAACGTCCCGATCGCCGTCGGCTACGGCAATGGCATCGCCGTCTCCGGCGGTTACCTGTTCGCCACGATCGTCCTGACCATCTTCACCCTCGGCTTCGTCGCGATGGCCCGCCACGTCACCACGGCCGGTGCCTTCTACGGGTTCATCTCTCAGGGCCTCGGCCAGATCTGGGGCATGGCCTCGGGCCTTCTCGCCACGGTCGCCTATGTCATCTTCGAGGGATCCCTGATCGGCGGCTTTGCCTACTTCGCCGCACAGTACGTCTTTCAGCCGTTGGGAATAACGGTCAACTGGCTGATCATCGGGATCGCGGCTGCGGTCGTCATCGCGCTGCTGACCTACTACTCCATCACCCTGGCCGCGAGCTTGCTCAGCGTCACCCTGGTGTGTGAGGTGCTGCTGCTCTTCGCCCTGGGCGTGTCGGTGCTCTTCAAAGGTGGCCCCGATGGTTTCGCCGCCGGTAAGACCGTGAATCCGGCAGCGGGCTTCAGCAACCTCCCGGAGAATGCGTTCGGCAGCGGCGTCACCGCAGGCGTCGCCGCCATCGGCATCTTCTTCGCCTTCTGGTCCTGGATCGGCTACGAGACGACCGCCGTGTACGGCGAGGAGTCGAAGAACCCGAAGCGCAACGTACCCCGAGCCACCATCATCGCCGTGGTCGGCCTCGGCCTGTTCTACACCTTCATGTCGTGGATGGTAGTGGTAGGCAACGGTTTTCAGCAGTCCGTCACGGTCTCTGCCGGCACCACTCCCATCGACCTGTGGCTCAATCTCGTCAACGCGAACCTGGGCGGGCTGCTGGAGAACGTCTACAAGCTGCTGGTTGTCATCGGATCCTTTGCGTGTGCCATGGCGTTCCACAACGCTGCCAGCCGTTACATCTACGCGATGGGCCGGGAGAGCATGACATCCTTCGTGCGATCGTCACTCGGCGCAGTCAACGCCAAGCATGGCTCTCCCGCCAACGCCTCGTTGGTGCAGACCGTGATCACCATCGTGCTGATGACTCTGTTCGCCTTCTTCACTAACGTGTACGTGCCCGACGACAGTGGCACCCCGGTGGCCACGCCGGACCTGATTCCCTACGTGAACGTCTACGGACTGCTGGCGCTTATCGGCACCGCGATGGTGCTGATCGTGCAGACCATCACATGCTTCGCGGTGATCTGGTACTTCTGGGTCAAGAAGATCCACCAGGGCAACGTCGTCACGTCGTTGATCGCCCCGATCATCGGCGCGGCCGGCATGATCTATGCCCTGTACCTGCTGTGGTCCAACCGCAACTTCGCCGCGGGCCTGGCCGCCGACAGTCAGGTGTTCCAGCTGATGCCGTACTACGTCATCGGAATCCTGGTCATCGGCGCGGTTTACGCCCTCGTGGTGCGGGCCAAGGCGCCGGATCTCTACGCGGAGATCGGCCGGACCACCGTGGCGGAGGCGCACGAACGCGTCTGATCGACTCATGACCGAACACCTGAACTGGGAACCGGACGCCGACGCCGACCCCGCCACCTACACCTACACCTTCGGTGGCGTGGCTCCGGTGGCATCGGTGCGGCCCGGAACCGTGCTGTCCACGTGGACCTTTGACTGCTTCGGCGGGCGAGTTCGGTCCACCACGGATATGGCCAGCCAGGTGTGCGATCCGCGGATGCTGAATCCGCAGTCCGGGCCCTTCTACGTCGAAGGTGCCCGGCCCGGGGACACTCTCGCGGTGCATTTCATCTCGATCCAACCCCGCGAGGCCTGGGGTGTGAGCAGCACCGTGCCGTTCTTCGGTTCGCTCACCGCCACCCCTGCCACCGCGATGCTGCATGAGTCGCTGCTGGAACGCACCTGGATCTACGAGATCGACCGCGCCGATTCGGTGGTGCGCTACGCCGCTGCCGACACCGGCTTCACCGCAGCGTTGCCGCTGGATCCGATGCACGGCACCGTCGGCGTCGCCCCCGCACTCGGCGAAGTGCGATCCTCTCTCACGCCGGGGGACTGGGGCGGCAATATGGACACCCCGGAGATGCGCGCGGGCGTGACGTGTTACCTCGGCGTCAATGTCGAAGGCGCCATGTTCAGCCTCGGCGACGGCCATGCCCGTCAGGGCGAGGGCGAGACCTGTGGGGTCGCCGTGGAGTGCGCCATGGACACGACTCTGGTTCTCGATTTGATTCCGGGCACACCCACCGCGTGGCCGCGGCTGGAGAGCGATGAGTTCATCATGACGACGGGCTCGGCTCGGCCGCTGGAGGACGCTTTCAGGATTGCGCATCAGCAGATGGTCCGGTGGGTTGCCGAATTGACCGGGCAATCGATGATCGATGCCTACCAACTGGTTTCGCAAGCGGCGCTGACCCCGATCGCCAATGTCGTCGACACCAACTACACCGTGGTGTGCAAGATACCCAAGGCGATTCTCGGGCCGGTGCATCCGATGAGCGGTATGCACACGACGATGCGCAAGGTCAGTGGCTCAAGCCCTCGGTGATTTGCTCGAAGACCACGAGATCGACTTTGCGTCGGAGGTCGGCAATGCGGTCAGGATCCGGTGCGGCAATGTTGACGAACGCCTGCAGAAGCTGGACCGTTCGCGGCGGATCATTGGACATCGCGTCGGCATAGACCGCCGCCACTTTTACGGTGTTGCGTTCGGCGACGGCTTCGGCGAGTTCCAGCGCGGCAAGCCAGTCACGTACTTCCGGTTCGATGTTCATGTGCTCCACCCGATGATCGAATTAATGAGCCCCGCGATGCTGGCCGTGACTCGAAGGGCGGTGACTCAGTTGCCCTTGTCGACGGTGATTAAGGCCGCGGTGCTACCGTCTATTCACTAATAATCCACCCTGTCGCCGCGGATGTGCGGAAGGCGATCCCGGCGAGTCGCCGCCGGTTCTGGTGACTGACCGCGCTGGTTGCCTGATTCCAGCGGTTAGCGTCGTACTGTGGGCGAAATCGGTCGCGTGATTTCTGGTCAGCCCATCTCCGCACTTCCCGACTGGGCGGAATCGCCTTGCCGGCCGGGTGGCGCGGTTTGGCCGCGAGTAGGGCTGCCTGTCGCTTACTCATTGCGATCGGCTCATCGTCATCATCCCTGACCTGTTCAGGCGGATCGGGCTGTCCGACTCTTGGGTGTGACCAGCGATAGCCGCTGCGTCTGTCCTCAGCATCGGCCACCCCGCCGTGCGGTGACAGGGCCTTTAGGGGGTGCGTGAGCAGAGACTTTCGGCCCCACCAA
>Ga0209023_10005619_pt1 | contig 13609 bp, 10 predicted proteins | sample LakOneMetagenome_FD_187468 | JGI IMG/M metagenome (GOLD analysis project Ga0209023, IMG submission 187468) | Freshwater and sediment microbial communities from Lake Erie, Canada (SPAdes) (version 2) | ecosystem: Environmental > Aquatic > Freshwater > Lentic | place: Lake Erie, Canada...
CGCTGATCGACCTTGGCTTTGCCCGAGGTGTCTTTGAGGCTCGCCCTGACGACGGGCTGACGCTGGTCGATTGCCGGATCAGCAATGCAGTGCGCTGCGTTCCTCCGCAAAATAAGCCGCTGCCTGCGGAGATCAACACCTGCCGCACCTTCATGAAGGCGGCGATTGACGAGATGCCGCGCCTACGCGCCATCGTGATGCTGGGCCGCGTCGCGCACGATACAACGCTCAAGGGAATTGGCGTTCGCGCCGTGAATGCGCCATTCGCCCATGGCGCGCAACATCAGGCCGGATCAATCCGGCTGTTCGATAGCTACCACTGCTCGCGCTACAATACGAACACACGCGTTCTGACACCCGAGATGTTCAGGGCTGTGTTCGCCAGCGTGCGGGACTATCTCGGCTAACGCGGATTGGCCTGCAGCCAGGCCAACACATCGCCCGCATTCCGGTCCGGCGGAAACACCGGATAAAACACATGGGTGACGATTCCGCCGTCGATAATCAGCGCGAGCCGCTTGATCAGCGTCAGCCCTGCCACGTCCATCGAAGGCAGCTTCAACGCGCGCGTCAGTGTGAGATCGCTGTCGGACAGAATCTGAAACGGCACATGCAGCCGCTCGACCATTGCGCGCTGATAAGCCGTATCCTGCGTGGAGATGCCGAATACATGCTGCGCGCCTGCGTCTTTCAGGTCCTTGAACAGGTCGCGGAAGGCACAGGTCTGCGGCGTGCATCCCCGCGCGCCCGGGATCATGTCCCAGTCGTCAACAAGACCGATCTTGCCGGGTTCACCAGTGCGCGGATAGGCAAACAGCACCGTCCGCCCCTGCAGCGAGGACAGCGTCACCGTCGATCCATCCGTCGCCTGCAACGCGATAGGCGGGATTTTCATCCCAAAGAGGTGCTTAGCCGCGCCGTCATCGGCAGGCGCCGGGATCTTGCTCCAGTCCACATCCATCAGGTTCGGTTGGTTCATTCCTATCCTCTCGCCCTCAGCAAGCGGCCCTTCTCGCGCGCCCAATCGCGCTTCTTTTCGGTATCGCGCTTGTCGTGCAGCTTCTTGCCCTTGGCCAAAGCCAGTTGAAGCTTCACCCGGCCATGCTCATTGAAATACATCTTGAGCGGAACGAGTGTCATGCCTTCGCGCTCGATCGCTCCGATCAGCCGGTTGATCTGCTTCCTGTGCAGCAGCAGCTTGCGGTCCCGCTTCGGCTCATGATTGAACCGGTTGGCCTGCAGGTATTCCGGGATATTGGCGTTCACCAGCCAGATCTCGCCGCCCTTGGAGTCGGCATAGGACTCGGCGATGGTGGTCTTGCCATTGCGCGTCGACTTGACCTCAGTGCCGGTCAGAACGATGCCCGCCTCGACGGTATCCTCGATGGCATAATTGAACCGCGCCTTGCGGTTCTCGGCGATGACCTTGATCGTGGGTTCTTTCTTCTCGGCCATCGGATGCCTCGACACGCGTTACGCAAAAAACCGGCTCGCGTGAACACGCAATCCTTCAATGTTGCTCCGGCGGCGAGAAATCTTCACGCCGCCGGAACGTCTGCCAATGACAGATAGTGACTTACTTCGCTTTCAGAAGATCGCGAATTTCGGTCAGCAATTCCTGATCCTTGGTCGGCTTCTCCGGCGCGGCAGGCGCGGCCTCTTCCTTCGCCTTCAGGCGGTTCATCAGGCGGATCACCAGGAACAGCACGAAGGCGATGATGATGAAGTTCAGTGTCAGCGTGAGGAAACTGCCCCAAGCCAGCACTGCGCCCTGCTTCTTGGCATCGGCCAGATTGGTCGCCGTCACGGTCTTCGAAAGTCCCGTAAAGTAGTTCGAGAAATCGAGGCCACCGGTGATCGCGCCGATGATCGGCATGATGATGTCAGCCACCATCGAATTCACGATGGCACCGAAAGCCGCGCCGATGATCACGCCGACCGCGAGATCGACGACGTTGCCCTTCAATGCGAATTTCTTGAACTCCTCAAGCATCGGCGCATTCCCTTTCCTGGTGTGTAATCAGTTAAGTAACCCGGCATAGACCATCGCGTCGTGGATGACCTTGCCGGTTGGCGGCGTCACCGGCACGAGCGGCAGACGAACTTCCTCCTGCACGCGGCCAAGCAGCTTGAGGCCATGCTTGGCACCCGCCAGACCCGGCTCCTTGAAGATGGCATCATGCAGCGGCGTCAGCCGGTCCTGAATCTTCAGCGCAGCCGCATAGTCACCCTTGAACACAGCCGACATCAGATCCGCGCACTGCTTGGGCGCCACATTGGCGACGACCGAAATGCAGCCGTGCCCGCCCGCGGCCATGTAGGCCAGCGCGGTCATGTCCTCGCCCGAGAGCTGGATGAAATCCGGTCCCATGGCGTGGCGCTGCTGCGACACGCGCGCAAGATTGGCGGTCGCATCCTTCACGCCGGCGATGTTCTTCAGTTCGAACAGGCGCGTCATGGTTTCGACCGACAGATCGACGACCGAACGCGGCGGGATGTTGTAGATGATGATCGGAATGCCGATCGCATCGTTCACCGCCTTGAAGTGGTGATACATCCCCTCCTGCGTCGGCTTGTTGTAGTACGGCGTCACCACGAGCACGGCATCGGCGCCTGCCTTTTCAGCGTGCTGCGCCAAGGCGACAGCCTCGCGCGTCGAGTTCGACCCCGCACCGGCAATGACCGGAACGCGGCCCTTCGCCTCCGCGACGCACCACTCGGTGACCTTGTTGTGCTCGTCGTGGCTCAGAGTCGGGCTTTCGCCGGTGGTGCCGACCGGAACCAGCCCATGCGATCCTTGCTCGATCTGCCAGTTCACCAGTTCACGCAGGCCGCCCTCGTCTAGCGCTCCGTTTTTGAATGGCGTCACCAAGGCGGTAAGAGACCCCCTGAAATTCGTCTTGGTTGCCATTGTCATTCTCCGAACGCATCGCAAACGCTGCGATTTATGATTGATTGATACCGAGTCCCGAAGCGCGATGAAAGGCCCGGGAGCACGCGCATACCGCGCCCGGCGCCGAAAGGACCCCAGGCCAGCCGCGATTTTGCCGCGGTGTTGCGGCATTGTGCCCGTTCTAACACATTTGATGTTTTGTCCACATATTCAATGCACTACACCTGAGGGCGAAGATCTTTAATGATTCGCCGCATAGGCCGCCCGTGATGCCATTTGCTCGCTCACCTTCGGGATCAGCCCGTTTGGCGCGCCGGACCGCCGTTCTTCTCGGTGCGGGCATTCTCGTGCTCGTTTCATATGCTGCATCCGCGGTTCCTCTGCCGAAGCCACGCCCTTTCCCCCGCAATGTGACGCCCCAGACCGCGCCCGCAAAACCGGATCAGCCTCATACGGCGGCCAAAGCGGCCCCGGTTGCGCCTGCCCCGGCCGCTCGCGCCGCTCCGCCGAGAAAGCCCTCCGTGGCTCTGGCGCTGTCCAGCACATCCTCCACGTCAAAAGCGGACATGGAAACGCTCGAACAGATCATCGAATTCGTGCGCAAGCGGAAGTCCGCTGATGCCACACAGCTTCAGGCCTCTCTGTCCGATCCTGTCGCACGCAAGCTGGCCGAGTGGATGATCCTGCGCAGCGACGACAACGGCGCAACCTCCGATCGCTACAAGGCGTTCATCACCGAGAACCCGAGCTGGCCGAGCGTGACACTCCTCCGGCGGCGTGGCGAGGCTGCGCTGTGGGACGACAAGCGCGATGATTCCGCAGTCCTCTCATTTTTCAACGGCGAGCAGCCGATCTCCGGCAAAGGCCGGTTCATGCTTGCACGCGCATTGCTCGCACGCGGCGACAGGGCAACGGCCGAGCGGCTGGTTCGCGAAGCCTGGCGTGGCGATCCGTTTTCATCGGATACCGAAGACACGGCTTTTGAGCGGTTTGGCACGTTGCTGACGGCAGGCGACATCAAGGTCCGCATGGATATGCTGCTCTACAGCGGCGACAATGCGGAAGCCGGATTGCGCTCCGCCAAGCGGCTGGGCAGCGGCCATGTCGCGCTGGCAAAGGCGCGCACCGCGCTGAACAAGAAGGCCTCGAACGCAAAGGCGCTGCTCGATGCGGTCCCGAGTGACCTGCACAACGATCCGCTCTATCTGTTCAGCAAGGCGCAATGGCTGCGGCGTGAGGACAAATTCGTTGAAGCCGCCCGCGCGATGCAGGCCGCGCCGCGCGATCCCGCGCGGCTGGTGAACGCCGACGAATGGTGGATTGAACGACGCCTGCTGGCACGCAAGCTGCTGGACACGAATGAGCCTCGCCTCGCCTATGCGGTCGCGCGCGATGCCTCATTGCCTGCGCGAGACATCTACAAGACCGAGCAGGAATTCACCGCGGGCTGGATCGCGCTGCGTTTTCTCAACGATCCAAATCTCGCGGCCCAGCACTTTGCGCGGATCGGCGTCGGCAGCGTCAACCCCACCGCGCTCGCGCGCGCCGGTTACTGGCAAGGCCGCGCGGCCGAGGCCGCGGGCCGCTCTCAAGAAGCCCGCGCAGCCTATGAATCAGCCGCCGCGCAATCGACCAGCTATTACGGTCAGCTCGCCCGCGCGAAGCTCGGGCTGCCACAGATCGCATTGAACGGCGTGCCGGGTCGCTCCCGTGGCGGTGACCGGCTCGAGGTCGTGCGTGCCGTCGATCTTCTCTACGCGCTGGACGAGCGCGAGATCGCCGTGCCGATCCTTGCCGACATGGGCGAACGCGCCGACATGGACGGACTGCTTGCGCTCTGCGAACTGACCCTGCGGCACAACGATGCGCGCGGCATGCTGATGGTCGGCAAGGCCGGACTGAATCGCGGCATGCCGTTCGATTACTATGCCTATCCCGTGATCGGCATTCCGCCCTACAAGGACTTCGGCCCGGAGGTCGAAAAGGCCATCGTCTTCGCCATTGCCCGGCAGGAAAGCGCCTTTAACCCATCGGTCGTCTCGCCGGCGCAGGCCTACGGGCTGATGCAGGTGACGCCCGCGGCTGGAAAGTACGTCGCCAAGCGGCACGGCGCGACGTTCGATCTCGCACGGCTGAAATCAGATCCCGCCTACAACGCTGCTTTCGGCGCCGCCGAGCTCGGCGGATTGATCGAGGACTATCGCGGCTCCTACATCATGACCTTTGCCGGCTACAATGCCGGGCGCGGCAGCGTGCGCAAATGGATCGAGCGGTACGGCGACCCGCGCGATCCGAAGGTGGATGCGGTCGATTGGGTCGAGCAGATTCCCTTCTCCGAAACCCGCAATTACGTCCAGCGCATCATGGAGAACGTGCAGGTCTATCGCTCGCGGTTCGGCGGCGGCAGCAAGCTGCTGATCGAGGCCGATTTGCGCCGCGGCGCCAGCGTGGAGTGATTCAGGCGCGAGGCAGGTCGTTAGGCTTGCGACGCACGCCAACGCAGCAAAGGTCGCGCAAGATCATCGCCGGGCTTGACCCGGCGATCCATCTCAAGAAAACTTTTCGTCCCGGCGAATTGTCAGATCGTTCCGCAAGGACCTTCCGGCAGCCTCACGCCCTGCCCGCAAGGAAGATTCATGTCCGCACAATTCCGCGATGTTTTCTGCCAGTCCGCCGACGGGCTGAAGCTCCACGCCAAGGTCATCGGCCCCGAGAACAGCGCATTGCTGCCGGTACTCTGCCTGCCTGGCCTGACGCGGACCACAGACGATTTCGACGAGATTGCACACGCGATTGCCACCAGCTCCGCCGCACCCCGGAAGGTTGTTTCGATCGATTATCGCGGCCGCGGGCTGTCGGATTACGATCCGGATCCTGCCAAATACGCCGTCCCGGTCGAGCTTGGGGATGTGCTGGCGATTGCGGCCTCGCTCGGAATCTCCCGCGCTATCCTGCTCGGCACCTCGCGCGGCGGCCTGATTTCGATGGCCATGGCGGCAGCACAGCCGAAATTGCTGGCGGGTGTGATTCTCAACGACATCGGCCCCGCACTGGAGATGGGCGGCCTGATGAAGATCAAAGGCTATATCGCCAACCCGCCGCCGCGACAGACCTGGGATGAGGCCGCGCGCGGCCTGAAAGAGCTGTTCAGCACGGTGTTTCCATCGCTTACGGACGCTGAGTGGATGACGTGGGCGCGCCGCGCCTTCCGGGAAAAGACTAGCGGCGGCCTCGAGCGGACCTACGATCTGAAAATCTCGCATACGCTTGACGGGCTCGATCCATCCAACCCCCTTCCGCAGGTCTGGGAGCTGTTCGACGCTATGGCGGGTATTCCGCTGATGCTGATCCATGGCGCGCTGTCCGACCTGCTCTCGGTGCAGGGCGTGCAGGACATGGTGGCACGGCGGCCGGACATCGATCTCGTCACTGTTGCGGATCAGGGGCATGCGCCGCTGCTGGCGGACAAACCCACAATGGACCGCATCGTGGCGTTTTGTCAGCGTTGCGATAAGGGTGCGGCCTAGTTCCTGCTCGGCACGGGTTCTGTCGCGCGCAAATCGCCCGCGAACTTCACGCGGACGATCAAGGTCTTCCGCAGAGTTCAAGTCTGACCTGAAGCGCAGCTCACCGTCTCGCGCGACGGGTGGTTATCGCATGACGTCCTGAGAAGCTTGCTGGCCCGTTCGACGGTGCGGCCTCGGTCGCGGCGAATGTCGATCCTATTACAGGATCCCGCCTCCGCAAACCGCTGCGCCTAGATCCGGATGGAATCCCGATACGTCGCCGCGCAATCAACGCGACAAAGAAAAACCCCCGGCAGTTTCCTGCCGAGGGTTCTTTTAGTTCAGGTCACAATCGCCGTTAGGCGGTTGTTATTACCAGGTGCGGCGAACGCGGAGGTTGCCGGACCAGATGCCCTGATCCTTGTACTCGTAGGTGCCGGCAGGCTTGAACGCGCCCACAGCATTTGCGGCAGCCACGAACGAACCGGTCATCGACTGGTCGAGGTTGGTGTACATGACTTCGCCCGAGAACGTCAGGTTCTGAACAGGGGTCCACGCGGTGCGGGAACCGATCTGCCAGATCGCGAAGTCAGGGTTGCAGTTTGCACGCGGCGTTCCGGCAACGACCGACGCAGCGTAGCGTGCGCAGTAGAGGTCAGACGCGGTGTTGTTGTAGTCGATGCGGGTGTAGCTGCCGAACAGGCTCGATTCCCAGTTCGGAGTCCAGTTGTGAACGTAAGCGCCGCGGAAGCCCCAACCAGTGGTCTTCTGGATGCTGCCGTTGGTGCCGTAGATGCCGTCGAACAGCGACAGAACAGCGAGGCTGTTGTAGGCACCGTTCGAACCACCACCGAACTTGTCGAAGTTGTTGCCGGTCACGCCGCTGATCAGGTACTTCGTAGCACCGTCAGCATAGGTCGCGTCCAACGACAGCTTGTCGCCGGGGCCGGTCGGCAGGTTCTTGATCTGAATGCCGCCGGAGATCGCGAAGCCCCATTCATCGCCAGGATGTCCGCTGGTTTCCACGGTCGCAGCCGAAGCACCATTCGCGTAGTAGTTGGCGTGAATGTTATGCACAGCACCCGACAGCTGAGCGGTGAATGCAGCCTGGTCGATACGAACGTTACCGACGAAGTCAGGCGACACGTTTCCGCCGTAGGAGTTCGGGTAAACGCCCTGGCCGAGAGCCGCAACAGCCTGAGCAGCGGTCAGAGTGATTGAGGTGTCGAGCAACTGAGCGCGGTTGATCACGCGGTTGTCTTCGATACCAACCTGAGCCGACACGCCGTTGCCGAACTGCCACGTATAGGCAACCTGGTTGATACCAGTCGCGTTGTCGTAGCCGCCGAGCAGGAACGAGGTGTTGTTGTTGGCGCCGTAAGCACCCCACGGGGTCTGGAAGCCCGAAACGGCCTTACCGAAGGTGAAGCCAGCGAACTGCACGAAGCCGTAATCCATCGTCAGGTTGCCCGACGACGGGCCGAAGCCGGTCGAATGTTCGAAGTTGCTCGACCAGTAGGTACGAACAACACCGTATTCGGTGGCGGTACGGGTGTCGATGTTCAGCTGAACGCGAGCGCGGGTGGTGAAGTAGTCGCTGTCGCGGCTACCGGTACCGTTAGCGCGGAACCCGCCTTCATCCCATGCCGGCTTGCCGTAGTTACCAGCATTGATGTTCCAGTCAGCCTGGACGTAGCCGCCCAGCTTGATGCAGGTGTCAGTGCCGGGGATGTAGTAGAAACCGGCGCCGTACAGCGAGCAGATCTTCACGTACTGAACGGCTTTCGCCTTCACCGGAAGATCGGCTGCCTGTGCTCCAGCGGACGCTGCGATAACCGCAGCCGATCCGAGGATAAGGCTCTTAATCTTGCTCATAAAACCTCCAAAGTTTTGCTCTCTAGGGAAGGTTCCTGGCCGGTGGTGTAAGTCACACCACATGGTTGGTTCCCTTAATCCCCGCTAACCGCCCGGTCGCCTCGCGCTTTCGGACACTCCCGCTGAACGCGAGCGACTTAAGCGAAACTCCCAAACGGGACGACCTCGGGATGCCCCCCTCCGTCGCTTCGATGACCATTGCTCAACGGCCGTGAACACGCAACAAAGGACCGCCTTGAAATGGGGCGGTTCCAGCCGTTTTCAGGGAGGTGTTGCACAAATGGCACGCAGCGGCTATCGACAAACCTATGCAAGGCATTGATTTCATTTAAATTATCCGGTCGATGTAATAAGTTCCCGAAAAAGGCGAATGTGGCGGCGCAACCGGCGCAACATGGGCTGCATGTGTGAATTACGCGAATCAAATGCGCTTTGTCGCAACCGCCGCAGGCCCTCTCCTTGAAGGCCTGAATCCCTGAAATTCGAACCTCGTTGGGCCGGAATTTCCGGTTTTCGGATTCGCGACACGGCTTTTGAACACGCCGAGGCCCTTTAAGTGATGCCACACAAGGCGCGTCAGGGGTAAAAAGCACCGATCTGTGGCAACGACATAATAAAGGCACAGCAAATCACTGCGGAGCGGATACCATAAAATTCATCAACGACTTGCGGCGCGTCATCGCGTGAGGCATATCGGGCCTGTGGAGACGTGGCCGAGCGGCTGAAGGCACTCGTTTGCTAAATGAGCATACCTTGAAAAGGGTATCGAGGGTTCGAATCCCTCCGTCTCCGCCATCTCGATGCATCGGCCCCTAAATAAAATGCCGCTATTTGCGCCATAGGCCGAATGCAAAGCGGTAGCCCCTGCTTTGCAGCCAAGTTCGCTCGGTGCAATTCCATGCGCTCACAACAGGCCAATCACGCACTCGCCGATGTTTGCGCAAAAGCACCGACGTATCGGTCATGAATGACAGCGCAACGAACATCCTTGCGCTGAGCGAAAGCAGTCAACTTTGCTCGGAACACGAATCCACCTGCAAGGAGCGCTTTTCGATATCAGTGCGTTGCGATCCAGGCGCGCGCTTCGCGCTGGGCGGCCGCGACTTCGGCGGCGGACATCTGTCCGGCAACTTCCTGGCGCAGCGAGATGGCATCCACCCTGCCCTTCAGCGCCGCCAGATTGAACCACTTGTGGGCGGCCACAAGATCGAGAAGGCCGTTACGCCCGCTCGAATAAAGCACGCCGAGATCGAACAGCGCGTCTCCGTTCGCTGTCGCCTCGATCGCCATTGCGGCGCTGATATCGATCGTTCCCTGAAACATCCCTGTTCTCCCGAGTCCCCGCCGCCGTTCGCGGCTTTCAATGTCCGCCGCGGCGAGCGCGGCTCCTGTCATGGCTCTGTTGGTGCGTCCGTTGTTGAGGCGCGTATTCCGCAAAACCGGCTGGCCAATCCTGCGGAATACGCGTTCGCCGTTTGCCGGCTTGTTGCGATCATATGACCCGTAAAATTTGAATCGCGGTTTAAGCATCGCGATGAATCGAATCTGAACGCCATCTGCCTCGCCTGCGCGGCAGAATCGTAAAAACCCGCTATTCTCGGGCACTTCTCGACAATCGTGACGAACGATTCACCTTCGCATTTGGCGAAGCGATAACCATTGTTCGAGGAGAGGATCGGGAGAGATGCGACAAGCAGCATCGGCAGGCAGGCCGGAGCGCCGCCGCCGCCGATCGACGCGCCGCACCGTGCAAAGGCCAGCCGCAGACGTTCGGGCAGCACCCGGCGCGTGCGCTTTTCAGAACCTGGATCGTGCCGGGAAACTTTGCCGCCGGGATGCGCGCTCTTAAGGGCGATGCGGGCGACTTAAAAGAAACGAGGGCGTCGGTGAACACGCCAGGACAGAGATCCCACCGGATGACCTGCCGAAGCAAGCGTCCTGTGAAACTGCGGGGTCATCCCCCACAACGAACGAAGAGTTCTTGAACTCTTCTGCCCGACCGGATGGCCGGACCGTCTCGCCTGATGTCTCGCCGACACCCTCTTTCGTCGACTGGAGCCGCCGGTTCAAACTCGTTCTTGCGAACTGATCAGTCTGGCGGCCCTTGTGACGATGCCGGCATCATGTGCCGGCAATTCCGTAAGGCGTAGCCTTACTTCTTCTTCTTGGCGACCTTCTTCGTCTTCTTGGCAGTCTTCTTCACTGCCGACTTCGCCTTCTTCGCCTTCTTCGCTTTCTTGGCCATGTTGCCCTCCTAAGTTAGTGAGATGGCTTAATCGCTGTGTGCACTCGGGAATCGAAATGCACTTCAACTGGATTACACCAACGCATTCAAAAAAACAGTGTCCCGCTTAAGGAAGTGTTTACGCCCAAGGCACGGCGCACGCTGCAAACACAAAACGAAAGCATCGCGACGCATCCGCGCAAGCATTCATCGCGCGCATCAAACACGAATGACGCACAACATCGCCGATGAAAGAAACGACTGTGCCGCAGGCATTTCTTTCATCGCAACACCGCACGCATCACAAGCCCTTTAAAACCGCGGATATCTTCATCGTGGCTCAAAAATGCGTTTCGCGGACTCTGAGTCGCATTTTTTGGCAACAAAAATATTTTCTGGAAAATTTGGTTTTCGAGCGATCAGCGCTCGCGCCGGAGAACTTTTCGCACCTTTTTGCGAAACCTGATTCGCAAACTGATTCCTTGCCGCGAGACGTTTTCACCGGCGCGCGAGGTCGTCACGCGCGTTCATCGCGACACCGAAAACGGAAAACGAGGTGGCGGAACGACGCGCGCAGAAACGCCTGCGCGTGCGACGTCGTCCTCATTAACGATGTTCAGATGCCGAGCTTGGCCTTCAGCAGGTCGTTCACCGCCTGCGGATTCACCTTGCCGCCGGTCGCCTTCATCACCTGGCCAACAAACCAGCCCATGAGCTGCGGCTTGGCGCGCGCCTGCTCCGCCTTGTCCGGATTGGCGGCGATAATGTCATCGACCGCCTTCTCAATCGCGCCGAGATCGGTGACCTGCTTCATGCCGAGACTATCGACCAGCGCACGCGGGTCGCCGCCCTTGGTCCAGACGATCTCGAACAGATCCTTGGCGATTTTGCCGGAGATGGTTCCTTCTCCGATCAGACCGATGATTGCGGCCATCTGTTCTGCCGACACCGGCGAAGCGGAAATGTCCTGCCCTTCCTTGTTCAGGCGACCGAACAGTTCATTGATGACCCAGTTGGCGGCGAGCTTGCCGTCACGCGCCTTGTCGGCGAGCTTGGCCAGCACAGCCTCGAAGAAACCCGCGCTTTCACGCTCGGCGACCAGCACGCTGGCGTCGTAAGGCGTCAGGCCAAAATCGGCCATGAAGCGCTCGCGCTTCGCGTCGGGAAGTTCCGGCAGTTCGGCCTTCAGTTCTTCCACATAGGCCGCGGTGAATTCGAGCGGCAGCAGGTCGGGGTCCGGGAAGTAACGGTAGTCATGCGCCTCTTCCTTGGAGCGCATGGAGCGGGTTTCGCCCTTGTTGGGATCGTAGAGCCGGGTTTCCTGATCGATAGCGCCGCCGTCCTCGAGAATACCGATCTGGCGGCGCGCTTCATAATGGATCGCCTGCCCGATGAAGCGGATCGAGTTCATATTCTTGATCTCGCAGCGCGTGCCGAACGGCTCGCCGGGCCGGCGCACCGAGACGTTGACGTCCGCGCGCAGATTGCCCTTCTCCATGTCGCCGTCGCAGGTGCCGAGATAGCGCAGGATCGACCGCAGCTTGGCAACGTAGCCCTGCGCTTCCTCCGCCGAGCGGATATCAGGCTTGGAGACGATCTCCATCAGGGCGACGCCCGAACGGTTGAGATCGACAAAGGACATGGTAGGATGCTGGTCGTGCAGCGACTTGCCGGCGTCCTGCTCCAGATGCAGCCGCTCGATGCCGACTGTCACGCTCTCGCCGCCGGGAAGATCGACGACCACCTCGCCCTCGCCGACGATCGGCGACTTGTACTGGCTGATCTGATAGCCCTGCGGCAGGTCCGGGTAGAAATAGTTTTTCCGGTCGAAGGTCGACTTGAGGTTGATCTTCGCCTTCAGACCGAGGCCGGTGCGGACAGCCTGCGCCACGCATTCCTCGTTGATGACGGGCAGCATGCCGGGCATTGCCGCGTCCACCAGCGAGACGTGATCGTTCGGCGCGCCACCGAATTCGGTCGAAGCTCCCGAGAACAGCTTCGAATTGGAAGTCACCTGGGCATGGACTTCCAGCCCGATGACCATTTCCCAGTCACCGGTGGCGCCCTTGATGAGTTTGGAAGGTTTGACGTTTGCGTTCATGGGCGGCTTTTACCTCGGTGAGAGGGCTGAGAAAACCCCTCGCCCGTCGACCGAGCTATAGCCCCGCCGCAAAGCTGCGGAAGGTTGGGCTTGCCCGCAGCGCATCGCCGCCTGCGGCGATCACGCTGTCGACCTGCTCCGGCGGCAGGTTGAAGCGCGTGGGGACCCGTTCAAGGTCAGCCGCGCGGCTTTGTTCGAGTTGATCGAAACCGATCCGGCCGACATAAAACTTCAGGTCGCGGCAATTCCAGCCCGCTGGCGCCCCGTATCGCGCCCTGTCCGCGGCAGATAGTCCGCAGCGCCATCTCACCAGCGCGCCCTGCCAGTCCTTCATGGTTGCATTGAAGGCCGTGAAACTGCCGGCCACGCTGGCATCGATGGCCGTATCGGCGGCTGCCTTGACAAGCTCCGCCCCGCTCGGCCCCTCAATCGTATTGATCCAGTTGCCGGACAAACCGGTCTTGGCATCGACCACCAATATCAGCGCGCGCCGCAGCTTCACCGCCTGCCGCGGCGACAGTGGTCCATACGGCGTTTCAGACGACAGCCGCGCGATGGTCATGCCGGCTAGGCCATAATTATCGACAAGACCGCCGTCGAGCAGCTTGATGTAAGGCATCGAGCCATCGTGATACCGGCTGATCGCCTTGGCGAACGCGCTCAGCATCGGCGGCGCATTCGCATTGTCACGCGCGCGCACGATCCACTGCGGCAGCCGCTCGTTGCACTTTCCGGGAAAGGTCTGCATCACCACCGGTGCGAAGGCGACAGGAACCGCCGCCGAAGCCGCAACCGCGTTTGCCAGCGGATATTCGGACAGGTTAGAGCACATGGCGCCAAACGCCACCGCGCCGAACACGAACGGCGTCCTGTTGTAGATGTCGGAAGCATTGATCCAGACCTGCGGCCGGCTCGTTGCGCCGAGATCGCGGAAGGTCGCGCCCTCAAACAAGTTGGCATCGAGCCAGCGCGGAAATCCGGTGGAGTCGTTGATGCCGCCCGCAGCCGCG
>Ga0209023_10005620_pt1 | contig 13606 bp, 14 predicted proteins | sample LakOneMetagenome_FD_187468 | JGI IMG/M metagenome (GOLD analysis project Ga0209023, IMG submission 187468) | Freshwater and sediment microbial communities from Lake Erie, Canada (SPAdes) (version 2) | ecosystem: Environmental > Aquatic > Freshwater > Lentic | place: Lake Erie, Canada...
ACATCAAGGGCCTGCAGGCGCTGGGCGCGAAGATCGACGTCGAGCACGGCTTCATCAAGGCGAGCGTGAAGGGGCGCCTGAAAGGCGCGAGCCACGTGTTCGAGATGGTCAGCGTCGGCGCCACCGAGAACGTGCTGATGGCCGCGACCCTCGCCGAAGGCACGACGGTGCTCGAGAACGCGGCGATGGAGCCGGAAATCGTCGACCTCGCCGAATGCCTGCGCGCGCTGGGCGCCAGGATCGAGGGCGCGGGCACGCCGCGCATCGTGGTCGAAGGCGTGGAGCGCCTGCACGGCGGCACGCATGCGGTGATCGCCGACCGCATCGAGACCGGCACCTTCCTCGTCGCCGCGGCGATGACCGGCGGCAGCATCGTCGCCACCCACGCGCGCCCGGACACGCTGGACGCGGTGCTCGACAAGCTGCGCGAATCGGGCGCGGACATTTCCATCGATGGCGATCGCATCGCGCTCGACATGCACGGCAAGCGCCCGCGCGCGGTCAACATCACCACCGCGCCGCACCCGGCGTTCCCCACCGACATGCAGGCGCAGTTCATGGCGCTGGACTGCATCGCCGACGGCGTCGGCGTGATCAACGAGACGATCTTCGAAAACCGCTTCATGCACGTGCAGGAACTGCTGCGCCTGGGCGCGGACATCCGCGTCGACGGGCATGCCGCGGTCGTGCGCGGGGTGGAAAAATTGGGCGGCGCGCCGGTGATGGCGACGGATTTGCGGGCCTCGGCGTCGCTGATCCTGGCCGGGCTGGTGGCCGACGGCGAAACCGTCATCGACCGCATCTACCACCTCGACCGCGGCTACGAGCGTATCGAGGAAAAGCTGTCCGCGCTCGGCGCGAGGATCCGCCGCATCGATTGATGCGAATCAGGCGGCCTTGCCGAGCCGCAGGTCGATGTCGTCCTTGCCGCCCTTGCGCTGCAGGATGCGCGCGGGGAACGGCATGCCGTCCACCACCCACAGCAGGATCTGCTTGTTGCCGCCGAGGTCGCAGTCGACCTTGGTCGCCTGCAACGACTTGTCGCCGACGGCGATCGCCTCGGTGCCCGAGGACGTGCAATCGATGCGCTTGGCACGGCCGTCGTCGACCATGCGGTAGTGCAAGGGCCGGCCCGCGGCCACGTCGCGCGGCAGGGCGAGGTTGAGCAGCATCGCGTCGACGTCGCCGGCCTGCAGCGCCACCGGGCCGGCGCGTTCGGGTTTCACGTCGCCGCTCCAGCTGGCCTGGCCGGCCTTCCAGTCGTAGCTGGCCTGCTTGGTTACGCGCTTCACCAGCAACGTCGACGAATCGGTGCCCGACAGCGGGCGCAGGGCGTCGCCGGCCACGTCGAACACGGTGCTCTGCGACAATTGCGCGATCGCGCTGCCGATGCGCAGCGAATACACCCAGCGGCCGCCGCCCTGCTGCGACAGGGACATGTGGCCGGTGCCGTGCATGCCCATGTAGCTGGCGTCGTAATCGGCGGAGTAGGGTTTCATCGCCGGCGTTGCCGCCGACGCGATGCCGGCCGCGGTGAGCAGCAGCGGCAACAGGCGGAAAGCGGTGCGGTCGGTCATGGTGTCGTTTCCTGTTCGAATCGATGTGTTCGCGTCACTGGTAGCCGACGAGGACCAGGTCGAGCCCGGTTTCGCCGTTCTCGGTCTGCAGCATGCGCAGCGGCGTCGGCACGCCGGCCGCGACCCAGACACTGGTCTGTTCGCTGCCGGCATTGCTGCGATCCACCCGCAACGCGTCGAAACTGAGGTCCCCGACCTGAATGGCCTGTGTCTGCGCGGCCACGACGTAGTCCTGCGGCCGCGCGCGGCCGTCGTCGACGAAGCGGTAATGCAGGGTCGCGCCCGGCGTTGCGTCGCGGATGATCGCGAGGTTGATCAGCAGGCCGCTCATGTCGCCGTCCTGCAGCGGAACCGGCGCGCGCCGCGTGTCCTTGACGTCGCCGGTCCATTGCGCCGTGTGCTTGGTCCAGTCGTAGCCGCCAGTCGTGCGCCGCTTGCTGAGGAACACGCGCTTGACCGTACTCTGGCCGAGCGGACGGTAGCGGCCGTCGACCACGTCGAACACCGTGCTCTGCTCGACGTTGAGTCCGGCGATGCGCAGCAGGCCGCCGCCCTTCATCGCCAGGTCCACGCGCCAGCGCCCGCCGTCGAGCGCGACCACCTGCATGGTCGCGGTGCCGAGCGAATTGCCGTGGTTGAACACCTGGTATTGCGCCACGAACGGGCGCAGCACCGGCGTCGGCGCGGCCGGTGCGTCGGTTACCGGCAACAATTGCTGCGGCGGTTCCGCGGCGGCGGCGAACGACAGGATCGCGGCCGCCACGAACAACGCGGCGCGGAACATGGCGGGAACACACTTCATGCGGGGCGCGGCGTCATGGATGGCGCGTGGGCTCGTTGAAATCGCCGGCGGACGATAGGCGCAGTGGCTTGAACAACGTGTGACCATCCAGCCATGCGCGGCCTTCGCGTTCAGCCAGGCGGCCCGCGACCGCCAGCCGTAGCGTCGCCAGCAGCAGCGGATGTTCGCGTTCCAGCACGCGCGCGGCGAGGTCGTCCGCCGAATCGCCTTCGATCACAGGTACCACCGCCTGCGCGATCACCGCGCCGGCATCGAGTTCGGGCACGACGAAATGCACGCTGGCGCCGTGCTCGGCGTCGCCGGCCTTGAGCGCGCGCGCATGCGTGCGCAGGCCGCGATGTTTCGGCAGCAGCGAGGGGTGGATGTTGAGCGTGCGGCCGGCAAAGCGCGCGACGAAGCCTTCGCCGAGGATGCGCATGTAGCCGGCGCAGACGATCCAGTCCGGTTTCGCCGCCGCCACCGCATCGGCGAGGTCGGCGTCGAACTCCGCGCGCTCCGCATACGAACCCGCATCGCGCGACCAGCGCCGCGCCTCGTCGACGCGCAACAGTGCCTCGCAACCCGGCTTGTCCGAGAACACGCCGACGACTTCGGCATCGAGCCCGCCGTTCGCGATCGCATCGAGGATCGCCTGCAGGTTGCTGCCGCGGCCCGAGGCGAGCGCGGCGATGCGGGGAAGTGCAGCACCCATCAGTGCGCGTTTCCGCTCAGCAACTGCGGCCACAACAGCAGCATCGCGATGACCAGGATCCACGCGAGCACGCCGAACAGGCTGGCCAGCGCGAGCTGCCACGTGCCGAGGCGGCCGCGCAGGTCGACGAGGAACGACAGCCAGTAGCCGCCGAGGAACAGGATCGCCAGCAGCCACGCCCGCAGCATCCACAGCGGCGATTGCGGGATGAAGAACGTCGCGACCAGCGCGATGAAGAACAGCGCGCTGGCGATCGCCAGCAGCCAGCGGCTGCGGCGACCGAGGTCGGACATGCGGACGCCGATCAGCATGCGCGGCTCAACCGATCTTCAGGCGTTCGCCGTCGCCGGCCTTCGTGACCCGGCCGATGCGCCAGTGCGGCAATTGCAGGCGATCGAGGTCGGTTTCGACGGCGGAGACGTCGGCAGGCGAAACCATCAGCACGAAACCGATGCCGCAGTTGAACGTGCGCCACATTTCCTCGCGCGCCACGTTGCCTTCGCGCTGCAGCCAGTCGAACACCGCCGGCAGCGGCCACGACGAGGTATCGATTTCCAGCCCGAATGGCTTGGGCACCACGCGGATGATCTTCTCCACCAGCGCGCCGCCGGTGACATGGGCCATCGCGTGGATGTCGTGCTTCGCCAGCAGTTCCAGCACCGGCTTGACGTAGATGCGCGTGGGTTCCATCAGCGCATCGGCCAGTTTCACGCCGCCGAGGTCGAGGTCGAGCCGGCCGTTGTCCGGGGTGACGCCGGCGCGTTCGAGGATCTTGCGCACCAGCGAATAGCCGTTGGAATGCGGGCCACTGGAGGCGATGCCGATCAGTACGTCGCCTTCGCGGACCTTGCTCGAATCGATCAGCCTGGATTTCTCCACCGCGCCGACGGTGAAGCCGGCCAGGTCGTATTCGCCCGGCGGATACATGTCGGGCATTTCCGCCGTTTCGCCACCGATCAGCGCGCAGCCGGCGATTTCGCAACCTTTGGCGATGCCCGCGACCACGTTCACCGTGGTGTCGACATCGAGCTTGCCGGTGGCGAAGTAGTCGAGGAAGAACAGCGGCTCGGCGCCTTGCACAAGCACGTCGTTCACGCACATCGCGACCAGGTCCTGGCCGATGGTGTCGTGGCGGTTCAGCTGCTTGGCGAGGATGAGCTTGGTGCCGACGCCGTCGGTGCCGGAGACCAGCACCGGTTCGCGGTAGCGGCCGGCGAGGTCGAACAGGCCGCCGAACAGGCCGACGCCGCCCAGCACTTCCGGGCGCATGGTGCGCTTGACCAGCGGTTTGATGCGTTCGACGACTTCGTTGCCCGCGTCGATGTCGACGCCGGCGTCGCGGTAGGTCAGGCCGGCGGAGGCGGGGGGCTGGGGCACGTGGGCCTCGGATACAGCGATGGGAAACCGCGATTTTAGCCTGCGCGGGCGCCGCGCATGGACGCGCTGGCCTGCCTGCGGCACCATTCCACCATCACCGCACGTGCAGGATGCCGAATGCGCCGTTCGATCCGCTGGGCTTGTCTGTTGGGAATGCTGCTCGTCGCCGGAAGCGCGCTGGCCCAGCGCGTGGAGGGCGATCGGGCCCGCGCGAGCGGCCCGTTCGACGCCGAAGTGCCGGTCAACAGCCAGAACACCGCCGAGCGCAATTCCGCGTTCGCACGCGCCCTGGTGCAGGTGCTGAACAACCTTTCCGGCGGCCGCGATGCCGCCACCCAGCCCGGGGTTTCCGCCGAACTCAAGCGGGCCGCGGATTATGTCGAGGACTACGACTACCGCCAGGACGAGGGCGTTTCCACCACCACCGGCGCGCCGACCTTCGGCACCACCCTGGTGGTGCATTTCGACCCGGCCAAGGTGCAGGAGATGGCCGGCGACCTCGGCTTGCCGGTGTGGCCCGAACCGCGGCCCAAACCGGTGCTGTGGCTCGCCATCGACGATGGCAGTGGCCCGCGCCTGGTCGGGCTGGGGCAGGCGAACGCGGCGCGTTCCATCCTCGACCGCGCCAAGGCGCGCGGCTACCAGCTCGGCCTGCCGGCCGGCAATGCCGCCGAACAGGCCGCCGCGGGCGCGATCTGGCGCGGCGACACCGCCGCCATCGCGCGCATTTCCAGTCGCTACAGCCCGCCGATGCAGTTGATCGGCAAGCTTTCGCGCAAGGGTTCGGGCTGGCACGCGGACTGGACCCTGGTCGACGGCGGACGCGTGCTCTCGCGCTGGAGCGGGGACGACATCGATGCGCGCCGGGCGATGGCCGCGGGCGCGGACGGCGCCGCGAACGCGCTGGTGAAGCGCTACGCCAGGCGCGGCGGACCGGGCGTCGGCAGCCCGGGCAGCTACACGGTGAGCTTCGCCGGCATCGACAACGTCGACGACTACATCCGCCTGTCCGCATTGCTGCAGAAGGTGTCGGTGGTGCGCGCGTTCCGCCCGGTGCATGCGATGCCGGGCACGCTGGACGTGCAACTCGACCTCACGACCGGCCTCGCCGGCTTCCGCCGCCTCGCCGGCGATGCGCTGGAACCCGCCGACACCGTCGACGGCGCGCCGCCGGTGTTTCGCCTGCGTTGATGCCAACCATCGCGCCACTGCACGAGATCGCGCGCTTCTACCGCCGCCTGCAATGGACGGCGGTGGCGTTACTCGCTGGCTGGCTGTTGTGGCTGCTGGCGCCGGTACTGTCGCCGTTCGTGTTCGCCGCGTTGCTCGGCTGGCTCGGCGATCCGCTGGTGGACCGCATCGAACGCCGCGGCCTGTCGCGCAACACGGCGGTGCTGCTGGTGTTCGGCGGCATGATGCTGGTGCTGGTGCTGGCTTTGTTGTTGCTGTTGCCGCTGCTCGAACGCCAGATCATCACCCTGGTGCAATCGCTGCCGCGCTACCGCGACTGGCTGGTGGGCACGGTCGTGCCGTGGCTGGAGCGGCGCACCGGCATGCAGTTGCTGGCGTGGCTGGATCCGGAGCGATTGATCGAGCTGGTGCGTTCGCACTGGCAACAGGCCGGCGGCATGGCGAAGTCCGTGCTCGGCTACCTCTCGCGTTCCGGCTTCGCGCTGCTCGGCGTGGTCGCGAACGTGGTGCTGCTGCCGGTGCTGACGTTCTTCTTCCTGCGCGATTGGGACCTGCTGGTCGAGCGCGTCGCCGCGTTGATTCCCCGCGACCACGAGGCGACGGTATCGCGGCTCGCGCTGGCCTCGAGCGACATGCTCGGTGCGTTCCTGCGCGGCCAGTTCCTGGTGATGCTGATCCTCGGCGTGCTCTACAGCATCGGCCTGTGGGCGGCAGGCCTGGATTTGGGCGTACTGATCGGCATGCTCGCCGGCGCGCTCACCTTCGTGCCCTACCTCGGCCCGGCGACGGTGGTCGTGTTCGGCGGCATCGCCGCGCTGGTGCAGCATGGCGACTGGCCGCACCTGCTCGGCGTGCTTGCGGTGTTCGGCGTCGGCCAGGTGATCGAGAGCTACTGGCTCACGCCCAAACTCGTCGGCGACCGCATCGGCCTGCATCCGGTCGCCGTGATCTTCGCGGTGCTCGCCGGCGGGCAATTGTTCGGTTTCCTCGGCATGCTGCTGGCGCTGCCGGTGGCGGCGGTGGCGAACGTGCTGCTGCACTACGCGGTGGAACGCTACCGCGCCAGCCGCATCTACCAGGGCGAGCAACCGGTGCCGGTCGAAACGGAAATCCCGGTCGGAATCACCGCCGAACCCGCGCCGCCGCCACGGGATCCACCGCCGGCGTGAGCCCCAGCGACGACGCACCACGCGGCCACGCGCAACTCGCGCTGGAACTGCGCATGCCGCCCGACCAGCGCTTCGACACCTTCGTCGGCGCGCCGGCGGCGGCGCTGGCGCAATTGCGCGCGCTGGCGCGCGGCGAATCGAGCGACAGCATCCTGGTCGAAGGCGCGCACGGCACCGGCAAATCGCACCTGTTGCGCGCAACCTGCGCGGGGGCGGATGTGCTGGGTCGCCGCATTGCGTATTTGCCGCTGGCTTCGCTGCGCGGGCGCCTGCGCGATGCGCTGGAACTCGTCGTCGGCCGCGATCTCGTCGCGCTGGACGGGCTCGAAGCCGTCGCCGGCGAACGCGAGGACGAAGTCGCGCTGTTCGACCTGCACAACCGCGCGCGCGGCGACGGAATCGCCTTGCTCTATGCCGCCGAGGCCGCACCCGCGGCGCTTGGATTCGTGCTTCCGGATCTCGTTTCGCGCCTGTCGCAATGCCATCGCATCGCGTTGTCGCCGCTGGACGACGACGGTCGCCGAGAAGTGCTGCGCCTGCGTGCACGCCACCGCGGTGTGGCCTTCGACGACGCGGCGATCGACTGGTTGCTGACACGCTGCAGCCGGGACCTGTCCGATTTGTCTGCGATCTTCGAACGGCTGGACCGTGCTTCGCTTGCGGCGCAACGCAGGCTGACGGTGCCGTTCCTGCGGGATGTGCTGGGACAATTGCCCTTGTTGTGAGGACGGCATCGAGCCGGGCTCGGTACGCTTCGCGATCGCCCGCGAGTTGTCATCCTGAGCGCAGCGAAGGACCTGCTTTTCCTGATGCCGAATCATCGAACCATTCTTTCGCCAAGTCCTCCCAAGTCGGATTCGACCGCTCGATCAATGCGATCTTCCGCGATCGCAGCCAACCCTTGATTTGCTTCTCGCGCGCAATGGCGCTTGCCGGGTCGGCAAAGGTTTCGAAATAAGCCAGGCGATTGATCCGGTAGCGGGCAGTGTGGCCCGGGACGGCGTGAGTGTGGTGTTCCCACATCCGCCTGACGAGGTCGCCAGTGACGCCGACGTACAGGTTCCGTGACCTGTTGGAAAGGATGTAGACGAAATACGTACGTTCCATGCCCGCAGTTCATGCGGGAACCGCACGAGCGGGAAGCGGGTAACCGCTGAATGCTCGATCGGATTTTGCCGCGGTGTTCCAAAAGAAACAGCAGGTCCTTCGGCTTCGCCTCAGGATGACAGCGGGGAATCCGGAAAAGCCACGATCTGATTCCGCTATCGCATCAATGCCGCATCCAACTCCGCCAACCGTTCCGGCGTCCCCACGTCCGTCCACTTGCCGCGATGGTGCTCGCCGGTCACCGAGCCGCGCGCCATCGCTGCGCGCAGCAGTGGCGCGAGCTTGAATCGCGGCGGGGTTTCGTCGGCGCCAAGTGCGTCGCCGATGATCTCGCGCCAGTCGTCGAACAGCGAAGGCCGGTACACACCGATGCCGGAGAAGGTGAGTTTCCCTTCTCCCTCCGGGAGAAGGTGGCGCGCAGCGCCGGATGAGGGTTCGGTATCGCCGGAACGATTCGCTTCATCCGAACCCTCACCCCAACCCCTCTCCCGATGGGAGAGGGGCTCGAAAGCGAAATCCCCCTGCGGGTGCTGCGGCGGGTTGTCGACCAGCACCAGGTGCGCATCGCCGCTCGGTTCGTTCGGCAGGAGCGAGAAGTCGTAATCGGTCCAGACGTCGCCATTGACCGCGATGAAGGCCTCGTCGCTGTCGCGCAGGAAGGGCAGCGCGTTCCACATGCCGCCGCCGGTTTCCAGCGGCGTTTCGCCTTCGTAGATGCAATGCAGGTCGATGCCCCAGCGGCTGCCGTCGCCGAGTACGCGCGGGAACTGTCCGGCCAGCCACGAGGTGTTGACCACGACTTCGCGGATGCCGATCGCGGCGAGTTTCTCGATGTGCCATTCGATCAGCGGCTTGCCACCGACGACGAGCAACGGCTTGGGCGTGGTGTCGGTGAGCGGACGCATGCGCTCGCCGAGGCCGGCGGCGAAGATCAGCGCCTTCACGACTGCGCCGCCATCGCCGGTTTCACCTTTGCTTCGATGAAGCGCTGCAGCGGCGCGAATTCCGGATACTTCGGCAACACTCCGTCGAGATAGGCGAAGAAGCGCGGCACGTCGGCGAGGTATTTCGGCTTGGCGTCGCGATGGTTCAGGCGCGCGAAGATGCCGATCACCTTCAGGTGCCGCTGCACGCCGATCAAATCCGCGTCGCGGCAGAAGCGCACGAAGCCCGGCACCGGCAGGCCGGCGGCTTGCGCGCGCTGGTGGTAGCGTGCGAGCCACGTGTCGACGCAACTCTCCGGCCAACTCAGGAACGCATCCTTGAACAGGCTGAGCGCGTCGTAGGCGATGGGACCGCGCACCGCATCCTGGAAATCCAGCACCGCGGGCCCGTCGTTCGCGGGCATGAGATTGCGCGGCATGAAGTCGCGGTGCACCAGCACCCGTGGTTGCGCCAGCGCGGCGTCGATGAGGACGCGATACGCACCATCGAGCATTTCCATGTCATCGCAATCGAGCGTCATGCCGAGGTGGCGGCCGCAGAACCATTCGTCGAACAGGCGCAACTCGCGCGCGAGCAGGGCTTCGTCGTAAGCTGGGATATCCTCTGGCGCCGGAATCGACTGCAACTTCAGCAATTGCGAAATCGCATCGTCGAACAGCGCGTCGGCGTTGCCGGCGTCGATCACCTGCAGATAGGTGTTCGCGCCCAGGTCCTCGAGCAGCAGGAAACCGGCGTCGACATCGCGCGCCAGCACCTGCGGAACGCGCACGCCGCCGGTTTCGAGCAGGTCGCGGATGCGCAGCCACGGCCGCACGTCTTCCTTGCCTGGCGGCGAATCCATGACGATGCGCGACGGCGTGCCGCTGCTGCGCCAGTAGCTGCGGAAACCGGCGTCCATCGACGCGCGCTCCAGCTCCGCGCCGGCATCGCCGAGCGCCGCGCGGGCCCAGGCCAGGCGAGCATCGGCGCGGGCATCGTCGTTCGCGGTCATCCGGGTTCCCGAAGCAGGCGGTGTGTGGCGACAGGGTAAACTGCGGCCACGACGACGGCGAGGTGGACGTGGCCCGATTGCAGGCGGTGTTGCTTTCCGGCGGTTCCGGCACGCGGCTGTGGCCGCTGTCGCGCGAAGCCTATCCGAAGCAGTTCCTGCCGCTGGCCGGCGACGACAGCATGCTGCAGGCGACGTGGCTGCGGGTCGCGCCGATCGCGCCGTCGGTGCCGCCGATCGTGATCGCGAACGAGGAACACCGCTTCCTCGCCGCCGAGCAATTGCGCCTGGTCGGCGTTTCCGATCCCGCGATCGTGCTGGAACCGGTCGGGCGCAACACCGCGCCGGCGATCGCCGCGGCCGCGTTGCAGGCCCTCGCTGCGGGCGACGATCCGCTGCTGCTGGTGCTGCCCTCCGACCACGTGGTGCGCGATGCCGATGCGTTCCGCGCCGCGGTGCAGGCCGCGTCTGCGGCGGCCGAGCAGGGCGCACTGGTGACGTTCGGCATCGTGCCGGACGCGCCGGAAACAGGATTCGGCTACATCCAGGCGGAGTCCGGCAATGGCATCCGCAAGGTATTGCGCTTCGTCGAAAAGCCCGATGCGGACACCGCGAAAAACTATCTCGATGAAGGCGGCTATTTCTGGAACAGCGGCATGTTCCTGTTCCGCGCCTCGCGCTACCTCGAAGAGTTGCGCAAGTTCCGCCCCGACATCCTCGAAGCGACGACGCGTGCGTTCGAAGCGGCGAAGCGCGACGGCGATTTCATCCGCCTCGACAAGGACGCGTTCGCGGCCTGTCCTTCCGATTCCATCGACTACGCGGTGATGGAAAAGACCGGCGCGGCGATGGTGCTGCCGGTCGACATCGGCTGGAACGACGTCGGTTCATGGTCGGCGCTGTGGGACGTGAGCGAACAGGACGGCGACGGCAACGCCCACCACGGCGACGTGATCTCGGTCGATTCGCGCGACAGCTACGCCTATGCGCGGCGGCTGGTCGCATTGGTCGGCGTCGACAACCTGGTGGTGGTCGAGACCGACGACGCGGTGCTGGTCGCGCGCAAGGACCGCGTGCAGCAGGTCAAGGAGGTGGTGGCGAAGCTGAAATCGGATCGCCGTTCGCAGGCCGCGCTGCATCGCGAAGTGCACCGGCCGTGGGGCAGCTACGATTCGGTCGATGTCGGCGACGGCTTCCAGGTGAAGCGGATCAAGGTCAAGCCGGGCGCGCAGTTGTCGCTGCAGTCGCACACGCGCCGCGCCGAGCACTGGATCGTGGTCCGCGGCACCGCGCGCGTGACCCGCGACAACGACGTGTTCGAACTGTTCGCCAACCAGTCGACGTATATCCCGATCGGCGCCAGGCACCGGCTGGAGAATCCCGGTACCGAGATGCTCGAACTGATCGAGGTGCAGTCGGGCGATTACCTCGGCGAGGACGACATCGTCCGCTACGACGACGTCTACGGCCGCGCGGGCTGAGCGCGATTCCCCCGTAACGGAAACGCCCCGCGTGCGCGGGGCGTTCCGTATCGATCGCCGTGCAGTACGCGTTACCGCTTACTCTTGGCGCGAACCATTTCGTAGAGGAACAGCAGCACGATCGCCGCGACGATGGCCACGACCCAGGTCATGATCCCGCCGAGGCCGAAATTGGCCGCGGCCCAGCCACCGATCACGGCACCGAGCACGCCGAGGATGATGGTCATGATCCAGCCCATCGGATCCGCGCCGGGCTTGATCAGCCTCGCGAGGACGCCGATGACCAGGCCGCCGATGATGTAGCCGAAGAATCCACTGAACATGAGTTCCCCTCCGGTGATGTGATGGGTGCCGCCGTCGCATCCTAGCAGCCGCGCCAGCCGGCAGGGCCGGCCTCAGCAGCAGCCGTGGTCGCCGTGGTCGCTGCCGCCGGCCACCGCCGCGACGCCGCGGGTTTCGCCGCGCGCGCTGGCGGCCTGGTGTTCGGCGACGACGCGGGCGACGCAGGCGGTGACGCGCTTGCCCATCGGGATGTGCAGGAATTCGTTCGGGCCGTGCGCGTTGGAATGCGGACCCAGCACGCCGGTGATCATGAACTGCGCGCCGGGGAACTTCTCGCCGAGCATGCCCATGAACGGGATCGTGCCGCCTTCGCCCATGTACATCGCCGGCTTGCCGAAGAACGCCTCGCTGGCATCGGCGATCGCGCGTTCCAGCCACGGCGCGAGCGCCGGCGCGTTCCAGCCGGTCGAAGCCTTTTCCAGCGACAGCGTGACCTTGGCGCCATTGGGCGGGTCGTGCAGCAGCGCTTCCTGCAGCAGTTCGCCGCCGCGCTTGCCTTCCAGCGTGGGCGGCAGGCGCAGCGACAGCTTCACCGAGGTGAAGGGGCGCAGCACGTTGCCGGCCGAGGCCAGCGGCGGGATGCCGTCGACGCCGGTGATCGACAGCGCCGGGCGCCAGGTGCGGTTGAGCACCAGTTCGGTCAGGTCCGCGTTCATCGGCGCCATGCCGGGCAGGAACGGGAACTTGTCGTAGACCTCGTCGCCGAGCACGTCCGCGACCTTTTTCGCCTGCGCGAGGCGGTCGGCGGGAATGTCGGCATGCAGGCCGTCGACGAGGATGCGCCCGGTGTCTTGGTCCTCGATGCGCGACAGCAATTGCCGCAACAGCCGGAAGCTCGAAGGCACGATCCCGGAGGCATCGCCCGAATGCACGCCTTCCTCCAGCACCTGCACCGTGAGGTTGCCGCCGGCGAGGCCGCGCAGCGAAGTCGTGCACCACAGTTGTTCGTAGTTGCCGCAGCCCGAATCCAGGCAGACGACCAGCGAAGGCTTGCCGATGCGTTCGGCGAGATGGTCGACGTAGGCAGGCAGGTCGTAGCTGCCGGACTCCTCGCAGGCTTCGATCAGCACCACGCAGCGCGCGTGGGCGATGCCCTGCGCCTGCAGCGCCTCGATCGCGGCGAGCGAACCGAAGATCGCGTAGCCGTCGTCCGCGCCGCCGCGGCCATAGAGCTTGTCGCCCTTCAGCACCGGTTCCCACGGGCCCAGGCCTTCGTCCCAACCGGTCATCTCCGGCTGCTTGTCGAGGTGTCCGTAGAGCAGCACGCAATCCTCGTCGCTGCCGCCGTTCGCGGCCGGGATCTCGATGAAGATCAGCGGCGTGCGGTTCTCCAGCCGCACGATCTCCAGCTTCAGGCCGGGGATCGAACGCTTCTGCCCCCAGCCCGCGAGCTGCTGCACCGCGCGTTCCATGTGCCCGTTCTTGACCCAGTCGGCGTCGAACATCGGCGACTTGTTCGGAATGCGGATGTACTCGACCAGCTGCGGGACGATGTCGCCGTCCCAGGCCTTGTCGATGTGCTGCTGCAACTGCTTGGCATCCATGTGGCGTTCCCGTGCTGCGAATCACGCAATTCTAGCGCGTGGGCGGGCTAGGGCTTTTCCGAGGATCCGGCGCGGCGGGTTCCGGCGCCGCGCGGCCGTTCTGGCGATGGGACGGATGGGGCCGTCGGCGGAGAGTGTCTCCACCGACGCGGCATTCGCGTCCGGACCAACCCACCGACACGGAGAACCGCCATGAACCTGCTCAAGACCGCCTGCACGACCCTGCTGCTCTCGCTGGCCTTCGCCGGCAACGCCTTCGCCGCCGACAAGGTCAACCTCAACACCGCCGACGCCGCCACCATCGACCGCGTGCTGCTGAACGTCGGCCCGGCCAAGGCCCAGGCCATCGTCGACTACCGCAAGCAGCACGGCGCCTTCCACAGCCCCGAGGA
>Ga0209023_10005621_pt1 | contig 13606 bp, 10 predicted proteins | sample LakOneMetagenome_FD_187468 | JGI IMG/M metagenome (GOLD analysis project Ga0209023, IMG submission 187468) | Freshwater and sediment microbial communities from Lake Erie, Canada (SPAdes) (version 2) | ecosystem: Environmental > Aquatic > Freshwater > Lentic | place: Lake Erie, Canada...
CGGGTTTTGAAATTGCATTCGCGGGTCGTTCAAACGCGGGTAAATCAAGTGCAATCAATGCACTGACTGCACAAAATCAACTTGCACGCGCTTCCAAAACACCGGGTCGCACGCAAATGATCAACTTTTTTACTTTACAGAATACTGATCAACGTTTAGTCGATTTACCCGGTTATGGCTATGCGGCTGTGCCTGAAGCGATGAAACTCGTTTGGCAAAAAGAACTCGAAAAATATCTGATTCAGCGTAGAAGTTTGACGGGTCTGGTCTTGCTGATGGACATTCGCCATCCACTCAAGGATTTCGACAAGCAGATGCTGCAATGGGCAAAGTCACGTGATCTTTTCGTACATGTCCTGCTGACTAAGTGCGACAAACTGAATCGTGGTCCTGCAAATGCCGTACTGCACGATGTCAAAAAGAAATTGGTCGCCGATGGTTTAGACTTCTCCATCCAGCTCTTTTCCGCAATGAAACGTCAAGGTTTAGAAGACCTTGCGTTAGTCATGGGTGAGCGTTTACGATTTGGGCAAGTGCCACAACCTGTGTTGATGCCTGAAGCAGTGGATGAATCGACGACTGACAAAAAATCTAATCCGATGAAAGATTATCGATTGGATGAGATGTAATTCATTTTGTTATAGCTTGCCTCCTCACTTCATACAGTGAGGTTAATTGCGACAATAACCTTCGCCCAGCTGAACGGTTAAGCAATTCGATTTATCACTCAACCACTTCATTCCAGTTTCACTGCCTGTTGTCGCATGCAGTGATTCTTTCACGCCATTTCGCTCAAACAGGATCACCTCTCCGACTGCGCGTCCGTTAAAGTTGCGTGGACCGTCCAAATCTTGAATCGTCAGTTCATACGTTCCCTTGCCGCCAGCAATTCGCAGAAAAGTGCCCTCGGGGCCATTCCACTGACCTAACCAAAGATCTGTAGGGATAACGCGCTCGGCGCTTTTTGTCGTTGCAGGACTGGGTACTTTAAATTCTACATCACGGTCAGAACACCCGATGAGTAGCAAAGCCAGAGTCATGGGCATCAGTAAAATTTGAGATTTCATATGATTAGCTTTCTTAGTTAATGCTGAAATGTAGCATTAAGCGATAATTCTTATGTAGTGAAGGTGAAACCGTGGGCGAACTTTCTTCTAAGTGATGGCATACATTTCCAGCGTAGAGACCATTAGCAGAAAATTCAAATAATTTGTTGAACCTTACTTTCTATTCTTAATCGCGGATTGTTTTATTAAACTTAGAATGTATTCTAAGTTTTCATCATTACTGAAAGTTAATTCATAAGATCCATTACCCCAGTGGCCAACATCCGAAACATTTTTTGCAAGATTCTTCTCATCGCGCAAATCACCAGTGCGTAAATTTATCCACATCTTTATCTGTTTCTTTTGAAGATGGATATCAACAACATTGGTTCCGAGAACAAAAGCTAAATAGAGCTTCTTAGGCTTAATTTCAAAATCCCCGTACTCATCGCCAATATTCAAAATACCGAGTTTGACTCTTTCATATAGTTCCCTAATTTCAATATTTGCTTTTTCAAGATGGTCTTCTTCCGTATAAACCTTAATCTCATCTATTAATACTGATACTGAACCTTCAGATTTTGTTATTGTTTTTACTGACTCTTTAGCTTGGGATTTAATAACTTTTTCAAAAGAAACACTTTCATTTTCAAATCTCGTAATTTCCCACAACTCAATGGGTAAGTCTTTAAAATTAATAGCTTCTCTTTGATATGTTGTAAATGACGGCGCAACAAACAAAATTTTTGATTGTGTCCAATCGACATCTGATTTCTTTAGTGGAGTTTTATTAGTCTCGTTATATTCTAAAATGAAATCTGCTTTATTATTAAGCATTAGCGACAAATACGCATAACCCTGATCGATGACACTAAAATTCTTATCCCGCTTATATTCAATAATCACAAATGATTTGTTCTCATCATCAAAAGCTAGAGAATCTATTCTAAAATTATTAAGCTGAAACTCTGAACGAACAAACTCTAATCCAAAAATTGTCTTTAGATTTAATTCACTTAAAGTTTGTATTTCTTTCTCAAGTTTAAAAGGATGTTCCTTGATCTGGTTTAATTTATTATTAGAACTTATTTTGAATAACATTTTTCTTTCCTTCGACCTTTTATCAAAACACCTTACCATATTCTTACGGTAAGGTTTTATCACCAATTTTTTATAAAACAGGTATCAGCTACTCCGACTTGGCTCTCTCAATCGCATCAAACCTTCTTGATTGGTACTAATCACCAACTGCCCATCCTGCCACATACGACCAAAATTCATCCCACGCGCACTAGCAGTCACCGTCGCATTCATATCATAAAGCAACCACTCATCCGCACGCGCAGGACGATGGAAATACATCGAATGATCAATACTCGCCGCCTGTAAACTCGTCGTCATAAAGCTCACACCATGCGGCATCAACCCCGTACCCATCAGCGAAAAATCCGATGCAAAGGCAATAATAGCCTGATGCAACCCTGGATCATCTGGCAAACGGTTTGGCACACGCATCCAATGCGCACGTTGCGGCGACTCAGGCTCTGGCGCAAAAGGATTGGTTGGATTGATCGGGCGAAGCTCAACTTGACGCTCACGCATGATCGTGGAACGCATCTTTTCAGGCATAAACGGTGCAATTAATTCTTTGAGTTCTTGTTCCGTTTTTAGCGACTCAGGCTCTGGCACATCTGGCATATCAACCTGAAAATTCAAACCCTCTTCAGCAGGGGCAAAAGACACCAACATCGTAAAGATCAATTTACCGTATTGAATTGCGCGAACTTGGCGACTGACAAAACTACGACCATCACGCAAACGATCGACTTGATACACAATCGGCGCCGCAATATCACCCGCATTCAAGAAATAAGCATGGAGTGAATGCGCAGGACGCCCGTCTGTCGTCAAACTCGCCGCACGCAACGCTTGCCCAAGCACCTGACCACCAAACACACGATTACCGACGAAGTTACGGCTTTGACCACGGTACAAATCTTCTTCGAGTTTTTCCAATGTCAGAATATCGACTAACTCTGTGGTTAATTGCAATCGAGTTTCTTGAGCGTTCGTAGACATACTTCACCTGCACAAATCTATTGAATATCCAGCATCATAAAACAAAAACACCGCTAAACATTGAACTGTTCCGTCAGATTAAATTACGACAACTCATGTTAAGGAGAAAAGCAAAATCCCTCCCATGAGAAGCGCTGCTTCGCAAGACGGAGTGCCTTTGCAAAGGGAGGAGCACATCCCCTCCTTTGATAAAGGAGGGTTAGAGAGGATTTGCTTTTGACTTTAAGAATAGCGTAGCTAAGCAAAAACACACCTTACAACCACTTGGCACGCTTCAACTTAAAGTACAAAACCGCAGAACCGATGAACATCAACCCCACCCAAACAAAATACCCATAATGCCAATGCAATTCAGGCATATTGGCAAAGTTCATCCCATAATAACTGGTCATCAACGTTGGCACAGCTAAGATACCCGCCCATGATGCCAATCGTTTTACGATCTCATTCTGACCCACGCCGACGAGTGCCAAGTGCGTATCCATGCCCAGTCGTAAAACCTCACTCTGCCCTTCAATCGCATCTAATGTACCTAACACGTGATCTTGAATATCGCGGAAATATGGAATCACCGAAGAAGGGAAATAAGTCGTCACATCCTCGCGGTCGTGGTACAAAAAATAACCACAAATCTCACGTAGCGGAACGACTGCAAGACGCAATTTAATCAACTCTGATTTCAGATCATACAAATAACGTAAGGTATCCTGACTATAAGTTTCCGAGAAAATATCGCCTTCTAATTCTTTTAATTGCTCACCTAATTGTTGCGTAATAGGTAAAAAATTGTCCACGATAAAATCTAAAATACCGTGTAGTACATAGCCTAAACCCATCTGTTTCATTTTTTGTGGATGACGTTCGCAATGCGCGCGCACGCTGCTATAACTCACCGACGCCCCTTGGCGCACAGAAATCAAGAAACGGTCACCTAAAAATAACGCCGTTGAACCAAACTCAATTTTATGATTCATTAGCTGCGCGGTTCGTACCACAACGAACAGGGTCTTTTCATAGCTTTCGACTTTGGCGCGAGAGTGATTAAGCGCAGCATCTTCCACGGCTAATTCATGCAGTCCAAACTCGCGCTGCACCTCCGCCAAGACTTCACTGGGAGGCTCAAACAATCCAATCCACACAAAAATATCAGGATCAGCTGCCAAGACTTCACTGACATCACACAATGCCAAATAATCCACGCGCAGCCCCGTACTCCGACTATAAGCGAAGCAGTTGACCACACCCGCACTTTGTGGATTACCAGAAGTAAGTTTAGCTATACGCGAATGTTGTTCTGCAACAATTTGTTCAGGCGTGAGCGGATGGAGTGTCGATATTTCTAATGGACTCATAGCATGCACAACCTAAAAAAACTTAACAAATGAAGTAACCGATAAATTAAATGCAATCAAAGCAATATATTCTTTAAATGCATCCATAACATATAACTCAATTCACACTGCCTTCATTCATTTTTAGCATATAAATAGACTGAGATGAAATATCATTTGAGTAGCCCAAACGGATTTAATGTCACTTTGCTTAAATCTAGCGATTAAAGTAAATTTCAGCCATAAAAATCCAACGAATTCCGTTCTAAAATGAATCCACCGTCAAGCCAATTGTGGCATGATAACCCCTATCTGATTATATGCTTAATGCTCAAGAGATTCTTTTTATGTCTAATAAAGTCGGCTCGGGTTTCGGTAATTTTTATCGCCGCGTGTCAGGAAAAATACTCGACATCGTCGCCAAACCCGAAGTCCTCGGAGTCATTCCAGAAAAACTTCAATCCTTGTCTGACGCCAACAACTATACTCCAGCACTCAATACTTCAAGCCATGACGGGTCTGGCGAGCAATCGGCAACAACGATTCAAAAAAACTCATCGACTCACCCAATTTGCTATGTCCTGTTTGAGAACTCCAAAAGTAATGCGTTATTGGTAGACAGTGAAGCGCGTCGTCGCCAACTCATTGCCCCATTTGATCCGATTGAAGGCGCTTACTTCACTGAACAATCTTCTGTTCTGTATTTAAAAAGTGGCAATGAAGGCAGTCCTTTTCACTCTCCAAGTGACTGTCAATCAGCGCGCCTCATGCGTTTTATTGACGTACTCAAACAACATGCCGATGCGGATGTAGAACTTGTTCCGATCAACATCCTGTGGGGACGTGCCCCAGACAAAGAAGACTCCATGTTTAAGCTGTTATTTGCTGACTCATGGGCGACGCCAAGTGCATTGAAGCAGTCAGTTAATATTGCTATTCATGGTCGCCAAACTTTTTTGGAATTCCACGAACCAATTTCCCTGCGCAGCTTGATCGCTGAAACATCCACTGACATTGAAAATACGGGTGCGATCTCTAATCGTGTTACTCAACGTTTATGTGACTACCTCACACGCCAACGCGAAGCAGTTTTAGGGCCCGACTTGTCTGACCGTCGCAACATGGTCGAAGACATCATCAACTCATCAGGCGTCACTGATGCAGTTGACCGAGAGATTGCGCGTGGCAATAAACTGCCAAACGATGTTCGATTAGAAGCACGCGGATTTTTAGATGAGATTGCTTCTGACTATTCACACTCTACTGTGCGCTTCTTGGAAAAAACGCTGGCTTGGTTGTGGACGCAGCTCTATGACGGTGTTGAAGTACATCATTTCCAAAGCGTTCGCAGTATTGCGGATGAATACGAGCTGGTTTACACCCCATCGCATCGTAGCCATGTGGATTACCTCCTCATGTCGTATGTGATTTATAAACGCGGCATGATGGTTCCGTACATCGCTGCGGGTGACAATCTCAACCTGCCTGGCGTTGGCTCGTTGCTCCGTCGCGGCGGCGCATTCTTTATTCGCCGTTCGTTTAAAGGCAGCCCACTCTATGTGGCTGTTTTCAAAGAGTACTTGCACAGCATTTTAGTGCGAAATCATCCAATTGAATACTTCGTCGAAGGCGGACGTTCACGCACTGGACGCTTGCTTCCACCAAAAACGGGCATGTTGGCGATGACCATTCACAGTCATATGCGTGCATCAGGCAAACCTATTGCGTTTATTCCGACTTACTTTGGCTATGAACGCTTGATGGAAGGTGGCACCTACGTCGGCGAAATGTCAGGCAAGCCAAAAGAATCCGAGTCGGTTTGGGGCATCATTAAAGCAGCGCGTAAAATCGAACGTATTTTCGGTAAAGTGCATGTCAGCTTCGGCGAACCAGTCTTCCTAGACCAAGTGCTCAGAGCACATGGTGCTGATAAAATCAAAGTCACCGACAATAACGAACCGTTAAGTCATGAAGCGCGCCTAGTGGTCGAAGATGTTGCGGACAGCATCATGCGCAACATCAACCGTGCAGCGGTGCTCAACCCCGTGACATTGCTATCACTTGTATTATTGGCAACACCAAAACACGCGCTTGACGAAGAAACCTGCATTAAGCAATTGGACACTTATCGTTCATTAGCTGAAGCCGTGCCTTATGATGAACGGGTGGAAATCACTACGCTTTCTGGGCGCGAGATCATTGCCTACGGCTTAAAGTTGAAGCTCATTAAGCGCGTCAACCATCTGCTTGGCGATATGATTGCAATTGATGAGGGACAGGGTGTATTGCTGACCTATTTCCGTAATAACATCCTCCATTTATTCATCATGCCATCCCTGATCGCGTCATTGGTTCAACACAATGGCCGCATTAGCCGTGAAGAAATTGGCAGTGTCGTAAAAACCCTGTATCCATTCCTACAAGCGGAACTATTCCTGAAGTGGGATATTAACGCACTGGAAGATCTGATTGATCAACAGCTCGAAGCGCTGATTGCAGCCGAACTGGTCTTGGATGATGGCTCAAATACACTGTATAGCCCACAGCCAAATAGCGAAAGCTATAACCAGTTATCCGTGCTTGCGGCGCCTGTCCAGCAAAGCCTTGAACGCTACTTCATGACCGTAACTTTGCTGGTACAACAAGGTTCAGGTCGGATTAGCGCAAAACAAGTGGAAGACTTGAGTCATTTGCTGGGTCAACGTTTAGGTGTGCTGTATGAATTCAATTCTCCTGAATTCTTCGACAAATCGCTCTTCCGTAGCTTTGTTGCAGCCTTGGCAGAACTGAAATACATCACCATTCTGGATGGTTTGATTCATTTCGACCATCGCCTGATCAACATGGCAGAAGATGCACGTTTAGTGTTGAATGCAGAAACGCTCAATGCCTTACAGCACATGACCAACGTTTCTGAAGAGGAAGTTCAGACCGCAATCGCAGGTCTTGCCAAGAAAAACGTCAGAAGACCTAGAGCCAAGAAATAAGTTCTACGAAAAAGCTCTCTATTTAGGGAGCTTTTTTATGTCAAATAATAAAAGGAAAATCATCATGTCCATGGAATTTGTCTCATATCTACATGAAATCTTTGCTCAATTCGGCACGATTCAGACACGACGCATGTTTGGTGGATTTGGCATTTACCATCAAGGTCTCATCTTCGGCCTGATCATTGATGAAACACTTTATCTCAAAGTAGATGTCATCAGTAGTCCTGCCTTTGAGCAATTAGGGCTTCTGCCTTTTGAATATGATCGGCATGGAAAAATCATTAAAATGTCCTATTACCAAGCCCCTGAAGAAATTTTTGACGATTTTGAACAAGCGACTGTTTGGGCAAAACGTGGTTATGAAGCTGCCATCAGAGCAAATCAACCCAAGAAAATTAAATCTAAAACTTAAAATTGACCACTTCATCTTTACGATTGATTCAATTAACAAATAAGCATAATCTTCAATCAATTGGACACAAAAAATAAGAGCTGATTGCCATGACCATTTTTATTCTATTAACGCTATTCATCATTGCCATTCTTGCCTATGCCACAACTCGACCAAATGCCTTTCGTATTGAACGCTCAACAATTATTCAAGCGCCTCAAGAAAAAGTCTTTCATTTAATTAATGATTTCCATCAGTGGCAAGCATGGTCACCGTGGGAAAACATTGACCCCACGATGCAAAGAACCTACAGCGGCACAACGCAAGGCGTTGGAACAATCTATGCGTGGGAAGGTAAAGTTGGCGCTGGACGCATGGAAATCACTTCAGCGCGCCCTTCATCGGTGATCATCATACAGTTGGATTTTATAAAACCGTTTGAAGCGCATAACATCGCAGAATTCACCCTCACGCCTCAAGGGCAAAATACTGAATTGACTTGGGCAATGCATGGGCCAAGTCCATATATTTCCAAACTGATGGGTGTCTTTTTTAATATGGATCGGATGATTGGTAGGGATTTTGAGAAAGGCTTAAATAGCATGAAGCTGATTGCAGAAGCACAGGCTTCCAATTCAGTTTGATCGCTGAATCAGCAAAAAACACCTTCGAGCAAGGGACTCGAAGGTCGGGCACTCCCAGATTAACTCCAAAAAAGTTGCTCATTATTCGGTGAAAATGATAGGCCGACCCACCACCCAATGGTCAATCAACGGCTGTGCCGACATGATTTGTTCTTGAGTGAGTCGTCCCATCACTTGATTACGAAATATGGGCGCTTTCACCGAACCTTTCGCTGCTGCAATCGCTTCAAGGATGTATGCGGTGTAGTCATTGTTCCTCACCCCTTTCGCTTCAAAATAAAGCATCCCCAGTGCAGATTGCGCATCTGCATGACCTTGCGTTGCAGCCTGTAAATACCACGCAGCGGCGCGTTTATAGTTCTGCGATACGCCCTCTTCCATGTTGTTATAAACAACACCTTCCTCACTCAAAATATTCTGTTCGTCAGCATCCGACCCAAACCCTTTTACATAGATGTTTCCGAGGGAAAAAGCTGCTTCAGCATTATTTTGATTCGCAGATTTTGCTAATAAATCGAGACCTGTCACAATATTTTGGTTAACCATTTGTCCAGCCAGATACATTTGACCGAGATGATATTGGGCAACATCATTGCCTTGGTCTGCTAAAGTCCGATACAGCGTGACAGCTGCACCCAGATCTTGGTGAATGCCTTTGCCTTTGGTATACATTTCAGCCAATTTAAGTTGTGCACTGACATCTCCTTTTGCCGCCGACTGGCTATACCAAGCAAAGGCTTTGGCATAATTTTGCGGCGTCAGTTGAGAGCCATCTTCGTACAGTTTTCCCAATTTATGCTGCACGTCGCCATGCCATGTCGCCAACCAAACCGCACTACTCAGCGCAACCAAAATGGCCAGTCCAGCTAAACTCAGCAAAATCGTCTTCAGTATGCTGCGCAAAAAACTCTGCAACCCTAGTTTCAATGTATGCTTGGCACGGTGATTGTGCTGAAGCGGTAGTGCTTCTGATATATCTTGCATCATGATTCTCCTCCTAGCGTTGTCGCAACAATACAAGTTCAATATGACCGCATTATGATTAAAATGACCACATCTCAACATTAACCAACTGATTCAACTATTAAATCCTTGCAATGTTCATACCACGACTGATACCCGTGTTTAATAATAGTTTTCCCGCTTTACTTAATGACTGACTAGAGCTTATGGGCTGACTATCGGCCATTTTAGATGCTGAAAATGGCATCGCTTGCGCTGACAACACATGCGTGGTTTGATAGTAAGCAATCGCAGATGCGAGATTCTTTTCCAATATCCCTCGACGTGCTGGCTTAGGAAGAGAACGAAATACCTGCCTACGCACCGTTAATTCGGATAATAAGGAAACATCACGTAGGTCAGACAACACCAGCGTCAGCATGTCGGCATGACTCTGTTTCACCGTATTAAACAGGCCTCGAATCTCTTGATCTCCTTGGCTGAGTTCCGTGACGAAAACAGCTACAGACTGGCAACTGAGAATGGACAATGCCTCCGTCACGCTCTGCCCCCAGAACACCTCATGGGATGGCTCCAAGATTCCCTTCACCATCTGATAAATGTATCCCTCATGATCTAGTACAAGGCAAATTAGGCGTTCTGGTTTAAGACTACTTACGACTGGCTCAACCACTTGATCGATCAAAACAGGGATTCTTTTCACGGAGGGTATGACTGATGTGTTCTCAACACGTTTAGACTGCTCAACCGCTCGGATAATAGTTTCATAGAGACTGGCGTAGTTCCACGGGCGCTGAATACAACTAAATATCTCGCTTCTATTGGTCGGGTCGATCAAGGTGCGATCAGAATCGGTTAATAAAACTCGTGTGGCAAAGGGCATGATATAGCGCGCATGCCGCAATATTTCGGTTCCCGAAATGATTGGCATCCGCTCATCCGCAATAATGACGTTGATCTTTTCACGACGTAAGATTTTCAACGCCTCAAAACAATCCTGTGTCGTAATCACTTGATAGTGTGATTTCAACAAGGCTTTCAGCGCATGCAATACACTCAGATCATGATCAACCAGTAAAATTTTAGGTTCATCTCTCATTACGTCCTCCATTACCCACGCCAAACCCCATTCAGCCAACCTCACCATTTGCCAAATACATGACTCATCTATCCAATATCACAATCACACCGCCACTTAAATGTAGCGGTGCCCTGTGAAAATCAATTCAATTTAAAGTCGTTTGTATTTATGCTGCCAAATAGATCAATGATGACGATCCAGAGGCTTTTGAGATGACTTACCGTTCCATGACTTGATCTAATGCAAAAATCGAACCTATGTACGAATAACGATCACATGACTTATATTATTTTTTATGAATTTATCGAGTAATTTATCAGTAAAATGAAAATGGTCTAAGTTGATACTGGTTTTCTTCCCCTGAGGAGGGAGGCTGAGAAAAGGGTGCTTTTAAAGCAACATCAAAAGTATCCCCTTCTCTTGCGCTAGGGCAAAGCAGTGCTTTGCTGACCCTAGCTCATCCCCGTCAAGGGGAAGACTTCAGAGCGATGACAGTGAAAATACACTTCAACTATGAACCTGACAGATCGGCATAAAAAAAGACCCCCGAACCTATAGGTTCGAAGGTCTTTTTTAGAATTAGTAGCCATTAAACGTTTATATTCAATGGCTCAGGGTTCAGCAAACAGGAAAATTTATTCGTCTGCACCTTCGCCAACACGGCGACGGAACTTCTGACCGGCGCGGAATGTGACAACGCGACGAGCAGAAATTGGAATTTCTTCACCAGTCTTAGGGTTACGACCCGGACGCTGGCGCTTATTGCGCAGTTCAAAGTTACCAAAACCTGATAACTTCACCACTTCCCCTGCGATCAGTGCATTAGAGATTTCAGCAAAGAACAATTCAACCAATTGTTTTGCTTCGCGTCGATTAATGCCTGTTTTTTCGCTTAAATTATCTGCCATTTCGGCTTTAGTCAGTGCAGTCATGATGCCCTCAAAGTTGCTCCGTAGGTATGAGACAGCGCCTCAACCACACGCTGCATTCCGTCTTTAATTTCCGTATCTTCTAGAGTGCGCTCTGGGTGTTGCCACAATAAAGCAAATGCAAGCGAGCGCTTCCCAACTTCAACACCTTGCCCTGTATATTCATCAAACAACCAAGATTGTGTTAATGAATCTCCAGCTACCGCTGCAATTGTTGTTTTGATCTGATCTACTTGGATACTATCACTAATTAAAACAGCAATATCACGCCTAACTGATGGAAAACGTGACAATTCTGTAAACTTAGATTTCTGCGGCTCTGTCAACGGCAATGTATCTAACTCAGCCACCCAAGTCGTTCCTAAATCCAACGCGCTTTCTAAAGACGGATGTAATCGTCCTAGATAGCCAATGCTCACACCCTGTCGCAAAATCTCTGCACTTTGTCCAGGATGTAACCACGGACGCGTTGATTTATCGAAATTAACCGCAATTCGTGCAGAAAGCAAGAGTTGTGACACATCTGCTTTAAAATCATAGAAATCCATCTGCGGTTTGGCTTCTGTCCACTGTTCTGGCACACGTCCGCCAGTGGCGATCAACGCCAGTGTTGGAATCTGCTGTAATTCGCTAATCTCTTGTTTTTCATTAGGAATAAATCGTAATCCCGTTTCAAAAAAGCGGACACGGCTTTGCTGACGATTGAGATTGTATTGCACGCATGGAATCAAGCTCGAAAGTAGCGTTGTACGCATCACACTCAACTCGCTCGACATTGGGTTAGCAAGACGAAGTGGATTAACATCTGGATTTAAAGCACGTTCCAGTTTTTCATCGACAAAACTAAAGCTCACCGCCTCTTGATAGCCCAAAGTCACCAGCGATTGACGCAACTGCTGAATGCTTAAACGATCTTCAGTCGGGATAAACGTCATCGGCTGTAGCGGTGATTTGATTGGAATATTGTCATAACCATAGATCCGCGCGACTTCTTCGCTCAAATCTGGCGCAATACTCATATCAAAACGGTGCGTTGGCGGCGTCGCATTCCAACCATTTTCATTACCAGTAATCTGTACACCCAAACTGGTCAATGTGCTCACCACAAAATCAGCGGTGACATCAAAACCGAGCAAGCGACGCACTTGGTTTAATGTGAATTGAATCACTGAACGCTTCGGTAATGCCGCGACTTGTTCAACCACTGTCACTGGTCCCGCTTGACCACCAGCCAATTGCAGAATCAGCGTTGTTGCACGTTCAAGTGCCGAGACAGGCAACTCAAAGTCAACACCGCGCTCGAAACGATGTGATGCATCGGTATGCAAGCCATAACGACGCGCACGGCCAGCCAATGCCAACGGCTCAAAGAACGCACTTTCAAGGAAAATATCAGTGGTTTCATCGGTGACGCTGGTTGATAAACCGCCCATCACGCCTGCCATTGCAATCGCACCTGAATCATCTGCGATCAGCAACGTATCATTATCCAATGTCACTTCTTGATCGTTAAGCAATGTGAGCTTTTCACCCGCTTGCGATACGCGTACAGTAATTTCGCCTTGCAGTTTCGCCAAGTCAAATGCATGCAGCGGTTGACCCAACTCAAGCAGCACGTAATTGGTAATGTCTACCAATAAGCTATGGACGCGTGTACCTGAACGCTCCAAGGCATCCGACATCCACTTTGGAGTCTTCGCTTGTGGATTAATGCCTGTGATCACGCGCCCTGCATAACGTGGACAGCCGTTTTGTTGTACTGCATCAGCAATGTGAACCGCTAAAGTGCGATCAGAACCGACAGGTGCAATCGCAATCGGAGGTTCATTGACCGTCAAGCTATTCATCACAGCCAGTTCACGCGCCAAACCTCGGATACTCAAACAGTCACCACGATTTGGGGTAATGCCCAATTCAAGGATACGGTCATCGAGTCGCAAATATTCACGAATATCTGCGCCAATCGGTGCATCAGCAGGCAATAGCATCAAGCCATCCACGCCGTCATCCAAACCAATTTCGGTCGCGCCGCACAACATGCCTTGCGAATCAACACCACGCAGCTTGCTTGGTTTGATCTTAAAATCTTTCGGTAAGACCGCGCCGATCATCGCGACAGGCACTTTTAAGCCCACAGCGACATTCGGCGCAC
>Ga0209023_10005622_pt1 | contig 13602 bp, 8 predicted proteins | sample LakOneMetagenome_FD_187468 | JGI IMG/M metagenome (GOLD analysis project Ga0209023, IMG submission 187468) | Freshwater and sediment microbial communities from Lake Erie, Canada (SPAdes) (version 2) | ecosystem: Environmental > Aquatic > Freshwater > Lentic | place: Lake Erie, Canada | collected...
CCGTCTCGGTGTTCGCCGACCCGTTCAAGGTCGCCGGGATGCCCGCCACCGACGGGCCGACTGGGCTGCGGGAGAACCCCAACCCGCCCACCCGCACGGTGGAGGGCACCGACCACGGCCAGATCGACCTGATCGGTGCGCAATCGGTCAGCGATATCGAGCAGTACTGGGAGTACGCGTTTGCGGACCTGACGACGGGCACCTTCAGCCCGGTCGGCACGGTGTATTCCTGGGACGCCCGGCAGTACGCCGGGCAGTTCTGCACCAGTGACACCTACGGACTGGTCAACGCCGGGTTCTGCCGGGTCGACGACAGCATCGGCTGGGACCGAGGGGTGTTGTTCCCCGCGCTGCGCAAGACCTACGGCGATATGGCGATCACCATGGTTCTGGCCCACGAGTACGGCCACGCCGTGCAGAAACAGGCCCAGCTGGTGGGCCGCAGCACGCCGGTACTGGTCGCCGAGCAGCAGGCAGACTGCCTGTCCGGGGCGTACATGCGCTGGGTGGCCGAGGACCGTTCGCCGCGTTTCACGCTGTCCACCGGCGACGGCCTCAACGACCTGCTGCTGACCATGATCTCGTTTCGGGATCCGCTGCTGAGCGAGGCCGACGTGGCAGCCGGCGGCACCGGTGACGAGCACGGCTCGGCGTTCGAGCGGATCTCGGCGTTCCAGTTCGGCTTCACCGACGGCCCCGCGGTGTGCGCCTCCATCGACGCCCAGGAGATCAAGGCCCGCCGCGGCAATCTGCCGCACGAACTGCAGCAGAACCAGACCGGCGACTGGCCGGTGACCGAGGAGTCGATCCGGGCGGTCTTCGACGCGATGACCATCCTGTTCCCGCTGGACAAACCGCCCACCATGAGCACCCAGGCGTCCGACGCGGCGACCTGCTCCGATGCCCGGCCGAGTCCGCCGGCGTCGTTCTGCCCGGCCACAAACACCATCTACGTCGACGTGCCCGGGATGCAGAAACTCGGCACCCGCGCCGACGACGTCAGCACGCTGTCCGGTGACAACACCGCCTATTCGGTGCTGATGTCGCGCTACCTGCTGGCGCTGCAACAGCAGCAGGGCCTGTCGCTGGACCGCGCCGAGACCGCGCTGCGCACCGCGTGTCTGACCGGGGTGGCGACCGCCAAGCTCGCCCCCGGCGTCGACACCCCCGGCGGGCACACTCTCAAGCTCGCCGCGGGTGATCTCGACGAGGCGGTGGCGGGTCTGCTGGCCAACGGCCTGGTGGCCAGTGACACCAACGGCGACACCATCGCCGCTGGGTTCTCCCGGATCGCGGCGTTTCGCGCCGGCGCGCTCGGCGACCAGGGGCTGTGCCTGCGCCGCTACCAGTGAGCCGTCGCACTTGCTGCGCCGGGCGCGCCGCCGCGCACTACGGTGGGTTCGGGACGGTATTGGTTGAGCACCCGACGAGAACGGAGCCCCAGGTTGCCCGGTCGCATCGAAATCGATGAGGTTTCCCCGGTCGTGTCCTGCGGCGAGTATCCCGCCAAGGCCGTCGTCGGCGAGGTCGTCGCCGTGCGTGCGACGGTGTGGCGCGAGGGCCACGAGGCCGTCGCCGCCACCCTGGTGGTGCGCTATCACGGTCCGCACTATCCGCAGTTGGTATCCGCCCCCGCCGGGCTGGTGCTGCCGGACGCCCCGGCACCACAGCCGGGCACCGACCGGGTCAAGCCGTTGTCGGTGCCGATGGTAGCGGGCGGGCAGCCGGACACCTTCGAGGCGCTGTTCACCCCCGATGCTGTCGGGCTGTGGACGTTCCGGGTGGACGGCTGGGGTGACCCGGTGACCGGCTGGCGCGCCGCGGTGACCGCCAAGCTGGCGGCCGGCCAGTCCGAAGCCGAACTCGACAACGACCTGCTGGTCGGCGCCACGCTGCTGGACCGGGCGGCGGCCGGGGTTCCGCGCGGCTCCCGCGAACCGCTGCTGGCGGCGGCCACCGCCCTGCGCACTCCCGGTGACCCGTACACCCGCTCGGCGCTGGCATTGTCGGAGCAGGTCGCCGAGTTGCTGCGGCGCCATCCGCTGCGCGAGTTGGTGACCCGCGGCAAACGCTTCGGGGTGTGGGTGGACCGGCCCGCGGCCCGGTTCTCCGCCTGGTACGAGATGTTCCCGCGCTCGACCGGTGGTCGCGACGACGCGGGCAACCCGGTGCACGGCAGTTTCGCCACCGCGGCCGCGGCGCTGGAGCGGGTGGCGCAGATGGGCTTCGACGTGGTGTACCTCCCGCCGATTCACCCGATCGGGAAGGTGCACCGCAAGGGCCGCAACAACTCCGTGACGGCGGTGGCCGACGACGTCGGGTCGCCGTGGGCCATCGGCAGCGACGAGGGCGGTCACGACGCCGTGCATCCGCAGCTGGGCACCATCGACGATTTCGACGACTTCGTGGCGACCGCGGCCGGGCTCGGCATGGAGGTGGCCCTGGACCTGGCGCTGCAGTGTGCGCCGGATCACCCCTGGGCCAAAGAGCACCGGCAGTGGTTCACCGAACTGCCCGACGGCACAATCGCCTACGCGGAGAATCCGCCGAAGAAGTACCAGGACATCTACCCGCTGAACTTCGACAACGATCCCGCCGGCCTCTACGGCGAGGTGCTGCGGGTGGTGCTGCACTGGGTTTCCCACGGCGTCAAGATCTTTCGGGTCGACAACCCGCACACCAAGCCGCCGAACTTCTGGGCCTGGCTGATCGCCGAGGTCAAGGACCGCCATCCCGAGGTGCTGTTCCTGTCCGAGGCGTTCACCCGCCCGGCCCGGCTCTACGGGCTGGCCCGGCTGGGGTTCACCCAGTCCTACAGCTACTTCACCTGGCGTACCGCCAAGTGGGAGATCACCGAGTTCGGTGAGCAGATCGCCGAGCACTCGTATGAGGCCCGGCCGAACCTGTTCGTCAACACCCCCGACATCCTGCATGCGAGCCTGCAGCACGGCGGCCCCGGTATGTTCGCCATCCGGGCGGCGCTGGCCGCCACGCTCAGCCCGCTGTGGGGTGTGTATTCCGGGTTCGAGCTCTACGAATACCAGCCGCTGCGTGAGGACTCCGAGGAGTACCTGGATTCGGAGAAATACGAGCTGCGGCCCCGCGATTTCGCCGCGGCACTGGACCGCGGCCAGTCGCTGGAGCCGTTCATCGCCCGGCTCAACGAGATCCGCCGGCTGCATCCGGCGCTGCACCAGCTGCGCACCATCTGCTTCCACCACGTCGACAACGACGCCCTGCTGGCCTACAGCAAGTTCGATCCGGCCACCGGCGACGCGGTGCTGGTGGTGGTGACGCTCAACGCATTCGGGCCCGAGCAGGGCACACTGAGCCTGAATCTGGCAGCCCTGGGCATGCACCCCTACGACCGGTTCTGGGTGCGCGACGAGGTCACCGGAGCGGAATATCAATGGGGCGAACACAATTACGTCCGCCTCGACCCGCAACACGCCGTGGCGCACATCGTGAACCTGCCGCACATTCCCGTCGAGACCCGCGACCGGCTCTACCGCGACCGCTAGGAGGATCCGATGAGCCAGATCGATTCCAGCCCGGCCCTGCGCCCCGAGGCGTCGGAGCTGCGCCGCCTGCTCGACGGCACCCACCACGACCCGCACGCCATTCTCGGCGCGCACCCCGAGGGGCGGCGCACCATCATCCGGACGCTGCGCCCGCACGCCACCGCGGTGTCGGCGCTGATCGGCGGCCGGGAGTATCCGCTGGACCATGTGCAGGGTGGCCTGTTCGCCGCCGCGGTGGACATCGCCGATCTGATCGACTACCGGTTGCAGGTCAGCTATCCGGGTGCCGACGGCGTCACCGATGTGCACGTCGTCGCCGACGGCTACCGGTTCCTGCCCACCCTCGGCGAGGTCGATCTGCACCTGTTCTCCGAGGGCCGCCACGAGCGGCTCTGGGAGGTGCTCGGCGCGCACCCGCGCAGCTTCACCACTCCGGACGGCGCCGTCGAGGGCGTCTCATTCGCCGTGTGGGCGCCGAATGCCAAGGGCGTCAGCCTGATCGGCGAGTTCAACGGCTGGAGTGGCAACGACGCGCCGATGCGGACCCTGGGCTCGACCGGGGTGTGGGAGCTGTTCGTCCCCGGCTTCGCCCCCGACGGTCTGTACAAGTTCCGGGTGCACGGCGCCGACGGGTCGGTCACCGACCGGGCCGACCCGATGGCGTTCGCCACCGAGGTCCCCCCGCACACCGCGTCGCGGGTCACTCAGAGCCACTACCGGTGGAACGACGAGGACTGGCTGACCGGGCGGGCGAGCCGCAACCCGGTGTTCGAGCCGATGAGCGTCTACGAGGTGCACCTGGGGTCCTGGCGCCCCGGCCTGAGCTACCGCGAGCTGGCCGCGCAGCTGACCGAATACGTTCTGGCCCAGGGGTTCACCCATGTGGAGATGCTGCCGGTCGCCGAGCATCCCTTCGGCGGCTCGTGGGGCTATCAGGTGACCTCGTACTACGCGCCGACGTCGCGGTTCGGCAGCCCCGACGACTTCCGCTTCCTGGTCGACACCCTGCACGGCGCCGGCATCGGGGTGATCATGGACTGGGTGCCCGCGCACTTCCCCAAGGACGCCTGGGCCCTGGGCCGGTTCGATGGCACCCCGCTCTACGAGCACGCCGATCCCCACCGCGGCGAACAACTCGACTGGGGCACTTATGTTTTCGACTTCGGCCGGCCTGAGGTCCGCAACTTCCTGGTGGCCAACGCACTGTACTGGTGCCAGGAGTTCCACATCGACGGGTTGCGCGTGGACGCCGTCGCGTCGATGCTCTATCTGGACTACTCCCGTCCGGCCGGCGGCTGGACGCCGAATGTGCACGGCGGGCGGGAGAACCTGGAGGCCGTGCAGTTCCTGCAGGAGATGAACGCCACCGTGCACAAGCTCAACGCGGGCGTCGTCACGGTGGCCGAGGAGTCGACGTCCTGGCCCGGCGTCACCCGACCCACCAGCCTTGGCGGGCTTGGATTTTCGATGAAGTGGAACATGGGCTGGATGAACGACACGCTCGGCTACATCGGCCGCGACCCGATCCACCGCAGCTTCCACCACAACGAGATCACCTTCTCGATGCTCTACGCGTTCAGTGAGAACTATCTGCTGCCGGTCAGTCACGACGAGGTGGTGCACGGCAAGGGCACCCTGTGGAGCCGAATGCCGGGCAACGACCACCAGAAGGCCGCCGGGCTGCGCAGTCTGCTGGCCTATCAGTGGGCCCACCCGGGCAAACAGCTGCTGTTCATGGGCCAGGAGTTCGGCCAGCGCGCCGAATGGTCGGAGGAGCGCGGCCTGGACTGGTTCCAGCTCGCCGAGCACGGCTTCTCCGGTGGTATCGCCCGCTTCGTCCGCGATCTGAACACCGTGTACCGGCAACACCCCGCACTGTGGTCCCAGGACACCCGCCACGAGGGCTACTCGTGGATCGACGCCAACGACTCGGCGAACAACGTGCTGAGCTTCCTGCGGTTCGGCGCCGACGGTTCGATGATGGCCTGCGTCTTCAACTTCTCCGGCTCCGAGCACGCCGCCTACCGGGTGGGACTGCCGCGGCCGGGCCGCTGGCGCGAGGTGCTCAACTCCGATGCCACCGGCTACAACGGGGCCGGCGCGGGCAACCTGGGCGGTGTGCAGGCCGTCGGGCAACCGTGGCACGGTCGCCCGGCCTCGGCGCCGCTTACCCTGCCTCCGCTCTCGGCCATCTGGCTGACGCCCGAGTAGCGGTTCGGCGAGTGCCGGCGGAGCCGGACCGACACCGGGACCGCTCGCAAATAATCACCAGCGGTTCGGCGAAGCTCAGTACAGCGCGCTGGCCAGATCCCGCCGGGCCCGGATGACGTCCGGGTCAGCGGGGTCGAACAGCTCGAACAGCTCCAGCAGCCGGGCCTTGACCCGGGCGCGATCGTCACCGGCGGTGCGCTTGACCGCGGCGATCAGCCGACCGAAGGCGCCGGCGGCGTCCTGGGACAGCAGCTGCACGTCGGCGGCGGTCAGCGCTGCCTCCAAGTCGCCGGGATCGGCGTCGGCGGTCGCGATGACGTCTGGGTCGGCGGCGCTGGCCCGGATCAGCCAGTCGACCTGGCGGATCGCGGCCTTGGCCTCGGCGTGGTTGGGATCGGCAGCCAGGATCGCCTGGTAGGACGCACGAGCGGCCAGGAACTCCCCGGCGTCGAGCTGGTCACGGGCGGCGGCCACCGCCGGGTCCACCTGCTCGGGCTCGGCGCCCGCGGCTCCGGGCAGCTTGCCCGCGGTGGCCTCCAGCAGCGCGTCCACCCACTTGCGCAGTTCGGCGACGGGCTGGGTGCCCTGGAAGCTGGCGATCGGCTGACCGCCGGCCAGCGCGACGACGGTGGGGATGGCCTGCACCCCGAAGGCCTGCGCCACCCGCGGGGTGGTGTCGACGTTGACCAGCGCCAGCGACCAGCGGCCGCCGTCGGCGGTGACCAGCGCGCCGAGGGCCTCGGCCAGGGCGATCGCCGCGTCGCTGCGCGGCGACCACAGCAGCACCACCACCGGCACCTGGTTGGACCGGACCAGCACGTCCGGCTCGAAGTTGGCCTCGGTCACGGCGACGGCGGCACCCAGGCCGGCGGCGGTGTCCTCACCGGTCTGCGGCGCGGGCGGCTGCGTCGCGCGCTGCTTGAGGCCGGACAGGTCGACGGCACCGGCCATGGAGGCGGCCATCGCGGGTCGGGAGGGACGGGGTCGGGTCACGCGCCCAAGTCTGTCACGCCGCCGCGGGGCCCGGCCACACCACCGCCGGGCCTCCCTCGGCCTGCGTCAGCGGCGAACGATCAGGGCGTCGCCCTGACCACCGGCACCGCACAGCGCCGCCACGGCGTACTTGCCGCCGACGCGCTTGAGCTCCAACGCGGCGTGCAGCACGATGCGGGCGCCGGACACCCCGATCGGGTGCCCCATCGCGATGGCGCCGCCGTTGGGGTTGACCCTTGCCGGATCCACGCCCAGCTCCCGGGTGGAGGCCAGCGACACCGCGGCGAACGCCTCGTTGATCTCCACCACGTCGAGCTGGTCGACGGTGATGCCCTCGCGGGCGATGGCCTTCTTGATGGCATTGGCCGGCTGGGACTGCAGGGTCGAGTCCGGACCGGCGACCACCCCGTGGGCACCGATCTCGCACAGCCACTCCAGGCCCAGTTCCTCGGCCTTGGCCTTGCTCATCACGACGACCGCGCACGCGCCGTCGGAGATCTGCGACGCCGACCCGGCGGTGATGGTGCCGTCCTTGCGGAAGGCCGGACGCAGCTGCCCCAGCGACTCGGCGGTGGTGTCCGCGCGAATGCCCTCGTCCTCGGCGAACACGATCGGATCCCCCTTGCGCTGCGGGATCTCGACCGACACCACCTCTTCGGCGAACACGCCGTCCTTCCAGGCGGCCGCGGCCTTGCGGTGGGATTCGGCGGCGAACTCGTCCTGCTCCAGGCGGGTGAACTTGTCCTCGTCGTTGCGCTGTTCGGTCAGCGCACCCATCGGCTGGTCGGTGAAAACGTCGTGCAGGCCGTCGTAGGCCAGGTGGTCCTTGACCACGACGTCGCCGTACTTGTAGCCGGCGCGGGAATCCAACAGCAGATGCGGCGCCTTGGTCATGGACTCCTGGCCACCGGCGACGACGACCTCGAACTCACCGGCGCGGATCAGCTGGTCGGCCAGTGCGATCGCGTCGATGCCGGACAGGCACATCTTGTTGATGCTCAGCGAGGGCACGTCCCAGGGAATACCCCCGGCGACGGCGGCCTGACGCGCCGGCATCTGCCCGGCGCCGGCACAGAGCACCTGGCCCATGATCACGTAGTCCACCAGTGACGGGGAAACACCAGCCTTCTCCAGGGCGGCCTTGATCGCGATCCCGCCGAGGTCCGAGCCGGAGAAATCCTTCAGCGAGCCGGAGAATTTCCCGATCGGGGTACGGGCACCAGCAACAATCACCGACGTCGTCATCGACATATCCTCCACAGCCTGGGTTTCGGGGCCGACCCGGAACCGACCCGGCCCGCGTCGCAATATCGGCCCTCAGGTTACCGTTAGGCCATGAGCACCGATCAGGTTGATGCACGTTCGGCCCTGACCCCCGACCTGGTGACGGCGATCGACCACGCCGGCATCGCCGTGCCGGACCTGGACGCCGCCAAGGCCTTCTACGTCGAGCAGCTCGGCATGGAGGTGCTGCACGAGGAGGTCAACGAGGAGCAGGGCGTGATCGAGGCCATGCTCGGCGTGCGTGGCACCCCGGCCGGCAGCACCCAGATCCAGCTGCTGGCGCCGCTGAACGAGTCGTCGACCATCGCCAAGTTCATCGACCGCAACGGCCCGGGCCTGCAGCAGCTGTGCGTACGCACCAGCGACGTCGACGCTCTGTCGGATCGGCTGCGCGCCGCCGGAATTCGGCTGCTGTATGACACCTCCCGCCGCGGCACGGCCGGCGCCCGGATCAACTTCATCCACCCCAAGGACGCCGGCGGGGTGCTGATGGAGCTGACCCAGCCCGCGGGCTAGTCACAGACCCCCGTTCGGTCCCAGCTTCCCCTCGCTGAACCGACCTAGGACCACCGGCGCGTCGGCCCCCGGTCGGCACGTTTGACCCAGCACGGCGAATGCCAGTGCCGGCGGTCGTCGACACCACCGGTCCCCCGATCGGCCGGCCACACCACCACGTGGGCCACTCCCGGGCGGATCTCGTGGTCGCAGCCTGGGCAGCGGTAGACCTTGGTGGCGCGTGACGCGGGGATCTTCTGCACCCGGTAGTCACCGCCGTCGTGGCCGGTTTCGACGACGGGATCGGGGCGCACGCTGCGACCGGCGGCCGGCGTCGGTGGCCGCGCGCGGGAATGTCTGCGCGCCATGTCCGCAGCCTATCGGGCACGGCGCGTGCGTGTCCGCGGCCGATCGACCTCCCACCCGGGGCACCCCGATTAGGCTGTCGCCTTGATGGATTCCCGAAATACGTTGGCACAGCGACTGGGTCACCTGCTGGAGCGGGTGACCCGGCAGAGCGGTCGGCTGCTGCCCGAGACGTCGGCCTACGGCTCCTGGCTGCTGGGTCGCGAGACCGAGCGCCCGGAACAACGGCGTGTCCGCATTCAGGTGATCCTCACCGGATTCCTGTTGATCAACAATCTTCTCGCCATCGGCGTGACCGCCCTGCTGGTGATCGTGGCGTACCCGAATCCGAACGTCTTCACCGCCGCACCGCGCTGGGTGACGCTCGGGTTGGCCCCCGCCTACTGCATCGGCGCGCTGGTGATCGGCTCGACCGTGCTCACCCGCCACGGACTGAAGGTGCTGAACTGGGCCATCGAGCAGCAACCACCCACCGCCGAGGACCTGCGCGCCACCATGCTCGCCCCGTGGCACGTCGCGGTGGTGCACATGATCGGGTGGGGACTGGGCGCCGTCGTGCTCACCACCGCCTACGGCTACTACGACACCTACTTCATCCCGCGGTTCCTCGGCGTGATCGTGGCGGTCGGGGTGATGGCCGCCAGCTTCTCCTATCTGGTCACCGAATTCACCCTGCGGCCGGTCGCCGCGCAAGCGCTGGTGGCCGGGGAGCCGCCGCGGCGACTCGCCCCGGGCGTCATGGGCCGGATCATGACGGTCTGGATGCTCGGCGCCGGCATCCCGATCATGGGTATCGCACTGTCGGCGTTCTTCGCCCTGATCCTGCGGAATCTGACGCTGACGCAGTTCACCGTGGCGGTGTTGCTGTCCTGCCTGGCCGCGCTGGTCTTCGGGTTCACCCTCATGTGGGTCGCCGTCTGGATCACCACCACCCCGATCCGGGTGGTGCGCGCCGCGCTCAAACGCGTCGAGGAGGGCGACCTGGACACCACCCTGGTGGTGTTCGACGGCACCGAGCTCGGGCAGTTGCAGCGCGGCTTCAACTCCATGGTGCACGGGCTGCGAGAGCGCGAGAAGGTGCGCGACCTGTTCAGTCGGCACGTCGGCCGCGAGGTTGCCGAGGCCGCCGAGGCCGCGACCACCGGCGAGATGACCCTGGGCGGCGAGGAACGCGACGTCGCCGTGCTGTTCATCGACATCATCGGCTCGACCATGCTGGTCAGCGGGCTGGCGGCGTGGGAGGTCGTCGCCCTGCTGAACCGGTTCTTCGCCGTCATCGTCGACGAGGTCGAGCTGCGCCACGGGTTGCTCAACAAATTCCAGGGCGACGGCTGCCTGGTGGTCTTCGGGGCTCCCAACAACCTTGAGCACCCCGAGGATGCGGCCCTGGAGACCGCCCGCGCGGTCTCCATCCGGCTGGCCCTCGAGGTCCCCGAGGTCGAGGCCGCGATCGCGGTGACCGCCGGCGATGTCGTCGCGGGCAATGTCGGGGCCCGGGAACGCTTCGAGTACACCATCATCGGCGAGCCGGTGAACGAGGCCGCCCGGCTGTGCGAGCTGGCCAAGACCGCACCCGGCCGGCTGATCGCCTCCGCCGACGCGGTCCGCGGCGCCTCCGAAGCCGAACAGGCGCACTGGACATTCGGCAATCGCGTCAGGCTACGCGGGCTGGAAGATCCCACCCAGCTGGCCACCCTGGTTCAGTAGTCAGAACAGCCGGTACTCGTTGCTGTCCATGCCCCGCATCTGATCGTAATCCAAGGTCACACAGCGGATCCCACGATCCTCGGCCAGCGTGCGGGCCTGGGGTTTGATCTGCTGCGCGGCGAACACCCCGGCGACCGGCGCCAGCAGGCTGTCCCGGTTGAGCAGGTCGAGGTAGCGGGTCAGCTGCTCGACGCCGTCGATCTCCCCGCGGCGCTTGATCTCCACCGCGACCGACGTGCCGAGTTCGTCGCGGCACAGCAGGTCGACCGGCCCGATCGCGGTCGGGTACTCGCGGCGCACCAGCGTGTACCCCGCACCGAGCAGTTCGACGTGTTCGGCCAGCAGCGCCTGCAGGTGGGCCTCCACCCCGTCCTTCTGCAGACCCGGGTCCACGCCGAGTTCGTGCTGAGAGTCGTGCTCGATGTCCTCCAGGGTGATCCGCAGCTGCTCGCCCGCCTTGTTCTCCACCACCCAGACCGGGGTCGCCCCGTCGTCCGCCTCGGTGAGCCAACATGGCGGGCTCATCCAGTTCAGTGGTTTGTAGGCGCGGTCGTCGGCGTGCACGCTGACCGAGCCGTCCGCCTTGATCAGCAGCAGCCGCCGGGCGGAGGGCAGATGGGCGGTCAACCGGCCGACGTAGTCGACGGTGCACTGGGCAATCACGAGGCGCACCCGGACGAGCTTAGGGCACCCGTGACCGGACGCCGTCGCCCGACCGAACCACCGGGGTTCGTGCGGCGGATAGGCTGCCCAACGATGAGTGACGACCCGGAACCGGAGCGGCGCGTCGACCGCCTGCTGGAGCGCGCGACCCGGCAGAGCGGGCGGCTGACCTCGTCGCCCGAGTATGGCTCCTGGCTGCTCGGCAGTTCCAGCGAGAGTCCACGCCGGCGCCGCGTCCGCATCCAATTCCTGCTGACGGTCGCCCTGATCACCTCGAACCTGGTCGGTATCACCGTCGCCATCCTGCTGATCACCATCGCGCTGCCGGAGCCGTCGGTGTTCCGCTCGGACGTGTGGTGGATCGCCGTCATCGTCACGCCGGCCTACATCGTGGCGGCGCTGGCCGTCGGCACCGCCTGGGTGACCGGGCGCACCGTGAAGGCGCTGAGGTGGGCAACCGAGGGACACCCGGCAACCCGCGCCGATCAGCGCCGCACACTGGCCACCCCCCTGCGGGTGGCGCTGATGAACCTGGTGCTGTGGCTGATCGGGACGGCCCTGCTGACCCTGCTCTACGGCCTGCACGATCCGCGTTACATCCCGAACGTCGGCTTCGTCATGCTGTTCTGCGGGATCGTGGTGAGCGCGGCCTGCTATCTGTTCACCGAGTTCGCCCTACGCCCGATAGCCGCGCGGGCACTGCAGGCCGGGCGCCCCCCGGGCCGGCTGCCGTCCGGGGTGACCGGCCGGATCATGAGCACCTGGCTGTTCACCACGGCGATCCCGGTGGCCGGGACCATGGTCACCGCCCTGTTCACCATCATGATCCACCAGCTCACCGCCACCCAGCTGTCGGTCACCGTGCTGTTCATCGGCGCCTTCGCGCTGACCTTCGGGTTCCTGCTGATGTGGGTCGCCTCCTGGCTGATCTCCACCCCGGTCCGGGTGGTGCGTCAGGGGATGGCCCGGGTGGAGGAGGGCGACCTGACCCCGACCCTGCAGGTGTTCGACGGCACCGAACTCGGCGAGCTGCAGCGCGGCTTCAACGCCATGGTGGCGGGGTTGCGGGAACGCGAACGGGTGCGCGACCTGTTCGGCAGGCACGTGGGTCGCGACGTGGCCGCGGCCGCCGAGGCTCAGGACGTGGAGCTCGGCGGCGAGGAACGCTTTGCCGCCGCGCTGTTCATCGACATCATCGGGTCCACCACGATGGTGTCCAACCGTCCGCCGACCGAGATCGTCGACCTGCTCAACCAGTTCTTCGCCATCGTCGTCGACGAGGTCAACGGTCACCAGGGCTTTGTCAACAAATTCGAGGGCGACGGCTGCCTGGCCGTGTTCGGCACCCCGAACCAACTGGACTGCCCCGCCGATGCCGCGTTGGCCGCGTCCCGGTCGATCGCGGCGCGGATCCGCACCGAGTTGTCCGGCGTCCACGCCGGCATCGGGGTCGCCGCCGGCATCGTGGTGGCGGGCAATGTCGGGGCGCACGAGCGCTTCGAGTTCACCGTGATCGGCCCGCCGGTCAACACCGCCGCGCGGCTGTGCGAGCTGGCCAAGTCCACGCCCGGGAAGCTCCTGGCCGCCGCCGATACCGTGCGCAGCGCCGGCGCCGCCGAGCAGGCGCACTGGAGCTTCGGCGACACCGTCACGCTGCGCGGCCAGCACCACGAGACCGTCCTCGCCCTGCCCCGCGACGGCGACGACCGCTAGCGGCCTCGTCAGGTCCGGCGACCGGGACCGTCATGTCGGTTTTCCGCTAGTAATCGCTTCCGGACCGTGCCAGGCTGGCAGTGTGCACCAGGATTTCGACCGCTGCTACCGGGCCGTCGGTTCGCGCGACGCCCGGTTCGACGGCTGGTTCGTCACCGCCGTGTCCAGCACCGGAATCTATTGCCGCCCAAGCTGCCCCGCCCGTACCCCGCTGCCGGCCAACGTCTCGTTCTTCCCGACGGCGGCGGCCGCGCAACGGGCCGGTTACCGGGCCTGCCGGCGCTGCCGTCCCGACGCCTCCCCCGGTTCACCGGCCTGGTCTGTGCGCGACGATCTCGTCGCCCGGGCCATGCGGCTGATCGCCGACGGCACCATCGACCGCGAGGGGGTTCCCGGGCTGGCGGCCCGGCTCGGCTACACCACCCGACAGGTGGAGCGGGTGCTGTCCGCTGAGCTCGGTGCCGGTCCGCTGGCTCTGGCCCGCGCGCAACGCGCCCAGACGGCGCGGCTGCTGACCGAGTGCACCGACCTGGCGTTCGGCGAGGTCGCGTTCGCGGCCGGGTTCGCCAGCATCCGGCAGTTCAACGACACCGTGCGAACGGTATTCGGCTGCCCGCCGAGTGAACTGCGCCGCCGCGCGGCGATGATC
>Ga0209023_10005624_pt1 | contig 13601 bp, 10 predicted proteins | sample LakOneMetagenome_FD_187468 | JGI IMG/M metagenome (GOLD analysis project Ga0209023, IMG submission 187468) | Freshwater and sediment microbial communities from Lake Erie, Canada (SPAdes) (version 2) | ecosystem: Environmental > Aquatic > Freshwater > Lentic | place: Lake Erie, Canada...
CCACGCGCGCCTTCGGCCACGACGGAAAGGAGGTGTTGGCCCATCCTTCCAGCTCGAAACTCAGGCCGGATGTAGGAGTACGGCATGCTCGCGCCGGTTGCAATACAGCGACCGCCGCCTCGATCCACGGTTCGATCGAAGCTGGGCTCCCCACCGGTACGGACCTCGTAGGTCACCGCCTGTAGGTCATGGTCGACTACGGGCTCGACCCAGACTGTCGGCTTACCTGGTCGCTTTGCGAGCTCCCACGACGCCACTAACGGGACGTGCCCCCTCCAGGTCGGGTCGGGGGACGCCACCGTCCGAGCCCAGATCCACGCGATCGGAGTGAGAGATTGACCGTCAGTGTCGATGACATCTGGATACAGGTGACCTATGCGAGAGCGTGCTTCCTCCAACATCCACTTGCCGTACGCCTCGACATCTGCCGCCAGCCCCTGGGCCCCAATCCATGTGCTCAGGGCGTTTCGGGCCTCAGGGTGCACGGGTCCTTTCCCACCGAAACGAGGCGGGATTTCGATCATCGCCTTTTGGATAAGGACGGACACGGGGTTCAGATCTCCAGAGAGCGCAGTCAGTCCCAGTCGCTGCGCCTCGAGTGGTATGGCGCCGCCGCCTCCGAATGGGTCCAGGATGGCGGGCGCCCCGCCAGGAAAGCATCTGTCGATCTCAGCCTTCGCTTCCCCAAGAACCTGCGCGTCGTTTGTGCTCTCCCACTTCACGAGGCGCTCAAGAATCCCAAACAGCCGGGTTCGCTCGACGTCTTGGTCCGCCAGGCTCATCGTCGGGTCAGCCGATGGGTCGTCAACGAGGGAAGACCAGATCACAGCTCGGGCAGCGGCGAGCGGCCGACGAGCCCACCACAGATGCAGTGTGGACGGATGACCGTGTCGGATCGACTTCTCCCGCGCGGCTTCGGCATTGATCACAGCTAGTGGTAGCGCGACTTCGATGAGCTTCGGCTTGTAGGTGGTCAACAGGGATCTCCGGAGACTGCGAGAAGGTGGGCGACGTTCAGTGGCACCTTGGTCTGAGCAAAGTGAAGAGTGACATCACGGAAGGGCCCGACGAGGTACCTGACCGTTGGCTCGCCGTCCGGCTCGGTCGGCACTGACGCGACGGCGAGCCGCCATCGGTCGGGGTTGGACTTCGCCTTCTGGACCTGTTGGGCACTCACACTGATCTCGAGGGTCTGCGGGAGGTGCCCTTTCACCTCGATGAAGTAGTGGTTGCCCGTGACGGGGTCGATGGACAGGACGTCGAAGCCAGGATTGCTGTGGTTTTGTGCCTCGGGGATGCGACCGAGAGCCCGTTCGGCCTTGAGCACAGCAGCGACGGCGCGACGATCGGTCTCCATCTTGTCGGCCACCTCGGCCGGATCGGGCGGCGTCCCGTGCAGCTTGTCCAGCAACCCTTGGGGGATCACGAGCGCGGCACCGACGATCGTGGGCGGGCTGTTGTGGAGGTTGCCTTCCAGGTCGAGGTCAAGGCGTCTTCGAGCCATCCTGGCTTCGAGTTCGTCGGCGCGCGTTCGCGCCCGTCCCGAGCTGATGCTCGGCTTCTTGCCTTGGAGCTCCTGGGCCTTGAGGTCTTCGGCGCGTTCGTCCCAGTAGCGAATCTCCGCGGCCAGGCGCTCGTGCACGGCGGCCCGTACTTTCGCGACTCGTGCGGTGGTGACCGCCGAGATCTCCTCGAAGTGCGGGCCCGCCAGGTGCTCGATGGCCCAGTCACGAGCGGCGGCCTCCGCAGCGTGATCGACCCAGGCCGTGTCGAGCGCTGCATCGAGCAACGCCCGGTGGTCGTCGGTCGCTGGCGCGTAGCCGATGTACGGCTCAGTCCCCGGATCGAGGATCTTGCCGTTCCTGTCGATCTCGACGTACTGAAACCGCCGCGACACCACTTGCCGTTGTCCGTGGATATGTCGGCCGTCGGTCACGGTGTGATCGAGGTAGACGAGGAGACGCGGTTCAAGAGATGGGTCGTCGGGGGCAACGAGCGTCGCGCCGGTACTGAGGGTGTGGCCGTGGTCGGCGAGGACCTTGTCGACCACAGCGCCGAGCAGAGCCGTGCCAGGCGAGACAAGCTCGGCCCGTTCGCCGCCTTCGATAGCGATGCGGGACTTGTCGAAGGTCACCCGGGCGTACCGATCGTGCACCGGACCCAGCAGCGGATCGGCCTGCGAACGGATCGCGGCGGGGATGCGAGTGATCTCGAAGCGAGCAGCTTCTCGGGCCGTGATGCGGCCGCCGTACTGCTGCAGCGCCGCCGTGAAGAAGGCCTCGACGAACCAAGGCTGCAACTTCCGAGACCGGGACAGCTCCATGAGATCTCGGATCTTGTCATTCGCCGCCGGATCCCCCAGCCCGCCGACGAGAGCGCGCTCACGCAACACGTCCTCGAGCTGGTGACCGATTTCGCCGTCGATGATCTCGTCCATGTACGCAAGGTGGGCGGGGTCTTCGTCCTCGCGAATCGCCCGCATCAGCAACTCCTGCAGCGAGGTGTTGATGTGCGAGTCGCCGAGCACGTCGTACACCTGGTCGCCGTAGGTCCCTCGCTGCTGCTCGATCTTCTCGAAGAGCCGTTTGAAGACCTGGCCCTCGCGGGTCTCGTGCGCGACCAGGTTCCAGAGGTGGCATGGTCGCGTCTGGCCGATGCGGTGGATCCGGCCGAAGCGTTGTTCGATCCGGTTCGGGTTCCACGGCAGGTCGTAGTTGACCATCAGGTTGGCGACCTGCAGGTTCACGCCCTCGCCGGCGGCGTCGGTGGCCACGAGGACCTGCACCGTGGGGTCGACCCGGAAGCGATCCTGGATCTCCCGGCGGTCGTGACGTTTGATCCCACCGTGGATGGTCACGACGGCCTCGGGCCGACCGAGCTCGGCTGCGATCCGGTCCGCGACGTACGTGAGGGTGTCCTTGTGCTCGGAGAACACGATGAGCTTGCGTGGGCCCTCGCCAGCGCGGAACTGATCTGAGCGCAACAGCTCGCGCAGCTCGGTCCACTTGGTGTCGATGTTGCTGTTGCGCACGCCGTCGGCGAGGTCGACGAGTTCGTTCAGTTCCAGGATCTCGACGTCGAGCTCGTCGGCAGTTGCCGCAGCGGTGGCGGCGTCGATGACGAGGTCCTCGAGTTGTTCGAGCTCGTCGTCGTCGAAGTCGTCGAAGTCGAAGTCCTCAAGGTCGGCGATCTTGATGCCCTTCGGCAGATCCACGACCGGGACGGGAGTCCCGCCGGCCGCGAGGCGGCGCAGCTCCTCGGCCTGCTTGGCTAGGCGCTCACGGCGTCGGCGCAGCGAGTGGTAGATCGCGGCGGGGGACGAGGCAAGCCGTCGTTGGAGACCGGCGAGGGCGAAGCCGACGATGATGCCGCGCCGCTTGTCGCCTTCCTCCTGCATTCGTGCCGCGCGGTTCATTCCCGTGCGGACGTAATCGGTGACTGCCTCGTAGAGCTCGGTCTCCGGCCCGGAGAGCTCGAAGTTGAGTGAGTGGGCGTGGCGCTGGGTGAAGAGGCGCTTGCCGTCGAAGGTGCGGAGGTTCTCCTTCACGAGCCGGCGCATGACGTCGCTGACGTCGGGCATCTCGTCGTTGCGGAGCCGGCCGGCGAAACGCTCGGGGTCGATCAGCGTCATGAACGCGAGGAAGTCCTCGTTCTTGCCGTTGTGGGGGGTGGCCGACAGCAGGAGGAGGTGGCGGGTCTGATCGCGCAGGACCTCGCCCAGGGCGAAACGCTTGGTCTTGCGCATCTCGTTGCCGTACTGGTGTGCCGACATCTTGTGGGCCTCGTCGACGATCACGAGGTCCCAGTCGGTGACCTCGAGCTTGGCGAGGAGGTCCTCTGCTCGCGACAGCTGATCGACCCTGGCGACGAGGAGGTTCTTCTCCAGGAACGGGTTGCCGGTGCGCGACGACTCGACCGCAGCGCGGGACATGATCTCGAAGTCCAGCCCGAACTTCTCCCAGAGCTCGTCTTGCCACTGCTCGACCAGGCTGCCGGGAGCGACGATTAGACAGCGGGCAACATCACCGCGCAGCATCAGTTCACGGATCAGCAGTCCGGCCATGATCGTCTTGCCGGCGCCTGGGTCGTCGGCGAGGAGGAAGCGCAAAGGCTTCTGCTCGAGGAACCGGTTGTAGACCGCGTCGATCTGGTGCGGGTACGGCTCGATGTTGGACGTGTCCACGGCAGCGAACGGATCCGCGAGGTGCGCCCACTTCATTCGGCGAGCCTCTGAAGCGAGGCGGAAACTCGCCCCGTCGGCGTCGAACGTCCACCGGCGTTGCGATACCTCGGCGATCCCCACCAGGTCGTCGACCGTCAGGATTCGGTCCCCGAGGCGACCTTCACCGGTCCGGTAGGTGAGCGTGGCTGAGCTCTCGCCGTGTGATTCGACGGCCACCACCGTGACGTCGCCATCGGCGACGACGCCGGCGAGGCGCTTTCCTGCAGTGATGTCGGGGAAGGAGATGGTCATCGAGGTCGTCCGCTACAGGTTGGCCTGGGCATATGGCGCATCAAGCGCCAACACCGCGAGCTGGAAACGTACTCGGCGCTCGCCGCGAGCATCTGGGAACACTCGCTCCTTCTGATCATCCCGCCCACCATCGCTGCGCGCCCTCTCCCGTCGGTGTCCGTCGTGCTGAGGTGATCCCCGTCGTTCCCATCGGCACGTAGGCCATCGCCGTGACCGCTTCGCGCTCACCATCCGTCGTGGGCGGTATCCCGAGTGCCAGTCAGTGGCCACCCCGCACCGATTAGCCAGCGTTCTTAGCGATTCGGCGAACAGCTGCTCGGCGATCCTGGAGTCGTCGGCGGTGTGGTGAACTGGCTTGACTTGGACCAGGTCGGGGCGGAGACGGACACCGTGATCTCGATCCACTCGAGAGAACAGCGGCCCCTTCCCATGGCGCGAGTCAACCCCGGTGCTGCGCGAAGCGCTCGACGGGGTCGATGGAGGTGTGACCCACCTATACGGCAGGGCCGGATCCTTGCGCTCTCGACTGCTTCGTCGAGCTCGACGAAGAGCACACGATGACTTTCCGCCGCGTCTCGTTGATACGAGTGAGCGTCTGCGGCCGGGTGGGGGTCACACTCGGCCGACGTAGCTGCCGGACACAAGAGCGCACCCCCGAAGAGCCCGGGGGTGCGCTGGGATGTGTCCTGGGTCTGTCGCGATATCGAACCTCAGGGCGTTGGATCCTCTGGGTCGTCGTGCGGATTGGGCAGCCGGATGCGAACCCCGTTGGGGGTGAAGGTCACATCCGCAGCGACAACGGACGTCAAGTGCCCACGCCGAAGGCCGTGGCCCCCAAGCATCGCGATGGCGGCAACAGTCTGACTGCTCGTGAACTGGTCGACTTTGACCTCGACGTGCGGCACGGTCTCGTCGGTGTGCTCATTGGAATCCTGCTGTTCGGTAGCCATGAGGGCTCCCTTTCGGTGGTTGGACCCTTGACCGTGCAGCTCGCTGAGCTCTCGTCAACCGCGCTTCCGAGACCACCTAGCACCACCCGACACAGTCCAATGAGCGATCCGATCGGCGCGGAAACCGGCTAGGCCCGGCCGGTCGCATCCCCGGGAGCGCGTCCGAGAGATGTCCTCGGCGCCGGCCGCATCGCAGCCGCAGGGGGCGGCGTGGAGGTCGGAGTCCAGCGCCGCGTCACGCTGTGTGACGGCCAGCGATGGGACGAGCAAGTCTCTCGCCGCGGTCGCCGCTCTTGTAACGGCTCTGATGACATGAGCACATGATGGTGATCGTCCCGTCGTCGGTGACCATGCGGCTGAGTCCACGGTCCCTTGCGCCACACGCTTCGCCGGCGTGGAGGACTTCGCAGGCGTCGTCGGGAAGAAAGCGGGGCTTCTGCTTTATCGGTCGCGTGAGGCGCTCGCCTCGCTCGCCATTGATCCATCGTTGACCATGACCCTTGCAAACCTGGCTCCAGCTGAACGAGCCACCGGTGAGGTCATAGACGAATACCGCCGGAAGCCCGCAAGGTGTGCCTTCGTGAGCAACGGCGCACGTCGCTTCCGGAAGCGGCTTGGGCTTCACGGGTGCGTGGAACTCGTCGCCGCGCTTTCCTTGGCGCCAGCGCCTGTAGTGAGCAGCGCAGGCGTCGAGGCGCTGGCCGTCCTCGAGCGTGATCGGCATCACGGTGGTGTCGCCGTGGCGGCCGCACTCCCGATCGTCCGTGTCCTTCACCTGACAGGAGCGAAGGGGACGCTGCCACGCCTCGTCCCCGAGGAGGAATCGCTCGATGTGCTCGTAGCAGTAGACGCTTCGCCCGTCACCGGCGTCGAATGACCAGGTGTTGCGGACATGCCCGCACCGGTGGCCGTCAGAGGACGTCGCTGCGCACCCGGCGAGGTAGTCGAGTGGAAGACCGCCCGGCAGCAAGGTCGCCGAGGATTCGCCTCGAACTTCGTCGTCGAGGTCGGGGATGGCGCCGTCACCGTCCGAGTCGGTGAAGGTTGTCGGACGGCGAAACGCTGCGCTGCCGGTTCCGATCCTCAGTGCGCGGCCGTAGTGAGTCGCGCACACGAGGCCAACCTCCTTCAGGAAACAGTGGGCCTTGTGAGTGCATCGCTCGCCCGTGAGGTCTTCGACGACACAGCGCCCGTCGTCGGTCATCTCACTGCTGGCCGGAGTCAGCGGCACCTCGAGCAACATCTCGAAGTCGTCGCCCGAAGGGACGTCGTAGCCGTGGAGACCGTCGGTGACGTCGATGAGATCGCTGATGGCAGTCAGGTCCATCTCGCTGCCGTCGATGTACCGGAACGTGACGATAGGTGTGTTGTGTCGGAGCGTGACCGATATGGCGACGATGTCGATCCCGGCGGTGTCGAGCGCTGTCGCGAGGCCGCGGCGCGTTCCATGCGGGGACAACCGCCGGCCTGCGATAACTACGAACTCAGCCCGTCGTGCGGCGGCGATCCATGCGGCCCGATAGGACGCAACGACGTGGCTCCGGGCGTAGGCCCGGCGGGTGATCGGGTCTGTGACGTCTGGGCGCCACTGTCCATCGGCGACTCGGGCCTCGACCGGGTTCGAGACCCACGTGAGACCGCTCTCGCCCAGCCGGCTCTGGGTGGGTGCCGTGAAGCCGGGGAACACGGCGTCGTCGGCCCCACATGGAAGCCCTGCTCCCAGGCAAATCGCCCGCCACGCTTCGAGTTGCGTCCTCGCGCACGCGAGCGGCTCAATGCTGCTGTAGTCCGCCAGTGGGAGCGTGACCGACTCGCGCTGGAACTTCAATCCTGCGGGGAAGGTGATGGTGGTGAGCGATTGGTCGAGCCACGACCAGGTGAGGAGCCCGATCGCTTCGGTGATCCGCGCCCCCGACCAGAACGCCAGCGAGTGGAACGTGAGCAGAGCCTGTCGGAGCAGCGGATCCTGCAAGCGATCGAGCTCGCGGGCGATCGACTCGAGCCCCTGTCCTGGCATTACGGGCTGCGCCGGGACGTGGTCGATCACGCACGTCGAGATGATGCGGGTCAGAACTTCGGCGACCGCGCTCTTGGTGCGCAACCCCGCTTCCAAGCCGGGCAGGGACCACCCTTGCGCGCGCAGCCCCCGGCGGATGGATTTCACCGCCACCTTCGCGCTGGCGCGAGTGAGGTGGGGTCGGACGATCTCCGCCGCGAAGGCAACCAACACGGCGTGGGGCATCTCGGGGTAGTTGGCGCTGTCGTGGGTCACGACTGCAGCGAGGGCGTCCATGCCGGGAACACCCTGAATGCGAAGCCACGTGTCGAAGCGCCCGAGGATATGGTCCGTTGCCCGGGCGACGCTTTCCTTGTCGACCTCACGTCCGAGTCGCTCGCTGTCGTCGACTTCGTCTAGGAGCCGGCGGTCTTCTTGCGCCGGGGTGCGCGCCCTGAGGACGAGTCGTTGGCGCGTGTTCATGCGTCGCCCGTGGCCCGCGCGTCGCGACGCTGCGCAGCCGTCCTGCTTGGCCCTGGTGTAGTGCCGTGGTGATCGCTTCCGTCGGCGTCGAGGTCGGCGCCGACGCGTTCCGTTTCGCGCAACTCGGGGAGGTCCTCAAGCGCGCCCGGGTGGGCGAGCCATTGAGCGCCCGTAGAGGCGCTCATGAGTGGTCACCGACGTTGACGTGGTCGGCCATGTCCTGCGCCGATTGGATCGACGGGGTCTTGGCGGCGTAGTGGGACCAGAACGTGCTCTCGTGCTGCCATCCAGCGAGCCCCCTGATGGTCGAGACCGGGAGGTCGCGATCGAGGGCGCGGTTGGGGAGGAGCCCACGGAGGCCATGCGTGCCGTGATGAGCTCTCACCGAGTCCCAGTCACCGTCGGCCGGCGTGCCCTGACCGGCGCCAGTAGCGTCGATGACCTCGAGGAAGTACTTGCGTTCTTGACCGTAGGGCGCCGGCATCTGCAGGGGGGTCCCGTGGCGAGCCCGACGGTTGACGACCGGGAGCAGGAACCCCCGGCGGTCGTAACCGCACATGTTGGCGATCCGGACCCAGGTGGCGACCGCCGCGACGGGGCAAGCGGCATCGTCACGGCGCACCAGCTTCGCGTGGCGCGTCGTGCTCGTCTTCGTGTCCCGCAGCGACACGGCCAGGTGATCGGTGTGGAGGTTCACGTTGCAGTCCTTGATCTGACCGACTTCGCCGATGCGGAATGACCCCCACAACTGGACGAGGAACGCTGCGAGCTGGCGGGCGTGCCACGCCAACCGGCGTCCCGCGTGCGCTATCGCGCTGGGATCGAGCACGGCCAGATCCAGCAACATCCTGATGACGGTCGCGATTTGCTCGTCGCTGAGGATCAGCGGTCGGCGGGTATCCGAGCGGAGCGCTGTGACCGTCCACGTGCGGGCGAAAGCGCCTTCGTCGAGACCGGCTGCCCGCACCCACCACCGGAGCGAGCGTTGCTCCGCGCGCAGGGAGGATTCCTTGATGCCCTCCTTGTCCTGTCGCCATCCGAGTCGTTGCACGCCGGCCCGGTCGCGTCGTAGTTGCTGGTAGGCGGGGGGAAGCTCGGCGAAGGATCCGGTCCCGGGGCTGCGGAGGAGTGGATGCACATCACCGACGGGCTGGACCCGCCACTCGAGGTACCGAACGGTCGCTAGGACGAGGACGGAGGGATCGAGGTCCTCGAGGGGCTGTGCTGGTCGCAGGTACCTCTCGTGGCGCAACCACCGGGTCATCAGCAGTATGCGGCCCGCTGTGCCGTTGGGGGCTTGCTCGGAGAGCAGCCGCGGGTTGAGACACGCGAGCAGCGCCCCGAAGTGATCGTCGAGGTAGCGAGCGAGGTCCGGTGCCTTGGGAACCATGAGGGCGATGGCTCCTGCGGGAAGGGTCGTTGTCTCCATGACCCTCGACCGTCCCCGCAGTCCCCGATTGCGCCACAGGGTGCGCCCGCATGGGAGACAACCGCTGGTGGCGGGCGGCCGACAGCTATACCGGCCGGGGCGGCTGTCGCCGCCCGGGGCTCTGGCCCGGTCAGCGGGACGCTCGATGGGCAGACCGCGCTCCTTCGGGAATTGGGACGCCAGTGCACGCAACTCCGGAGGCGAGGTCTTCTTCAGCCTCTGCGATTGCGGAACCCCAGCCGACGAGAATGTCGACGCTGTTCGTCCCGCGCAGGAGTTCGAGCTCGTCGGCATACCGTTGAATCTCGTTGAGGTTCTTGTGGCGGGTCTGCTTGGCCACCTTCGTGGCCGCGATGCCTGCGAGCAACGCCGAGGTGACGTAGCCGCGTCGGGTGCTGTGCCCCGACACCCGCCGGTAGTCGCCGTCTTCGCCGAACACCTGCGCCTGAACGGCGAGGTCGCGGAGGTGATCACTCCAGGCCTGCGTCGACATGGCCGGGATCTGGATCACGCCGTCGTTCTGCTCAACGAGCAAGCCACCCCAACGGTCGATGGCCGGGAACAACGGGGTCGACTTGCTGGCTCCGGGGACCGTCTCCATGAAGCGCACCCATTCTGCGATGAGGCCGACGGCATCGAGGTGCGGTGCCACTATCGGTTGGCGCGGTCGGTGGATCGGGAGCTTGATGCCTCTCTCGTCCTGGTCGGTCTTCGACTTCTTGATGTTGATGATCAGCAGGTCCGCGACTTGGTCGAGCGGCACGTCGCCGATGGTGAGCGCGCAAAGCTCCGAGCGGCGGAGGGCAGCGAAGAACGCGACCCACACCATGGCGACGTCCCGTCGCCGCCGAAGGCTGGACAGCTCGATCCTCTCTGCGAGCGCAATCCGCAACCGTGCGGCGTCACCCGATGAAGGTGTGGGTGTCGCCCGCGTGGGTCGCCATGCGATACCCGCTCGACGGGCCAGCGCCTCGAGGTTCTTCCGCAAGTGCGAGATTTCTGCCCCGTGCGACAGCGCGACGAGCGCATCACCTGCACTGCAGTTCCCTCGTGCCGCCAGGTAGGCGTCGAGCGCAGCCTCGAGCTCTGGGCGGCCGATCAGCCGCACGATCACATCCGCGTCGCGCTTGTTGCCGCGTCGGCGCTGTCCGGGCACGATCAACTCCCGGTCGCCGGCAGTCCCGGCAAGGGAGGCGACTCGAAGCCGGAAGATCCCGCCGGGCCTGACGTTCGCAGCAGTCAGCTCCACGAGCAAGCGGTCCCTCAGGTCGGCGACGGGCTCCTCGAGGAGCATTCGAGCGATCATGGCGCAGTGCGCGGCGAGCAGTGGGGCCGCCTGGCGGTCTTGGCCGTAGGCGTCGCGGGCCTTGCGCCGGAGGCCCTTGAGGACGTTCGCCATCGGGGCCGACGGCGTCCAGGCCACCCCGCACAGGTCCGAGATCCGGGCTTTCAGAGCGGACTGGATGCTGTGGTACGTGGCCGGGGCCGGGGGCCCGCACCACTCTTCGACATCGCCGTCGTCCACGGGACCGAGGAGCAGGTCGTGGAGCCACAGGCTCACGATGCGTTCACCGTCCTGATCCATCGGCAGGAGGGTCAAAGGGTCGAGCGCCGGCGCCCGGCGGGCCCGCCAGCGGCTTTCCGGCTCGCCGCACCAGCACGCGAATCGGTTCCACCAGTAGTCGTAGGCGATCACCGTGTTCTCGGCGTGGCGGTTGCGGGCGCTCTCCTGCGACGCCTCGATGAGTTCATCGAGGTCGCCCGCGCTGTCGGTCTGGAGTGCGACGTCGAGCCAGGCCGATGCTGACCCCGCGGGACCGTTAGATCTCGGGGCGAGTACTGGAACGGGGACGAGGTCTGTGGTGGTCATGACGACGACCGTGCCCGGTTCACCTCAGCGTGCACATAGCTGTGGAAACTCGGTCCGCCTACCTTTGGATATCTCGGCCTGCGTTCCAGTCCTAGTCCCCTCTAGAGACTTTCGGCCCGATCCGGAGAAGTGCCTGGTCCGCACGCACGTGAGTTGGGTTCCTCGCTGGGTTCAACAGGGAGCCGATCCAGCGTTGTCACCCCCAGGTAGCACCAGGCGGAGGCGAGCTCGGCCTAGCTCGCGAGTTGGTACGAGGGCGGGCCAGCGGGGCCCGTTCGGGTCGCGGCGTGTGAGGTTGCTGAGCACCTGCAGCTGCGCTCTGGCCGTGTCGACGAGCGAGGCGGAAGGCGCCCACCGTCGGGGGAACAGTGCATCAATCGGGCTGATCTGCTGACGCGATCGCGTGGAACCGGGCACTTTTGCCCCAAACCCGAGCCCATTCCAGACCGGATCTAGCGATTCGATCAGGGCTGCTTCGCAGAAGCGCGCCGATGCAGTGGATGCGCACGGCAGAATGGCGATGAAGATGTCGTCTTCGTCGAACGCGTCGATGCCACGGATGCTCTGGCGGTACCGGTTGATTCGCTCTCGGGCGTTGTGTGAGCACACGCCGGCGTACGCGCAGTACTGGCCGGTCGAAACGAGCGGGTCGAGCGTTGGCTCGACTGAAGTCGTGGCGAAGAACACGAGGTAGGCAGCGGGCACGGTCGGTGCGTCACGCAGTTCGCTGAGCCGGACGCGTGGGAGCTCGAGGACGAGGGCCAGCAGATCTCTGGTCATCACCGCGTCGTCCCATGGTTGAAGCGAAAGATGGTCCGTCAATGGGCGTCTCCTCGTTTGTAGGCAGGTCGATCCAACGCGGGCCGCGCGAATTCATTCCTGTTTCGGTTTGGTTTCTCGCGCGGGCGCCAACGGCTGGGGGCACCGGCAAAGCGCCGGTACCCCAATCAAGCTGGAGGCGCCCCATGCGCACCCCCATGACCAACGAGGAGCGAGACATCCGGCTCCGCCTCGACAAGTCGGTCACCCAGATCCGTCGCGGGCTCAAGCGTTGCCCGTCGGTGGATGAGCTCCCCTACTCGGATCTCGATGAGTCCGACACGATCGTCGCCGAGGTGAACGACGCGCTGCACGAAGCTCTGTCATGCACCGAGTCGCTCGAGCAGCTCCGCCTTGCCTCGGAAGATGCGGTCCTGATCGCCTCGGCGAGCAGGACGGCCCTCGGTCTGGTTCGCGAGATCCTCACGGCTCTCAGCGCCAAGATCGACATCCAGCGCGCGGCGGCGTGAATGACGAAGGCCGGCCCCAGGGCCGGCCTTCGAGCTCCAGGATGCTTACGCTTTCGCAGGGGCGCCGTCTGCGTCTCCGGCTGGTGGCGCGTGTTCCGTTGGGTGCGCCCCCGCTGCATCGGGCTTCGCTAGATCGTCGATGGGCACCCACCGGCCTGGCTCCCACCGCCATCCGTACGCGAGATCGGTCACGCCGTCGGCCCGCAGCCGTTCGATCTCTTGAGCTTGGGTGAGCGCGGTCGCCGTGGCGCGGCGGAGCAGCTCGGCGCAGGCCTCGCGCTGTTCAGTTGCTTCGGCCACCGCCATCTCCGCCAGGCGCCGCGATCGAGAGGAGCTGACCAGAACGGCCTCCAGCGAGTCGATGGCGGCCCGCATGGAGGAGATGACTTCAGCTGGATCAGGTTCGGTCATGGCATCACCGTGCTCGCCCGTCGTCGCCCTGCAGACCCGTCCCGAAGGCGCGACGGAATGGCCTTGGCCATCGGTCTGGCGCGGCGACGGTCGTGGCGTGCCGGCGATCCCGCTGGTCTGACAAAGAAGGAGGGCGCTCCATGCGTCCAGCAATCAATGAAGAAGAAGGCGTGCTTCGTCAAAGGGTGTACGACGCCATGACGGGCTACGCCGAGGACCACCGACACCGCCGCCCCGAAGGAGCCACCGACCGGGGTGACGAAGCTGTCGCCGCGGCAATCGTGGCGTACGTCAAGGCGGCGCTGCGCAACGTCGAGGTCAGCCTCGGCGCGCTCGACGGGCTCGAACGGATCGCCGAGTTGTCGGCCGCCGAGCGCGGGGCGATCGAAGCGACGCAGCCGGCGCTCGTTTACACCGGCGATCTGCTGTTGTGGCTGTGCGTCCAATCGGGCGCCGCCGCTTGATGACGAAGGCCGGCCTCGCGGCCGGCCTTCGCTGATCTCAGTTGTCTCGAAGCAGGGTGGTGGCGAGCAGGTCGGGCCGGTACCCCGTGGCCCAGGCGCGCACCGATGTGAGGGTGACCTCGCTCCCCCGCGTTCGTACCAGCAACTTGGCGGCGACGAGGGCCTTGATGCCGGCGTCGTCGAGGCCGGCGACCGCCCGCAGGTCGGCGACGTTGATGGTTGGCGCGGCCCGCCG
>Ga0209023_10005625_pt1 | contig 13599 bp, 15 predicted proteins | sample LakOneMetagenome_FD_187468 | JGI IMG/M metagenome (GOLD analysis project Ga0209023, IMG submission 187468) | Freshwater and sediment microbial communities from Lake Erie, Canada (SPAdes) (version 2) | ecosystem: Environmental > Aquatic > Freshwater > Lentic | place: Lake Erie, Canada...
GTTTTTCATATTGTTTTTTATCCAGTTCCTGCAGATCAATAACGGAATAATTCCCAATATGCCGAAACTGCAATCAATAACAATATGAAAAACAGGAATACTTCTTATTGGCCCAGCAATTAAGGCAAGTGGTAAAACTGCAACACAACAGATGATCTGCCAATCAATGATCCAGCTATTTTTTACAGGATCTTTTAACGGGCCGATAAATGATAGCGCAATCACAAAATGTGCGAATGCCAGCCAATCATATCCATAAGCAAGAAACGGATATTTATTATTGGTATCTTTTAATGCGTCGTAACAGGTTTGCAACCAGTTGCCAAGTTTTTGTGGCAACATGTCTTTATATTGTATTAACCAATGTAAGCCGGTTTCTGCAGGCATGGCAGTGGCACCGCTTATTATCAATGCGATCATAAAGAAAATTATCAGCAAACGGATCTTCTGTATTAATTTCATAAGAATGTTAGTTTCATTTTTCCGGAACACCCGGTTTAAAACTTCCGGTTGCTGCTGTCCACCATGGCCGGATATCATAAGCCAGCCTTCCTGCAGCAATAGCGGGATCTGTAATTAATAATTTTTCTACCTCTTCTTTCGTTTCACAATCAAAAATAAAAATGCCCAGCCAGTTACCATCATCTCCAAACGGGCCTGCTACTTTTAATTTACCGGCATGATACAAACGATTAATATTTGCCATATGCCCTTCCTGGATCTTTGCAGCAGTTGCAGAATCCTGTGTGCGGTTATTCCCCTTGGTAAGCATTACAAACCAGTATTGTTTGATCTGGTCTTCAAGTTTTTTCCCAGGCTCATTATTTTGAGCAGATAAATTTGCTATAGACATACACGAAATTGTTACGATGATTGAAACACATTTTATAAGATACTTCATGATCGTTTATTTCATTAAAAATACGAAAGGCCTGTAATAAATACTACAGGCCTTCAGCAATTAAAACCAAATGATAATTATTATACTGAAACAGATTTTGATTTATTCTTTGACTTATTTTTTTCTTTGTTCTTAAAATCTTCATCAGTCGCATCTCCAAGAATGATATTGCTGAAACTGCTTTTTACTTTTACAGGAATATTTCCGCTTCCCGATTTACCAGAATATTCATAATTGAATTTAGGCCCATGGTCATCATCGTCTTCATCAGAATTAAATTTGACAGCCGTTTTATTTTTAAAAGAACCAAAACTGGTAGCTATAGTATATGTGGCAGGAAGGTCGCTAACCGGTTTTAAATTTACAGTTGAATAGGATGCTTTCAGGTCAAGATTTGTAAGGTTATTATCCAGGTTCAACACTACTTTGCCACAGAATTCAATATTCAACTTTACGTTTCCTGTAAGCTTTGAAAAAGTTGCACTTGAGTATTTGATAGTCATGGAGCCGCCGGGCATATTCCCGAATGTTGCTTTACCAAATTCAACCTGTATATTTTTTATGCTGGATAAATTACCGGTTGTCAATGAACCAAATTTACTCGTAAGGTCAACTTCTCCTTTGTAATCTGGAATGGTTGTTTTGCCAAATTCATTTTTTACCTGCAATGGATTTGATGCAGGCATGGAAATGCTGTAATTGATATGCATCGTACTTTTATCACTGCCTGAATTGTGTATTTCCTTCAGGCTTGTTTTGAAAGATATTTCTTTACCACTCTGTTCATCAGATACAGATATCCTGTCGAGAATCTTTTCTGCAAGCGTTTCAGTATTTGCCGACACTTCAATATTTACATCAACCTTTATTTCATTCTTATCCCAGGTGTGCACTTCTACTGAGCCGAAAGAATTCTGGATATTCAGTTTGTCGGAAGAAGTTACATTGTACGATTTGTTCACCGATTTCTTTTTTACAAACTCATACTTCTTGTCATTGTTGTTGTCATTATTGTTTTCATTATCATCCTGGGCATACAATGAATACTGAAGGAGCAATAAAACAGGTAATACAATACTAAATTTTCTGATAATTTTTTTCATGGCTATACTTTTTTGACTGTTTAATTTCATTGATAACATTTAACTGCTGATTCAATACATTCAGCTGCAGCTGCAGGTTTTGAATCATGGCTTCGATCAGCATCTCTTTGTTCGGAGATCCGCTAAGCTGGTTTTTAAGGGCATTGTATGAACTATCCAATTGGGTAATATCTGTTGTAAATTTTTCATATAACTGCGGTTGCTCCTTTGATAGTACCTTCAACTCTTCCTGCTTCATGTCTATCAGTTTGGCAAACTCATTCATCTGTGGCGCATACTCAGGTGCCAATGTGTTTATATCGGTATTTACTTTCACCAACTCCTGCTTACCAGTTTCCTTCTTATTAAGTTTTACATAAACAACAGTCCCGATAACAAGCATTGCTGCAGCCGCCATACTCCATTTAATGACAGGCATGATGATACTTTTCTTCTTTTTCTTTCCATTCATTTCTGCCTCTATGTTTTGCCATACTTTTCCTGCAGGCATTTTATCATCAAAATCCTCCCGGTTATCCGAAATGAAATTTTCTGTTTTACTCATGACCCTTCTTTTAATAATTGTAATAATTTTTGTTTTGCACGTATATATTGTGTACGTGTTGTTGATTCGGCTACATTTAATATGCCTGCTATTTCTTCATGGTCATAACCTTCCAGCAGGTATAAACTCAAAACGGTTCGGTACCCGTCTGGTAATTTCATCATGGCCTTTTTAACCGATTCCACTTTTAGCTGAATGTCAGATTCATCTAATGGTAATTCATCGGCATGGTCGTAACCGGTGTTTTTTTCAATATCAACCCAATTAATTTTCCTTTTTCTAAGCTGGGTGATAGACCGGTTCACACATATCTGTTTTAGCCAGCCACCAAAACTCGTTCGGTATTCAAATCCATCGAGGTTCCTGAATGCTTCCACAAAACTATCCTGCAATACATCTTCGGCTTCCGCCACATTATTCAAAATACGAAGGCAGGTATTGAACATGGCCCTGGCATAACGCTGGTACAATTCCTTATACCCGATGCTGTCGCCACGCCTGCAGCGCTCTACCAGTTCATCCCGTTGTGCTATTGCGGTCAGTTCCAAAAAAATAGTTTTAATAATAAGGGACGGGACTTTTTTCCCGATGTTGCATGAAAAAGTAAAAAAAACCAAATTTTCTGTCTTCCCGAGGTATTATCTTTGCGGCCGGAAGAATAAACTGATATTTGGAGGAAATATTTGGCCGGAAATACGGGAAGACGGGAAATCAATAGACTTTTGGTTAAAAGGTCAATGATGCAATGCTGTAGAAGTGAGTCCCGATAAACCGGGATCATGATGACACAACGATGCTTAATAGAATAATAAATGCCGGCCACCAAATAAACCAGTCAACTTTTAAACTGATAAACTAACAATAACGATGGCTGTTAAAACCGATAATTTTCAAAGTCCCGATTATTTTAATGTAGATGAATTACTCACCGATGAACACAAACTCATTCGTGAAAGTGTACGCAATTATGTAAAAAAAGAGATCTCCCCTATCATTGAAGATTATGCACAGCGTGCAGAATTTCCACAGCAGATCGTAAAGCAAATGGGCGACCTTGGTTGCTTTGGGCCAACCGTTCCACAGCAATATGGTGGTGGTGGACTGGATTATATCAGCTACGGACTGATGATGCAGGAACTGGAACGTGGCGACAGTGGTGTGCGGTCAACTGCGTCTGTACAAGGCAGTTTGGTAATGTTCCCGATCTATCAATACGGAAATGAAGCTCAGCGCAATAAATATTTACCAAAGCTGGCCAGTGGCGAATGGCTCGGTTGTTTTGGATTAACAGAACCCAATCATGGAAGCGATCCGAGCAGCATGCTTACCAATATCAAGGATGCAGGCGACCATGTAATTTTAAATGGTGCAAAAATGTGGATCAGCAATGCGCCTTTTTCGCAGGTGGCAGTAGTATGGGCTCGCAACGAACAGGATGAAATTCAAGGTGTGATCGTTGAACGTGGCATGGAAGGTTTTACTACACCAACCACACATGGCAAATGGAGCCTTCGTGCAAGCGCTACCGGTGAGCTGGTATTCGACAATGTAAAAGTTCCCAAAGAAAATATTTTACCAAATGTAAAAGGGCTGAAAGGACCGCTTGGCTGTTTAACAAAAGCACGTTATGGTATTGCATGGGGTGCTATTGGTGCTGCCATGGATTGTTATGATACAGCATTGAACTATAGTAAAGAGAGGATTCAGTTTGGCAGGCCCATCGGAGGGTTCCAGTTGCAACAAAAAAAACTGGCAGAAATGGTAACTGAAATCACCAAAGCACAATTGCTGAATTGGCGCCTCGGTGTTCTCATGAACGAAGGAAAAGTAACACCGCAACAGGTAAGCATGGCAAAAAGAAATGCATGTGAAGTAGCAACGAATATCTGCAGGGATGCACGCCAGATGCTGGGTGGCATGGGCATTACAGGCGAATACCCTGTTATGCGCCACATGATGAACCTTGAAAGCGTGATCACATATGAAGGAACCCATGATATTCATTTGCTGATAACAGGAATGGATGTAACGGGAATGAATGCGTTTAAATAGTTTATTTGTTGATCAGTTGATTGGTTTATTATGTAACAGGCATATGCAATGCTATTTTACTTCAGTGGCGTCGCACTCTTGTACAAAAAAACAATACTCAACATGCTTGATTCGTGTAATTCGTTTTAGAAATTCGTGTTATAAAATAATAGTGTATGAAAAACATCTCAGTCATCGGCGCAGGAACCATGGGTAATGGTATCGCCCATGTATTTGCTCAATCAGGCTTTACCATTAACCTCATTGACGTTAACCCCACACAACTGGAAAGGGCACTCGCAACCATCACTAAAAATCTTGACAGGCAGATCGCAAAAGGATCGCTCACTGAAGACCAGAAAAAATCAACACTGGCAAACATCAGTATGATCGACAAGATACCAGAAGGCGTGAAAAATGCTGAACTTATTGTTGAAGCAGCTACTGAAAACATAAGCTTAAAGCTGGAAATATTTAAACAGATGGATCTGTATGCACCTGCTGGTTGCATACTGGCCACAAATACTTCCTCTATTTCTATTACAAAGATCGCTTCCATTACCAAAAGGCCGGGAAATGTTATAGGAATGCATTTCATGAACCCTGTTCCGGTAATGAAACTGGTTGAGATCATCAATGGTTATGCAACAACAAAAGCAGTAACAGATACCATCGTTGAATTAAGCAAACAACTCGGAAAAATTCCTTGTGCCGTTAATGATTATCCGGGTTTTGTTGCCAATCGTATTTTAATGCCGATGATCAATGAAGCTATTTACAGTTTATTTGAAGGTGTGGCTGGTGTGGAAGAAATTGATACCGTCATGAAACTTGGTATGGCCCACCCAATGGGGCCGCTGCAACTGGCCGATTTTATTGGCCTTGATGTTTGCTTAAGTATATTAAAAGTATTGCATGATGGTTTCGGCAACCCTAAATATGCCCCATGCCCGTTACTGGCAAATATGGTGATGGCAGATAAACTAGGTGTAAAAAGTGGCGAAGGATTTTATACTTATACTGCAGGCAGCAAAGAATTGGTAGTGAGCAGCAGTTTTAAAAAATAAACTAAGAAACCTGTACACTGAGCATTTAATTAATATGAATGTGAAAAAGATAGTCCTGCTTTTATTGTTAACGTATGTTCAGTCAAATTTACTTGCACAATCGGTTGGCATCGGCACAACATCTCCGGCTCCGAGTGCTGTGTTAGACCTCACATCACCCACACAGGGACTGCTTCTCCCAAGGGTTCCTACAACCTCAAGGGATGCTATTCAAAATCCTCCCGGGGGATTAACAATTTACAACTCCTCCACAAACACGTTGCAATATTATAACGGCTCATCATGGGTGGCTACAAATAACGGGAACCAAAACGACATTAATGGTTTAGCTGTTCTATATGGAATGGAGAATAACACACAACCTTACGGAGGTTATGCGTACGGCCTCAGCACTTCAGGGGACTGGATTTTACAAACACTTCCTTATGTAAACCAGGGTTATAAGGATACATTTTCAAGAACACAAATAGTAGTTTTCGGAATAGAGACGAATACCGCCCCACGTAATGGATATGCATATGCATTTACACAATCCGGAACATGGGTATCACAAACATTGCCTTATGTGAACCAGGGTTATAGGGCAACAGCTTCTGCTAACCAGGTTGTGGTTTTCGGTATGGAGAATAGTACACAGCCTTATGGGGGTTTTGCATACGGGCTTTCACCTGCAGGAACCTGGGTGCCGCAAACTTTACCTTATGTAAACCAGGGCTATAAAGCAGTTTCCTCTAACGGGCAGATAGTTGTATATGGCATGGAAACAAGCACAGCACCACGCGGCGGCTATGCGTATGCGTTTACACAGGATGGTACCTGGGTTCAGCAAACGCTGCCTTATGTAAACCAGGGTTACAAAGCACTGGCTGCAAACGGTCAGATCATTATCTATGGCATGGAGAACAGCACACAGCCTTATGGCGGCTATGCGTATGCGTTCACTGCTGCCAATACCTGGGTCTTACAGGCACTGCCTTACGTAAACCAGGGCTATAAAGGAAGTGCAGTAAAATATTGACCTCAGCAAAAATCAATTTTAATAGATATGGAACAACACAAATTGTTCATGATCCTCATCGGCTGCAAACCAACAGGAAGGAACACAGAGCAACATGATATTTTTTTTGGTATTGGAAATTCAATGAAAGACATCATCCCTCAAATAGAAAATTTCTGGCCCGATGCAGGAAAGATGCATATTGATGGGTGGAGAGAAGTAACTAGAGTAGATAACTACTCAATAAAAATAATTTCTCATACTGCTGAACAAGCATCTTCGCCTGCTAAATTATTTTTCCTTAACCTCGGCGGTTATAAAGAAAATGAGTTTGAAGAATTTCATTATAAGATGCTCACAGTTTCACCGGATAAAGGGGAAGCAATAAAAAAAGCAAAACAGACCGCGTTTTACAAGCATACAGGCTTCGCTGGTGGAGCAGAATCTCATATTGATGATAAATATGGCGTTGATGTTGATGACATTTACGAAATAGAAGACATACTCCCGGCCTCCTTAAAAAGTCAATACAATATCCAGCTCACAGAAATAACAGATGTTAAACAGCCATGTGATAAATTACAACTCGGATATTTTAAATTAAATTCGTTCCAGTAAAATTTTCACAGCTGTAATAATTCAATGTCTGCAACGATAAATACACAGGAAAAATTATCAAGGTCCGTTTTATGGGTCGTACTTCTTTTGTATATGGCAGTATTGACCAAGTTCATCATTTTCAAAAGGCATATTGGTTCATTAAAACAGCATTTTGAAGGGCTGTACCACCACTATAATATGAGATCCAACATAGCCAACGGCAACCTGAACCTGAGGCCATTTCACACAATTGAATTTTACATGAGCAGCCGTTTACCTGTAAAATATGCTGTCATGAACATTGTGGGAAATATAGCAGGATTTGTTGTGCTGGGCATTTTATTCCCGCTGTTATTTTCCCGGTTACGGTCTGCCGGGGCAACGATCTTTTCGATCTTCCTTGTAAGCCTGACCTTTGAAATAATGCAGCTGTTTGGCATGCTGGGCGTTTGTGATGTTGACGATCTTATTTTAAATACCCTCGGAGGTGCCATCGGATATGCCATTTACTCATTACTGCTCCGGAAAATATTATTATTCAATAAAGAATACCCCCATTTATATCAAAAAAACTAACCCGCTATTTAATTTTCGGGTATAAATTTTTTACTTTTATTTTACTGATCAATTATCAAAATCAATATGGCCAAAAAAGAAAAAGTAATTGATGTGTACATTGCAAGATCTGCAGATTTTGCTAAACCGATATTGCACCATATCCGTGAGCTGGTACACAACACATGTCCGGATGTGGAAGAAAAAATGAAATGGAGTTTTCCTCACTTCGATTATAAAGGCGAGATGATGTGCAGCATGGCAGCATTCAAACAACATGCTGTAATGGGCTTCTGGAAAGCCGCACTGATGAAGGATGCCACACTGCTTGCAAAAGCCAGGTCAGAAGAATCTATGGGGCATCTGGGGAAGATCACTTCACTGAAAGATCTTCCGTCGGATAAGAAACTAACTGCTTATATCAAAGAAGCCATGAAGCTTAATGAACTTGGCAGGAAACTTCCTTCAAAAACAAATGAAGCTGTAAAAAAGGAATTGGAAGTGCCCGATGACCTGATGAAGGCAATTAAAAAGAACAAAAAAGCATTACAGGTATTTGAAGCTTTCTCCTACTCAAATAAAAAAGAATACGCAGCCTGGATAGCAGGAATAAAATCTGAAGAAACCAGGAAGAAAAATATTGAAGCTGCTGTTGAATGGATAGCAGAAGGCAAGATCAAGAACTGGAAATATGTAAAAAAATAATTGTTGTATTATTTGATCTTTGCAACGAGTTTATAAGAATCATCCAGCATTTCCAGGATCAGTTTTTTAGGCAACCTACCATCTCCAATAATGGTATTCCAGTGTTTTTTATTCATGTGGTAACCGGGCAATATATTTTCGGGATGTTCTTCCCTTAATTCAATCGCTTTATCAGGGTTGCATTTTACGTTGAATTGCATTGGTGAACTTGTTAATGATATCAATAAAAATATTTTATTGTTCACTTTAAACACCAATGTATCTTCTCCAAAAGGGAAACCTTCTGTAACATTCTCTTTCTGTAATACATATTCCCGGATCACTTCTGCATTCATATAAACAAATATAAATACAAAGCCCTCCGAAAAACCGGAGGGCCTGTAAAATTTATAATGATATTTTTTATCTCAGGATCGTAAGATCAGATTTAACCGTGTATAGTTTGCCATTTATCAATGTGAAATCAACAATTGCATAGTATGTACCATCTGGCACTGATTTGCCTTTGTATGTACCATTCCAGTCATTGTGATAATCTTTGGAAGAGAACACTTCACTACCATACCTGTTAAAGACATGTACAGTAACATTTTTAAGGCATTCGTATGTTTCATATACCGTCCACTTGTCGTTAATTCCATCACCATTCGGAGTAAATGCATTCTTTACTTTTGGACAATTAGGCACTACAGTTATACGAACAGTATCTGATGCAGTACATCCAACATCATTTTTAACAGTTAAAGTATATAATGTTGTTAGTGTTGGTTTTGCCATTGGAGTAAGAATGGTTGTAGAACTTAATCCGTCCGGTGGTGACCACAGATAGTTATTTGCATTAGTTGCTACACCATGCAATTGTACTTCATCACCTGAAATAATAAATACAGACTGGCCTGCATCTGCAGAAACGGCCTGTTTAACAGAAATATTTACAGTGGCATTTTTGCTGCATTGTCCTAAAACAGCATTTACAGAATAACTTGTATAAGCTGCAGGGCTGGCAACAGGGCTGGCAATGTGTGAATCATTAAGTCCTGCAGCAGGCGTCCAAGTATATGTAGCTGCGTTGCTGGTTGTCCTCAGCACCACAGATGTTCCATTACAGATAGTGGTATCGCTCCTCACCTGGAGGGTAAGGTCATTATTCAGGTTTACAGTAACCGGTACCGGTATTGTACATCCATTTGCATCTTTAACAGTAACAGTATAAGAACCATTGGTCACAGTAAAGATATTTGAAGCCTGAAAAGTTACCCCATCAAGACTGTAAGTATACCCTGTACCAACAACTCCGCCACCGGCAGTAACAGTAATTGAACCGTTTGGTGTTGCAGAACATGTTGCATCCACAGTAGTTGTAGTAGCAGTAAGTGCAGTCGGTTCAGAAACCTGTACCACAGTATCCCTTACGCAACCCGAGCCGATATCATGTACTGTTACGTTGTAGCTGCCACCTGCAAGTCCGGGAAACACATTGGTTGGCTGGTAAGTTGTACCACCATCTAATGAATATTCAAAAGGGCCTGTTCCTCCAGCGGGAGCAACAGTAATTGAACCATTATTTGCACCGTTACATGGAACATTAAAAATAGTAGTTGGCAGTACAATAGGATTATTCTTATGCACCCTTACTGTATCGGCACCATAAATAAAATTTGCAGGGTTATTGATATCAGCATAAGTTGATTTGATGATATAAGTTGTATTGTTCGTTGTTGGACAAACATTCGGGAATGAAACTTCAAAAACATTTCCGCCAATACTTGTGGTATCGCCGGTTGAAACAAGCAAGCCGGTTGCAAGGTCGAACAATTCTACTTTGCGGTACAATGTTGGGCCTGCAGCTGGTGTAAACCTCCAGCTTTCATTCATACCGATAGATCCCCAGGCCGGATCAGATACCCTTCTGCCCGGAGCCATGATACCAGCATTGCGGTTATAGTTCTGCATTCCTACCATTGCTTTACCATTGTTCCAGCCGGTACATATCTGCTTGTCTGTGATAAACACTTCAGCAATACCCAATCCTTCATAAATAACGATCTGGTGGGTATTGTTAATAAGCACACTGCATGTTGGCGTTAAGAATAAAGGCACTTTATAGAAACTCAATATCCATTTGCGGTGAGGAGCTGTTCCAACCACTTCATACTTGATCTTCTGAGTAGGAGATGTTGTGTAAGCAGGATCAAGGTCATGATAAGGCCCCATGATCAATGCCCTGTCGTAACCGGTATTTGGCAGATCACCGGCTGCAGTACTGTAATGACTAAATAACCCGGCCCTTGTTATATCAAAGGATACATATCCATTTGTACTTGCCACAAGGGAATTATATGGTATTCCAAAAAAGGGAAATGTAAAAGGAAGGTTGATCACAGATGAATAAGTGTCATCTATGGTGAGGGATGTAGGATTACCCGGTGCTCCAGGATCTACATAAGGTGTATAACAACCACTGGCACCACCGCTCATTGGATTTACCACATAACTGTTTGTTGAAGACCGTACATCGGGTATCTTCGACTTTAGTGTAATGCAGGAAGTTGTGCAACCATTTATGGTGGTGTCTTTCGTACAACTGAAAGAAAAGGCGGTTTGTGCTTTTGTTTGACAGGCAAATACCAATAAGAAAGTAAATGCCAAACAATAAAATTTTCTCATATCAGGTGATGCTTAATTTATGAATAAAGAAAAACTGGTTTAATATTTATGATCGATCTGTTTTTTAGCTTCATTGAGCCTGGCATTTATCTGACCTGTTATGATATGCCAGAACATTACAAAATCAGATGCGAGGCTATACAAAGGGTAAGTAAATGTTGCCGGTTTGTTTTTTTCGATAAAATAATGTCCTACCCACGCAAATCCATATCCAACAACAGGTATTAAAACAAACAACCACCATTTCCCGGTCATCAATCCTGCAGCTAAGCATAAAAGAACAAGGGCGGTACCACAAAAATGAAGCATCCTGTTTCTTATATCTCCATGCTCGGTGAGGTAATACGGATAAAAACTTTTAAAATCCTTGTATTTTTTTTCTGGATTCATTGATTATAAATCGGGTTAAAAGCGATTATTTCTTTTTAAACCCAAATTGCAACCCAATTTCATGAGCGCCTGAACCCGCTGTAAATATGCTTATTGGTGTTACATAATAATCATAGGAATAAGTAAGTTTAACCCTTTGCAGCAGTTTAAACCCTGCCTGTATGCTCCAGGATTGGCGAACCCTCCAATTCAATCCCCACCAGATCTTTTCCTGGTAGTTTATCTGTGCACCAAAATCGTATTCTACCGGGGAATGTTCGATCACCCTTACCATTGCATTTGGAATTACATAAATATCATCACCTGTCTGAATCTTGTAATTTGCCATGAAATTATAATGACGGTATAATTTGCCTCCTTCTGTTGAATTAGGCACATTTGCCAGTTCAAGTTTTGACTGGATTAGCTGGCTAACAGCAGCACCCACACTGAATTTATCATTTGTCCAGTATACACCTGCCCCCGCATCAATACCGATCTTTTTATCAGATCCTGATAAAATAGGGTCATCGCTGCTTAAATTGAGTTTATTCTTATCTAAAGCAAATTGAAGTGCCCTGAGCTCAAGCCCCAATCCCAACCTTCCTTTTTCACCAGTTTTTACATGGTAAGAATAGGCGATTTGAATACCTGTACGGCTTGTAGGACCGGTTTCATCCCTATATATGTATGCCCCAAGGCCAGCATTCAGCTTTTTCAGGGAAAAATCCCCATAAAGCATAAATGTCCTGGGATTTCCGGGGAAAGATGACCACTGGCTCCTGTAAGAAATACCCACCATACTTTGGGCAGCTATGCCGGCAGCAGCAGGGTTATACATAGAATTGTGCTGTAAGTACTGGCTTGTAAAATGTAATTGCTGGCCAAAGGCAGTCAGATTTATTACTACAATCAACGCGGTCAGGGTGATAATTTTTCTCATAATCATTTGCTTGAAGGGTGATAAAAGTAATATTAATTTGTTAAAACGCAGTTAACATTAACTAAAAATATTTTCCCGGCTATAATATTTTTTTTACTTCCACGTTGCGGAGGTCATTTAGCCTGTGAAGCACTTCATCGAGCCGGTTTGCCGGAATGCCCGCCTTAATTACTGAAAACAGCTGAAGGTCTTGTTGAAGAATACTGCAGTTTGCCTGTTTCAACACCTGCATGATATCATTTACCTGTGTATAATCGAAATGAACTGAATAAGTTACCTCAATTTGCCGTTGTACGATCGGCAGGGTTTGTAACACCAGTGCCGCCGATGTTTTATAGGCATTTATAAGCCCCGGAACCCCTAATAAAGTACCACCGAAATAGCGCACAACAATGATGGCCGTATTGGTAAGGTTACGGCTGTCGATCTGGCCAAGTATCGGTTTTCCTGCTGTTCCCGAAGGCTCGCCATCGTCACTCATCCTGAAATTATCGCCTGTTAAACCCAGCCTGTACGCAAAACAATGATGAACTGCCTTGGGGTGCTCTTTCTTGAGCTGCTGGAGTTGCTTTTTAAAGGCATCCGCACTATCAACCGGGCAGGCATAGGCAATGAATTTACTTCCCCGGTCCTTGAATTCCTCCGACCCGGCCCTGTCAATCGTGTAATAATATTCAGCTGCTTTCAAATCTTCGTTTTTAATGCCGTTCCATTATTGATTAATGCCTGTTCTGTTGTAAAAACATATTTCATCCGATAAGAGCCCGGTTTTCTTAACCAGGATATTATTTTTCAAAACAGGGGCCTGGATACCGTTCTCTATAACCATGCTTTTATTAGTGATCACCCTTGCTTCATCCCAACAGCCTTCATCAATAAATGACTGCAGTAATACAGCTCCTCCTTCCACGATCAATGAGTTGATATTACGTTGCTTCAGGATGCTTAAAACAGCAGCGATCATATTTTCATGCTCCCCGGTCTTATAATAAATATTATTCCCGTCTTCTTCCATGCGAATGGTATTTATGATAATTGTCTGCACAGACTGATCGAACAATTTCAGGTGAGTAGGAAGTTTCAGATATTTATCAATAACTATCCTTACAGGGTTATT
>Ga0209023_10005626_pt1 | contig 13598 bp, 7 predicted proteins | sample LakOneMetagenome_FD_187468 | JGI IMG/M metagenome (GOLD analysis project Ga0209023, IMG submission 187468) | Freshwater and sediment microbial communities from Lake Erie, Canada (SPAdes) (version 2) | ecosystem: Environmental > Aquatic > Freshwater > Lentic | place: Lake Erie, Canada | collected...
AAGCCGGTAATAACGCCGGTCAATACATCTCCGGAACCACCTGTGGCCATTCCGGCATTACCGGTCATATTGTACCAGCACTCACCTTCGGGAGTAATGACAGCCGTATGATGCCCTTTTAAAACAATAATAATGTTGTATCGGATAGCCTGAATGCGCGCATGATCTAACTGGATCATTGTATTGGTATTTTCACCAAACAGCCTAGCAAATTCCCTGGGGTGGGGGGTGAGGATAGAACCTTTAGGCAATTTGGCGAGCAGATCAGGCTGCTTTGCAATAATGTTGAGCGCATCAGCGTCGATAACTATTGGCTTTTTACTTGCATCTATAAAGGTTGCGAATGCGTGTGCTGTTTTAGCATCAGTATCCATGCCCGGGCCAATGCCGGTAGCATTCATCTTTTCCCAACCATCGATCTTCTCTATAACCTGTTCCCCGCTTGTGCGGCACATGACCTCCGGTATCGCTGTTTGCAGGATGTGGTACCCAAAACCCGGAATCAGTGCGGTAACCAGGCCTGCCCCTGAGCGTAAGGCCGCTTTTGCACTAAGTGTTATAGCCCCCATTTTGCCATAGCTGCCGCCAACCATTAACACGTTGCCGAATGTGCCTTTGTGCCCGAAAGGATCGCGTGGCCTGTAAATGGCTGCAATATCCTGTTCGTCGATAGTTTTGTACTGCGACTGCGTAGCATTGATGAATGTTTTATCGAGGCCAATATCCAGGATGTGAATTCGGCCTGCCGACCTCGCAGACTCGGGATGAAGGAAGCTTCTTTTATAAAACTGGAAGCTGAGTGTGTCCTGTACTTTCAGTATTGCTGAATCGTGGTCGGGAAGTATGTCTGCCGGCAATCCACTTGGAATGTCAATTGCTATTTTTCTATTGGGCAATTGGTTGATATGAGTGATGAACGTAGCCACCCAGCCTTCTGCGGGACGATTGAGCCCTGTGCCTAATATAGCATCAATAATAACGATGTTGCCCGGGATATCAGTAATGAAAGTATCTGTAGCAACGATGCTGACCAGGTCCTTGCTCATTGACTGCAGGCGTAACAAATTTGTTTTGCAATCTGCAGACAACTCTTTGCTGAATTGCAAGAGGAAGGCTTTAACGCCATACCCTCGTTGGTGTAGTTGCCGTGCAATTGCCAACCCGTCGCCGCCATTGTTGCCGGTACCGCAAAGCACCACAAAGAGTGCTTCTTTGTTGAAATGCTCTTTGATCCAGGTAAAGCATTTGGTTGCAGCGCGCTCCATTAATTCATCGGAGCGGATCGCTTCTGCTTGTATGGTATATGCGTCGCAGGCACGTATCTGTGCGGCAGTAAATATTTTCATTGTGTTATTTTAATGCCATGCGCCTGTTATTCAACTACTATTTTTTGTACCGGGAAAACAGTGTTGTTACTGAAAGTTTTCAGGTAATATACATTCGGAGGCAATTGCTTCGTATCGACAGAAGTAGTTGTGCTATTAATATTGAAATGCATAACAGCCCGACCCGCATAATCATACAGTACCGCATTCAATTCCTGACCAGGTGACTGGCCCGGAACTGATATTGTAAATGAACTGTGTGATGGATTAGGGCAGATGTTTATCGGAGTACTTCCTGCTTTTTCAATATTTCTTACTGTATTCGGGATATCTTCTATAGATGTGATGCTGAGATCATCAAAATAAAAACCTGAATAGTCACCCTGTGCATCGCTGCCGAGTTCGAACTGTATATTTATCTTCTTGCCGATAAAGTCGCTGAGGTCTATTTCCTCCTGCACCCAGGCAGGCTGCTGACCGTCATACATTTGTACGCCTGAGCCGGGCTGAATTTTTGTATATTGACCACACAGGGGCTGCCAATAACCAGAACCGACAACACCGGCACTTACAGTAACCTGATCATAACCTGGTTCAATAGCCCATTTTGTGTAGAAATTGAGGTATGCCTGTTTTGAAAGTGTCAGATCTGCCGGGTTAGCCGTCGATATAGTAATAACCGAACCATCGGGATAGTTGTCGGCACCAGTCACGCTGCTTTGAATAGATGCCGGTGCGCTGTGGTAGGCTCCGGTAGCTATCCCCCATCCACTGTTCGTCCAGTCAGTAATTGAGTTAGTAGATGGTGCTGTTATTGCATAATGACTGGCATAGTAGAATTGTACGGTATCATAAATGTTGTACATGCCATTGTTTAGTTGCAATACATAACTTACGAGCTGTCCATTTGTTATGCCGGGAGAAAGTGTATAGCTGATCGAATCGTCGACTAATTGAAGCATGGATAGTCCCGTATATACCTTAGGTGCAGAGGAAACGGTTAACCAGCTATCTAGAGGAATAATGGATGCTGTGTAAGTGGCCCCGTCCATGAAGCCTATACGCTGAAGGGAGTAATGCAGATAGCCGGAAGATGTAAGGAGAATTTTTTTATCAGTGTGGCTTATCCTTGCAAAAGGCAGCAACAATGAGGCTGCTTTAATATTTGCAGGAAGGTTATTCTGACAATCAGGTATTATTTGGGAAGTAGGGGGGTAGAAGCCATAGTCAACAGAACCTATCTCCGGAGTCATGGAAAATACCTTATTCTTTGAGGTGACATCACCATACATCCAGTCATCGGAATCCCCGTTGGTTACATAATTCAATAACTGGTTACCTGTGCCGAAATTGTAGTGGTTCTCTTTTGTCAGGAACTCACCATATGCGAAAAACTGGGAAGAGTCGTCAGTTAAATATGAAGGAATATGGCCCCATGGATAAATAAGGACGTTTTGGTAAGTGTGGTAGTTCAGGCTAATCCTGAAGTTGTGATTCTCGGCCAGCCATTTTATGGATTGAGTCTCGGGCTCAGAGAAGCCAGATGGGCCACGGTATGTATCAGTAAAGGTATTTGGGCTTGATCCGATATCGTCAAACCCCCAGAATTTGCCATAGTTGCGATTTAAATCTACGCCATAAGTACCGTCCAGGTTATCTCTCTTATTCTTTCTAAGCATCCCGCCGCCGGAAGGCCGTTTGGTGATATTGTCAATATATCCATCCGGATTTACACATGGAACAAAATATAGTTCGGTATTGTCGATTATGGTCTTGATCTGTGGATCGGTGCTATAATGTTCCAACAAGTACCAAAGATAAAAGATGGTGGCAGAAAGGCTGCCCGGCTCACGGGCATGGTGCAAAGCAGTGTAGAGCATCTGAGGTTTGAGTGGCTGATCTACTGACGGATTGTTTGAGATTCTCACCCAATAGATTGGCCTGCCTTCGTGTGTAAGGAAAGTGCTGATGGGTTGACGGACGCTAATAATGCCCGGATAGAGCAGCTGCATAGAGTCCAGTATACTCAGCATTTCGGTATAAGAGAAGTACCCACCGGCGTAGGTGCCGAGGTGAAAGTGAGCAGGAACACCAACATTGGGAGGATAGTTACAGCTTGCGGTGGTTTTTTTTACTTTTTTTTTATTCTGTTCCTGGTAATGCTTTACAACATCATCTATTATAATGTCTACTTTAAATCCGGCCTTCTTCACCCTTGCCAGCTCACTGTCCGAAAAATCAGAAATGAAAAAGGTGTTCTTTTTATGTTGGCCGTGGTCCACCGCAATGCCTGTTGCCGAAAGGTCGTTTATTGTGTGCCTGGCAGCATCAAGGTATATTTTGGCCCTGGAATAGTGTTCTTGCTTTTGAGCAAAGGCCGCATTGCTGATAAGGAAAAGAAATGCGCATAAAAAAAGTAAAGGCTTCATAGAGAGAATATTATATTTCATAAATGTACGCAAATTTGAGCTTGAATAGGTGTTGTCATGTTGCAGGTATTCTTTATGTGTGTGAAATAGCATAATATTTTAAGCCGAACGAAGGAGCATACCAAAGTTGATGACCAAATCTTACGTCTTATGGGGTAAGTATGCGAACTGAAGAGTATAACGGGCATTTATTTAAATTAAATAAACTTTCACAAAATTATAAGGTTTGGCTACAATGCTGATATACCTATCTTTGTCTACTTTTAAACCGGCCTGTTGGCTATATTACTCACACTGTCAATTTTAAATTTTTTTGTATGCGGAAAAGCATTACCCTAACGGCTGCTTTCATATTCTTATTTTGTTGTGCAGCACTTGCGCAAAGCACGAACGGCACCATAAAAGGGTTTGTGTATGATAAGAAAACAGGGGAGCCTGTGATCTATACCAATGTGCAGGTGGTAAATGCCAAGACAGGTGTGCAAACAGATGTGAACGGGTACTTCTCCATCTCACTTCCATCGGGTTCATATACTTTATTGACTACGGGAGTTGGCTATGACTCGAACATGGTGACGGTGAACCTCTTGCCTGAGGCTGTTGTGACCAAAAAGATAATGCTTAGTGCAACGGACGTGCAACTTAAGGACGTATCCGTAAGCGCAAGGAAAGTAGATAAAATAACCAGGATCAATACAGGTGTAACAACAGTGACACCACGTGAACTGAAGATGCTGCCAAGCGCCGGTGGTGAGCCAGATATAGCCCAGTACCTGCAGGTAATTCCTGGTGTGGTATTTACGGGGGACCAGGGCGGACAATTATATATACGCGGCGGTTCGCCGGCACAGACAGGTATATACCTTGATGGTATCACCATTTACAGCCCGTTCCACTCAATAGGTTTATTCTCGGTATTTGAGACAGAGGCTATCCGTAACGTGGACGTGTACACCGCAGGTTTTAGTGCGCAATACGGTAACCGTACATCGGCAATAGTAGATGTGCATACGAAGGATGGTAACAAGAATAATCTAAGCGGTATTGTTTCAGTATCGCCGATCATGTCGCGTGTATTGCTGGAAGGCCCGATCATTAAACCTAAAAAAGATAACGGATCAAATATCACATTCCTCGTTACCGGTAAAACAAGTTACCTGGACCAGACCTCAAAATCTCTGTACGGAGGCCTTGGAGAGTCTTTCTCTAATGGACTCCCTTATCGTTTCACCGACCTGTATGGTAAAGTGACCTTCAGCGGTGATAACGGTAGTAAGTTGAATATCTTTGGTTTCAATTTTGATGACCATGCAAATCTCTTGAATGATACTACCCATGTGAGTATAGCAGACTATCATTGGTCTGCAAAAGGACTGGGTGCTACTGTAGTGCTTTCTCCAGGAAGCAGTTCATCACTTATTGACGGTAAGTTTGCTTATTCAAACTACAACATCGGCTTAAATCAATTGAACTCCGCTGTAGATACAGCGCCACGTACTAGCTCTATTAATGGTTTTGAGGCTGCTATCAACTTCACCTACTTTATGCCCAACTACAGCCAGCTGAAGTATGGTATAGAGGTAAGCGGTTTCCATACATCACTTAGCTATTACCTGACTCCAGGTATTGTAACTACGGCTGACCGCCAGAGCACACTTGCGGGACTTTACTTTTTATACAGGCAGAATTTCAGCAGCAAGGTCATTTTTGAACCAAGCATTCGCCTGCAGTATTATTCTGAGCTGAATAAAATATCTCCGGAACCAAGGATAGGATTGAAATATAACATCAGCAACAGTGTGCGTATGAAGGCTGCTGCCGGTGTATACAGTCAGAATATCATCAGTACAAAATCAGACCAGGATGTAGTGAATTTGTTCTCGGGTTTCTTGCTTAGTCCGGACCAGAGGATACAGAACCCTGACGGACAGTATGTAAAAACCAACCTGCAAACTGCATATCATGCGGTGGCCGGTGTGGAAGTAGATATACAGAGGGTAGAACTGAATATAGAGCCGTGGATCAAATATTTTGGCCAGGTAGATGAGCTGAACAGGAACAAGGTTGTGCCTAGCGATCCTGATTTCGTTGCAGCCACGGGGCTTGCAAAGGGTGTGGATTTTTCCGGAAAGTACAATTATGAAAGAGTGTATCTGTGGGGTGCTATAGGTTACCAGAATGTAAACTACACAAGCATTGATTCAAAAGGACAAAAGCAAACCTATCCTACACCATTTGATACCCGTTTCAACATAAATACGGTAGCATCTTATACTGCAGGTAAAAAGAAAGATTGGGAACTGTCTGCAAGGTTCAACCTGCGTGCGCCATTCCCATTCACGCAGACGCAGGGATTCTATGAGAATGTACCAATGGGCAGTCTGCAGGCAAATCCATTGCAAACGAATGGCAACCTCAGCGTGATATATGCCGACAAGATAAACGGAGGCCGTTTGTCTTACTACCATCGTCTTGATCTGTCTGTACGTAAGCGCTTTGCTTTTCATAACAAGACGCACCTTGACGTTACCGGTGCTGTTACGAATGCTTACAACAGGGAGAATATATTCTACGTAAACCGTATCACGAACGTGAAAGTGTACCAATTGCCTGTATTCCCAAGCTTGAATTTAACGTGGAATTTTTAATGTAACCGCATTTAATGATGCTTCAACAACAACAATGGCGCATCTTTCGGGTAGCGTTCTTAGCAGCAGCGATGCTGTCAGCAGGAAATGGCGTTGCCCAGGTATTGACACCTGATCTTCCACAGAACAGGGCATTGATACTGATGGAAGAGCAATACCAGCAGGCACATTATTCTCTGGCAGCACAGTCTGCAAGGGAGTATCTTGACGCACCCGCAGAAAAGCTATATGGTAAACGCCAGGCAGATCTCAATAAAGCGAAATATTACCTTGCTCTTTCGGGACTGAAAGCCGATATCCCAGGCTGTGCCGACGCCGCCCAGCAGGCAATGAAAGAGATAGATGATGTCGCATACGATCAGCGTATAGCTTTCACACTTGCACAGTATTATTTTCATAAAGAGCAACTGGTAGATGCAATACCACTGTATGAGGAAACCGGGATCAGTAATCTGAATAATACAGAAATTGCTGACGCAAAATTTGAATTGGCCTACTGTTATTTTAATAACAGGCAGTTTGATAAAGCAGAGCCACTTTTACTTTCTATAAAGGAAATAAAGGACGGTAAGTATTATATGGCCGGCAATTACTACTATGGCCTGCTGGTATATAATGAAAATAAGTACAAGGAAGCATTGAAAAGCTTCGACAGGATAAAGGATGCTAAGGAGTACAGAAGTGTGGTGCCTTACTACATAGCTGAGATATACTACTTCATGGGCAACAGGGCTAAGGCCCAGCAGCAGGCTGACACAATACTAAAAGGTACAGAGAAGTCATACTATGACAATGAGCTGCACTTGCTGATGGCTCAGTGTTTATTTGAAGATCAGCGTTATGCGGAAGCAAGGCCTTACTTTGAATATTACTATGAGCATGCTACCAAGATAAGGAAGGAAGACATGTATGAAATGGCCTATTGCGACTATCGCCTTAATGAGTGGGCGAGTGCGATAGACAAATTCAAAATGCTGAATAATGCCAACGACTCACTTGGGCAAACAGCTATGTACCTGCTTGGTGATTGCTACCTGAAAACAAATGATATGCAGAGCGCGCGCAATGCATTTGGCATATGTGCAGACTTGACATTTAACCCGGGGCAACAGGAAGCATCAATGATCGTTTATTCCAAGATCAGCTATGAGATGGGATATAATGACGAGGCTTTGAGACAGCTGAATAATCTGTTGAAAACGTTCCCGCGCACACAGTATAAGGATGAAGCAAATACGCTTGTATCCGGTTTGCTGGTGAAGACAGGGAAGTATGCAGAAGCTTTGTCACATCTTGAGACCGTGAGCCAGAAAGACAAGAACTACAGGGATGTATACCAGAAGGCAAACTTCGGTTATGCTGTAGAGCAGTTCAGAGCTGGCGACCATAACATGGCGTTGACCTATTTTGATCTTTCTTTAAAATACCCGGTCAATGCAGCATATGAAGACGCTGCGTTTTTCTGGAAAGGAGAGTTGTCATACCGCCTGCGTCACTATAACGAAGCGATCTCTTATTCAAAGGAGTTCGTTGATTCGAAAGCGAATAAGACCACAGTAGAACACATAAGCCCACTGGCGACTGTACAACACGCTTATCTGAATATGGGTTTTGCTGCCATGGATATGCAAAACTACTCAGCTGCACAGGGCTACTTCAGCCAGGCGCAGGAAGTAAGGAGTAAGGATGTTTATTCCGGACAGCTTGCCACATTGCGTGAAGCGGATGCAGTGTTTATGCAACGTGGTTATAACCGGGCTATTACCCTGTATGACAAGATAATAGCAGTTAACGGAGCGGATGCGGACTATGCGACTTACCAGAAAGGCATCATACTTGGATTGACTGGCAAAAGTACAGAGAAGATAAATGTACTACAGGCACTGGTAAACAAAATGCCTCCATCTGCTTATGCCAATAGTGCGCGGTATGAAATGGCGGTAACCTATATGGATGCCGACAAGTACCCGCAGGCACTAACAAACCTGCAGGCGCTTACTGAAGCAAGAGATAAAAGCTATGCCCCAAAGGCATGGATGAAAATGGGCTTTATTTATCAGCAGACGGACGATGATAATAAAGCGATAACCGCATACAAGCATGTTGTGATTGATTATCCTGCGTCTGAAGACAGATTGCCCGCAATGGATGCACTTAAAAACCTGTATATACAAAGCAACCAGCCGGGTGCATATGCACGCATGCTGAAAGAAAACCACCTGCCATCGGCGGAAAGCAGCGCAATTGATTCTACTTATTATGCTGCCGCGGAAGCACAGTATGGCAACAGTAAATGGAGTGAAGCAAAGGCTGGCTTCGATACATATTTAGAGCAATATCCTAATGGTATATTCGCAGTTAAGGCGCACTATTATCGTGCTGAAAGCAATTACCGGTTGAAAAACTATAAAGATGCCATGCCTGATTACATCAGCATATTATCAGGGCCGGTAAATGACTTTTATGAGAACAGCGCGCGTCATGCTGCTAATATTGCGTATGCCGATAAGGACTACACAAAAGCATTTGACTATTACCTGAAGCTAGGCAACAGTACCCAGGACAGGCAGGTGAAAGAGCTGGCTTATAATGGGTTAATGAACAGTGCTTATTATTCTGAAAAGTACAACGAAGCTAGCCTGTATGCAGATTCTGTGTTGGCTATCCCGGGTGTGTCATCAGAAACAAGTAACAGTGCGCTATATTATAAAGCGAAGTCGTTGCAGTATTTTGACAGCGGTGATGCAGCACTGAAAGTTTACAAACAACTGAGCGCTAATAAGAGCGGGGAAATAGCAGCAGAGTCGAGGTATCATGTAGCTGAGCTGCTGCTCAAACAAGGTAATCTTAAAGCGGCTGAAGATGCGGCGAATGAGTCTATCAAGCAGTCTGCAGGATTTGATTACTGGATCGTGAAGTCGTACATATTGCTGTCAGATGTTCTTGTAAAAGGAAAGGACTATTTTAATGCAAAGGCTACATTGGAAAGCATAGTGAAGCACACAAAAATAGCTGAGCTGAAGCAGGAAGCATCGAGGAAGCTGGATGAGGTGAAGGTGATGGAGAAACAAAAGAGTAAATTGTCGGAAGAATAAAACAGACCGCATGCGCATAAAATCTTTTCTTGTATTGATGTTTGTTGCAGGTGCATTCAGCGCGAAGGCGCAGCGTGCGCCCGGTAGTGATACTGTTTTGAAAGGCTCAACTATAGAGGTGATCCAGGCTTATAAGCCACAGATAAAACCTGCTCCAAAGCCAGAGTGGATACCTCAGGTGCCTCCCGCTGATACCGCCCATCCTTCTTTTACTTACGATGTGCCGCAGCAGACCTTGTATTATACTTACAGTTCTATGCCTTTGCGCCCGTTGGCCCTGGGTAAGGAAGTTGCAAAATTGCCTTACCCTAATTATGTGAAACTCGGTGGAGGTAATTTTTCGACCGTGTTTCTTGATGCAGGTATCGGGCAGTTTTACGGGCCGGGTTACGAAACGAATATACATCTGCATCACATCTCTCAAAGCGGTACGCTCACTGATCAGCGTACAGCCCTTAGCGGTATAGAAGCCGAAGGTATGTTGCATACTGCTAAAGCGGACTGGCATGCAGCGGTATCAGGCGAACGGAACCAGTATAGCTTCTATGGTGGTGACAGGACCGTGTTGCTTGCTGCGGATTCGATGAAACAGGTATATACGGCGATAAGGGCAACGATAGATGTGAAGAATAGGGAAGATAGTAGCACCTTGTTGACCTATCATCCTGCTATCAATGCTTCTTTCTACAATGCACGCCTTGATGCAAACGAGATCAACCTTGGCTTTAATGCTCCGATGGTTTATAAATTTTCCAAAGCTATAGATGGACAAGCTGCTATCCTTGGTTCGTTTGTGAACTATACCGCCAACACATTAACACAGAATAATAACTTTATTGAAGTGTTACCGGGCATCAGGTTCCATGAGGATCATGTAAGCGGTCACGCACTGTTCGGTTTTGCACTTGGCAAGGATTCCAAAGCATACTTTCTGCCGGATATAGAAGGGGTATATACCATACCGAATACAAAGTTTACCGTAAGTGCAGGTTGGAAGGCCTCGTTGCGCCAGAATACCTACGAACAGCTTACCACAGAGAATCCTTTTCTGTACAGTTTTGATTCTATCAGGCAGACAAGGAGTGATGAGGTGTTCTTAAACCTGCTTGGAAGCTACGGTGATCATCTTTCATTTTCCGGCCGTATCAGCTATTGGGATAATAAGGAATTACCGACTTTCCTCAATGACGTGGGTGATATGAAGCACTTTTATGTGCGTTACCAGGATGCAAAAGCAGTTTCTTTCAAACTTGGAGCAAGATACCATGTCGCTAATATCTGGTCGGTAGGCGCAACCGCTGATTTTTACGGTTTTTACGGACAATCAGATCCGCATGTATGGGGACAGCCTAATTTAAAAATTAAAGGGGACTTTATGGTCGTGCCGATCCGTAAGTTAACCGTTACAGCGTATCTTGCATTGCTCAACGGTATTTATGCAAAAGACGCAAGTCATAATTCGGTAAAGTTGAATATGATAGCCGATGTGGGCGCAAATGCTGAGTACCAGCTGATTAGCCGTTTATCTGCTTTTGTTCAGGTAAGTAACCTGTTCAGTGATAAATACCAGCGTTGGAATGGTTACCCTGTTTATGGGTTAAATATTTATGGTGGATTGAGATTAAAATTTTAAATTGAGGCTGCAACCAGCTTAAAGGGGAATACACAATAATGGATATAGCAAAGTACATAGGATTATTTTTATTGAAGAACCATTTCTGTTACATACACGGACTTGGCAACATGGAGTTGAACAAAAAGCCTGCTATACATGATGGCAAAGCGTTGCAGTCGCCGTCTTATGAAATAGTAGTAACCCCGGGTGGTTCAATAGATGATAACCTGGCTAATTTTATTGCTACCAACGAGCAGATCAGTATATCAAAAGCAGCGAATGCACTTCGTGACTACAGCATACAGGCCCGGAAGGATATGGCTGAGGGCAAGGATGTGGCGATACCCAACATGGGCAAGTTTGTAGAGGAGAATGGCAAAGTGAAGTTCATTACCGACGAGAATTTCAGGTTCACACCTGCAGGCATACCAACAATACGCAACAGCAAGCAGCTTGAAGAGCAGAACTCAAAACCTGCACACAAGCCTTCTTATCCGCCTCCGCAGAAAGCAAATTCTGTGAACTGGAGCATGGTAATATTGGCGGCAGTATTGTTGATCATACTTGCAGGAGGTGCTTACGGAATCTACTACTATACTATTGGCAGCAGCCAGCCTAAAACAGCACCAGCGCCGCCGGTGGTAAAGGATACTGTTGTTCCGGTAGTGGCACCACCAGTTGATACTACACATGTCAAGGACAGCCTTGCGGCTACACTTACTATGCCTGTAGATAGCAGTACTGTAGGGGCGTTTAAGATGGTAATAGGTAATTACAAAACACGGGAACGTGCAGATAAAAGAGCGGCTAACCTGAAGTTGAACGGTACTCATGCTGATGTAATACAGCGTGATTCTATCAATAACCTGGTACTTGTTACCGTGAATTGTAAAGTATACGATACGGCCCGTTTCAAAGATTCACTTGTACGCATGTTTGGCTTCAAGGATGTAGTGATCTATAAATAACCGATGTCTTATATTTCACCAGGTATATACTTACAACTCACTACAATGAACCAACGTTGAAGATGCAGGGACTGGTGTATAAATCTACAGGTAGCTGGTATTTGCTGCAGGATGAGCAGGGTGAATTCTGGGATGCAAGAATAAAGGGAAAGCTGAAAATTGATGAAGATATCTCATCTACCAACCCGATAGCAGTAGGCGACACAGTAACATTTGATGTGGACGACACAATGGTGGATACCGGTATCATTACATCGGTTGCTGACCGTAATAACTACATGGTGCGCGTATCGCCGCACAATAAGAACCAGAAGCACATCATTGCCGCTAATATAGACCTTGCGCTGCTTGTGGCATCAATAGATGATCCGCGCACTTCTACCGGCTTTATAGACCGCTTCCTGATAACTGCAGAGGCATACCACATACCTGCGATCATTGTAGTGAACAAGATCGATCTTCTGAAGGCAAAGCATGAAGATGTATTACAGCACTGGCAGGAAATGTATGGAGGGGCAGGGTATGAATTATTCCCATTGTCTGCAACAGACAGCAGCACGCTGACCAGGCTCGAGGCACGGATACAAGGCGCTACTACTTTGTTCAGCGGCCATTCCGGGGTAGGGAAGAGCACATTGATCAACCAGTTCATTCCCGGTGTAGATATAAAGACCAATGTAGTTTCAGGCTGGAGCGGCAAGGGGCAGCACACTACTACATTTGCAGAAATGTTCGATCTTCCCGGAGGGGGAAGAATAATCGACACACCCGGTGTAAAGGAGTTCGGGCTTATTGATTTTGAAAGGGAAGAGCTGTCGCAATACTTCCCTGAAATGAAGGCTGTGATGGGCGATTGCAAATTCAATAACTGCCTGCATGTGAATGAGCCGGGATGCGCAGTGAAGCAGGCCGTTGCTGCCGGGCGGATAACCGAGGACAGGTATGTGAGCTATGTATCCATCCTGGAGAGCATAGAAAAGAAGTGGTAAGCAGAATAAAAGGCAATAACTAAAACCGCAATAAAAATGATCATTTACAACGTAAGTCTGAAAGTAGAGGCTGATGTAGCTGATGAATGGACGAACTGGATGAAAACAGAGCACATGCCTGAAGTAATGGCGCTGGGGCTGTTTTCAGACTGCAGATTGTGCCGGCTGCTTGAACAGGATGAAATGGAGGGTGTGACCTTTTCTGCTCAATACTCCTGTGTCAGCATGGCAGAATACAACATCTATATAGACAAGCATGCTGAAGGCATGCGGGATAAGAGCTTTAAGCGGTTTGGCGGAAAATTTATCGCCTTCCGTACCATAATGGAAGTTATTTAGAAGAATGGCTGCTACAGCCTGTTACAGGGCTTTTTTTAACAGCAAAATGCTTGCCAGAAATAGCAAAGCCGCTCCTGTAGCTTGTTTCAGCGGATTTCAAAAACGCGGCAGACCGTTAAAATGTTAATAACTTGTGGAAACCTGCTTCAGGCAAGGGTTTTCAGTAAAAAAATAATTTTTTAAGGTATTT
>Ga0209023_10005627_pt1 | contig 13597 bp, 9 predicted proteins | sample LakOneMetagenome_FD_187468 | JGI IMG/M metagenome (GOLD analysis project Ga0209023, IMG submission 187468) | Freshwater and sediment microbial communities from Lake Erie, Canada (SPAdes) (version 2) | ecosystem: Environmental > Aquatic > Freshwater > Lentic | place: Lake Erie, Canada | collected...
AGGTCTCGAATCTGCAGAGCCCGCGTACGTCCGACAGACAATTCCAGCAACTCGATCGTGCGACGCAGTTCGCGCTCGTCGCCGCCGACCAGGCGATCGCCGATGCGGCGCTGATCCTCGATGAGGCCACGTCTCTTGGTGCCGGCGTCTACTGGGGCACCGGACTTGGCGGAGCGAACTCCATCGAGGAAGGCTATCGCGCCATCTTCGCCACCGAGCGCAAACGCCTGCGGCCGACGAGCGTGGTGCTCGCCATGAGCAACGCCGCCGCGGCGCATGTGTCTATCGCACATCGCCTTCGTGGTCCGCAGTTGAATATCTCCACCGCGTGCTCATCGTCGGCTTCGGCAATCGGTGAGGCGTATCGCGCCATCAGTCATGGATATGCGGACGTGATCGTGACGGGCGGCTCAGAGGCGCTGCTCACGTTCGGCAATCTCTCTGCGTGGCTGGCGTTGCAGGCGCTCGCGAAGACCGATACGAACGAGCCCTCGCGCACCTGCAAGCCCTTCGCTGCGGATCGCACCGGTCTGGTGCTTGGCGAAGGCGCCGCGGTACTGGTGCTCGAGAGCGCAGACCACGCCGCCCGCCGGGGTGCGCGTGTTCACGCGACAGTCAGCGGCTACGGCAACGCTGGCGACGGGATCAACATGTCGCGGCCAGACGCCAATGGCCAGGTGCGCGCCATGCGACAGGCCCTCGATGATGCCGGGCTCGCGCCGGACGCGATCGGATACATCAATGCGCACGGCACCGCGACACCGATTGGCGACGTCGTGGAGTCGAGCGCGATCAGGCAGGTCTTCGGCGCGCACGTGACCGACTTGTGCGTCTCGTCCACGAAGGCCGTGCATGGACATCTTCTCGGTGGAGCCGGAGCGCTCGAGACGGTCGTGGCCGCACTCGCGCTGAAACACGGCGTCGTTCCACCCACTGCGCATCTCGACCATCCCGATCCGCAGTGCGACCTCGACTATGTGGCCGGCGCCGCCAGGCGCGTGCCGCTGCGGGCTGTCATGTCGAACTCGTTCGGGTTCGGCGGCATGAACGCGGTGCTGATCTTGGAGTCGTGTGATGCGTGATCTGCAGGAGCTCGCCGAGTGGTTCGCGGCGCGCGGCGAAACCCCCGATACTGACGCGGCCGACTCCCTTCCCGAACCGGCGTTTCGCCTCAAAGGGCGACGAATCATTTCGTTCAGTTCCAACAACTACCTGGCTCTGGCGACCAGCCCGCGCTTGAAGTCGCGGGCGAAAGCGGCGCTCGATACCTACGGCGTCGGCAACTGCGAATCGCGACTGCTTGGCGGCAATCTCGAACTCTACGATCGCCTCGAGGCGCGTCTCGCCAGCATCAAGAAGAAGGAATCGGCGCTGCTCTTCGCAACCGGATTCCTCACGAACCTCGGTGTCTTGCCGGCGCTCGTCCGCATGTCACAAGTGGCTCGGTCGGTTGGCTACTCGCCGCGCACCACCTGGAAGCACGCGTTCTTCACCGACGAGTTCAATCACCTGAGCATCCGCGAAGGCATCCGAGCGTCTGGCGCGCCGTCCATCGCGTTCCGTCACCTCGACATGAACGATCTCGAGGACAAGCTCACGCGCTCGACGGCCAACGTCCGCATCATCGTGACCGACGGCGTCTTCAGCCAGCACGGCGACATCGTTCCGCTGCCCGACATGCTGCAGCTCGCCGAGCGGCACGACGCGATCATCTACATAGACGATGCACACGGCACGGGAGTGCTGGGCCCAACAGGCGCGGGAACAACCGAGCACTTCGGCATCAGCAGCCCTCGCATCATCAATATGGGCACGTTGAGCAAGGCCTACGGCTGCATTGGCGGCTTCGTCGCCACCGAGTCGTATCTGACCACGCTGCTGCGCGCCGGCTGCTCCGCCTTCGGATTCACCTCGACGCTTCCTCCGGATCAGGCAGCGGCCGTGCTCGAAGCTATCGACATGGTCACTGACGAACCCGATCGGCTCGAGCGCCTCTGGATGCATCAGCGCTACTTCGCCGAGAGCATGGCCGATGCGGGGCTGCCCCTCGCGTGCACGCAGACGCCGATTCTTCCGTACCACGTCGGCGATGAGCGCGAGTGCACGGTCCTCGCCAGTGCCCTGCTCGACGAAGGTCTGCACGTGGACGCCATCACCTTCCCCGCCATTCCAAGTGGGCAGGCCCGGCTGCGCTTCATCATGAACGCGAATCACGACCTCGCCGACATCGACCGTCTGGTGGCCACCATGGCCAGACTCCGTCAGCACGCGCACGCCTAGCCACGGTCGCCGAGCGGTGGACGCGCGCGTGTTCGCCTGCAGTACACTGCTCGGCCATGAAGAAGACGTCCGCCTTCCTGCTCACCGTCGCAACCGCCCTCATTCCGGCGCTTGCTGCCGCACAGGCTCGCCCGGCGCAACCGCCCGTGCCGACACCGACCGACGTGAAGCCCACCAGCATCACGTGCGAAGAGTGTCCATATCCGTATCCCACGTCCTACCTGCCGCTGACGCTGTACGGGCAGGACGTTCGCATGGCCTACATGGACGTGGCCCCGCAAGGGACGCCCAACGGCCACACCGTGGTGCTGCTGCACGGGAACAACTTCGCTGGCTTCTACTTCGGCGTCATCATCGACGCCCTCCGCAAGGAAGGCTTCCGCGTCGTCGTGCCGGACCAGATCGGGTACGGACGTTCGTCGAAGCCGATCATTCCCTACAACTTCACCGACATGGCGCGTAACACGCGCGCGATTCTGCAGAGCCTCAACATCGACAAGGCGATGATCGTTGGCCACTCGATGGGCGGGATGCTCGCGGCGCGCTTCGCGACCCAGTTTCCAGGCGTCACCGAACGGCTGGTCATCTTCAATCCGATCGGTCTCACCGATGCGCGATTCGATCGCCCGTTTGGCGGCGTCGACGAGGCCTACAAACAGACGCTCGCCTCTACCTACCAGACCATTCGCGCAAGCCTGATGCGCTACGTCGCCCACAACCCGGCGGCGTGGAACAACACGTTCGAATCGTTCACACGCATCCGCTACGGGTGGACGCTTGGCGCCGACTGGCCTCGCCTCGCAATGGTGCAGACGCTGATTTCGAACGTGCAGTATCTGGATCCCGTGGTTTATGACTGGTCGCACATCAAGGCGCCGACCTTCGTGTACGGCGGCGCGGACGACTTTCTGGCGGGCACGCCGGCGGCCTTCCAGGAACGCATGAAGTACATCGCCGCCACGATTCCCAACGGCAACGCGAAGCTCGAACTGCTCCCGGGGCTTGGACATGTGCCGTTCCTGGAAGATCCGGCCCGCTCTGTGCCGCCACTCGTCGCGTATCTCAAAGACGGCGTGAAGTAGCTGAATGGCCGGGGCTGGTATCACATCCGTGTAAACCAGCCCCCGGCGCAGTTCGGGTACGATTGAAGAGCCGCGTTGCCGCGGCCTTCCGTCTCTCATGCCCGACAACGTTGCCCAGTCCGGTTCGCGTGTGGTCGCCGTCCTCGATATGGGCGCGACGGCCATCCGCCTCGTCATCGCGGAGATATCCGCCGGCCATCGGGTCAGCGTGCTCGAAGAGGCGTCGCGCGGCGTCCAACTGGGCAGGGACACCTTCTCCGGCGGTCTCATTCAGCCACGCACCGCAGATGCGGCCTTTGCGGCGCTCGACGGCTTCCGCCAGATCATGGACGGCTACGGCGTCACCGAGGTGCGAGCCGTCGCCACCAGCGCTGTCCGCGAAGCGCGCAACGGCGACCTGTTCCTCGATCGCGTTCAGGCACGCTCGAACATCCCCTTCGACGTCATCAACGAAGCCGAAGAAACCCGCCTGCTGTACCTGGCTGTGCGCGACTCCATCAAGCGGCATCCCGCGATGCGCGGTGCGTGGACCCTCATCGCGGAAGTCGGCGGCGGCAGCACCAGCCTGACGCTGCTGCGTCACGGGCAGCCCACGCGGTCGGGCGTGTATGCCATCGGCGCGGTGCGTCTGCGTCAGCAACTCGAACTCCGCCGCTACGCGCACGACCTGCAGGTCGCGCTGCTCAAGCGTGTCATTGCCAACGTCATCGACGAAATCCGCATCGAAATCCCGCTGCACCGCGTGACGCAGTTCGTCGGCATCGGCGGCGACCTCAGGCTGGCCGCCACGCACATCCAGGTGCAGGAGGGTGCCGAGAGCGTCCGCGAGATCCCGCGTGACAGCGTCGTGGCCTTCACGGGTGATATCGAGAGGCTGGACGCCGAAGGGCTCGTCAGCCGCTTCCGCCTGCCCGTGGTCGAGGCCGACACGCTGGTGCCGTCGATGCTGGTCTACTCTGCGCTGCTGGCCGAGACCACCGCACGCCGCATCCTGGTGTCAGACGCGTCGCTGCGCTCTGGCCTGCTCATCGATCTGGCGCAGCCAGAGGCGCAGGTGTCGGCGGAGGACTTCGAGCACCAGGTACTCGCAAGTGCCGAGTCGCTCGGTCATCGGTTCCGCTTCGACAAGGGGCACGGGCGACACGTGCAGATGCTCGCGACGCAGCTCTTCGACGAATTGCGTGACGAGCACCGCTTGTCAGGGCGCGACCGTCTGCTGCTGCAGACCGCCGCCCTGCTTCACGACATCGGTGTGCACGTGAGCCGGCGTGCCCATCACAAACACTCGCAGTACATCCTCTCGGCGTCGCAGATCTTCGGATTCTCGAGGCGCGAAACCGCCATCGTGGCCAACGTGGCTCGCTACCACCGCGGCAGTCTTCCGCAGCGAAGCCATCTTGCGTACCTCGAACTCGATCAACATGAACGGCTGCTGGCCAACAAGCTGGCGGCACTGCTGCGCCTGGCCAATGCCCTCGACGCCGAGCATCTGCAGAAGGTGCGCGAGCTCAAGGTCGTGCGTGACGGCGCCACGTGGCTGCTCGAGATCACCGGGAGCGGCGACATCACGATGGAGCAGATTGCCGCGACGGCGCGAACGGACATGTTCGTCGAGGTCTTCGGCCGAGAGCTACTGATTCGAACCGCCGGAGTTGGCGCATGAGCCCCCAGTCTTCCCAGCCGTCACGCTTCATCAATCGCGAGTTGTCGTGGCTCGCCTTCAACGAGCGCGTGCTCGACCAGGCTGCCGACCGCACGACGCCGCTGCTGGAACGGGCGAAGTTCGCGTCCATCGCAGCCTCGAATCTCGACGAGTTCTTCATGGTGCGCGTCGCCGGACTCAAGGAGTCGGTCGACGAACACCTCTCGACCACAGACCTCTCCGGCATGACGCCGACCGAGCAACTGGACGCCGTCGGCACCGCCGCGCATCGGTTCGTCGATCGCTTGTACGCCGTCACGATGGACAGCCTGTTGCCGGGTCTTGCCGAGCGCGGCATTCGTCTGGTCACGCTCGACTCGCTGGACGACGCGCAGCGCGCCTCGCTGGCGCCCTTCTTTCGCGACTCGGTGCTTCCGGTACTGACGCCGCTCGCGATCGATGTGCTGCGTCCGTTCCCGCGTGTGTCGTCGCTCAGTCTCAATCTCGCGGTACTGCTCGACGCGACCTCTCCCGAAGAGCCCAGACGCCTGGCGATCGTCCAGGTGCCTTCGAGGCTGACGCGCCTCGTGCAGGTGAACACCACTCGCGGCTGCACCTTCGTGCTGCTGGAGGATTTGATTCGGGAGCAGCTGGCGTTGCTCTTCCCAGGGCAGGCGATCGTCGCCACGTCGGCGTTCCGACTCTCCCGCGACGCGGAACTCGAACTGGACGATGAAGGCGGCCATTCGCAACTCGAGAGAGTCGAGCGCGAGCTCCGCCGGCGGCGCACCAACGACGTCGTGCGTCTCGAGGTGGAGTCCGAAGCGCCGCCAGAGCTGGTATCGCTGCTCTCCACACAGGTCGAGGTCACCGGCGCGGACATCTACCAGCTACGAGGTCCGCTGGACTTGCGGGTGCTCATGCAGCTCCACGCATTGCCCGGGTTCGACGAGTTGCGCGATCCACCGTCGGCTGCGGTCAATCCGATTGGCGGCGCACCGTCGGACATGTTCGCTGCGATCGACGAACGCGACATCCTGCTGCACCATCCCTACGACGCCTACGATCCAGTCGTCGCGCTACTCGCGCAGGCCGCTGACGATCCCGACGTCCTCGCGATCAAGCAGACACTCTATCGTGCCAGCCCGGGTTCGGCCATCATCGAGAGCCTCCGGCGCGCAGCCGAGCAGAACAAGCAGGTCACCGTCGTCGTCGAGCTGACGGCGCGCTTCGATGAAGAGCGCAACATTCAGTGGGCACGCGCCCTCGAAGAAGCGGGCGCGCATGTTGTCTACGGCATCCGTGGTTACAAGGTGCACGCAAAGATCTGCCTGATCGTCAGGCGCACACCGTACGGTCTCAAACGCTACGTGCACCTCGCCACCGGCAACTACAACGAGCGCACGGCGCGTCTCTACACCGACTTCGGACTGCTGACGACGGCGCCGGCGGTTGCCGAGGACGCGAGCGCATTCTTCAGCGCGCTCACGGGCTACTCCGATCCGCCGCGTTTGAAGGCGCTGACGATGGCGCCCACCGGGTTGCGGCAGCGCTTCCTGCGCCTCATCAACCGCGAGCGACGCCGCGCCGAGGCCGGACAGCCGGCAGAGATCGTCGCCAAGATGAACTCGCTCATCGACGGCGAGATCATCCAGGCACTCTATGCCGCGTCGAAGAGTGGAGTCAGCATCCGCCTCAACGTCCGGGGTATCTGCGCCTTGCGTCCAGGTGTTCCCGGCATGAGCGAGCGCATCGAAGTGGTGTCAGTCGTGGACCGCTTCCTCGAGCACGCGCGCGTGTACTGGTTTCTCAACGGTGGAGAGGAAGAGCTCTATCTGGCGAGTGCGGACTGGATGACTCGCAACTTCGACAAGCGCATCGAGCTGATGTTCCCGGTCATCAGACCAGAGCACAAGGCCAAGGTGCTGTTCGCGCTGCGCGCCATGTTCAAGGACAACTGCCACGCGTATCAGCTGGCTGCCGACGGGAGCTATCGAAGACGGACACCAGCGAAAGGCGAACCGATGTTTCGCGTGCAGCAGGTGCTGCAGGACGAAGCGCAGCGGACGTCAACCGTGGCGCGAGCTGCGGCCGGTATTTCGTTCACTCCAGTCACCGAGCCACCCGGCTCATAGTCGTCGCTGCGCTGTAGCCCACGGCGAGCAGCAACGAAGCGTCGCCAGTCCCGTCAGTGTGACAAGCCGTAGATCAAGTAGTTGACCGCGAGCTTGTACGCCTCGTTGGTGTCATCGAAGGGACGCAGGCCGCGTCCCGACCACTCCCAGTACTGCGACACATCGGTGTTGTAGTTGACGATCATCAGCAGGCGCTTCTTCGGATCGTTGTCTTCGTAAACGCCGCGGAACACGGCCTTGCCGGACGTGTAGGCCTGCGGAAAATTGTCGAGCGAGGTGATCTCGAAGAAGCAGTGGAAGATGGGATCGGACGGGCTCATGTCGAAGAACTTCGCGCCAGGCAGCACGCGCCTGACGTTGTCTTCGAAGGGCTGCCAGCCGCCGCCAGGCAAGCCGCGCCACCCTTCCACCTTGAAGTCGTCGACGATGAGGAAGCCGCCCTTCTGCAGGTAGGCGCGAAGGTTCTTCGTGCCGGTGTCGGTGAGCGTCCACCATCCGACCTCGATGATGTAGAGCACGGGATAGGTGAACATCTCCGGCTCGTCGAGCGTGACGACGTTCATGTCGTCGGTGTGCGCGTCGAGCAGCGACACCTCCTTCATGATCCGCATCAGGTTCTGTTCGGCAAGCGGATAGCCATGCACCCAGGACGGCCGGCCGCCTGCCCACGTGCCGCCCGGTGCCGGCGTGTAGCGCACACGAGCGAAGGTGAAGCGACCGTCGTACGGCACGTTCTTGACCGTCTCGTCCCAACCGTAGAAGAACCGACGCTGCGCGGCGGCGACTGACGCGAGGGCAAGGAGCAAAAGCAGCGTCACGCCGAGCGTGGACAACCGCAGCGCACCGCGCCGGCCAGGCGTAAGTCCGGTGTCCGCGTGAGCCGTTCGACGCAACTGCTGCGCCCACATGTGTTTTGCTTCCTTGCCTAGGACTGCCCGCGATCGACCATCTGCATCATGCTGGCAGGATACCGGGAGCCTGCTGCCGCACCAATGGGAAATGCCGCATCGAGAGCGGCTATATCGTCCGCCGAGAGCGTCACGTCTGCCGCGGCGACGTTGCTCTCGAGATATGTGCGACGCTTGGTGCCGGGAATCGGCACGATGTCGCGTCCCTTCGCAAGAATCCAGGCGAGCGCCAACTGCGAGGTCGTGCAGCGCCGCGCCTGCGCGAGTTCTTCGAGCCTGCCGACCAGCGCCAGATTCTGTTGCAGGGCGTCGCCCTGAAATCGTGGCAGCACCTTGCGGAAGTCGTCAGCCGGCAATCCCTCGACACTCCTGACGCCGCCCGAGAGGAACCCTCGACCAAGCGGACTGAACGGCACGAAGCCGATGCCAAGTTCGCGGCACACAGGAATGACCTCGAGTTCCGGGTCACGATTCCACAGTGAGTATTCGCTCTGCAGCGCCGTGATGGGATGCACGTGATGCGCGCGCCGGACGGTGTCTGGCGCCGCTTCGGAAAGGCCGATGTGCCGGACCTTTCCCGCTTCGACCAGCAACTTCATCGCGCCAATCGAGTCTTCGATGGGTACGTGCGGGTCGACGCGGTGGAGGTAGTAGAGATCGATCACGTCGACGCCGAGTCGCGCGAGGCTCTCGTCACACGCCTTCTTGGCGTACTCAGGCGAGCCGTCCACGCCATGCGGCGCACCTGAGGCATCGCGAAGGATGCCGAACTTCGTCGCGAGCACGACGTCCTTGCGGCGGTCACGAATCATGCTGCCGACAAGACGCTCGTTCTCGCCGCCACCGTACGCGTCTGCGGTATCGAGAAACGTGATGCCGAGTTCGAGCGCGCGCAGCAGCGTCGCTCGGGATTCGGCATCGTCTCGAGTTCCATAGGATTGCGACATGCCCATGCAGCCAAGGCCGATGGCCGAGACCTCGAGTCCGCTTCGTCCAAGCTCACGTCGTTGCATCAGTCCACTCCACTCTGGCGGCGCCACGTCAGCGCGCGCACACACAATTTCGACTCAGTCTACGTGTGACCCTGCCCGAGCGGCGTGTGCCAATTGACGCACCAACCTGGACCGTAACTACCACGACAGCCGACATCCAGCACGGCATTGGCCCGCGGTTGGAGCGCTCTCAACCGGCCCGCACGCAACCGACACACTTGTCGCTTCGCGGACTACACGGTCACATTCGTGTCGTCTCCCCGTTCGTCGCGCCCAGAGCGCACATACTTCGTTGATGTAATCACTCGGGAAACGCGATCGGCCGCACGCGGACATGCTGGCCCAATCATTGCCTCAGCCACACCCAGAGGAGACCCCCGCATCGTGCACTCAGATCCCATTGCCGGCACCATCATCGCGCTGGCCATCATTCTCGTCGCCGCCAAGTTCGCGGGCCATCTGGCCACGCTCATCAAGCAACCGCCTGTCCTGGGCGAATTGCTTGCGGGTGTGGTGCTCGGCAACCTTGGCCTCCCCTATCTCGCGCATCTGAGAGATGACGCGGCCATCGACATCCTGTCGAGGCTGGGAGTCATCCTCCTCCTGTTCCAGGTGGGGCTCGAATCGACCGTCGCGCAGATGATGCGCGTTGGCGTCTCGTCCCTGATTGTGGCGACGCTCGGCGTCATCGGCCCGTTCGCACTTGGCTGGGGCGTCGGGGCCTGGCTGCTCCCGAACGAGAGTGCGTTTGCACACGCGTTTCTTGGCGCGACGCTCGCCGCAACCAGCGTCGGCATTACCGCGCGCGTGCTCAAGGATCTCGGCGTCTCTGACAGCGACGAAGCGCGCATCATTCTGGGCGCGGCCGTCATCGATGACGTTCAGGGTTTGGTCATCCTCGCGGTGGTCACTGGCGTCATCGCGGCGGCCAACGCGGGCGGAGCCGTTTCCTACCTCGGGATTTCGTTCGTCGTCGCGAAAGCCACGATTTTCCTTATGGGCGCGCTCGTGCTCGGCACCTATCTCTCACCACGTTTGTTCTCGCTGGCGTCGCGTCTGCAGGCGGGCGGCGTGCTGCTAGCTGTCGGTCTGAGCTTCTGCTTTGTACTCGCCTGGGCGGCAGACGCCATCGGTCTGGCACCCATCGTCGGCGCCTTCGCGGCGGGCCTGGTACTCGAGCATCTGCACTACCGTGATTTCGTCGACCGCGGCGAGCATTCGCTTGAACAACTCGTCGAACCGCTGGCGAGTTTTCTCGTGCCGGTGTTCTTCGTCGTGATGGGCATGCGCACCGATCTCTCGGTGTTCGCACACCTGGACGTGCTTGGTCTCGCAGTGGCACTGACGCTCGCGGCCATCATCGGCAAACAGGTGTGCTCTCTGGGCATTGTCGCGAAGGGACTGGACCGCCTGTCCATCGGCATCGGCATGATTCCACGTGGTGAGGTCGGTCTCATCTTCGCGAACATGGGACTGACGCTCACGGTGGCAGGACAACCGGTCGTTACGCCGGCCATCTTCTCCGCTGTCATCGCCATGGTGATGGTGACGACCGTGATCACGCCGCCGGCCCTGGCGTGGAGTTTCAATCGCGGCAAACGCAGCAATCGAATCCCTACCAAACCGTCTTCGCATAACTAGCACACGACAGAAGTGTCGCCTTCGCTCTCGGGGGCCGCGTCTTGGCGCGCGCCCCACCTCCCCCCGCCTTTCTTCGAAATTCAGCGCTCTTTTTTGATTTCTTACGACTCGCCTACGTGGCGTTTCACTTGCACTAATCGCGGTCATCACAACACCGCAGGCGCACGGGTGGTCGCTCACGGCACGAACCGCGACCGCCCAGGCGTAGGGGGCAGCTGCCACCACGGAGCTGCGACAGAGACGGGACGTGGACCCGCTCTCGAAACGAAGAAGGGATACGGCCGATGAGTAGTGCAGGTTTCTTACGACGGGTGCTGTTGACAGCCCTGCTCGTATTCTCAGTGACAGCGGTCCTTGCGCCACCGGTCGTGCACGCGCAGGCGCAAGAAGCAGCGGTGAACGATCCGACAGGCGCACACACCGGCACAGCAAAAGACGTGACCGTCGCCGATCCGAAAGCGCCGACGCTCGAAGAGGTGATGGAGACCGTCGGTCATAACAAGGTCGCGATCAATTTCGTCTGGACGCTCATCACCGGCTTCATCGTCATGTTCATGCAGGCTGGTTTCGCGATGGTCGAAACCGGCTTCACGCGTGCGAAGAACGCCTCGCACACGATGAGCATGAACTTCATGGTCTACCCGCTCGGCATGTTCGGCTACTGGATCTGCGGCTATGCCTTGCAGATGGGCGGCCTCGGCGCGATGGCGACACTCGGCGGTGGCGCACCACTGGCTCACGAGTTCACCATCAACCTGTTCGGCCATCCGTTCGGGCTGTTCGGGCTTGAGGGGTTCTTCCTGACCGGCAAAGCCTACGACACGGGCGTCTACACGCTCTTCCTGTTCCAGATGGTGTTCATGGACACCACCGTGACGATTCCGACCGGCGCGATGGCGGAACGCTGGAAGTGGTCGGCGTTCTGTATCTACGCCCTGTTCATGTCGATGGTGGTCTACCCGATCTACGCGAACTGGGTCTGGGGTGCAGGCTGGCTGTCCGCACTGGGCGCGAACTTCGGTCTTGGACACGGTCACGTCGACTTCGCCGGTTCGTCGGTCGTCCACATGGTCGGCGGCGTCGCGGCACTCGCCGGAGCGATGGTTCTCGGCCCACGCATCGGCAAGTTCAACAAGGACGGCTCGGCCAACGCCATCGTCGGTCACGACATTCCGCTGGCTATCACCGGCACGTTCATCCTGGCGTTCGGCTGGTTCGGGTTCAACCCGGGTTCGACCCTGTCCGGAGGCGACCTCCGCATGGCCGTCGTTGCCACGAACACGATGCTGGCCGGCACCGGCGGCGCCATCTCCGCCATGTGCTACGTGTGGTTGAAGTTTGGCAAGCCCGATCCCAGCATGATGGTGAACGGTCTGCTCGCAGGACTCGTGGCCATCACCGCGCCCTGTGCGTTCGTCTCGGCACCAATCGCCATGCTGATCGGCGTCATCGCCGGTGTGCTGGTGGTGTTCGCGGTGTTCTTCATCGAGCGGACGCTCAAGATCGACGACCCGGTTGGTGCCATCGCCGTGCACGGTGTGAACGGCATGTTCGGCGTGCTCTGCGTGGGCCTGTTTGCTGACGGCGCTTACGGCGACGGTTGGAACGGCGTTCCCGGAACCGTCCGCGGCCTGTTCTTCGGCGGCGGGTTCGGTCAGCTCACCGCGCAGATCATCGGTGTGGTGACCTGCTTCGTGTGGGTGTTCACGATGTTCTACATCTTCTTCAAGGTGTGCGACGCCGTGGTCGGCAACCGCGTCTCGGCGGCCGTCGAAGTGGAAGGTCTCGACAACGACGAGATGGGTGCCTACGCGTATCCCGACTTCGTCCTGAAATAAGTCCGCCGCCGGGCTTCGACCCGGCGTTCTCATTTTCCTCCGGTGGCGCCGTCGCATATGTCGACGGCGCCGCTATCCCCGACGAACAACGCTCTTTCAGATTTCGTGGCCAACATGAATCCCAGACTCTTCCTCATCGCATCGACATTCGCGGTCGGACTGCTGTTGAAGTTCGGTGCCCCGCTGCTGCCGGTCCTCCTCGGCCTCGGCGTCGCCGCGGCGTTTCAGTACAAGTCCGCAGCCAAGTCCGGCGCACCCACGCGCTGACCGCATCGTCGCCGCACGCTGCGCGTTTAGTCCATCGCGTGAGACATGTGGCTATGCGTAGATGAGGCCGGTTTCAGCTGCACGGTAAGCTGAAATGACGCCGGGTGCCGGCCGTGTGTGGCCTGAAAGACGGACGGCACCGCGAAGACCGTGGCGCTCGCGCCGGCAGACAGCGACAGCTGTCCAAGCGTTCCCAGACGCTTGAGTGCCGCAACGGTGAACGCACCCACCAGATCCTTTCGACCTTCTTCAGCGTCTGAACGCGGTTCTTCTCCGGTCAGCACAAGCACCGACTCCACCTCCAGCGCCTCGGCGCGCACCGACAGCACGTCAGCTCCCCACCACTTGCTCATCTCTCCAAACGCGGCCCGACGCGTGGCGTCGTGTGTGCGGTTAGCGCCGACACCGACTGTCAGCGCCGTCCTGCGATTCTCTGCACCGCCCAGATACGACACCGAGGCCGTCGTGCGCTCGATGTTCCCGTGCGCGAGTTGTTCGGGCTCGACGAGATGTCCCGTCGAGACCTGCAGGTTCCACCGGTTTGACGCGCGTACGGTGACTCGCGCCGACACGGAGTCCATGCGGCCGAAGTCGAAGTCCCAGCGGTGCTGATCGGGCTCGCGACCGTTGAAGGCCGACGCTTCGACGGTCACCGCGCCGTGTTGCAGACCAACCGTCGCGACGCCGAACGCTACGTGTGTGGAATCGAACGTGTGATGTGTGAGCGGCGCCAGTGGCAAAGCCGCCGCGGACGCTCGATGCATGAAGGCCTCTGGTCCGAGCGCCGGTTCGCTGGCCGGTCCGCCGGCAAG
>Ga0209023_10005628_pt1 | contig 13595 bp, 6 predicted proteins | sample LakOneMetagenome_FD_187468 | JGI IMG/M metagenome (GOLD analysis project Ga0209023, IMG submission 187468) | Freshwater and sediment microbial communities from Lake Erie, Canada (SPAdes) (version 2) | ecosystem: Environmental > Aquatic > Freshwater > Lentic | place: Lake Erie, Canada | collected...
CCAGCCGCAGTGCGAGCAATAAAGCGCGGGTGCAAAGCCGCGACGATTGACCAGCACCAGGCTTTGCTCGCCGCGCTTGAGCCGCTCGGCAATGCCATCAGCGAGGGCTTCCGACAAACCCGATTTCACGCGACGGCCGCGCGACGGCACGAGTCGCAACGATGAGGCTTCTGCTGCTGTCGCGCGCTCGTTGAGCACGATGTATTGATAGACCTCGCTACGCGCATGGCGTACGTTGCGCCAGGTTTCGAGGCTTGGTGTGGCGCTCGCGAGCACGACCGGAATATTCGCGTGCTTGGCGCGCACAATCGCCACATCACGCGCGTGATAGCGCGGCGATTCGTTTTGTTTGTAAGAGCTGTCGTGCTCTTCGTCGATGACGATGAGGCCGAGATTCGACGCCGGCGCGAATGCGGCGAGCCGGGTGCCGATGATCAGCCGCGCGACGCCCGAATGCACGCTGTGCCACGCCCGATTTCGCTCGCCCGCGGCGAGTTTGGAATGCAGGACGGCGGTGGCGACACCGGGCAAGGCTTTCAACACGCGATCAATCAACTGCGGCGTGAGATTGATCTCCGGCACCAGAAGCAGCACTTGCTTGCCCGCGTTGAGCGTGGACGCGACGAGATCGAGATAGACCTCGGTCTTGCCGCTGCCGGTCACACCGTGCAGCAGCGACACCGAAAATTCGTTAGCGCGAGCGCGTAGCGCGTCCACAGCGTCGGTCTGTGAGGGCGTGAACTCCGGCAGTTGCGGCAACACGAGCGCTGGCTGTATTGCGTCGGCAAACAGGGCCTCGACAAGACTACGCCCAATCCAGTCGTTCAGCGTTTTGCGCTGCGCACTGCTCAGTACGGATCGCTGTTCAACCGTCAATCCGCGCGACAAGGCGTTGGCCAGTTCGCGCTGCGCATGACTGCGCGCGAGAATCCCGGCAGCTTGAGCGCGGCCCGACGTCGTGAATTGCCAGGCGACAGGCGCGGGCGCGGGCGCTGCGTCTAGCGGCGTGATGAGTCCGCAGGCCATGCCGAGCGGCACCTGATAGTAGTCAGCTACGAATTGCGCCAGCGATAACAGCGACGGAGGCAACGCGCTGGACAGCACGCGGCGCACCGGCTTGAAGCCAGCCGCGCTGCCTGCGTCGTCGGGAGCTATTGCCGTCAACGCCGTGACCACGCCGACGTGCGGTCGGACACCCACGGTCACCTCGACGGTCGCGCCGACCTCCACGGCGAGATCGCCCGGAACCAGATAGTCCAGCGGTCGGCCAATTGCCAGTGGCAGCTCCACCGTTGCCAAGGTGAGCGCTTGCATACGCTCAACAGGCCTTGCTGACGTTGCGGGTAAGTGCGGCAAATGCTCTCCCCAACGGCTGTGGATAAATTTGTGGGCTATTGCGCCGCAGCAGTCTGCAAAGCACGTCTGAATGCGGTTGTCGCGCCGTTGCCCGAATCTGTGGCAGCGGTAAAATATCTTTATAAATCAATGATTTATACGAATTTATCTGGCTTGCAGCGCGGGCAGGTGCTCACCTGTCATAAAACCAGCATTTTTGTGCATAAGTGATGCGGTGGAGCGAGTGAGGAGCCGCTTGTCAAGCGGTTTTTTTGCTAAATCAAAGGGCGCGCAGCGTGTGCACCAGGAGGTCAACCAGCGCCGGATCCGCGTCCGGCGTGATGCCGTGCCCGAGATTGGCGACGTAGCGATAGTGCGGATCAAAATCGACCAGCGCCTTGCCGACCTCGCGGCGAATGGTGGCGGCGTCGGTGGTCAGCAGCAGTGGATCGAAGTTGCCTTGCAGGGTGACGGCCGGCCCGGCTGCCTTGCGCGCGTCGGCGAGATCGCTTTGCCAGTCGACGCCCAACCCGTGCGCGCCAGTAAGCGCCATGGCGTCAAAGCTGTGCGCCGCGCCGCGGCTGAACAACATGACGGGCGTCTGCGGAAAGCTCTTGTTGAGCGAGGTTACGATGCGCCGCATCGGCTTGAGTGAGTATTCGCGATAGAGCCGCGGCGACAGTACGCCACCCCAGGTATCAAACAACATCAGCACGTCGGCGCCCGAGCGTACCTGCTCGCTCAGGTAGGCGGTGACCGCGGTCACGTTTACGTCGAGCACATGCTGGAACAGTTCCGGCCGCTGCAGCATCATGCGCCGCGTCAGCGGGAAGCCATCGGACGAGCCGCCGCCTTCGATCATGTAACAGGCGAGCGTGAACGGACTTCCGGAGAAGCCGATCAGCGGCACCTTGCTTTTCAGCGCGCGCTTGCATTCGGCGACCGCGTCAAACACGTATTGCAGCGAGCGCATGTCGGGCACGGTCAGCGCATTGACGGCGGCCTCATCACGCAGCGGATGTGCAAACCGCGGACCTTCGCCGACACCGAATGACAGGCCGAGGCCCATTGCGTCAGGCACGGTGAGGATGTCCGAAAACAGGATTGCAGCGTCGAGATCGAAGCGCTCCAGCGGCTGCAGGAGTACCTCGGCGCAAAAGGCGGGCGAACGGCACAGTTCCAGGAAACTGCCCGCCTTGCCGCGCGTTGCTCGGTATTCCGGCAGATAGCGTCCGGCCTGGCGCATGAGCCAGACGGGTGGGCAGGGCAGGCGCTCGTCGGTAAAGGCGCGCAGGAACAAGTCGTTCACGAACGGAACGGCGGCAGTGGGACTTGAGTTCATCGGCGGACCAGAGTGAGGGTGCGATTGGACCAGGACGGTGCGAGTCGCTTTAAGAAATCACGACCGATGATGGTCGTGGTGACGCCGGGCTTTTCAGTGACGATGGCGCGCAGGCCGTAGACGTCGACAACGCCAACGCGTACCGAGTTGAGTTCGATGCTGTACGTCTTGTAAGTGCCGGGCTTGCTGTCTTTGCTGTCGGCGCCGCTTTTGGTGCTCGCCGCACTTGTCGGGACTGAAGAGTCCTTGTCTTCCTTCGACTCTTTGGCTGCTTTGGGATCGACCGGCTCTTTCGGTATCGGGTAGCTGCGCGACGGTTTGTCCTTGTATTGCAGCCCCAGCCGGTCTGCGTCAGCAACGGGGATCACGACAATGTCTGCGTTGCGGTCGATTTCCGCCTGCAGATTGCCGCCGTTGACCAGCGCTGGCGTGAGGAATTTGTTCTTCTGGTCGGCCTTGACTTGGTGGCTGACGAAACCCTGTGTCTGCGAATCGAGCACCGCGACTTCGTTGACGCGCAGCCGCTGCGGCAGTCCGTTGAAGCGGAATACGGCGGTATCGCCAGCAATTTTTTCGAGCAACAGGCCTTCGTCCGTGAAGTAGCCCAGGCGCGCGTCGCGACGCAGACCGTCGATCACGAACTGCGCTGACGACTTGCCGTTGATAGCCAGCACCTGCAGTGTGGTGGCGCCGGCGTCAGCGACCGCGAACAGGGCCAGCGCCGGGGCGATCAGCCGTGCCGCGCGGATCAGGGAAAACAGGGGATTCATCCTTCGCATGCTAATACGGCGCTACCTGAGCAAGGCGTTCAGTGGGTATTCAGCTTTTTAATGAAAGCCTTGCCACATATGGGGACAGACGCAAATTCGACGAATATCGACTTAAGCCGAAATGCGATCGCAGCCCCGATGCAGAGGCGTATCGCATAAAAAGCTGTCGCGTTATCGCGGCAGCGTGGACGAGCCCATCAGGAACGCGTCCACCGCCCGCGCGCACTGCCGTCCTTCGCGAATCGCCCACACGACGAGCGACTGGCCGCGGCGCATGTCGCCCGCCGCGAAGACTTTCGGCACGTTGGTCTCGTAGGCCATCGGCGCGCCCTGAGCGTGGCCTTCGTCGGTATGCGCTTTCGCATTGCCACGGCCGTCGCGCTCGACACCGAACGCCTGCAAAACAGGCGCCACCGGATGCACGAAACCCATCGCCAGCAGCACGAGGTCCGCCTTCATTTCCCATTCGCTGCCCGGCACTTCCTGCATCTTGCCGTCTTTCCATTCGACGCGAGCGGCTTTGAGGCCCGTGACCTGACCGTCCTTGCCAACGAGCGCCTGTGTCGTCACCGACCAGTCGCGCGCGACGCCCTCTTCATGCGAAGACGAGGTGCGCAGCTTGAGCGGCCAGTTCGGCCACACCAGCGGCTTGTTCTCTTTTTCCGGCGGCTGCGGCATCAATTCGAACTGCGTGACGCTCGCTGCGCCGTGGCGGTTGGACGTACCGACGCAATCGGAGCCGGTATCGCCGCCGCCGATCACCACGACGTGTTTGCCCTTGGCCGAAATGACCTCAACGTCGTCACCGGCGACACGTTTGTTCTGTAGCGGCAGGAATTCCATGGCGTAGTAAACGCCCTTGAGTTCGCGACCCGGCACCGGCAGATCGCGCGGATGTTCAGCGCCACCAGCCAGAACGACTGCGTCGAATTCTTTCTGCAGCTCCTCTGGCGTGACGTGTGATGTTGCATCGCTGCCAACGCCGGCTGCGAGTTGGCCCTTGCTCAGCGCCGTGCCGACCAGCACGCTGGTGCGGAAGGTCACGCCCTCGGCTTCCATCTGCTCGATGCGGCGATCGATGTGCGACTTCTCCATCTTGAAGTCAGGAATGCCGTAGCGCAACAGGCCGCCGATGCGATCTGATTTTTCGAACACGGTCACCGCGTGACCCGCACGCGCGAGCTGCTGTGCTGCCGCCATGCCTGCGGGGCCGGAGCCGACGACAGCCACCGATTTGCCCGTCTTCACAGGCGCATCCTGCGGCGTGACCCAGCCTTCTTCCCAGCCTTTGTCGATTATGAAATGCTCAATCGACTTGATGCCCACCGCGTCATTGTTGATGTTCAACGTACACGCGGCTTCGCACGGCGCGGGACAGACACGACCCGTGAATTCCGGGAAATTGTTGGTGCTATGCAGGGTGTCGAGCGCCTGCTTCCAGTTGCCGCGGTAGACGAGGTCATTCCAGTCGGGAATGATGTTGTTGACCGGGCAGCCTGTCTGGCAGAACGGAATGCCGCAATCCATGCAGCGTGCGCCCTGTTGCTTCGCCTCGTCGTCCTTCAGCGTGACAACAAATTCGCGATAGTGATGGAGCCGCGATTTCGGGGCTTCAGCAGCCTCGCTCAAGCGTTGAAACTCCATGAATCCGGTGATTTTTCCCATGATCTTCTTGTGGCAATCGTTGTCTGTTCTGCACCCTCTCGCGTTGCGGGAGAAGGCGGTTTAAGGCGCTGTGGCGGCGGACTATTTTGCGACCGTTTCCCTGGTCGACGATTTCGCCCTGATTGATTCCGCGTACATGTCGGTCAGCGCCCGCTTGTACTCATGCGGGAACACTTTCACAAAATGTTTGCGGTGTGTTGCCCAGTCATCCATGATGGCGAGTGCAACGGTTGAACCAGTAAAGCGCAAATGCTTTTCGACGAGGGACTTGATGATCACTTCGTCGCTCAGATCGCGATGACGTTTGCGGCCCTTGCCCTGTGCGATGAGTTCCTGCTCCGCGCCGGTCTGCTCCAGCTCCGAAGCGACCGGCTCCAGGCTCACCATCGACAGATTGCAGTGCTTTGCGAACGCGCCAGTGGGGTCGTAAACGTAGGCAAGGCCGCCCGACATACCCGCAGCGAAGTTGCGGCCCGTCGCGCCAAGTACGACGACCGTACCACCTGTCATGTACTCACAACCGTGGTCGCCCGTGCCCTCGACCACGGCCGTCGCGCCGGAGTTGCGCACCGCGAATCGCTCGCCGGCTACGCCGCGGAAGAAAGCCTCGCCCTCGGTCGCGCCGTACATGACGGTGTTGCCGATCACGATGTTGTCTTCGGCTTTCGCCGGGCATTTGGCATCCGGGTAGACGATGATGCGTCCGCCGGACAGACCCTTGCCGGTGTAGTCGTTGGTCGCACCCTCGATTTCAAAGGTCACGCCACGTGCAAGGAATGCGCCGAAGCTCTGTCCGGCAATGCCCTTAAAGCGGGCATGGAACGTGTCAACGGGCAGCCCGCTATGGCCATACTTCTCGACGACCGCGTGCGACAGCATCGCCCCCACCGAGCGGTTGTGATTGCCGATAATGAACGACGCTTCGGTTTTCTGCTTCGATTCCAGTGCCGGTTTTGCAGCGGCGATGATCGAATGATCCAGTGCGCCAGCGAGACCGTGATCCTGCGCTTCGACGTGATAGCGTGCGACGTCCGCCGGCATCTTCGGCAGGTAAAACACTTTGGAGAAATCCAGGCCCTTCGCCTTCCAGTGATCAATGCCCGCCTGCATATCGAGCCAGTCACTGTGCCCGATCAGCTCGTCAAACGTACGCACTCCGAGTTTCGCCATCAGCTCGCGCGCTTCTTCAGCAACAAAGAAGAAGTAGTTCACGACGTGCTCGGGCTGGCCGGTGAATTTCTTGCGCAGCTCCGGATCCTGCGTCGCGACACCGACCGGGCAGGTGTTGAGATGGCACTTGCGCATCATGATGCAGCCCTCAACGACCAGCGGTGCCGTCGCAAAGCCGAATTCGTCAGCGCCGAGCAGGGCGCCGATGACCACGTCACGACCGGTTTTCATCTGGCCGTCGGCCTGTACGCGGATGCGACCGCGCAAACGATTGAGCACCAGCGTCTGCTGCGTTTCCGCGAGGCCCAGCTCCCACGGTGTGCCCGCGTGCTTGATGGACGACACGGGTGAGGCGCCAGTACCCCCATCATGACCGGCCACGACGACGTGATCGGCTTTGCACTTGGTCACGCCCGCAGCAACAGTGCCGATGCCGATTTCGCTGACCAGCTTGACGCTGATGCTCGCCTTGGGGTTGGCGTTCTTCAGATCGTGAATGAGCTGCGCGAGATCTTCGATCGAATAAATGTCGTGATGCGGCGGGGGCGAAATGAGGCCGACACCAGGGACCGAGAAGCGCAGTTGCGCGATGTATTCCGAAACCTTGTGACCCGGTAGTTGTCCGCCTTCGCCGGGTTTCGCACCCTGCGCCATCTTGATCTGGATCTGGTCGGCGCTGGCGAGATACTCCGCAGTGACGCCAAAACGACCGGACGCCACCTGCTTGATTTTCGAGCGTAGCGAATCGCCTTCTTTGGCCGAAACCGTATTGCCTACGCGGTGCTCGCCGAGACGGGATTGCAGCGTCTCGCCTTTTGCCAACGGGATGTAGCGCTTGGCATCTTCACCGCCTTCGCCCGTGTTCGACTTGCCGCCGATGCGATTCATCGCAATCGCGAGCGTCGCGTGCGCTTCCGTCGAGATAGAGCCGAGCGACATTGCGCCAGTCGCGAAGCGCTTGACGATTTCTTTGGCAGGTTCGACTTCTTCAATCGGCACCGGCGTGCGCTGATCAAACTTGAACGCGAACATGCCGCGCAGGGTTTTGAGTTTGCCGGTCTGATGATTGATCAGCGCCGCATACTCCTTATAGGTGCTTGCACTGTTGGCGCGGGTCGCGTGCTGCAACTTGGCAATCGTGTCCGGCGTCCACATGTGCTCTTCGCCGCGCGTGCGCACGGCGTACTCTCCGCCAGCATCGAGCGCACCCGCCAGAACCGGGTCGTTGCCAAACGCAAGCCGGTGCAGACGCATCTGTTCTTCGGCAACTTCGAAGATGCCAATGCCTTCGACGCTGCTGCTGGTACCCGTAAAGTACTGTCCAAGGAAGGCGGTGTTCAAGCCGACCGACTCGAAAATCTGCGCTCCGCAATAGCTCTGGTAGGTCGAGATGCCCATCTTGGACATCACCTTGTTCAGCCCCTTGCAGATTGCCTTTACGAAGCGTTTTTCGCTCTCGTATTTCGAGATTTGCGGAACCACATCGGAGAGTTGGGTGAGCGTTTCCAGCGCGAGGTAGGGATGAATGGCTTCGGCACCGTAGCCGCCAAGCAACGCGAAGTGGTGAACTTCCCTCGCTGAGCCTGTTTCCACGACAAGTCCTGCAGAGGTGCGCAACCCGGTCTTGACCAGATGCTGATGCACCGCAGAGGTTGCCAGCAGGGCAGGGATGGGCACACGGTCCGCGGCGACACCGCGATCACTCAGGATCAACACATTGAAGCCAAGCTTGATGTTGTCAACCGCAGCTGCACAGAGACTCGCTACCGCGGCTTCAATGCCTTCCTTGCCCCACGATGCCGGATACGTGATGTCCAGTTCCTTCGCCTTGAAAGCGCCACTCGAAAACAGCTCGATATGGCGAATGCGCTCCATGTTCTCGCTGGTGAGAATAGGGTGCTGCGCCTCCAGTCGGGCCTGCGGCTCCATTGCGTCGTGACCGAGGAGGTTGGGGCGTGGTCCAATGAATGTGACCAGCGACATGACCAGTTCTTCGCGAATAGGATCAATCGGTGGATTGGTGACCTGTGCGAAAAGCTGGCGGAAATAGTTGTAAAGGGGTTTTGCCTTGTTCGACAAGACCGGCAGTGCCGCGTCGTTACCCATGGAGCCCGTGGGCTCCTCGCCGTTGGCAACCATCGGGGCCAGGATGACTTTTAGGTCTTCCTGGGTGTAGCCGAAGGCCTGCTGGCGATCAAGCACGGAGATCGTTGATTTTTCGGCAGGAGCGGGCTCCGGCAAGTCTTCAAGCGAGACGCGGGAAGTTTCGATCCAGTCACGATAGGGTTTCGCTGAAGCGAGTTCGCGCTTGAGCTCTTCGTCGTCAACGATCCGACCCTGCTCAAGGTCCAGCAACAGCATCTTGCCCGGCTGCAAACGCCATTTCTTGACGATCTTCTCTTCCGGGATATCCAGAACACCGACCTCGGACGCCATGACGATCATGTCGTCATCGGTGACGACATAGCGAGCCGGACGGAGACCGTTGCGATCCAGTGTCGCGCCAATCTGGCGGCCATCGGTGAAGGCCATTGCAGCAGGGCCGTCCCATGGCTCCATGAGAGCTGCGTGATATTCGTAAAACGCACGACGATCCTCATCCATCAGCGCGTTGCCGGCCCAGGCTTCGGGAATCATGAGCATCGCCGCATGGGCGAGCGAATAACCGCTCATGGTGAGCAGTTCGAGGCAATTGTCGAACGATGCAGTGTCAGACTGGCCGTCATAGATCAGTGGCCAGAGCTTCGGCAAATCTTCGCCCAGTACGCTCGATGCGATCGCGCCTTCGCGTGCACGAATCCAGTTGCAGTTGCCGCGCAACGTGTTGATTTCCCCGTTATGGCAGACCATGCGGAACGGATGCGCGAGATCCCACGTCGGGAAGGTGTTGGTCGAAAAACGCTGATGCACCATCGCCAGCGCCGTGACCAGCATCGGATCTTTCAGGTCAAGATAGAACGCGCCGACCTGATCCGCCAGCAACATCCCCTTATAGACGATGGTGCGAGTTGACATCGACGGTACGTAAAACTCCTTGCCGTGGCGAAGTTTCAGAGCCTGAATGGCGTGGCCGGAGCTTTTGCGGATGATGTAGAGCTTCCTCTCCAGTGCATCCTGATCCATGTCCTTGGAGCCGCGGCCGACGAAAATTTGCCGGATTACCGGCTCAATGGCGCGTACCCCATCGCTGAAACCCGAATCATCCACGGGCACATCGCGCCAGCCGAGCAATACCTGTCCTTCGGCGGCGATCGCACGCTCAATCTCCTGTTCGCAAGCCATGCGTGAGGCAGGCTCCTGCGGAAGAAAGATCATCCCGACACCGTACTGACCGACGGCGGGCAGTGTAATTTTGAGCTTGCCGCACTCGCGACGGAAGAAGGTGTCGGGAATCTGGATCAGGATGCCAGCCCCGTCTCCCTGCAATTTGTCGGCGCCGACGGCACCGCGGTGGGTCAGGTTTTCCAGAACCTTGAGCCCCTTTTCGACGATGTCATGACTCTTTCGGCCCTTGATATTGGCTACAAAGCCCATGCCGCAGGCGTCATGTTCGTGTTTGGGGTCGTACAGACCCTGAGCGGCCGGTTTGTAGGGCGTTTGCATTTCAATATCCAAGGTAAAGGTCACTCCAACTGATCTTCACGACCGACGGCCAAGGCCGTCGATGCAGAAACGGTATAGTTTTATTCGCGGGCCGCATAGTTTATCGAATTTCCAATTTTGCTGCAATGCGATCCATGTTGTTTTGCTGCCCGCACGGGCACTTGCAACAAACATGCCCCTTGCGCTATGCCATTGTCTTGCGGTTAAATCTAGAAATTGCGTATAACGTATTGATTGCGCGCCTATTTTGCGCGTACGTCAGAGCTAGAAAGGGCCGAACGTGGTTTCAACAAAATCGTCTATCAAGTCGCTGGTAACGGTGGCTTTGCTCTCGGTACTGGCCCTTTTCGCCGGTTGCGGTGGTGGCGGGGCTAAGGATCCGTTTGCACCAGGTCCCTCGGTCCCGGCCCTAGTAGTGAACCCCGGTTTCCTGAACGCATATGCAGGGATTCCGGTCGTCGTCACCATAAATAGTGGAGTCGGTCCATTTCAAGTCTTCACTTCAGACGCGACCGTTCTACCTGTGACACAGGCTGTCTCCGGCGCCGCAATTACGCTGACGGCTTCGAATGTTGACGCTGACAGGGCGGTAGCTATTACGGTGCGTGATGCGGCAGGCCAGACTGTCGCTGTTTCCGTTACGGTCAAGGCTACGCCCTTGATAAGCGCGATGACAGTTACACCAGCAAATGCTTCGACCTGCGGCGCGCGTGGAGTGGCAATTGGGAGCGTTGCGATCTGTTCCGGCGAAACTGCGACGGCTTCGTTAACGCTCAAAGGCGCGAACACTTTGCCAATTCAAAATCGTCAGATTCGCTTTGACGCGCTTCAGGGGCCATACAGCTTCGCTCTGGACCAGGCCGCCACTGTATTTGCAAAAACGATCACCGTGCTGACGGACCAAAATGGTCAGGCGATTGTCACGCTGCGATCCGATTCAGGTGTTCCTACCCAGGCTTCACTGATCAGGGGTACGGACCTGATCAGTGGTAACCGCGTCGACGCCTCATTTACGATTTTGCAATCCACGAGTGGTACTGCTGCCTATAGTGTCAGTCCAGTCAAGGCGACCATTACGGGTTACTACGTGAATACATGCGGCGCGGGCAGTACCAGTTACCAGATATACGGCGGAACCGCGCCTTACACCGTCTTTGCAAACACGATAGCTAACGTTGTGCTTGAAGCGGGAGCGACGCGGGGTCAAACCGTAGTCGTATCGGCTTCAGGCGGCGCATTTGCGGCCATCACGCTCGGCGGCTCCTGCGCTGGCACTAGTACGACGCTGTTCACTATTACCGATGCAAGCGGGCGCGTCATTACTGCTACTTTGGACACCGTTGCTGGGACTGTGCCCTTGCCTGTACCTCCGACACCTGACACGCTGGTTGTTACTCCCCCTGAAGCCAAAATTGTCTGCGCACCGAACTCCGTTGTTGTGTTCACGATCTCTGGCGGCACTGCACCCTACATTGTTGCGACTGATCGCCCGGTGGGAACCACAGTAAGTGGCGGCAACGTGACTCTTTCAGCTACGTCGACATTTGTTGCTGGGGACACAATCAACATCGCGGTGGCAGACGCTAAGAGCAAAACCGCAACAGCAAAAATTACCTGCCAGTAGCGAAGCTTTCGGCAACAAGCGAAGCGACGGCGATCGGATCAACCTGAGATCAGACGACTTAGTCGTCTGATTCTTTTTGATCTGGCTACGCAGATGCGCTAGCCAATGAGCGGTTACTTTGCCAACGAAGGCGTTGCAGCCAACGCTTGAGGCGCTTGATCTGCCTCGAGGCGCTGAACGATTTCCGCAACAACAGCGCTCGGACGGTCACGATACGATTCGATGGTGTAGTGCGCGGTTTCCAGGTAGAGCGGATGTCGCGCTTCGTACAGTTGCCGTAGGCGCGCCAATGGATCAGTGACTAAAAGTAGAGGGCGATCCCTGGCTCGTCGCACCCGTTCATAGGACGTCTCGGCCGTTGAATGCAGATAGACGACGGTGCCGCGCTCGTGCAAGACGCGGCGACTATTTGTGTTGAGTATCACCCCTCCGCCGGTTCCAAGCACGATTCCCTGACTCTGCGTGAGTTCTTCAATGATGGAGGCTTCGCGCAAGCGAAAGGCGGTTTCGCCTTCAATTTCAAAAATAGTCGCAACGCTGACGCCGGTGCGTTGCTCGAGTTCATGGTCGGAGTCGACGAACGGTTGCCCAATTCGCCTGGCCAGCAATTGACCGATAGTCGTCTTGCCGGAGCCCATCAGGCCAATCAAAAATACGTTGCGTGATCGCACAAAAACCAGATATGAAAAGGGCGCAGACATTGCCTGCGCCCCGAGATCCCAGAGGTGTAGTCCTGACTACTTGACCGTGCCGGCTGTGTCAGACAGGATACGCGGAGTCAGGAATATCAGTAGCTCCTGCTTGTCGGTTCCACGATTCGTACGCTTGAACAGATTTCCAATTACTGGTGCATCACCGAGCAATGGCACCTTGTCAGTGGAGTCGGTAATCGTCTCTTCGTAAATGCCGCCAAGCACCGCAGTGTCACCATTGTTGACAATGACTTTCGTTGAGACGCGACGTGTATTGACGATAGGACTTCCATCCTGGAAACCGGCAATGGAGTCCTTGGTGACGTAAACGTCAAGGACGACACGGCCATCCGGGGTTACTTGCGGGGTGACGTCAAGGCTCAGGACCGCTCTGATTGTTTCGACCGAAGATTGGCCGCCAACACCACCGGAGACTCGCAACTTAAATTCCTGACCCTGCGAGATGGATGCCTTCTGGTTGTCTGCGGTAACAACGCGTGGGCTAGAAATAACTTTGCCGCGGTTTGCTGCCTCCGCTGCAGACAGCTCCAGATTAACCAGATTTCCATTGCCCAAGTTAAGGAATGTCATTGCCAGCGTGCCCGCTGGATTGCTTACTGGAAGGTTGACGTTGTACGGCACTGAATTGATGTATTCGCCAGTTAGCTGACCGGTTTGTTGGTCCGGCTTGATGCGCCAATAATAACTGGACGGAGAGAACCCGGTTGCGATGCCGGTACCCGGCACGTTTGCCTGATTCGGATCTCCGATGGGAGTCCCCGTGATACCGATGTTGCGGCCGTTGTTGTAAACGCCCGCCCCGATTCCGAAGCGTGCACCGAGTTGGCGGCTGAATTTATCATCCGCAATGACGACGCGGGCCTCAATTAATACCTGCTTTACCGAAATATCGATGCGCTGGATAAGCGCCCGTATCTGATCAAGCTTTGAAGGCGTATCCTGAACAATTAGGACATTCGTCCGCGCGTCTACAGTTGCGCTTCCACGTTTGGAAAGAACACCGCTAACGGCACTTGCCTGGGCTCCAGTACCACTGGTCGGCGCCAGAATCTTGCGGACTTCCTCCGCCTTTTGATAGTTGAGCTGGAATATCTCGCTACGCAGGGGCTCAATGTCTGCTACTTGCGCAATGGCCTCAAGCTCTTTCTTCTCTTTGAGAGCCAGCTCTTCCTTGGGCGCAATCCAGACGACATTTCCGTTCTTGCGCATGTCTAGCGAACGAGCCTGCATGACCAAATCCAACGCCTGATCCCACGGCACATCCTTCAGTCGCAACGTAACGTTGCCGGTCACTGTGTCCGACACAATGATGTTGAGCCCGGTGAAGTCCCCGATCACTTGCAGCACCGACCGCACGGCGATGTCCTGGAAGT
>Ga0209023_10005629_pt1 | contig 13594 bp, 11 predicted proteins | sample LakOneMetagenome_FD_187468 | JGI IMG/M metagenome (GOLD analysis project Ga0209023, IMG submission 187468) | Freshwater and sediment microbial communities from Lake Erie, Canada (SPAdes) (version 2) | ecosystem: Environmental > Aquatic > Freshwater > Lentic | place: Lake Erie, Canada...
CCGATCTGCCGTCGCTCAACGGATAAAAGGTACTCCGGGGATAACAGGCTTATCGCTTCCAAGAGTCCATATCGACGAAGCGGTTTGGCACCTCGATGTCGGCTCGTCGCATCCTGGGGCGGGAGTACGTCCCAAGGGTTGGGCTGTTCGCCCATTAAAGCGGCACGCGAGCTGGGTTCAGAACGTCGTGAGACAGTTCGGTCCCTATCTGATGTGGGCGTTGGAGAATTGAGAGGATTTGCCCCTAGTACGAGAGGACCGGGGTGAACGTGCCTCTGGTGTAGCTGTTGTCCTGCCAAGGGCACCGCAGCTTAGCTACGCACGGAACGGATAACCGCTGAAGGCATCTAAGCGGGAAGCCGTCCTCGAGATGAATTCTCCCATCCCTTTAAGGGAGTAAGACCCCTGGTAGACCACCAGGTTGATAGGCCGGCGGTGGAAGGGTGGCAACACCTGTAGCTGACCGGTACTAATGGGTCGAGGGCTTGACGGATATTTATTTCAATCGGTCGATATGCGGTTTTTAAGCTTTATCGAGGCTCATAGTCTCGCCATATTTCCGGTGGTGTAATAGCGTGGTGGAAACACCTCTTCCCATTCCGAACAGAGCAGTTAAGCACCACAGCGCCGATGGTACTTGGGGGGCAACCCCCTGGGAGAGTAGGTCGCCGCCGGTTTTTCCTAAAGAGTCGTCCCTTCGGGGGCGGCTCATTTTTGTTGCAGCGGCCAGGTCTCGAAATGTGTCAGTAGTGTCCTGTCCGCGAGATGACTGAGGAGGATCTGGAGACTGGTATCGAGGCGATTCGCGTCCTTGCGGACGAGATAGGACCGAGACCGTCCGCTTCAGCCGAGGAAGCGGCGGCAGCGCTGGTCGTCACTTCGCGCCTCGCGGAGATGGGTCTGGATCCCGAGACTTCGGAGTTCAGTAGTGCGCGCAGTTTCGGGCCGGGGTACCTGGTCACTTACGGACTGGCGTTGCTGGCCGGCCTGTTGCCTCGGGGCCCGCTGAGGTATCTGGCGGGAGCGCTTGCTGCCGGCCTGGGGTTGGCTGACAGTTGTTTCAGCCGTTGGGCGGCCTCGCGAATGACCAGATGGAGCCGCAGCAGGAACGTATCGGTAGTCATCGAGCCGAAGGGTGAAGCTGAACGAACGATCTGCGTCGTGTCGCATCTGGATTCCTCCAGGTCCGGCCTGATGTTTCATCCTTCGGTCACTCCTGTTCTGGGCAAAGTGGTTGCCGCCATGGGTCTGGCATTGATGGTCCAGGCGATCGATCCGCTGATCGGACGCCGGGGTCCCGGCCGGTTGATCATCTGGAAGGCTAGGGCGATGTGTGCGATCGCCTTCGGACTCATCCTCGAGAGGGAGATCGCCGGTGAGAATGTGCCTGGGGCCAACGACAACGCCTCGGGAGTGGGAGCCTGTCTGGCCCTCGCTTCAAGATTTGCGAGGGATCCGCTGGTTCACAGCCGGGTTGTCCTGCTGTTCACCGGCAGTGAGGAGTCCGGTGTGATCGGAATGAGCGACTTCCTCCGGATGAATGACACCGATGGATGGCTCTTCGTGAATTACGACGGGGTGTCTGCCCACGCATCACTGAGGGTGCTTTCAAAGGAGGGCGGACCGCTTGGTTCGGTTGCGGCAGATTCGGAATTGCTCGAAGCGGCTGCTGAAGTGGGGAGGAAGCACCCGGAACTCGAGGCAGTGCCGCTTGAGCACGGTTCGGGTCTGCCCTATGACTCGACACCGGTACTGGTTGCAGGTGGACGAGCGATCAGCATCGTCAATCAGGATGGTGCGATTCCCGATTACCACTGGCCCACTGACCGCTTCGACCGGGTGTCGCATGCGGCATTCGAACGGGCAGTCAGTTTCGGTGAGCAGCTGCTCACCGAAATCGACGCAGGCTGAGGAATCAGGCAGCTTCGAGCCGGATCCGCGGTGGACGCAGAGCTTCCGGAAGCGCGGTCGTCGGGCGGTTGCGCCGGCTCTTGCGTGATTCACGAACCGATGTTGCCTCGGCCTTGTGCCTGCGGGCGGGCTGGACACCGGGAATCTCGTGAGCGGGGCGGTCACCCCAACCGGGCAGGTCGACCCTGGTGCGTCCAGGACGGCAAGGACGACGGCTGTGCCGATGCTTCTGGGGACCGGCGCCGTGACGGTGACCCGAGGCGATGCTTTCCGGGCGGGTCTGGTCACCGCTGCGGATGTCGGGAGTGGTGTTCCTGCGGCTGCTCTCACGGACCGGCTCGGGGTACTCGAGGCCATATTCTCCGAGGGTCGCGAACTCGATCATCAGGTCGATCGCATCAGCCGCCCGGGCTGCAACCCGGCTGCTTTTCTTTTCTTTCTGCACGAACATAGGTTCGTAATTTACGGCTTCGTCCGGACACGAACACATGTTTGCAAGGTTCCGTGCAGAACACGGCTGAAATTCAGACGCAGAGCCAAGTGTAAATTGCGGTTCTTGCTTCGCGTGGACCGGCTGCACGAACAGGCGTTTGTCTTATGTTCGTATTTTGCGGGAACTTTCGGGCTTCATCTGCCCCGTCTGCCGAAGTTGAATCCGACCGGTGCCAGGGCCTTGATGCGAGGGTCCGGGGGATGGATTTCGCTGAGTCCACGGACCAGCAGATTCACGACACCCTGGTTCGTCTCGATCCTGCCCTTCGCCTGGATCAGGGTGGCGGTACGGATCACGTGACGGTGATGTCTGGCAACCCTCGGGGGCAGAACCAGATTCAGGGTGCCGTGCTCGTCCTCGATCAGAATGAAGATCACCCCATGGGCGGTTTCGGGACGCTGACGGGCCACCTGGAGCCCGGCGACCTCCACCCAGCTGCGATCCGGACGATCCGCTGCCTCGGTGGTCGGAAGGACGGTCGGTGGTATCTGGCGGCGGGCCAGTTCCATCGGATGACCTTCCAGGGTCATTCCGATCGAGCTGTATTCAGCCTGTACCCGGGACCAGTCCTGCGGTTCGCTCAGTTCCGGCACGTCTCCGGTTTCAAAAGGAAGAGCGAGTTGCCGGCCGCCGATCACCGGTCGCCGGCTGGCGGTGAGACCGACACTCCATAGTCCGGAGACCCGGTCACCCCGGGGAAGTGAACGGAGAGCACCCGCCCAGGCGAGCTGCTCGAGGTCACTGCGCTGCAGGGGCATGCGGGAGGCAAGCTCGCCCAGATCCCCGAAGATCCCGTCCCGGTCGCGTTCGCTGACCAGTCGCTCCATCTCCTCGGATTTCACTCCCTTGACGTAACCGAGGCCGATCCGCACCGCCGGTTGTTGTGGCGCCGGTTCGCCGTCCGCCGGCCATTCGGTCGAACATTCGACCCGGCTGTGATTCACATCCGGTGGCAGCACCTCGACTCCGGTCCGCCTGGCCTCCTGCACCAGTGAATCCGGCGGGTAGAAGCCCATCGGCTGTTCGTTCAGGAGCGAGGCCAGGTATTCCGGCGCATAGTGATGTTTGAGCCAGGCGGACTGGTAGGCCAGCAGGCCGAAGGCGGCAGAGTGGGCCTTGGGGAATCCGAAACCGGAGAAGCCGATGATCTGGTCGAAGATTCCGTCGGCGACTTCCCTCGAGACACCGTTCGCAGTCGCACCTTCGATGAACCGCTGATGGTGTGACTCCAGCGAACGTCGTGAACGCTTGCGGCTCATGGCCCGGCGAAGCGATTCCGCGTCGGAGGAACTGAATCCGGCCACATGCATGGCCACCTCGATCACCTGCTCCTGGAAGATGATCACGCCGTGGGTTTCACCCAGTACCGGTCGCAGCAGGTCATGGGCGAAGGGGATCTCGAAATCCGGATCCTCCCTGAGCTTCCGGCGCCGCTCGACATAGGGATGGACGGCGCCGCCCTGGATCGGACCTGGCCTGATCAGGGCGACCTGGATGGTCAGGTCGTCGATGTTGTCCGGAAGCATCCGGGGCAGCATCTGCATCTGCGCCCGGCTTTCGATCTGGAAGACACCGGTGGTCTCGGCCCGTTTGATCATTCCGAAGACCGCCCGGTCATCGAGGTCGATCCGGCTCAGGTCAACCGTCTCGCCCCTGATCCGGTGGATTTCGTCGATGGTCCGCTCGACCGCTGAAAGCATGCCCAGCCCGAGCAGGTCGATCTTGAGGAAGCCGGCGTCCTGACAGGAATCCTTGTCCCACTGGACGATCTGGCGTTCCTCCATGGCGGCCGGGACGACCGGGCAGATCTCGATCAGGGGCCGGGTCGCGATGACCATGCCGCCCGAGTGCTGGGAGGCATGCCGGGGCAGGCTGCGGGCCTCGCGGGAAAGCCGGGCCAGGTGCTTCCAGGCGGCTGAATGGGCCCGCTCACGGCCGATCGCCTGGCTCAGGTCCCGTTCGAAGTCATCCGACCCGCTGTGAAAGTCGACCGCCCGGGCGGCCCGCTCGATCTCCGTCTCGGGGATGCCGAGCACCTTGCCGAAATCACGGATCGCCCCACGGGAACGATAGGTGGGGAAGGCGGCGACCAGGGCGGAGCGGTCCCGTCCGTAACGCTGGTGGATGCGGGGGATGAGCCGCTCCCGGATGTCCCGGGGGAAGTCGAGATCGATGTCGGGGGCCGCGGTCACCTCGTCGTTGAGGAAGCGGCCGGGGAAGAGGTCTGCCTTGACCGGGTCGATGTGCGAAAGGCCGGAGAGGTAACAGACGATCGAACTGACCGAGGAACCTCGGCCCCGGCCCGGTGGCAGCACACCCCGGGCCGAAGACGGGCCGCGAACCTCGACCGCCACTTCCCGGGCCAGTTCCAGCAGGTCGTGGTGAAGCAGGAAGAATCCGGAAAGGCCGAGCCCGCGGATGATCTTCAGTTCGTTCTCCAGTCGCGTGCGGGCTTCCGCTTCCTGGGGGGTGCCCCGGTAACGCTCATCCATGCGGGCCTGGCAGAGTTCGGCCAGGGCCCGGTCGGTCCGCGGATCACCCTGTTGCGGGTAGCGGTAACCGAGATTGCGCTCGAGGTCGAAGGTGAGTCTCTCCGCCACCTCGGCCGTCTCCGCCACTGCTTCCGGATAGTCGGGAAAGCGGGCGGCCATCTGGCTCGGCGAAGCCAGGCTGGAGGTCGAGTTGCCGCGCCGGTACGGCTCGGAGTCGGCCAGGTTCGAACCGAGCCGGACCGCGACCAGGGCATCCTGCAGGTGGGCCCGCTCGGGAGAGTGGCTGTGGACGTTGCCGGTAGCGACGGTCCTGAGCCCCAGGTTGCGGGCGAGGCCCGCCAGCCAGCGGTTGCGGGAATGGTCGTGGCGCCAGTATGGCCGCTGCATCTCGACCCTCAGATTCTCCGGGCCGAACCAGCGCCGCAGCTTCCTGGCCACGATCTCTCCGCGGCGGAGGTCACCGTCTTTCCAGCAGGACGCAACCAGTCCCTGCCTCGCGCATCCGGTCAGGCAGATCAGGCCTTCCGCCCGTTCGGCCAGCTCGGCCAGCGGCACCCGGGGCTGGGTCGCCCGCCGGTCCCGGCCGTCCCGGGTCCGGGCATGGGCGGTGGTCAGCAGGCGGCAGAGGTTGGCGTATCCGGTCTGGGTTTCAGCCAGCAGGGTGAGATGAAAGCTGCGGCCCTCCGTCTCGACGGTCAGTTCGGCTCCGGTGATCGGCCTGATTCCGGCGCCCTTGCAGGCGACCGCGAATTCCATCGACCCCCAGACGCCGTCGTGATCGGTCAGGGCGAGGGCCGGGTACCCGAGCTCAGCCGCCCTTTCGGCCAGATCCAGCGGTGAGGATGCCCCGTCGAGAAAGGAAAACGAAGAGTGGCAATGGAGCTCGACGTAAGGGGCCATGGGCCCCTCAGGCCCGCTGTGCGAACCACTGACCGGAAGGGAATGCCCGGAAGACGGTCATGTCCCGGCCGTCGATCAGCACCACTTCGAAGTACCAGCGCCGGATCGGGGCGGCGGTCCACCAGCCGTCCTCGACGATCCATTCCTCACGGACCTGGACCACGTCCACATCGTTCACCTGGATCGGTGCATTGCCGGCGTCGCTGGCCACGTCAACCGGCCGGGGCTCGTAAAGCCTGGTCGGCCGTGAGCCGGAGGTGGCCATGCTCGCCCTTCTCATCGGCCTGCCGCCATCGGTGTGTTGCCGGGCATGGTCATTCGGCCGAGTAGGGGGTGAGGAGCATGCGCCGCTCGGGCAGGCGCGACTCGGGTTCTGTTTCAAGGATCCGCATCAGGGCGCTTTCGCCGACCGCTGCCCTGACCTGGCGGGCTGCCTCCCCGAGCCGCCGGCGACGGGTCTCGCCGGGACGATGGATCACCTCGAGCTGGTCGGCGGCCTGGGGTGCGGTCTCGAGCACCCGCAATCCGAGCCGGTCGGCCGGTCGCGGCAGCTGTTCGAGGGCGGGGAAGAGGAGCAGCCGGAGGATCTCCGACGATGTCGAGGGCCGGCGGGGGGATGCCTGGTGAGACCAGCTGCCACCCCCGAGAAGACGGGCCTCGACAGAAAGGGTTCTCACGCTGACCCCGGTGGCCCTAAGCCGGGCGGCGAGCCGGTCGCAAAGGATGGTCAGGCCGCCCTCGAGGTGGATGCCGCTCGACGCATCCGGCAGGTCCAGCCACTCGGTCATCTGCTCGAAGGGTGCCCGGGGACGGACCGGACCTTCGATTCCCCGGGCGAGATCCCGGGCGGCGAGTCCATTCGGGCCGAAGCGGTCGGCAACCGCATCGGAAGGCAGGGCCATCAGGTCGCCCAGGGTTCTGATCCCCAGTCTCCGCATCGCTTCCAGCATCCGCCGGACATCGGCATCAGGGCCGGGCAGGCGGCCGAGCAGAACCGCCACCGGCATCTGGCCGAGGAAGGCCGCAGTTTCCTCTGGCGGCAGGATGCGCCGCCTTTCCGGCCGCTCGTCCACCGGTTGGTCACCGGCCAGGGCGAGAGCGGCCAGCCGGGTCGGAGCCGCGGCGACGAGGAAGCTCGGACCGAGCTTTGAGTTGACCTGATCCAGGACTCCCTCGAGTCCGCCATGCAGTCGCTGGATTCCGGCGGCCTCGAAGAAAGCTTCGCCGTCCCGTTCGGATTCAACCGCGGCACCGGTCGATTCGATCCGGGCGAGGACGGCCTCCCAGATCTGTGTGGCCCGGGCCGGATCAGGTGTGACCATCTCCAGCTCCGGGCAGATGTCAACCGCTTCCCCGAGGCCCATTCCGGTTCTGACCCCAAGCCGGTGGGCGGCCGGGGAAACCTCACCGGTCAGTTGCGGACCGTCATGCTGAGGAGCGAGCGCAATCGGCTCCAGCAAGCGGTTTTGATCCTTTTCCAAGGCTGCCCTGAGGGCCAAAAGTGGGAGCAGAACGCAAACGACCATATACGAACGTATGTTCGCACAAGTGGCGGACGCAGGTCAACCGGATCGTCATGCGAAATCCGGATTCTCCGACTTTTCGGCTGCAAAGCCGGGGAAACGGGATCGCTATCTTGGATCCATGGGAAAGGAGTCGAGAGACATCCAGCGTGATCCGGCATGGATCAGGGGGATGACTCAGCCAAGGCTCTCACGGCGGCAGGTGATGAAGGGTGCGGCCGGTGCGGCGCTCGGGTTGGGACTGGCCCAGTTCATCGCTGCCTGCGGGCTGCCGGGCACCCGCGACACCGGCTGGACGGCCGGCACCGACTGGAACGCCTGGTGGCGCGACCAGCAAAGCAACGGGCAGTTCAACTTCGCCAGCTGGCCGCTCTACATCGACACCGAAGGCGGCAAACACCCCTCGATCGAGAAGTTCACGAAGCAGACCGGAATCGATGTCACCTACAGCCCGGTGATCCAGGACAACGCCTCCTTCTTTTCCCAGATCAGCCCGGTCCTGCAGAACGGCCAGTCGATCGGATACGACCTGATCGTGATCTCGAACGGCTGGCAGCTCACCCAGCTGATGCAGAACAACTGGCTGGTACCGCTCGACCATTCACGGATGCCGAACTTCCGGAAATACGCCGGCACGGTCGCGACCAACCTCGCCTATGACAAAGACCTGACCTACTGCGCGGTATGGCAGGCAGGCGTCACCGCGATCGCCTATGACGAAAGGCAGGTCGACGGACCGATCGATTCGCTCGACGCACTCTTCGATCCGAAGTACAAGGGCAAGATCGGGATGCTGAGCGATCCGGACGAACTCGGCACCGCCGGGCTGCTCGCCCTCGGGATCAACCCCCAGACCTCGACCTACCCGGACTGGCAGAAGGCCGCCGATCTGTTGACGAAGCAACGCGACGACGGGCTGGTCCGCCAGTACTACGACAACAGCTACGTCAAGGCACTCGAGGACGGAGACCTCGCGGTCACCCAGGCCTATTCGGGGGACATCTTCCAGGCCCAGAATTCCGGCTATCCCCATCTCAAGTTCGTGATTCCGAAGCAGGGAGGGGTGATCTGGCGCGACAACATGGTGATCCCGTACCACTCGGAAAACCCGGTTGACGCAATCGACTGGATCAACTTCGCCTACGACCCGCAGATCGCCGCCATGATCACCGACTGGGTCAACTACATCTCACCGGTACCGGCAGCGAAGCCCGTGGTCGCGAACGAGCTCGACGACCCGGTCGTGGCCAACAGCCCGCTGGTCTTTCCCTCGGAACAGGAGCTGTCGAGGCTGAAGGAATATCCGGTCACCGAAACCCTCAAGACCCATGACGAATGGGTCGGACTCTTCGACCCGATCATCCAGTCATGAACCTCAGGACCCGCAAGAGGAGGCAGCCGTGAAATCCCGTCTCGTGCCCTACCTGCAGACGGCCCCGGCCATGTTCTGGCTCGGTCTCTTCTTCATCGTGCCGCTGCTGGCCATCGTCTCGATTTCGCTGATGACCGGCAACTCGATCGAGGGCTACACCCTGACCTGGAACTTCGCGGTCTTCCCCGATGCTCTCAGCGAGTACTCGCCGCAGTTGCTCCGTTCCTTTCTCTACGGGGGACTTTCAACCCTGCTGGCGCTGATCGCCATGTATCCGGTCGCCTACTGGATCGCTTTTCATGGCGGTCGCCGCAAGTCGCTCTTCCTTTTTCTGCTCCTGCTGCCCTTCCTGGTCAGCTTCATCATCCGAATTCTGACCTGGCAGTTCATCCTTTCCGATGAAGGACTGGTGCTCGGCACCCTCAAGGACATCGGGATCCTGAGCGAGAACGCGCACATCCTCTCGACTCCGTTCGCGGTGATCACCGGACTGACCTATGACGCCCTGCCCTGGATGGCGCTGCCGATTTATGTCGCCATCGAGAAGATCGACCGGGACCTGGTCGAAGCGTCCGCCGACCTTTACGCATCCGGCTATCAGCAGTTCCGTCGCATCATCCTGCCGCTCTCGGCCCCGGGTATCTACGCCGGCATCCTGCTGGTCGGCATCGCCAACGTCGGTGATTACCTGAGCGCCCAGATCCTCGGTGGACCAAGCACCACAATGATTGGAAACATCATCCAGACGCAATACGTGCAGAACGGTGACTATCCGGTCGCCTCGGCCCTGTCGCTGATGCTGATGATGGCCCTGCTCCTATGCGTGTTCGTCTACGCCCGGGTCTTCGGCACCCGCACGATCCAGGAATACGCCTGATGGCCGGCAAGGGACTTTCCTCGGACAGCGCCCGCCCGGTCCGTTCCCGGCCCTGGACCCGCTTCTTCCTGCCGACCTACGTCTTCGTGGTGATGGCCTACACGCTGGTGCCGATCGCGGTGATGATCCTCTACACCTTCAACAAGGCGCCAAACCAGCGGTTGACCTTCGCCTGGCATGGCTTCACCACGGAGTGGTACACGAAGATCTTCGAAGTCCAGGATCTGACCCAGGCCCTCTGGCATTCGCTCGAGGTCGCGGTGATCAGTTCGATCATCGCCACGCTGCTCGGCACCCCGGCGGCGATCGCCCTGGCCCGGCGCAAATTCCGCGGCCGGGGTGGAATCGACCTGGTGGTCGTCACCAACCTGACCGCCCCGACCGTGGTTGTCGGCGCTTCGCTGCTCGGTTTCTTCATCGCCCTTTCGGTGCCGCGGGGACTGGTGACCATCCTGATCGCCCATGTCGCCTTCAACATCGCGATCGTGATCATCGTCGTCCAGGCCCGGGTCAGCGGATTCGACCAGTCACTGGAGGAGGCAGCTGCGGATCTCGGGGCGCCACCCTGGATCGCCTTCTGGAAGGTGACGATGCCGCTGATCCTGCCGGGGATCTTTTCCGCCTTCCTGCTCTCGTTCGCCCTCTCGATCGACGACTACATAATCACCAGCTTCGTGGCCGGCCAGACCCTTACCTTCCCGCTCTGGGTGGCGGGTGCGGTGAAGGTCGGCATCCCGCCGCAGGTCTTCGTGATGGGAACCCTGATCTTTGTCAGCGGGGTGCTGATCGCCCTGGCCAGCCTGATACTCCAGCGATGGGGCGAGCGAGATACCGTGAAGACATGAGCAATCAGGGAAACAGATGTGACTGGTGCGGGGTGGAGCTGACCGATGACATGGGCTACCGGCTGCTCTGGCCGGGCAAAAGTCTCGGTACGGCCTTCTGCCGGCTGGAGCACATCGTCCCGTTCCTGATGCAGAAGGACCAGTGGCATATCTGGAAGGGGGTCGAGATCCCGGCCGATGCCTCGAAGACCAGCGCCTCAACGGGCGAGGAGGTCGGTGAGAACGCCCTGTACCTGGTTCACCACAGGGGCGAACACCGGATCACCGACACTTTCGAAGGAAAAGACGACCTGAAGGAATGGGCGAAGGCTGGAGGCCACTTCGCCCCCTGAGCCGGACCGCGGCTAGTTGCCCTGCCCGGCGCCGGTCTTCTTCCCGGCGTTTTTCTTCTGAGACTGCCTGTTGTTTCTTGCTTTGGCCCTGGCTTTCGCCTTGGCCCTGGCGGCCTTCAGCTTCGCCGCTTTGGCGCGGGCGGCCGCCCTGGCTTTTGCCAGTACCGCAGCCTGCTTTGCCGTCTCGGCCTTCGCGATGCTCCAGGCAAAGTTTTCGATCAGATCCGCTGTCTGCTTTGGGGCCTCGATCTGCGGAGAATGTCCAGAATCCGTGATCAGATGTGTCTGGGCGTCGGGGATTGCGGCATATTCGCTCAGCGCCTCTCGGGCGTCGTAGATCTGGTCTTCGGCGCCGAAAATGACCATCAGTGGCTTGCCGACCTCGGTCAGCCGGTCCGGCAGTGATTTCGACTTCGTGAAGTCCTCACCCTGTTCGGCAGACTTCTTGTAAGCGGGATAGGTCATCTGGCGAACGTCGTCGACGTACTTCTGGGGCACGTCGTAGCCGGGGGCGAAACCCTGCGAGACGTTCTTGCGGATCATCGCGTCCGGGGCGATTCGCCAGAGCGCCTGGCCCAGGACCGGAGTGCGGGTGGCCTTGGCGCCGCCGGAAAGACCACCGAACGAGTTGTCCGGCGCCGTATCCATCAGAACCAGACCCGAGACCAGATCGGGCGATTGTTCGGCCATTGAAGTGACCACCTTGCCGCCGAGGGAATGTCCGACCAGCAAGGCCTGGGACACCTTCAGTTTCGAAAGCACCTGTGAAACGAGGCTTGCCTGGGTCTCGATCGAATAGTCCGAATCGGGCTTCTCCGAGCCGCCATAGCCAAGGAGGTCGATGGCGATGACCCGGTGAGATGGTTCGAGAAGTGGAATCAGGTCATCCCACCAGTTGATCGCGCCGGCCGAGCCGTGGATCAGCACGATCGGCATGTCGCTGAAATAGCGGTGGGCCGACGAGACCCCGATGAACGGGATCGTGTCATTGCGGCCGGCGACCTTCAAGAAGTTCCTCAAGGAATCTCGAGCGGGTGGAGGTCCCGTGTCCAGCACCTGCAGCGGACCCGAGGTGGTCTGGACCAACTTGGCTCCGGGGACGTCCAGCTTGGCGGATTTCGTCTCGTTGTTGAGAGCGAAAGCATTGAGAATCAGCAGGACCAGTAGAACCAGCAGAGCGCCCACGAAGATTTTGAGGGGCCAGCCGATCCGGGAGCCGACGCCCCGGCTTCTGCCTGTTGAAGCTCGTGCCATGACCGGTGTTACCCTAGTCCGGCTTTCGGTCGGGCATAGGTATCCCCGTCCGGTCACACGAAAACCGTCAACCGCGGGGTACAAACAAGAAATGCAGAAGTTCGTAATTCAGGGCGGAGTACCGCTCTCTGGTGAGATAACGGCCGCAGGCAACAAGAACGCTGCGCTGCCGATCCTTGCCGCATGCCTCCTCACCGAGGAGGTAGTGACGATTGCGAACGTGCCGCGGATCCGCGACACGGAGGCGCAAATCGAACTCCTGGCGGCGCTCGGAGTGACTGTCGAATGGGTCGAGGACAACACGGTCCGGCTCTGCGCGAAGGACGTCACCGACACGACCCTGGACGAGAGTCTTTCCGCCGCGATCAGGGCTTCCTTCCTGCTCGCCGGGCCGCTGCTGGCCCGTTTCGGCACGGTCAAGATGCCGCCTCCGGGCGGAGATTTCATCGGCCGTCGCCGGCTCGACGCCCACCTCGACGCCTTCCGCGAACTCGGCGCGCGGGTTGGCGGCGACCGCTGGATCGAACTGAGCGCGCCTCCCGGAGGCCTGCGGGCGGCGGAGATCTTCATGGACGAGCCTTCGGTGATGGGCACCGAGAACGCCCTGATGGCTGCCGCCCTGACTCCGGGCGAAACGACGATCCTCAACGCTGCTTCCGAGCCGCATGTCCAGGACCTGGCCCGTCTGCTGGTCAAGATGGGCGCCCCGATCTCCGGGATCGGATCGAACGTGATGGTCGTCCAGGGACAGTCCGAACTCGGCGGGGCCGACCACAAGGTCACCCCGGATCACATCGAGATCGCCAGCTTCATGGCCCTCGCAGCGGCCACCGGCGGTGAACTCCGGATCCGTGAGATCGAGCCCTTCGACCTGGTCATGATCCGCCGCCAGTTCCGTCGCCTCGGATTCCAGTCCGTGGTGGAAGGAACCGACGTGATCGTGCCGCCGTCCCAGAATCTGCGGGTCCAGCCGGACGCCGGCGGAGCGATCCCCAAGATCGAAGACGGCCCCTGGCCCGCCTTCCCGGCAGACCTGACCTCGATCGCCCTCGCCCTGGCAACCCAGGCCGAGGGGGAGATCCTGATCTTCGAGAAGATGTTCGAGAACCGTCTCTTCTTCGTCGACAAGCTGGTCGCGATGGGAGCGAGGATCACCCTCTGCGATCCGCACCGCGCGATCGTCAGCGGCCCGACCCGACTCCACGGCGAACGGGTCGACAGCCCCGACATCCGGGCCGGCATGGCGATGCTGATCGCAGCCCTGGCAGCCGAAGGCACTTCCGAGATCGGAAACATCCGTCAGATCGACCGCGGTTACGAGAACATCGACGACCGGCTGCGGTCGCTCGGCGCTCATATCGAACGTGTAGACGAGTAGGGGTCGGAACCCGATGATCCGTCCGATCCCGCCAGGAACCCGGGACGTCCTCCCGGACGAGATGCGCGAACTTCGCGCCATCCAGTCGGCCCTGCTCGGAACCTTCGAGCGGGCCGGATTCCGCGAGGTCAGGACGCCAACCCTGGAGTACGCCGACGCTCTCGAGCTCGGCGACGGAAACTCGGCCGGTTCCGCCTACCGCTTCTTCGAGATCGGA
>Ga0209023_10005630_pt1 | contig 13587 bp, 10 predicted proteins | sample LakOneMetagenome_FD_187468 | JGI IMG/M metagenome (GOLD analysis project Ga0209023, IMG submission 187468) | Freshwater and sediment microbial communities from Lake Erie, Canada (SPAdes) (version 2) | ecosystem: Environmental > Aquatic > Freshwater > Lentic | place: Lake Erie, Canada...
CGCGCGCCTGCGCGCCCTCTGCCGCGCCGCCTACCGGCGCGGACAGGCCGCCAGGCGGTTCGACCAGCGCGCCGGTGTCGCCCCGTCGACACGGCACGAGCTGCGCGTGCTGGCCGGCTGCATCACGCACGGTCCGCGGCGGCGGTGTGCGGCCGGACCGGTGATGACCGCGCACGCGCTCGGTCGCCTGACGGCGGCGTGGGCGGACCGCGGCGGCCTGCCGCCGGCGACGGCCGGCATCGACGACTTCCTGTCGGGCAGCAGCGGGTTGGCACTCGGCCGTCGCGGCGCGCTGCTCGGCCTGCACGATCTCGCGCTGGACATGCTGGCGCGCGCCGGCAGGACGTTCCGGCGCGCGGCACGGGGCCCGGCGCGCGAGGTCCTCGTCCTGGCCGTCGAGCGGGACGACGTGCCGTCGATCCTCGCTCCGGCGCTCGCAGAGCTGCGGCGCGGGCACCACCGCGTGACGGTCGCCCAGACGACCACCGGTGATCACGGACGCGGCAAGTTCGAGCACCTCAACGCCCTGCTCGCCGGGCAGGACCTGAGCTGCTTCGACTGGGTGATCGTGATCGATGACGACATCACGCTGCCGCGCGGCTTCCTCGACACCTTCCTCGCCGCCGCCGAGGCCGGCGGCCTCGAGCTAGCGCAGCCGGCGCACCGCCGGCGGTCGCATGCTGCGTGGCCGGTGACCCGACGCGCACGGGGCTCCGACTGGCGCGAGACGACCTTTGTCGAGATCGGCCCGTTGACCGCGTTCTCGCGCACGGCGGCGGCAGCGCTGCTGCCCTTCCCGCCCGAGCTGAAGATGGGTTGGGGCCTGGACGTGCACTGGTCGGCGCTCGCGGCCGACCGCGGCTGGCGGATCGGCGTGATCGACGCCACGCCGATCGCGCACCTGATCCGGCCGACGGCCGACGGCTACCGGCGGCAGACCGCGGCCGACGAAGCGCGGCAGTTTCTCGCGGGCCGCCGCTACACGCCGCGTGGTGCGGTGCGCACGCTGAGCACGCACCGCTTCGGCGAGAACGGCCACTGACGATGCGCGTCGTGATCGTCGCCGAGTACTACCCGCGGCGCAGTGATCCCGTGCTCGGCATCTGGGCGCACAAGCAGGCCGTCGCGGTACGTGACGCGGGCGCCGATGTCCGTGTCCTCGTGCTCTACCGCCCGCTGCCTCCGGCACGGCTGATCTGGCGTCCGAGTGCGTGGCTCACTGCCCTGCGCCAGCCGCGCCGCGCGACGATCGACGGCATCAGCGTGCAGTACGTCCGCTACCTCGCGCCGCCCCGCGGCCGCAGCTACGTGCGCTGGGGCGACTTCGCCGCGCGGCCGCTGCGGCGCGCCCTGCGGCGGCTGCGCCGCGATTTCCCCTACGACCTGATCCACGCTCACTACGCCCTGCCGGCGGCGGACGCCGTGCTCCAGACCGGCGCCGCGGTGCCGCTCGTGATCAGCGAACACGGCGCCGACGTGTTCGCGACCGCCCGGATGCCCGGCGGGCGCGAGCGGATCGAGCGCGTGTTCGGCGCCGCCCGGCTCGTGCTCGCGAACTCCGACGGCATCGAGCGCGCGATTCAGCGGCTCGGCGCGCAGCACACGCGCCTGATTCCGCTCGGCGCCGACCCGGCGGGCAGCGAACCGCCGAAGCCCGAGCACCCGACGCTGGTCACCGTCGCGCATCTGGTGCCGCGCAAGCGCCACGCCGACGTGCTGCGTGCGATCTGGATTCTGCGTGACCGCAAGCCGGACCTGCGCTACCGCATCGTCGGCGACGGACCTTCCCGCGCGAGCCTCGAGGCGATCACCGCACAGCTCGGGCTGTCCGACCGCGTCGAGTTCACCGGTCAACTGCCACACGACGCCGCCGTGCAGGCGAGCCGTGAGGGCTCGATCTTCGTGATGCCGTCGGTCGACGAAGCATTCGGCGTGGCGTACATCGAGGCGATGGCCGCCGGTCGGCCGGCGATCGGCTCCCGCGGCGAACCCGGGCCAGAGCATCTTGCCGCGCGGACGATCGGCATGCGGCTCGTCTCACCGGGTGAGCCCGAGTCCCTGGCGACGGAGATCGTCGAACTGCTCGAACCGCGCTGGGGTGCGCGTGTCCGCCGCTCGGCGCGGGCGACCGTGGCCGAGCAGTTCACCTGGGAGGCCTGTGGCCGCGCCACCTACGAGGCCTACGCGGAAGCGCTGAAGGCACCATGATCGCTGACGCGCGGCCGGTCCTGCTCGTGACGAACCTGGCGCCGCCGGATCGCCTCGGCGCGTTCGCCGCGCTGCACGCGCGGGAGGGCATCGAGCTGGCCCTCTTCCGCAGCCGCGAGCATCACGCGACCGCTGACGTGCAGGACCCCGGCGTGCCGCACCGCCGTGTCCGCGAGACCCAGATCTACAAGCTCGCCGCCTCCGGCGCCTACCGCGCCGTGATCTGCGGCACCGTCGGTCGCGCCGCCGTGCCCGGCGCCTGGCGCGGCGCCCGCCGCGCCGGTGTGCCCTTCGTGCTCTGGTCCGCCCTCTGGGACCATCCCCGCACCCTGTCCTGGCGGCTGGCCGGCGTGCCGCTGATGGAACGGATCTACCGTGATGCGGACGCGATCGTGACCTACGGCCCGCATGTCACGGCGTTCGTGCTGGAGCACGGCGCGCGCGCCGTCGCCGAGGCACCGCAGGCCGTCGATCAGGCCTTCTGGGCGGCCCCCGCGACCGAACCGCACCGGCTGGCGCCGTTTACCGCGCTGGCCGTCGGCCGTGCGGCGCGCTACAAGGGCGAGCCCGAGCTGCTCGCGGCCTGGCGCACGAGCGACCTCGCCCCGCCCGCGGCGGCGCTGGGACTCGTCGGCGCGCGCGACGAGCACGCTGCGCCGCTGCCGGCCGGTGTGCGCGCGATCGGCCGCGCAACGCAGGAGCAACTGCGAAACCTCTATGCGGGGTCCGACGTTCTCGTGATGAGTGCGATCGATACCAAGCAGGCGAACGAGCCCTGGGGCCTCGTCGCAAACGAGGCGATGGCGCAAGGACTTCCGGTCCTCGCCACCGATGCCGTGGGCGCGGCCGCCGGCGGTCTGGTGCGGCATGAGCAGACGGGACTCGTGGTTCCAGCGGGCGACACGGACGCCCTCGCGGCAGCCCTCGATCGCCTTGCCCGCGATGAGCCGCTGCGGCGCAGACTCGGCGAAGCGGCGCGCATCCACGTTGCCGCCTACAGCTATGACGCCTGGGCAAACGGCATGGCGCACGGGCTGCGCCTCGCCGGATGCAGCCGCAGCAGCACCGCCTGATCGGCAGGCCGGTACTCTCCGTGGCGTCTTGCGCGCCCGCCTCGTCGCCATCGCACTCGGCAGCTTGCTGCTGCTGCCATCCGCCGCCGCCGCCAGCTGGCAGGACGTGATCGTCGACTGCTCCGCCGACGACAGCCTTGGCCGCAGCTACTCGCCCACCGACTACCGCGACGCGCTGACGAACATGCCGGCGGACGTCGCGCAGTACACCAAGTGCATCACGGCGATCAACGCCGCACAGCGCGGCCGCGGGCTCGGCGGCAGTGGCGGCGGCGAGAACACGACCGGAGGGAGCTGGGGCGGCAGCCCGATTCCCGGCGTCCGACCCGGCGTCGATCCGCTTTCCACCGCTTCACCGGTGGAACAGGCCGCAATCGCCAGCGCCGGCAAAGCGGGTGCCGCGGCCGTCACGCTCGATGGCACGCCGATCTCTCCGTCCGAGCTCGGGACCAGCGGCCTCAACGACCCGACCGACCTGCCGGCGCCGCTGCTGGCCGTGCTGGCTGCCCTCGCGATCGGCACCCTCGTCGGGGCAACCCGCTGGTCGATGACCTATGTCAGCAAGCGTCGCGCCACCCGCTGAGCACCGGCCGCCGCCCGTTGCGGCGCCGCGGTCGGGCGGTTCGCGTCTGCGGCTGCGGCCGCCTGAGCCGGCGTCCTACTTCTTTCTCGCGCTGACGTTCGCGTTGAGCGCCCTGAGCCTCTGGGGTCGCGGCGGTCTCCAGCTGGAAACCGCGACACACGTGCAGCTCACGGTGCTTGCCGTGGCGGCCCTACTCGGCATCACCGCGGCATGCGCGGCGGGGACGCGGCGCTGGTGGGGCACGGCGACCGTCGCGGCCTTCGGGCTGTACGCGGCGGCCTGCGCCGCCTCGATCCTGTGGTCGGTCGAGCCGAGCGAATCGTGGGTCGAGGGCAACCGGGTCCTGGCGTGGCTTGCGATCTTCGCGGCCGGTATCGCGCTCGTCCGGGCCGCCGGCCAATGGTGGAAGGCGGTGCTGGGCGCAATCGTCGCCGCGGCCGTCATCGTCTGCGCCTGGGGTCTGCTGACGAAGATCTTCCCGGAGACGTTCTCGCCCGACGAGACGTACGCGCGTCTGCGGCAACCGTATGAGTACTGGAACGCGATCGGCCTGACGGCGGCCCTCGGCATCGTTAGCGCCGTCTGGCTGGGGGCACGGCGGGGCGGCAACGGCCTGCTCAGTGCTCTGGCGTTTCCCGCCACGGGCCTGCTGACCGTCGCCCTCGTGCTCGCCTACTCACGCGGCGCGTTGCTGGCCCTGGTGCTGGCGCTGGCGGTTTGGTTCCTCTTCGTCCCGCTGCGCATCCGCAGCGCTGCGGTCGTCGCGATCGGCGGCATCGGCGGCGCGCTGATCAGCATCTGGGCGGTGTCCCAGGACACGCTGACGACCAACAACGTCCCGCCGGCTGACCGCGCGACCTCCGGTCTGCAACTCGGCTCACTGCTGCTGATCGTGATGGCGTTGCAACTGTTCGGCGGCATCGCCGTCCGCTTCCGCGCCGACGGTCCGCCGCTGCCGGCGGCGCGGCGTCGCCGGATCGGCGTGGCGCTGCTGGTCGCACTGCTCCTCGTCCCCTGCGCCGTCGTCGGCAAGCTCGCCTTGTCCAACAAGGGGCTCAGCGGCTCGATCTCGAGTGGCTGGAAGGCGCTCACCGACCCCAACGACACGACGAAGGTCGGCAATGACCCGAGCCGCCTGACGACGGTCGCCTCGGTGCGTGCCAAGTACTGGCAGGAGGCCTACAAGGTCGCGAAGGACCACAAGTGGAAAGGCGTCGGCGCCGGCGGCTACGCCGTCGCACGGAGCCGCTACCAGACCGGGACAACGCCGGTCCGCCACGTCCACAACTACGTGATGCAGGCGGCCGCTGACCTCGGCGCCCTCGGCGTCGGCGTGACCCTGCTGCTGCTCGCCTGCTGGCTCGCCGCGGCGGCGCGCACGCTGGGTGCAGGCCGCGGCATCGCCGCCAGGCTGCGGCGCCGGCCGACACCGGCGCCGCTGCCGTGGGACGCCGAACGGGTCGGTCTCGCCGCGATGGGCGTGGTCGTCGTCGCCTTCGGCATCCATTCGTTCGTCGATTGGACGTGGTACGTGCCGGGCAATGTCGCCGTCGCCCTGCTCTGCGCCGGCTGGGTCGCCGGGCGGGGACCGTTGACCGAGGTCGCGGCAGCCCCCGGCCTGCTGGGTCAGCGCCTGGCACGCGGCGTCCGCGAGCCGTGGCGGATCGCCGCTGCCGTGGCGATCCTCACGGCAGCGCTGATCGCCGGCTGGTCCACCTGGCGACCGCTGGCCGCAGACCAGGCCGCCGCCAAGGCCCAGGCAACAGCGGCAGCCAACCCCATCACCAATGCCGCCGCACTCAAAGAGGCGGTGCACGCAGCAGACCTTGACCCGCTGGCCGTCGAACCGCTGTATGCCGAGGCCTACGTGCACGTCATCGGCGGCCGTAAACCGGCGGCGCGTGAGGCGCTCGTCAAAGCCGTTCGCCTGCAGCCTGCCAATCCCGACACCTGGCTGCAGCTTGCGGACTTCACGCTCAATCAGCTCAACAAGCCGGCCGAGGCGCAACGCCTGCTGGGACCGGCGCTGTACCTCGACCCACAGTCGCGCGCCGCGGCGATCATCTACCTGAAGGCCTCACGCATCAGCGCCGAACAGGCGCAGCGGGTCGCTGCCCGGCGGGCAGCTGCCGAGCAGCGCGCCAAGGCCAAGAAAAGCAAGAAATGACCGACACGCCGGTGCCGCTGCGGCTCCTGGCGGTCTGCCAGGTTGACGCCGTCGGCCCGCCCGAGCACGCGCTCCTGTCGACCCTGGAAGAACTCGCTGCCCGTGGTTGGCAGGCGACAGTCACGACGCCGGGCCTGGAGAACGATGGCGCCCGGCCGGCGGCGATCGACGCCGCGCTGCGCTGGGAGCCGCTGGAGCTCGGCGGGCTGGCCCACGGCGCCGGCGCGCGCGCCGTCGCGTCCTGGCCACGCGCCTGGCGCCTGGCGCGTGAACACGATCTGGTCTATCTCAACGGCAGCGTCGCCGGCCGGCTGCTGCCTGCGCTCCGTGGTCGTGCCACGGCGCTGCACATTCACGATGCGGTGCGCCGCGTCCCCCGCCATTGGCTCGGAGCAGACGTCGTGCTCGCCGACAGCCGCAGCTCCGGCGTGCTGCTTGATCCCCTGGAAGTCCACGTCGTCGGCTCGCCGCTGGGGCTGGACGACGCCCGGTCGGGAGCCGACGTCGAGATCATCACGCTGGCCGACTACGCCGAGTCGCTCGACGCCCTGCTCCGAGCCGCGGTCGGCCACCACCGCCGCGGCAGCGAGGGCGCAGCGCGGGCGGGTGCGCGACGCGCGGCTAGAACGCCCCGCGGCGCGTCAGAACCGCAGGAACCGTCTTGACCAGGATCGACAGATCCAGGAACACCGACCACCGCTCCAGGTAGAGGAAGTCGAGCCGCACCAGGTCATCGAAGTCAAGATCCGCCCGACCCGACACCTGCCACAGCCCGGTGACGCCCGGCAACACGAGGTAGCGCTTCTTGTGCCAGTCCTCGAGCCGGTCGAAATCGCGCTGCGGCAGCGGTCGCGGTCCGACAAGCGACATCTCGCCGCGCAGGACGTTGAGCAGCTGCGGCAGCTCGTCGATCGAGAAGCGGCGCAGCAGCCGGCCTGCCGGCGTGACCCGCGGATCGTTGCGCATCTTGAAGAGGGCGCCGTCGGCCTCGTTCTCGCACTCCAGCTCGGGCTGGCGCTCCTCGGCGTCGGCATACATCGTGCGGAACTTCAGGCAGGCGAAGGGGGCACCGCCGATCCCTGGCCGGTAGGAGCGGTACAGCAGCGGGCCGCGTGAGGTCAGCTTGACGGCGATCGCACTGAGCACCAGCAGCGGGCTGAGGATCAGCAGGACGAGGGTCGAGACCACGAGATCGAATGTCCGCTTGATCACGAAGTCGATGCCGTCGAACGCGGGCGGCCGCAGCTCGAACAGCGGCACCGACTGCCCGGGAACGAACTCGGCGCGGTGGACGAGGATCTCCATCGTCGAAGGCGCGATGCGGACGACGACACCCCGCCGGTGGCAGACGTCGATCAACTCGACCGCCTGCTGTTGCGGGAAGTCAGGATCGGCGATCACGACCTCGTCGACGTTCTGCTCGAGCAGAATCTGCTCGAGGTCCTCGAGCTGGCCGAGCGAGCGGATCCCGTTGTCGGGTCGCGGCGTCAAGGCGATGAAGCCGACGACGGTCAGTTCAGCGTGTCCCTTGTCCAGCTTGTGCGCCACGGCCTCGATGTGCTCACCGCGGCCGACCAGCACGGTCCGGCGTGCGTAGCCGGCACTTCTGAGCACGGAGCCCGACACACGGTCGAAGAGCATCCGGTAGCCGGCGATGTAGACGATCGCGAAGAACAGCGTGCCGTAGAAGATGTAGTAGGTGGTGAAGTCGTCGCCGCCCGAAGCGATCGCGTACAGCACCAGCACGAGCGCCGTGCCGAACAGGGCACCGACCATCCGCGGCAGGCCGGGTCGTGCCGAGCGCTGGGCGTACAGGCCCTCCCGCGCGAACTGCAGCGAGGTCACGAGAAACGCCAGCGGCACGAAGTGGCGCGCCTGCGCCCAGGATTCGCTCGCAACGAAGTCGTTGTAGTAGAGGGCCTTGAGCATCAGGGCCGTGAAGATCGCCGCCTGCAACGCGACGAGGTCCATCGCCAACAGGCCGACGACGCGCATCGCCCGCCGCGCCGTGCTCCAGCGCAGGAGGAAGCTCAGTGCCGGCGGCCGCTGCGCCCGCACATCACGGGCCGATGTGCCAATCGGCAGCATGCCGTTCTCGAGGACCTGCGCACGCATCTCATCTTCGTCAACGAGCGGCGTCGTCGAAGGTTGCGGGGGTTGCGACACGACTGGCGGAACGCTACTGGGCGCGCCCGATGAGCTGCTCGTGCCCTGCCGTGTCGATCGTCGTGCGTAGTCCGTCGCGGAGTTCGACCGTCGGCTCCCAGCCGAGGATCGCTCGCGCTCGCGTGATGTCGGGCCGGCGGACCTGTGGGTCGTCCTTGGGGAGCTCCGCATACACCAACTCTGACGTCGAGCCGGTCAGTTCGCGCACGGTCTCAGCAAGTTCTAACAGCGTGAATTCGTTGGGGTTGCCGATGTTGACGGGCTCGTGTTCGCCGGATTCGGTCAGCGCGATCATGCCGGCGATCAGATCGTCGACGTAGGTGAACGAGCGGGTCTGACTGCCGTCACCGAAGATCGTGATCGGTGATCCGAGCAGCGCCTGACGCAGGAAGGTCGGGATCGCCCGCCCGTCCATCGGCCGCATCCGTGCGCCGTAGGTGTTGAAGATACGGATGATCGCGGTATCGACGCCCTGCTGACGGTGGTAGGCCATCGTCAGCGCCTCCGCGTACCGCTTGGCCTCGTCGTAGACGCCGCGCGGCCCGATCGGGTTGACATGACCCCAGTACTCCTCCGGCTGCGGGTGCACCTGCGGATCGCCGTACACCTCGGACGTCGACGCGAGCATGAAGCGCGCACGGTGCGCCTTCGCCAGACCCAGCGTGTGATGGGTGCCGTGCGAACCGACCTTCAGCGTGTGCAGCGGCAGCCGCAGGTAGTCGATCGGCGAGGCCGGCGACGCCAGGTGGTAGACGAAGTCGATCGGCTCATCGACGAAGAACGGCTGCACGATGTCCGTTTGCAGGAAGCGGAAGTCGTCGCTGCGGATGTGGGCGATGTTCGTCAGCGACCCGGTTTCCAGGTTGTCGACGCAGAGCACCCGGTGGCCGCGCGCAAGCAACGCATCGCAGAGATGGGACCCAAGGAAGCCGGCGCCGCCGGTGATCAGGGAGGTGGGCATCGCGCGGAAGGCTACCGGTGAGCGGTCCGGCAGCGATACTTCGGGCATGAGCATGAGCGACCCGGTCCCGGTCGGCGTCCCGTCCAGCGAGCCGACCCGCCGCCGCCGGCCGGGTCGTTGGCTCGCCGCGATCGGCTTGACGCTAAGCGTCATCGCCGCCGTCCTGATCGGCCTCGGCATCAGCCGCTTCGACGGCGGCGAGTTCACCGATCTCGTCAAGGATCCTGCGAGCGCGCTGACGACACGGGTCGCGAGCCCCGGTCGGCACAACGTCAGCCTCAGCTCCGGCAAGTACTGGGTGTTCGCGATGGGCAACGGGCTGTCTTCCGAGCCGGCGTTCCGCCCGCCGCGCTTGTCGGTGCGCGGACCCGGGGGCGCCGTCGCCGTCACGCGGCCCGGGCCGGATGTCTCGCTCAGCGGCGCCGGTGCGGACATGGTCCTGCTCTACGAGTTCCGGGCCGTGCAGGACGGGCGCTACACGCTGATCAGCAGGAGCGGGTCGCGCCGCGTCAACGAACTGGGGGTCGGCGACACGGACCGGCTCTGGGACTCCGCGAAGCAGATTCTCGGCCCGGTGGCCCTGATCGTCGTCGGCGGTCTGATCGGGCTGCTCGGCGGCATCCTGCTGCTCGTCGCCGGGATTCTCTGGATCACGTCGCGCTCCACCACGGACACAACTCCGTCACATCCAGTCGACGGACCCAGCCCGTTCGGTTAGGTTGCGCACATGCCCCGCACGAAAATCGTCCTTGCACTCATCACGCTGACTGCCGCGTTCGTGGCTGCGGCCAGCGCCCAGGCCGCCACCTGGACGGCCCTGTCGTCGGGAACCACCGAGACGATCAACGCGCTCGACTACCGCGGCGCCGGTGCGTACTTCTACGGCACGAGCACCGGCAAGCTGTTCAAGAACGGGGCCCAGGCCACGGGGACGACCGGCGGTCAGCCGATCAATGACCTGGCGATGAGCCCGGACGGCACGAAGGGCATCGCCGTCGGGTCGGGCGGCAAGATCATGCACACCACCGACGGCGGCGCGACGTGGGCCGCCGCAGCACCGGCCCTGTCGTACCCCAACACCAACTGCTCCGGCACCAGCGGCGGTACGGCACCAGTGACCGAGGACCTCACGGCTGTCAGCTGGGGCGACGCGACCACGGCCTACATCGTCGGCCGCCAAGGGCCGAAGCCGAGCCCGCTGCTGAAGTCCACCGACGGCGGCCAGAACTGGACCGACGTCAACCGTAGCTCCTCCGGCAACTGCCTTATGCCCTCGGGAACGGACCTGACCGACGTCGTCGCCCTGCAAGGGACGACGACCGTGTGGTTCCTGACCCAGAGCTTCGGCGCCCGCTACGTCTCGTTCGATGCGGCCGGAACACTCACGAGCAAACCGGGGTCGGCGATCAACCACTTCGCCGGACAGCCGCGCATCGGCGTCTCGCCTGAGCAGCCCGATTGGGTCTACGTAGCCGACCGCGAGGATGACAACGGCGGCCTCAACTTCTACTCCAGCACCGACTCGGGCAACACGTTCGAACGCATCCGGCCAACCACGTCGGACTTCAACACCCCAGCCATCTACGGCATCGCAACCGCCGGTCAGACGATGGTGGCCGCTGGCAGCGCGGGGTCGATCTACCTGTCTGTTGATGCCGTGAACCGCTACACGATCTCCGACACGGGAGCCTTCAAGAACACGAACTGGAAGGCGGTCAGTCTTGCGTCGCCGACGTCGGCCGCCGTTGCGGGGCAGGGCGGCGTGATCGCCACCACCACCGACGCGAACACGACCCCGGATCTCGTGGCGCCATCCGGCGCCATCAACGATCCGGGTACGGTCAAGGCCTTAGAGGCCAAGGCGTTCACGGCGACACTGACCGACAACGCCGGTGGCAGCGGCATTGACCCGGCGTCGATCAGGTGGTCGGCGGTTCCGGTTGGGCTGGGCGCCAGTCCCGTGACCGGCACCGGCAACCCGGCCACGCTGACGTTCCCGAGTGCCGGCCTCTGGACGGTGACCGTCGCGTTCAAGGACCTGGCCGGCAACGGTGCCAGCGCCACACTCGGCGTGACGGTGGACAAGGCAACACCGGCGGACACACCGCGCACTGATGCGACACGCACCACCACGACCACGACCAACGGTGCGAAGGTGACGTTCAGCACGCCAAAGGCGTGCGTGGCGGCCGGCAAGTCCTTCAAGGTCACGCTCAGCTGGAAGAAGCTGAAGAAGAAGGGCAACGGCTTCATCAAGATCACGCGGGTCGACTTCTACATCGCCGGCAAGGTCGTCAAGAAGGACCTCAAGGCACCGTTCGCGCAGCGGCTCACGGTCAAGGCGGGCACGGTCTCGGGCTCGACCGTGAAGCTCCGGGCACGGGCGTTCATGAAGGTGCGCAGCGGCAAGCGGCCGACCAAGTCCCTGAACACCACCGTCAAGACCTGCTGAGCACGTGTTGAGGCGGCGCGGCGTCGCCTCAACAGCTGGCCGCAGCCGCCGATACAACGGGGGAAGGAGAAACCTCGCTGACTCTGCCTGCCCGTATGCGCCGCCTCTGCCTCGCTCTCACCACGCTCGCCGTCCTGGCGAGCGCCGCCGGCGCGCACGCCGCCACCTGGACGAGCCTGCCTTCGGGGACGACCGAAACGATCAACGCGATCGACTTCCGCAGCTCCTCGCAGTACGTCTACGCGACGAACCTCGGCAAGCTCTTCCGCAACGGCGCGCAGGCCGGCGGGGCGACGACGGGCGGCTCACCGCTCAACGGTCTCGCGCTGAGCCCGGACGGCACGATCGGCATCGCCGTCGGCACCGGCGGCAAGATCATGCGCTCGACCGACTCCGGCGCCACCTGGGCAGCCCTGTCGCCCGTCACCTCCTATCCGAACACCAGCTGCAGCCCCGGCGGCAGCGGCTCCGCGGCGACGGTGACCGAGAACCTCACCGGCATCTCCTGGGCAAACGCCACGACGGCCTACATCACCGGTCTCCCGACCGCCGGCTTCCAGCCGAGTCCGATCCTCAAGACGACCGACGGCGGCGCCACCTGGACCGACATCAATCGCAGCAGCTCCGGCACCTGCGTGATCAACAACACCGGCGAGCTCTCAGACGTCGCCGCGATCCCAGGCAGCTCGACGGTCTGGTTCATCGGCCAGGATCTTGGTGAACGCTGGGTCTCCTTCGACGGCGTGGCCACTGCGAGTGCCAGGCCGTCAAGCTCCGTCAACTTCTCCACCGGCCTGCCCCACATCGCCGTGTCAACCGACCAGCAGGACTGGCTCTACGCGGTGGACATCGTCACCAGCGGCACCAGCCTCAACTTCGCCTCCAGCACCGACTCGGGGTCGGCCTTCCTGCCCTTCACGCACGCCAACGGCAGCACGATCGTGCCTGCCCTCTACAGCGTCGCGGCCGTCGGCCAGACGATGCTCGCGGCCGGCAATGCCGGTGCGATCTACCTCTCCAACGACGCGACGACCGCCTACAACGTCTCCGCCACGGGCCCGCTTGCCAGCACCAACTGGCGTGACGTCAGCATGGCCTCGGTCAGCTCAGCGGCGGTCGCGGGGCTCGGCGGCGTGATCGCCGTGACGGCCAACGCCAACGCGATCCCGGACCTGATCGCGCCGTCCGGCACGATCAACGACCCGGGTGTCACCGAGGTGCGGGTGCCGCAGGCCTTCACGGCGGACCTCGCGGACAACATCGGCGGCAGCGGCATCGACCCGTCGTCGATCACCTGGTCTGCGACCGCGGCCGGGGCCAGCACCGTGACCGGCTCGGGCAACCCGGTCAACCTGAGCTTGACGATCGCAGCGAGCTGGACGGTACGCGTGACGTTCCGCGATCTCGCAGGCAACACCGGCACGGCGACGCGCGTTGTCACGGTCGGCACACCGGTGACGCCGGCGCCGACGAGTCCACCCACGTCTCTGGCGCCCACGCCCACGCCGCCGCCGCCCGCGGACAGCGGCAACACCGGCAGCACGCGGACAACGTCGACGACCGTCGGCAACACGCGGATCAGCCTCACCGTCCCGCGCAAGTGCGTCAAAGCCGGCAAGTCCTTCAAGGTCACGCTTGGCTGGAAGCGGGTCAAGAAGAACAAGAACGGCAAGCTGATCAAGATCACGCGCTCGGACTTCTACATCGCCGGGGTACGCGTCAAGAGCGACAAGAAGGCGCCCTACGTGCAGCGGCTGACGGTCAAGGTCGGCACGACCTCAGGCTCCACCGTTGAGGTCCGCGCTCGCGCCTTCATGAAGGTCCGCAAGGGCAAGCAGCCGACGAAGTCGGTCACCAACACCGTCCGAACCTGCTGAATGCGGTATCCGGCTTCGCCGGATACCGTTGGAGAAAGGACTACGTCCTTTCTCCAGAGGACGAGGATGGTTCTCCCGCCGTATCCTCCGGGTTCTATGG
>Ga0209023_10005631_pt1 | contig 13585 bp, 10 predicted proteins | sample LakOneMetagenome_FD_187468 | JGI IMG/M metagenome (GOLD analysis project Ga0209023, IMG submission 187468) | Freshwater and sediment microbial communities from Lake Erie, Canada (SPAdes) (version 2) | ecosystem: Environmental > Aquatic > Freshwater > Lentic | place: Lake Erie, Canada...
CGGCTACTTTGACCGAATGGGCGTACCACGCCTGTCTTGACCTCAACTACTCGAACCGCCCGGTGCGGACCCGCATGCCGGGTGGTGTGGCAGGGGAGCGGCCCTCAGGGCCGTCCCCTATGCCGATCATGGAAGTTGAGATTGCTATGCGCTAGCAATGAAATGTTCTTAGTACAGTTTACATGGTGCTATCAACTAGCATATAGTGGCTCCACTTAAATGAACAACAACCTTCGGAGACCACCTCATGCCGCTGCGCCGCCATCACCTCGCCATCCTCGCCGCCGCGCTGTGCGCCCAGGCATCCGCCCAGCAGGCGCCGGAACCCATGCAACAGGTGGAAGTGAAGGGCAGCGGCTACGATGCGCGCCGCGACGACACGGCGGCGCGCATCGTGGTGGGCCGCGAGGAGATCGCCCGCTATGGCGACACCGACGTGGCGGAGATCTTCCGGCGCATCCCCGGCGTGACGGTCACCACCGGCCAGGGGCGCAGCCTGGAGGTGCGCATGCGCGGCCTGGGCGCCGGCTACACCCAGATCCTGCTCAACGGCGAACGCACTCCGGCCGGCTTCACGCTCGACAGCCTGTCGCCGGAATCGATCGAGCGCATCGAGGTGCTGCGCGTCGCCACCGCCGAATTCTCGAACGAAGCGGTGGCCGGCACCATCAACATCGTGCTGCGCAAGACGGCGCGCAAGCGCCAGCGCGAAGCCAAGCTGGGCTACCTTCAGTCCGGCATCTTTCGCGGACCGACCTTCAGTACGGAGCTGGGCGACAGCGGCGAGCGCTCGTCCTGGTCGTTCTCGGCCAGCGGCAACCACGACAAGTTCCAACGCGAGTGGAACGGCATCGAGGAAAACACCACGCCTGGCGGCGTCGTGGATCTGTACCGCACCACGGTCGGCCCTGAGGACGGCCGCATGAACCGCCTGAACCTCTCGCCGCGCCTGAACTGGACCCTCGAAAACGGCGACAAGCTCGCCTGGGAGACGCTGGCGAGCAGCAGCAGCTTCCGCAACGACACTCATCCCCAGGTCACGACCCTGGTCGGCAGCCCGCCGCCGGTGCCCGACCTCTTCGGCTATGGCGAGTTCGACGACCGCATGCTCACATCCAGCCTGGCCTGGGCGCGCGAGACGCCGACCGGCCTAAAACTGGACAGCAAGTTCGGCTTCGAATGGTCTTCCCGCAAGATGACCGTCCGGCGCCGCGGCTTCGACAGCGCCGGCCTGCCGGAGACCGACGGCCATACCCTGAGCGACACCCATGCGCGCGGCGTCAACACCACCGGCAAGGCGACCCGTGCCTTCGAGGGCGGCCACCTGCTGGCGCTGGGCTGGGACCTGCGCTACAACGAAAGCGGCAATATCCGCACCGAGCGTGACGCGGTGCGCGTGTTCCGGCCCGGGACGCTGCTCGACGAAGATTTCCGCGCAGCCGTCGTGCGCAGCGCCCTCTACCTGCAGGACGAGTGGACCATCGACCCGCAGCTGTCGGTCTACCTGGGCGCGCGCTGGGAAGGCGTGCGCACCCGCGTGGACGGGACCGCGGTGCTGCCGACCCGGGTGCGTTCGAACGTCCTGAGCCCGGTCGCCCAGGTGCTGTACAAGTTCGCGGGCAAGGATGGCAAGGCCGAGGGCGACCAGCTGCGCTTGGCCCTCTCCCGCACCTACAAGGCGCCGGAGCTGGAAAGCATCGTTCCGCTGCGCGGCGAATTCGAGAACAACAGCGCCACCGAGGCCGATTTCCAGGGCAATCCGGGCCTGAAACCCGAGCTGGCCTGGGGCCTGGACGCCGCCTACGAGCACTATTGGGCCGAAGGCGCGATGGTCTCCGTCAGCGGCGCGGTCAAGCGCATCCGGGATTACACCAGCAACCGCATCTACTTCGACGGCCTGCGCTGGATCTTCAGCCCGGTCAATGATGGCCGCGCCACCATGCGCAGCCTCGACATCGAGACCAGGTTCCCGCTCAAGGCCTTCATGCAGGATGCGCCGAACCTCGAGTTGCGCGCCAGCGTGAGCCGCAACTGGTCGCGGGTGGAGGCCGTGCCGGGGCCGCACAACCGCATGGAGCAGCAGACCCCATTGAGTGCCAATCTCGGCGTCGATTACAAGATCGGCTCCCTGAGCACCGGGGCCAGCCTGGCGCACCGGCGCGGCGGCTTCGTTCGGGTAGCGGGCAACCGCGGTTTCTACCGCGATGCGCGCACCGACCTGGACACCTACGCGGTATGGGCCTTCAACCCGAAAGTCCAGCTGCGCGTCGCGCTGTCCAACCTGCTGGGCGAGGACACCGTGTTCGAGCCGAGCTACTTCGATCCTTCCACCGGCCTGGAAAAGCGGCGCTGGATGTACCCGGACGACCCGAAGCTGCGCGCCACGCTCGAAATGAAGTTCTGACTCAGGCCAGGCGCAGGGTCGCGGCGCCGCCGGCGATCAGCAGCGCGCCCAGCACGCGCATCCGTCCCACGCGCTCGCGCAGCACCCAGGCGGCGATCGCCACGGCGAACACGATCGAGGTTTCGCGCAGCGCGGCCACCACGGCGACCGGCGCCAGCGTCATCGCCCACAGGACGATGGCGTAGGAGCCGCCGGTGGCAAGGCCGCCCAGCAGCGCCAGCTGCGGCCGCGCAGCGAGAAAGCCCGGCAGGCGGCCGCCCAGCTGGCGGCGGCACGCCGGCAGCACCGCCACGCCGCTGAGCAGGAACAGGGTGGCGGTATAGGACGCGGGCGAAGCGGAACGGCGCACGCCGAGGCCGTCGACCAGGGTGTAGGCCGCGATCACGAGCGCGGTGAGCAGGGCCAGCGCGATGGCCCGGCGCGACAGCCGGGCCCCGCCGCCGAAGCAGGCCGCCAAGGCGCCGGCGCAGACCAGGCCGATCGCCAGGCCCTGCGCCGGGTGCAACGGCTCGACCCAGGCGCTGGCCAGCGCTACCAGCACCGGCGCACTGCCGCGCATGAGCGGATAGGCCAGGCTGATGTCGGCCTGGCCGTAGGTATGCGAGAGCAGCAGGTAGTAGGCGACGTGCAGCGCGGTCGAGGCGAGGATGAAGGGCCAGCTGGCCGGAGCGGGCAGCGGCAGCGCCAGCAGGGCGGCGGCGCCGAGCACGGCGGCGCCCGTGCTCACCGCCATGGAGGCGAGCAGCTTGTCCGGTTCCGCCTTGATCGCGGCATTCCAGCTCGCGTGCAGCAGTGCCGCGCACAGCACCGCGGCCAGGACGGCCGGCGCCATCAATGCGCCCCGTGGCTGTCGACGGTGTGGTGGCGGCGGAAGTAGCGCCAGGCCATCAGCACCGCCAGCGCCTGCATCGCCGCGCACAGGAAGAAATGGCTGCCGATGCGCCAGTCGGCCGGCGGCAGGTGGCTGGCCGCGGCCAGGATCGAGGTGCCGACCAGGGGCGTGACGATGACGCCCAGGCTGCCGATCGACTGCAGGGATCCCATCAGCTCGCCCTGTTCGGCGCCAGGTGTGGCCTTCGAGACGATGGCCTGGAGCGCAGGCGTGGCGGCAAAGGCCAGCACATTGCACAGGATGAAGACATACATCATCCAGCCCTGGGTCGCCAGGCCGTAGGCGAGGAAGGCGAGGGCGCCCGAAGCGATGCCCATCAGCGATAGCCGCACCTCGCCGAAGCGCCGGATCAGCAGCGCCAGCAGGCCGGCCTGCACGACGGCGGAGACCAGGCCCACGCAGAACATGGCGATGCCGTTGTCGCGCGGCGTCCAGCCGAAGCGGAAGGTGGTGTACAGCACCCAGGTCGATTGCAGCATCATCTGGCTGAAGGTGACCAGGGTGATGACCACGACCAGGCCGCGGATGTCCTTGCGCCGCACCAGCCGCAGCATCGCCGCCAGCGGGTTCAGGCGCGTCCAGTCGAAGGGTGGGCGCGCGCCGGGGGCGAGCGACTCGGGCACGAAGAAGTAGCCGTAGACCAGGTTGGCGCCGCCCAGCAGGGCGGCCACCAAGAAGGGCAGGCGCAGGTCGGCGTCGCCCAGCAGGCCGCCCAGCATCGGGCCGCAGATGAAGCCCAGGCCGAAGGCGGCGCCGACCTTGCCGAAGCTTTTCGCGCGGTTTTCCTTGGTCGAGATGTCGGAGGCATAGGCCGAGGCCACCGACATGCTGGCCGAGGACATGCCGCCGATGATCCTGCCCGCGAACAGCCATGCCAGGCTCGGCGCCCAGGCCGTGATCAGGAAGTTCAGGCACATCCCGCCCATCGAATACAGCAGCACGGGGCGGCGCCCGATGCGGTCGCTCAGCGCCCCGAGCGCCGGCATGAAGAGGAATTGCAGCAGGCCGAAGGTGGTGGCGAGCACGCCGAACCACAGGGCCTGGTCGTCGCGGCCGGAGACGAACTGGCCGACCAGCACCGGCATCACGGGCACGATCAGGCCGATGCCGAGAATGTCGATGAAGATGCAGACCAGCACGAAGTTGAGTTTGCCGGAGGAAGAGCTGGCGACGGCGGTCGGACTGCGCATGGATGGCCTGGACAGATGTCAGGCTGCTATCTTAACACCGAGCAAAGTCCGGAAAGTGAAACATATTGCCGGCATTGCCAGGGAGAAGAAAGCATGGGTACACTCGGCATCGACCGTATCCGATCGAGCAACACCAAGGACCAGGAGCGCAAATAATTCATGTACGAACGCAGCGACCGCATTGCACTCTTCGACCATTACGCCGCTTGCCTGGGTCCCGTCACGCGCAACTGGAACATGCGCACGATTCCGAAAGAAGAACTCAGGGTATTCGGATTCGATGGGGCGCCAGAACCGGGCTGTTCCGTCCTGTGCACCTTCGGCCTGTCCGACCACTGCCTGCATGCGCCTGGCGCAAGGGACGGGGCGCGACTCGAATACCTGTTCTCCGTGAGTGCCGCATGCGACGCCGGGAAAATCGCTGCCCTCCTGCTGGCCATCGGAGCGCACGCGCTGGAAAAGCGCTACTCGCCAGGCGTGCACGGCGTCCTCGAAGGCAAGGGAGCGGTTCTCTTCGAGGGAAATCCCCGGTTTGAACATTTCTACCTGGCGTCGCCGATCGGCCTTCCCACCGATCTTGCCGTGTGCGGCACGGTGGCGCCGTCCACGGGGATTGTCCAGCTGATCCCGGTGTCCAGTGAGGAAAAGCGCTTCATCGACACGCGTGGCTGGCAGGCGTTCGAGCGCTTGCTGCGCACTGCACGCGTCGACCTCTCGCTGTTCGACGGCCGCGAAGAAGTAGTGGCCTAGGGGCGCGATTCAGGCGCCGCTCTCGGCGGCGAACTCTGCGCGGAAGGCCAGCAGCCGCGCCAGCCGTTCCTCGGCCAGGGCGCGGCCGCCGGCGGTCTGCATCATCGCGGGCAGCTTCGCCAGCTTGACCACGATGTGGTCCAGCGCATAGCGGCGGTCGTCGAACTCGCGCGCCAGGCCGAGCGGATCCTCGGGATGCGCCAGGCTGCTCCCCATGCGGCCGGCGATGTAGAACATGCGCGCCAGGCCGACCGCGCCCAGGCCGTCGAGGCGGTCGGCGTCCTGCACGATCTTCGCTTCGAGCGACTCGGCGGGGATGTTGGCCGAGAAGCTGTGCGCCTCGATCGCGTGGGCCACCGCGTCCAGGCGGTCGGCCGGGAATTCCATCCACGCCAGCTGGTGGCGCGCCAGCCTGGCCGAGCGGCGCGACGCCTGGGCGCGTTCGGGGTCGTCCTTGGGCAGGTTGACCAGGTCGTGCAGGTAGCAGGCGGCCATCACCACCAGCGCGTCGGCGTCGCGGTGCTGCGCCAGCAGGGCCTGGGCATTGCGCCAGACGCGCTCCAGGTGGCTGCTGTCGTGGGCGCCGTCGCCGCCGCTGGCGCCGGCGGCGAGGGCCGCCAGGCGCGGGCGCCAGGTGGCGAGGTCAGTCTTCGGTTCTTGCATGTTCGTCTTCATTCGTGTGATGGGTCGCCGCGCGCTGCGACAGGGCGTCGGCGCGGCCGTTCTTGTGGCGCGGGATCCAGCGCAGCGTGGCGCCGGGCAGTCGGGCGAGCAGGGCGCGCGCCTGCCTGCGCCAGGCCTGGAGGGCGGGGCTGGCGGCAAAGTCGGGGGCGGCGACGTCGTCGATCACGACCTGGCTGTCGCCGTGGATGGCCAATCCCGTTGCGCCGTGTTCGACGGCCGCTTCGAGCACCGCGATCAGGGCCTGGTACTCCGCCTCGCTGCTGTCGCCGTAGCCGGTGGCGCGCGACAGCTCGACCTGTACGCCGCCCGGGCCTTCGAGCACGGCGCCCAGTGTGCAGCGGCCGGGATTCGGCCGCGCCGAGCCATCGAACCAGGCGCGCCAGCCGCCGATGGCGGCGGGGGCGGCCTGGCGCCGCGCCTGGGCTGCCGCGGCCAGTACGCGCCTGGCGCCCAGCGCCTGCTCGCTGCGCCGGCGCTGGGCGGCGCGTTCGAGCAGCAGCTGCTCGAGGCCCGCCGCGCCGGCGCTCAGGGAGAGGGTGGCGCGCAGGGCTTCGGCGTCGTCCATGCCGCTGCGCCGCGCGAGGCGGCGGCTGGCGGCGAGTTCGGTCTTGAAAGCGGCTTCCAGTAGTGCTGCGTGGTCTGTCATGGCGGAAGCATAACCGCTTTGCCGCTTGTTGACATGGGTGGCGGCTTTTGCAACACTCGACGGGCTGTATTTATAGACAACAACCAGGAGAAGCCATGCGTCTGTTCCGTTCTGTCGTCCATGTATCCGCGCTCGCCCTGTGCGTGCACGCGGCGTTCGCGCCGGCCCATGCCGCCACCGCCGCCCCGGCGGCCAAGGCCCAGAAAGCCCAGAAGGCCAGCAAGCGCTACACCATCGAGCAGTTCATGGCGACCACCTCGGTGACCGGCGCCTCCTTCAGCAAGGACGAGAAGAACATCCTCTTCAGCAGCAACGCATCGGGCATCTTCAATGCCTACACGATTCCGGTGGGGGGCGGCCAGGCCACGCCGCTGACCCGATCGAGCCTGGATAGCACCTATGCGATCGGCTACTTCTACAACGACGACCGCATCCTGTTCACGCGCGACAGCGGCGGCAACGAGCGCAACCACGTGTTCGTGCGCGAACTCGATGGCCAGGAACGCGACCTGACGCCCGGCGACAAGCACCGCGCCATGTTCGCCGGCTGGCGCCCCGACGGCAGCGGCTTCTACGTGGCGACCAACGAGCGCGACCCGAAGTTCTTCGACCTCTACCTGATCGATGCGAAGGACTACAAGCGCAGCGTCGTGTACCGGAACGACAGCGGCATGAACGTCTCCGCCATCAGCCGCGACGGCAAATGGCTGGCCTTCGACAAGCCCAACACCACGGCCGACAGCGACATCCACCTCTACAACGTGGCCACGCGCGAGATGAAGCACATCACGCCGCACAAGGGCACGGCCAGCTACTCGGCCTCGACCTTCGACCCGGAATCGAAGCGCCTGCTGTTCACCACCAACGACGGCGGCGAGTTCAATCGCATCGCCAGCTACGACCTGGCCAGCGGCCAGGTGCTCGATGTCGAGAAGGCCGACTGGGACCTGCTGGGTGCGAGCTATTCGCGCAACGGCCAGCACCGGGTGAGCGTGGTCAACCGCGACGGCAGCATCGACGTCCGTGTGGTCGACAGTGCCGGCAAGCAGGCAGCGATGCCCAAGCTACCCGGCGGCGAGATCCGCCAGACCACCTTCTCGCCGAGCGGCCGCCTGGTCGCCTTCTACCTGAACGGCGACCGTTCGCCCAGCGACCTCCACGTGCACGACTTCAAGAGCGGGAAGACCACCCGGCTGACCCGGAGCCTGAACAAGGAGATCGACCCGGGCGACCTGGTCGAGGCCGAGGTGGTGCGTTTCCGCTCCTTCGACGGCATGGTCATCCCCTCGATCTACTACAAGCCGAAGGGGGCGTCCGCCAGCAACAAGGTGCCGGCCATCGTCTACGTGCACGGCGGGCCGGGCGGGCAGACCATGCGCGGCTACAACGCCCAGATCCAGTACCTGGTCAACCACGGCTATGCGGTGCTGGGCATTAACAACCGCGGCAGCTCGGGCTATGGCAAGACCTTCTTCACCGCCGACGACCGCAAGCACGGCCGCGAGCCGCTGTGGGATTGCGTCGAAGCCAAGACCTGGCTCGCCAGCCTCGGCCACGTCGATCCGGAACGGGTGGCGATCATGGGCGGCAGCTATGGCGGCTACATGACGCTGGCGGCGATGGCCTTCCGTCCGGAAGCCTTCAAGGTCGGCATCGACATCTTCGGCGTCAGCAACTGGGTGCGCACGCTGGAGAGCATTCCGCCCTACTGGGAAGCGCAGCGCAAGGCCTTGTACGACGAGATCGGCGACCCGGTCAAGGACAAGGACTTCCTGGTCGCGACCTCGCCGCTGTTCCACGCCGCCCACATCCGCAAGCCGCTGATGGTGATCCAGGGCGCCAACGATCCGCGCGTGATCAAGCCCGAGAGCGACGAGATCGTCGAAGGCGTGCGCAAGAACGGGGTCGAGGTCGAGTACGTCGTGTTCCCGGACGAGGGGCACGGCTTCTCGAAGAAGAAGAACCAGATCGAGGCGAGTGCGAAGATCCTGGCCTTCCTCGACAAGCACCTCAAGAAGTAGGCCGGCCGGACGAACAAAAGGCGCCGTCGGCGCCTTTTTTGTTCGTGGACCCGTGCGCTCAACGGCGATAGGGATTGCTCGGATCGCGGTCGTAGCGGTTCGGCACGCGGTCGCCGTCGCGGTCGCGGTCGCGCTCGTTGCGGATGCCGTCGTTGTCGAGGTCGCGGTCATAGCGGTTCGGCACGCCGTCGCGGTCGAAGTCGCGGCGTCCGCCCCGGTCGTGGCCGCGGCCATCGCGGTAGTAGTCGCGGCCATCGCGGTAGCCGCCGCCGTACACCGGCGCGTAGCCGCGGCGCTCGTAGCGGTCCGGGATGCCGTCACGGTCGCGGTCGCGGCCGTGCTGGCTCCAGCGCGCCGGTTCCATATACCAGCGGCCGCCGCGTTCGCGCCAGCTGGGCGGGGCGTAGACGTAGCCGGGACGGGCGGCGATGTAGTGGCCGGGCACCCAGGCGTGGCGGTGGCCGCGCCATTCCCAGTAGCCCGGCGCCCAGACATGGCCGTGGCGGGGCGCGGGAATGCGTTCGTAGACCGGCGCCGGCGGGGCCGAGCCGATGTAGAGTTGGAAGTCGGCTTGCGCCAGGGCCGGCAGCGGCGCGAAGGCGGCGCCAATGGCGATCAGGGCGGCGAGGGAAAGGGGGCGGGCTTGCTTGAGATTCATGTCGGTCTCCAGATCCAAAATCGGATGAACCCACTATATCGGGGGACTGTCTGGAAATCTCGGTTTGAAACGTCGGCTTACAACTGATACAGATGAGGGCAGAACTGCGCAGCGGCGTGAAACAGATGGACCGGCCGCGCTGTCGGGTTCACGCGACAGCGGGCCGGCCTCGGGCACTCATCCGCGGCTCCCGTCGGCCTTTTCTTCCGCGCTCAGGCGCTTGGCGCTGACCGTCACGACCGCCATCTTGGCGCCGCTTGCGACCTGGGCGGCGTCCGCGCTGTAGCTGCGGGCCTGGGCATCCGGGACGCCGTCGAGCAGGTAGCTGCCGGGGACCGCGAGCGCCATCGCGACGACGAAGACGGCTTCCATATTTTTCATGAGGTTCATGGTGTTTCTCCTTGCGGGTGGGTGGTCGATGTGTGCACTGTAGGACAGGCCTCCCCAAGTCGCGAGCCGATTGCGACGAGACGCCGAAAACGCGGAACGAGCTGTCGAAAACCCCGCGCGAATGTGCGCGCGCAAACAACGTATGGATGGCTTTCAGCGCCCCTCCGCTAGGGTGCCGTGAAGCGGTCCGCCCCGGGGCCGCGTTTCCTGGACCCCACCCGATGAGCGCCACGATCGCACAACTCGCCGGTCATCTCGCCGCCGGCCGCACGGCCTGGCGGCGCGCCCGCAACCTGCGCGCCGGTACCCGCGCGCCGGCGTCGCCGCGGCGGGGCGTCAATCTACTGCTTCCCTGTGCGCTGGCCGTCATCGCGCTCGGCGCCTGCGTACTGGCGAGCGCCGCCCGCTCGCTGTCGGCGTCCTCTGCAGCGACGCCCGCGGGCGCCTCGGCGGCCGCCCTGGCCGCGCTGCAGCCGCTGCTGGCCGGCGTCACCATCCGGGTGCCGGATGCGCCCGGCGTGGCCATCGAACAGCATGGCGGGGCGGCCCTGGTGATCGCGGCCGGGATGGCGGCGCCGGCGCCGCTTCGGATCGACCTGTGCAGCCAGGTGCTCGACCCGGCCCGGCCGGTCTTGCTGCCGCTGCGGATCGGCTATCCCTTGCACGAGGCGGCCGGCAGCCCGCCGCGCAATGTGGTGATGGCGGCGCCGCGGTCGGCCATGCCGCGCATCGAAGTGCGCCGCGATGCACGCGGCGTCTTGAACGTGCACTGGCAGGCAGGCGGCGCCCAGGCCGCGTGGATCGGCGACGCGGCGGGCGGCGTGGCGCGCCGCGGGCCGAGCGGCGCGGGCGCCTTGCGCCAGACTGGCTGGCTGGCGTGGCCGGGCGGCGCCCTGCGCTTCACCCGGCGCCCGAGCGCGGCCTGCCCGCAGGCCGGGGAACTGCTGCTGCAGCGCTACGCGCCGGGCGCCGCGTCCGGCGCACTGGTGCAGGCTTTCGGCCCCACATCGGTCTCGCCGGCCCTGCGCCTGGCGCCCGGCGCCCACCCGGTGCCCGGCAGCGCGCCGCGCGGGCTCGAAGACGCCTTGCTGTTCGAACAATTGCAGGCCCGCGGCCTGCTGCGCCTCGGCCCCGGCGGCCTGGCCGAGCTGGCGCCGCGCGACCTGGCGGCCTGGCAGGGCATGGACGCCGGCGACCGTGCGCCGCTGCCCGGCTGGGAGCACCTGAAACTCGACGAGGCCGGGCGCAAGCTGCTCGGGCGCCTGTACTACCGGGCCGACGGCGCCTTCGTGCGCGAGCAGGTGCGCATCCATAACAGCGAGCGGCGCCTGCTGGCCTGGCGCCTGCGGCCGGGGACGCAGGCGTCCTGGCTGCCCAGCGTGGGCGGCGTGCCGGTGGCCGTGGACCAGGGCTTGCCGGTCGCCGCGATGCGCCTGTTCGCACGCCTGCCCGAGGGCTGGGCGCCCTGGCAGCGCGTGGCGGCGTGGGACGAGGGCGCGGCGGGCGCGACGGCGCAGCTGGCGCTGGAGTCGGCCGCGCCGCTCGAGCTGCTGCTGGCCGGACGCGTGCGCGCCGTGCGCGGCGCCACGATGCGCATCCAGGGCGAATGCGACGGGCGCGCCTGCCCGGCGCGCGACGCGGTGCAGCGCGTGCAACTGGCGCCGCTGCCGGGCGCCCGCCGCATCGAACTCGACATCGAGGCGCTCGACCTGGGACAGATCGCCGCCGGCGCCGACGCCGCCTATCGCCACCTCCGTATCGATAGCGGCAGGTTGGCCTGGCAGGCCCTCCCTGCGGGGCCGGCGCCGCAGCGCGCCGCCCTGGCCGAGGTGCGCCTGGGCGACCGCCGTGGCGAGAAGCTGTGGATCGACGGCAGCGCCAGCCCGGAAGCGCGCGCTGCCGGCCTGGGGCCGCTGCTGGGCGTGCACCGCGAACACGCCTCGAGCGTGGCGGGCATGCTGGCCCGCGTTCCGGGGCCGATGCATACGGCACGCTTGAGCCTCGACCTGGGCCTGCAGGCGGTGGCCCAGGCGGCGCTCGAGTGCATCGGCCTGCGCGGCGGCAGCTGGAACGGGCAAGCCTGCAGCGGCGCGCGGCCGGTCCCGAGCGGCCGGCAGGCAGGCCTGGTGCTGCTCGATGCCGGCAACGGCGACGTGCTGGCGGCCGCCGGCGCGGGCATGGGTACGGCCGACCCGGCGCGCTGGCTCGAGGTGCGCGACTTCGACCGCGCCGACCCGGCGCGCAGCCCCTTGCGCCTGCCGGCCTTCCAGCACGACGGCGGCGCGCACCGGGCCCCCGGCTCGACCTTCAAGGTGATCACGGCCCTCGGCCTGGAGCAGGCCGCGCGCGCGGATGCGCGGCTGGAGCGCCTGCTGGGCGGCATGCCGCTCGCCGCCATCGACGCGGCCGCGCGCGAGGGCGGCTATGGCTTCCGGATCGGCGCGCCGAGCTACCCGGAAGCGGGCGGCGCGCGCGTCACGAACTTCCGCGAGCAGCTGGCCGGCGCCCGCGCCGTCGAGGGACGCTTCGGCCTGTCCCAGGCGATCGCCCACAGCGTCAACACCTGGTTTGCCTGGACCGCCGAGCTGGGCGACCGCAGCCTGGGCGGCGCGGCCACAGGCGGCGTGCCGGGCGTGCGCGAACTCGAGCCGGGCGCGATCGACGCCCTGCGGCCCGTGGCCGGCATGGCGCGCCGGCTCGGCTTCGGCGCCCCGCTGCGGCTGGACGGCGGCCTGCTGCCGCAAGACTTTCGCTGGGGCGCCTGGGACGCCCTGCAGGCCAGCCGGGCGGGAATCGATCCCATCCTCACCCGCCACGAGGTGCGCCAGATGGCGATCGGGCTGCGCATGCAGGCCACGCCCTTGCAGATGGCGGTGGTGGCGGCGGCGGTCGGGCAGGGCAGGCTGGTGGCGCCGCGCCTGCTGCTCGAACTGGACGGGCGTGCGGCCGCCACGCGCCCGGGTCCGGAACTCGGGGTGAGGCTCGACCGCGTCCGCGCCGGCATGAAGGGCGTGGTCGACTCCGGCACCGCGGCCGGGGTCTTCCGCGGCAAGGAATTCGACCGGCTGCGCCCCGGCCTGTTCGGCAAGACGGGAACCGCCCCGAGCGGTGCGGACGGGCAAGGCACGGTCTGGTTCATGGGCTGGCTGGAGCCGGGCAGCCTGCCCGGCCAGACCCGGCGCATCGCCTTCGCGGCCTTCGTCAGCCACTCCGGGCTGACCGGCGGCGCCCATGCCGCCCCGGTGGTGGCCGCCCTGCTGCGCACGATGGCGGCGCGGTCCGGCGAACAGAAGGAAGAATAGCCTTCTCTTGCGCGCCTCAATAGTGTGTTTCTATGGCATCATCTGTTGACAATCCGCCCCCGTGCGGAGGCATTACAGGATGAGGAACGCATGCGTTTGCCGGGAACCCGGTACCAGGAACACGGCTGGGAGCAGGTCCGTAAATTGTTGGGGCAGTGCTCGCTGGCGGCGCTCGCGCGCAAGGCGGGGGAGCTGCTGCTGGACCCGGACCGGGACAGCGCGCTGGCGGCCTACGTCGACGCCGTGTCGCGCGTCCTGCACGCGAGCGGCAGGCGCGGCGCGGCGCCCGGCAACAGCTACGGCGACACGGTCCTCGAACTGGCCCTGAGCCTGGTCTATGAACTGCAGGCGCGCCCGGCCGACTGGGCCGGCCTGTGCGCCGCCGTCGCGGCCGAGCATGCGCGCATGGGACCATTCTGGGAGGCCCCGGGCGGCGAGGCCCTGCTGAGGAAGAAATTCAACGACCTGTACGCCGTCCTGCGCGACAAGGTCGACAGCGACAACTACCAGGCGGCCTGCGGGCGTCCCTGCAGCCCGAACCGGATCTACGCCTACCGCATGCTCGACACCGCCTATGGCGAGGTGGCGCGCCTGCTGTTCGGCTGGCGCGAACACCGCGAGCAGGTCGGCGCCATCCTGGGCCGGACC
>Ga0209023_10005634_pt1 | contig 13582 bp, 12 predicted proteins | sample LakOneMetagenome_FD_187468 | JGI IMG/M metagenome (GOLD analysis project Ga0209023, IMG submission 187468) | Freshwater and sediment microbial communities from Lake Erie, Canada (SPAdes) (version 2) | ecosystem: Environmental > Aquatic > Freshwater > Lentic | place: Lake Erie, Canada...
CATTAAAGGCTTCACGGACATCTTGTGCAGGTTGATGGAAATTACTATAACGATCTAACCAGTGTTTTGGATAAGGCGGTTCTAATAATTGTTGTTGGCTATGCTGGCTATAGAGTTGAACCAATAAGCGGCCAATTTCTTTTAACTCAGCCAAACTACTTGGTCGACCATTAATCCACGCTTTACTACGACCTGTGGCAAAAATGACACGACGTAAATGAATTTCACCCGATTCATCATCTAGTTCATGAGTTTTGAGCCACTCAGCTTCAGGACTATGGGGTTGATAGCTAAAAACAGCCGTCACATCTGCTTTTTCAGCATTATAACGAACATAGTTAGTATCTGTACGTTCACCTAGACAGGCCGATAAAGCATCTAAGAGTAATGATTTACCTGCGCCCGTTTCCCCAGTCAGGACGTTAAAACCATGCTCTATATCGATTGCAAGGTTATCAGCTAAAGCAAAATTCATTAAATTTAAGTGTGTCAGCATAAACGCATCCAAGCTGCGAACGATGAGGTTCTAAGATAGTGAAGTTTTGTTTTTGTCACAAGTCAGAAAATATTCTAATATGGAGTAATTCTAAGTATTCTAAATAATTTTAATATGAAAATGAAACTTCCTTTACCAAAGGCACCCATTAAACAGCAAATCAATAAAAATAACATCGCACAGCTAAACCAAAAGCTGAGTCAATTTTCAACACAGTTTAAACAAGCGACAGCACAAGAGAACTATTTAGAAGCCTATAAAGCAGTTTCACAAGTAGTCAAACTTGTGCCTGATCATGCTGTTGTGATGATGGATTTGGCTTTTACTGAATTGCGTCTAAAACGTTATGACGATGCTTATGATCATTATCAACAAGCCATTCAACTCAGTCCGAATAATGTAGATACTAATATTTATGATGGTTTGGCAGAAGTATGCCATTTTCTAAATAAAATAGACGATTTAAAAAAATATGGTCGCTTAGCAATAGAGAGTAAGAAAAAACAAGTCCAAGAACATGCAGTTGTGACCTTGCTCGCTGAAGCTCCACCGCCATTCAATCCTAAAAATCCATCTGAAAATATCATTGCATTTTCTCTGTTTGGAGTAAATCCACGTTATTGTGAAACTTCAGTGATCAATGTGGATTTAGCCAAAGAAATCTACCCAGATTGGATCTGTCGCTTTTATATGGATGATAGCGTTCCTCTAGATGTGGTGCAGCGATTGCGTGAGAAGGGCGCACAAATTATTGTTGTTAATCAACAACAACGACAAATTTCAGGATTATTTTGGCGTTTTCTGGTGATGGACGATCCAACGGTAAAACGATTTTTAATTCGTGATGCAGATTCACTGGTGTCTTACCGTGAACAGGCGGCTGTGAATGCATGGTTGGAGAGTGATTGCTGGTTTCATGTTATGCATGATTATTATTCACATACAGAACTGATATTGGCAGGTATGTGGGGCGGTTGTCAGGGTGGTGTGAATGATATAGAAAAGCACATTCAGCAATTTTTAAATACGGGAAATTATTTAAATAGTCGTGTTGCAGATCAACATTTCCTGCGCTTTTGTATTTGGCCCATCTTAAAGCAAAGTGTTCTTAATCATGATAGTCATCAATTTGATGAAAACAGTGTGGATTTTCCGCAGTCAGATAGGTATAAAGACTATGAAACTGAAGCGCAATTCCATGTTGGGATGAATGAAGGTTCATCTAAAATAGTCATTCATGATCTTAAGCGTGAGCAGATTTATTGGGCGATTTATAATCAAGAGCAACAGCAAATCTGTCGCTATCTAGCGCAGACATGTGCTGGTAAATTAGAAATCGATATGCCAAGATTTTATGCCAAACAGATTGAAAAACAAAATTGGAAAGTAGAAGTACATCCAGTTGAAAACATAGATTGATTAGTTTGAATCGCAACATTAAACTAGCTTGATCATCATTTATATAAATGCGCATTATCTGGAGAATACGCATGTCAACTCAGTACGATCACGTATCAGTGGTAAAAAAATCAAATGTATATTTTGGTGGCTTGTGCATTAGTCATACTGTGCAATTTGAAGACGGAACTAAAAAGACTTTAGGGGTTATTCTTCCAACTGAAGAAGCTTTGACTTTTGAAACGCATGTACCTGAGCGTATGGAAATTATTTCTGGTGAATGTCGCGTAAAAATTGCAGATAGTGAAGAAAGTGAATTGTTCCGTGCAGGGCAATCATTTTATGTGCCAGGCAATAGTCGTTTTAAAATTGAAACTGATGATGTCTTGGACTACGTTTGCCATTTAGAAGGTTAATTGTTTGCTTCAAAATGTGAATGACTGAGTTTTTAGCCAGTTGTTTTAGCATCAAGCGTTTTGAAATTAGACAAACAAATATTAGTGTAAATCGGTTAAACTAAAGCATCAAATAGAATCCTGTAAAGTTGGCTTTGCAGGATTTTTCATTTCTATCATTGTATTGTAAATAGAGGTCGTTCATGGCGAAGCCCGAATATTATTATGGCGTTCATTCTGTGGAGTCATTATTGGAGTTGGAACCAGAACGAGTTTTAACTTTGTTTACGTTGAAAGGCCGTGATGATCAACGCTTAAAGCGCATTTTACAGTTGGCTGAACCGTTTGGTATCAGTGTACAACAAGCCAGTCGTGACAGCTTAGAAAAGTTGGCAGGTCAACCTTTTCACCAAGGTGTTGTTGCTGCTGTTCGAGCATTACCTGTATTGAACGAAAAAGATTTAGATCAAATTTTAGAATCGACAAATCATCCTTTACTCTTGGCTTTGGATCATATTACCGATCCACACAATCTAGGTGCATGTATTCGTACCGCAGCAGCAATGGGTGTTGAAGCTGTAATTGTTCCACGTGATCGCGCTGCAACATTAACGCCAACAGCACGTAAAGTTGCGGCGGGTGGTGCTGAAAAAGTTAAATTTATTCAAGTGACCAATTTGGCAAGAACATTAGGTCACATCAAAGATAATTTTAATGTACGTGTAGTCGGGACTATGCTTGATGAGAAAGCATTACCGATTCAACAATTTGATTTTACAGGTACAGCTATTTGTGTGGTGATGGGTGCCGAAGATATAGGTCTGCGTCCAATTACTCAATCGCAGTGCGACCAAACCGTCTTTATCCCAATGTCAGGTAATTTGCAAAGCCTAAATGTGAGTGTTGCAACAGGTATGGCATTGTATGAAGCTTGCCGTCAAAGACAATCAAATTAATTTTTAATCAGTATTTTATAATCCGTAAAGTGGTCATTTGAGATCAATGGCCACTTTTGCGATTCTTTTGATTCGAGAATGACCATGATGACCACCCGTACACAAGGCTATATATATGTCGCAATCACGATGTGTATTTGGGGTGGGTTTACCATTACATCACGTCTTAATACACTTTGGCATATCAGTGCTTGGGATATAGCAGCGCTACGGTTTACATTGGCATTTTGTATTCTCATGCCGATTCTTATCTACAAAAAAGATACTGCTTTTCTATTTAAAAAAGAGCCGTTCATTTTAGCCATGATCGGTGGGGTTGTTTATTGTTTAACATGTTATAGCGCCTTTCTTTATGTTCCAGCAGCACATGCAGCAATTTTTTTAAATGGTTGCATTCCTTTATGTACAGCCCTTGCAGGTTTTTTTTTATTCAAACAACCTTTTGATAAGCACACATGGATCAGTTTAGTGATCATGTTGTCTGCAATTTCAGGCATGAGTTTCTTAATGTACGAAGAAACGGGTGTTGCATTCGGTTTTGGTGATTTACTGTTTTTTATCAGCGCCATTTGGTGGGGTGTTTTTACTGTTTTGCTACGCCAATGGAAGTTATCAGCTTGGCACTCTATGGCAGGTGTGGCCATTTGGTCAGCAATTGTTTATGTACCTTTTTATTTGGTGTTTTTACCAAAACAACTTGATCAAGTTACGATGCCACATCTGATTATGCAAACGCTGTTTCATGGCATTTTTGTGGTCATCATTGCGACCTTAGCTTATGTTGAAGCAATTAAACGTTTGGGTGCATTTAAAACAGGCAGTATCGTGACCTTGGCGCCTTTTATTGCAGCCATCATTGCTGTGCCTTTACTTAATGAACCATTAAGTGGTGCGATTCTATGTGGTTTGATTGGTATGGGAATAGGGGCCTTGCAACCTTGGCGCTGGTTTATGCATAAAGATAGTTTGCAAAACAGTTTGGATCAACAAAATAACTTAGATCGACAATCTAACATGGAACAACAGAATAATAATTCTAAGTGAATGGTAGAATAGATAAATTACTATTCTGAATATTGAAGATATTGCTGATGTAGTGTTTCAAGCTTGGTATATAAATGCTCAATATGACCATCATTCAGCACAATATCATCTGCCATTTCTTGTTTTTGGGCGCGTGGCATTTGGGCTGCAATGATTTTTTGAATTTGGTCAATAGATTGTTCATCACGTTGTGATGCACGTAAAATTTGTAGATCTTCACTCGCATCAATCAACAAAGTACGATGTGTTAATTGGTGCTGAGAGGTTTCAAATAATAGTGGCGAAACCAAAATCACGTAAGGGCTGGTTGCACGGTTGAGTTGCTCAACAATGGCACTACGAATGGCAGGGTGCGTGATTTGTTCAAGTTGCTGACGTGCACTCGGTTCTTTAAAAATATGTTCACGTAAAGCACGGCGATTGAGTTCACCATTTTCCAGTAAAACCCAATCTCCAAAAGCTTTTTTAATTTGTGTTAAAGCAGGCTGTCCTTTTTCGACAATTTCTCGTGCCACAATATCAGCATCAACCACTTGAATACCTTGAGTTTCAAACCACTGGCTTGCAGCAGATTTCCCACTACCAATTCCACCTGTCAAACCCAAGATAAATGCCATGCTACATCCTTTAAAACAACTTTTGATAAATGATTTAGATGATTCAGGAAATTATTGACCTAAATATACTTTCATAATTTGCTCACCCCATAAAAATGCAATCCAACCTGCAATTGCAATATAAGGTCCAAAAGCGAAGGGTTGATTCTCTTTACGTATTTTGAGCAAAATAATCCCAATAATAGAACCAACCAATGAGGAAAGTAAAATAATCAACGGTAACATTAAAGGTCCCATCCACGCCCCTAGCGCAGCGAGAAGTTTAAAGTCACCATAACCCATACCTTCTTTACCTGTGATGATTTTAAATAGATAGTAAACCACCCATAAACACAAGAAACCAATGATATAGCCCCAAATTGCAGAAGTTGGGGAGGTATAAATTTGGAAAGCATTAACGCCTAAACCGATTCCTGCTAATGTTAAGGTAAAGCGATCTGGTAGTAATTGGGTATCAAAATCGATAAAGGTTAAAGTGATAAGAATCCACGTGAGTAAGACACCAAACAGCATTTGTAAGGTTGGTCCATACACAGCGACTACTGTCAAAGAACAAACAGCAGTGAGTATTTCGATGAATGGATAGCGAAAACTAATCGGGTTTTGACATGAACCACATTTGCCTTTTAAAACCAACCAACTGATTACGGGTATATTTTGATACCAACGAATAGGTGTTTTACATTTAGGGCAGGTTGATGCTGGTTTGCTCAGGCTGAGTTTTGATTCATCAATAATGGCTTGCTCAGGGTGCAAGAGCATTTGGCATTCTTGTTGCCATTCTTGCTCCATCATTTTTGGTGTTCTAAAAATCACAACATTGAGAAAACTACCAATGCATAAGCTTAACATTCCAACGGTTAGATAGAGTGCCGTTGGAGACTGGATTAAAAAGTTGATTAGCTCTTGCATTACACCACTGAACCCATTTGGAAAATTGGAAGGTACATTGCAATCACTAGACCACCTACAAGTACACCAAGTACAGCCATAATTAAGGGTTCCATCATTGATGTTAGACCATCGACTGCATTGTCAACTTCGTTTTCAAAATGTGTTGCAACTTTATCTAGCATCGCATCCAAGGCGCCAGATTCTTCGCCAATTGCAACCATTTGTATGGCCATAGATGGAAATCGATTGGTGACGCGCATGGCAAAGTTGAGTTGCTGACCTGTTGCAACATCATCACGAATTTTCATCACAGCTTGTTCATAAACTACATTATTGGTTGCACCAGCTGTTGATTCTAAGGCTTCAATTAATGGTACACCAGCAGCAAATGTGGTTGCTAATGTACGGCTATAGCGGGCAATAATCGCTTTATAAACTAAATTTCCTACAATCGGTAATTTTAAGGCAGTTTTGTCGAGAAAATCTCTGAACTTTTTACTACGCTTCTGTGCTTCTAAAAAAGCTGTAATTAGAATACCAATCACTAAAATTAAGATGAACCAATAACTTTGCATCCATTTAGACATGTTGACAACTAGTTGAGTAAATGCAGGTAGATCTGCACCAAATGAACTAAACACACTCTCAAATACAGGAACAACTTTAACCATCAAGATAATCGTAACAATAATTGCAACAGCAATTACAGCGATTGGATATTTCATTGCTTTTTTAATTTTTTGTTTTAACAGTTCACTCTTTTCTTTATAGATTGCCACACGATCTAACATGGTTTCTAAAGCACCAGATTGTTCACCAGATTCAACCAATGAGCAAAAGAGATTATCAAAATAACGCGGATATTTTCTTAAGGCTCCTGCAAAAGTATTTCCCCCTTCAACTTCACCTTTAATTCCAAGTACAACTTCTCGCATTGAAGGATTTTCTAAACCTTCTGCAACGATTTCAAAACTTTGCACTAAAGGTACACCCGCTTTCATCATGGTTGCAAGTTGGCGGGTAAAAATGGTGATATCGAGTGTTGAAATGCCCTTTTTCATCAAACCTTCGAAAATATTTTTCTTTTTTTCTCGAATGGTTTTAATGGTAATTCCTTGTTTTCTCAACGTCACTTTTGCAAGTGCCATATTCCGTGCAGGAAGTTCCCCTTTGATTTTGACCCCTTTACGATCAACCCCGTCATAAGCAAATGTAGGCATCATTTGAGCTTTTTTAGCTGCCATTAGAATTTCCTTGAATATTGATTATATTTATTCACTCGTCACGCGATTAATTTCTTGCAAAGAAGTTAGTCCATTCATGACTTTGACTAGTCCTGAGCGTCTGAGATTATCAAACCCCAATTTTGCTGATGCAGCCGCGATTTGTAATGCGTTGCCATCTTCCATGATAATCTTAGAAATTTCAGGTGTTACTTTCATCACCTCATAAATACCGACTCGACCTTTATAACCTTCACGGCATTCTGAGCAGCCAACAGGTTGAAAAATTTTTAAATCTGGATTGCTTAGATCTTGTTCAGTAAAGCCCATTTCTAACAGACTTTGCTTCGGGATTTCAACAGGTGTTTTACAGTGACTACAAAGACGTCTTGCGAGTCGTTGAGCAATCACTAAGTTCACTGATGTTGCAATATTAAATGAAGGAACGCCCATATTACGTAAACGGGTTAAGGTTTCAGGGGCACTATTGGTATGCAGTGTTGACATGACCATGTGACCTGTTTGTGCTGCCTTAATCGCAATTTCAGCTGTTTCTAAATCACGAATCTCCCCGACCATAATAATGTCTGGATCTTGACGAAGGAATGACTTGAGTGCAACAGAGAAGGTTAGGCCAACTTTTTGATTAACATTGACCTGATTAATACCTTCCAAGTTAATTTCGACAGGATCTTCAGCAGTTGAAATATTGGATGTTTCAGTATTTAGAATGTTTAAACCTGTATATAGGGAAACTGTTTTACCAGAACCTGTTGGACCTGTAATTAACAACATTCCTTGAGGTTTTTCCAATGCTTCCATAAATAAAGCTTTTTGAGCTTCTTCATAACCTAAGGCGTCAATACCTAACATCGCGCTGGATGGATCTAAAATACGCAGTACGATTTTTTCGCCAAATAAGGTCGGTAATGAGTTAACACGAAAATCAATGGCTTTAGTTTTAGAAAGCTTTAGCTTAATACGTCCATCTTGTGGCACACGTTTCTCTGAAATGTCCATTCTTGACATGACTTTTAAGCGAGAAGCAAGACGGTTCGCAAGTTGTAAAGGTGGATTGGTAATGCTTCTAAGTACACCATCTACTCGATATCGTACACGATAAGATTTTTCATAAGGTTCGAAGTGTAAGTCTGATGCACCCATCCGAATTGCATCAATCAATAATTTATTGATGTATTTAACAATCGGGGCTTCATCTTCAGAGGTTTCATTTTCATCCTCATCTGAAGGTGGATCATCACTGGTTGCAATGATATCAACATCAAAATCTTCATCACCAAAGTTAAAGCTTTCTTCAACAGTAAAATGCTTTTCTAAAACTTTATCTAATTTATCGTATTCAACGATAATCGGTTCAATATTTAATCCACAGTTAAAGCGAATTGCATCAAGTGCTTCAATATTTGTAGGGTCGCTGGTTGCCACGTAGAGGATATTGCCGCGCTGAACCAAAGGGATAAGTCTATGTTTAGCAAACAAATTGTTATCAGCAACTTCTTTAGGGAACATGTCTGGATTAAAACTATCCAGATCTAGAATAGGCTCACCAAATTCGCTAGAGATCATTTCTGCGATAAGTAATGGTTTTAGGTTTAATTTTTCAATGAGGTACTCAATAGTACTCATTTTCATTTTTTGAGCACTGTCTAGCGCATCTTTCATTTGTTGCGCAGATACAAAACCTTCATCAACTAAGCGACGGATATATCCTGAAAACCTAAGTGAACCATTTTGTATAGACATCCCCACAACACCTTAAATTTGATTTTATAATTTGAATACGAAAATTATACGATTATCAGCAAAAATATCTAGAATTAAACGCATTATTCTACAAAGATATTTTAGCAATAACTTGAGCCAATTAGAATTTTAATCATTATCCATGAAATGATTTATATTTCCTATGAATTCTACATGACGACTTTAAATGAGAAGCTTAAATTGATAAAGAAAAAATGCTTTAAAATTGAAAATTCCGTGTAGAATGTGCACATTTTCGATAAAAGGTTAGATGTATGTCGGGTTCGAACATTATTCCTTGGGTTGTCGGCAATTGGAAAATGAACCCAATGCAGGCGGATTCGCAGCGACTCATACAGGATTTAACACAGCTTTTAAAAAATGCACCAATTCCAGAACAACAATGTCATATTGGTGTAGCGCCTATTTCTATTGCATTACTTTCAATAAAGCAATCGCTTCAAGATATGACCGCGGTTAAAGTTGTTGCACAAGACGTTTCACAAATGGCTGGAACGGGTGCATATACGGGTGAAGTCAGTGCAGAACTACTTAAAGATAGTCAAATTGATTATGTATTGATTGGTCATTCTGAACGTCGTGAAATCTTTGGTGATGATGTTGCTAAAGTTAAAGCAAAAATCACCAATGCTTTAAATGCAGGTCTGCAAATTATCTATTGTGTGGGTGAAAGCCTAGAACAACGTGAAGCAGGGCAGGCTGAACAAGTCGTATTACAACAAATTTGTGATCTAGCTGCGGTTGTAAAAGCCGAGCAATGGCACAATATTGTGATTGCTTATGAACCTATATGGGCGATTGGAACGGGTAAAACGGCTTCACCGCAAGATGCACAATCTATGCACGCTAAAATTCGTGAGGGTTTAACTCAAATTACTGCTGAAGGTCAAGCTGTTGCTATTTTATATGGTGGTAGTGTTAAACCTGAAAATGCAGTAGAGTTGGCCGCTTGCCCAGATATCAACGGTGCCCTTGTTGGTGGTGCATCACTTAATGCTGAGTCATTTTATAAAATAGCTCAAGCATTTGCTAAAACAGAATAATAGGAGTTCAGCATGCATAGTTTTGTGCTGGTTGTACATATCATCTTAGCCGTGTTAATGATTGTACTTATTCTTGTACAGCATGGTAAAGGCGCTGATGCAGGTGCATCTTTTGGTGGCGGTGGCGCTGCAACAGTCTTTGGTGCATCAGGGTCTGCAAGTTTTTTAACTCGCTTGACTGCAATTTTGACAGCTTTGTTTTTTGTGACAAGTTTGACCTTGGCTGTGTTTGCGAAAAAGCAAACTTCTGATGCCTATGGTTTGAAAACTGTACAAACGACGACTCAACCAGCGATGCCAGTTCAGCCGAATACGGATGAAACTTCGCCAAATGCACCAAAATAAATAGCTTTTTAAAATTAAACCTTTCAATTTGTCGCACAAGCTACTAGAATGCGACACAGCTGCGGTGGTGGTGGAATTGGTAGACACGCTACCTTGAGGTGGTAGTGCTTTCGGGCGTGGGGGTTCAAGTCCCCCCTTCCGCACCAACAATGAACCAGATTGTTGGTGTTAGCAGCTAAAAAACATTGATGCGGGATGGAGCAGTCTGGTAGCTCGTCGGGCTCATAACCCGAAGGTCGTTGGTTCAAATCCAGCTCCCGCTACCAATTTAATTAAGATGCAACTTAATTAAAGACATTTAAATTGAAAGATTTATTTTGTGTGTAAATTTGCAGTATGTTGTTGCGGGATGGAGCAGTCTGGTAGCTCGTCGGGCTCATAACCCGAAGGTCGTTGGTTCAAATCCAGCTCCCGCTACCAATTTAATTAAGATGCAACTTAATTAAAGCATTTAGATTGAAGAATTTATTTGTATACAAATTGCAGTGTCGGTGCGGGATGGAGCAGTCTGGTAGCTCGTCGGGCTCATAACCCGAAGGTCGTTGGTTCAAATCCAGCTCCCGCTACCAAGTTTTAAAATGCGTAGAAAAGCAATTTGTTGTATATGTTGGCTTGTCTAGCTCAACTTTTCATAAAATCGCAAAGGTTGTTGGTTTATCCAGCCTCCGCTACCATTTAGATTAAGGTGCAACTTAATCAAGCAAGAAGATGATTTTCAGTAAATTAAGTTTGATTGAATTTTTTTTAATTCTTGTGTATAATTTTGCAACGTTGATGCGGGATGGAGCAGTCTGGTAGCTCGTCGGGCTCATAACCCGAAGGTCGTTGGTTCAAATCCAGCTCCCGCTACCAAGTTTCTAAAAGGGCTCACATATAGGTGGGTCTTTTTGCATAGTGAGCCTATGGTTTGTTATGCGATAATAGGGGCGATTACGCCCTTTTTTATTGGCTTATCGTGTAGTGTGGACATCAATTGGTCAAAAAGACATGCTTCACTATAGTAAGTTTGAATTGGTCCGATGAGCGATTGAATCGCACAAATATGACGAGAGTAAATGAAGCTATCAAATAAAACTCAAGCACTCCAAGATTTAATTACTCCTGCAGTGCAAGCGTGTGGTGTAGAGCTTTGGGGGATTGAATTTATTCCTCAAGGTAAGAAGTCTTTATTGCGTATTTACATTGATAAAGACGTTCCGGAAAATGCTGAACCGATCATGAATGAAGATGGTGAGGTTGAGTTAGGTCGTGGTATTGGTGTGCAAGATTGTGTGCGTGTGACTCAACAAGTTGGCGCAATTTTAGATGTACATGATCCAATTTCAGGTGAATATGCTTTAGAAGTTTCATCACCAGGTTGGGATCGTCCGTTTTTCCAATTGGCGCAATTACAGAATTATATCGGTCAACAAGTTGCATTTCGTTTGATCGCTGCGGTTGAGAATCGTCGTAAGTTCCAAGCAAAATTGGTTGCTGTAGATTTAGAAAGTGAACTCATCCAAGTCGAAGTTGAACAACAAGTACTTGAGATTGATAGTAATAATATAGACAAAGCGAATTTGATCTTTCAGGATTAATCCAGAAATAGAAATCTGAATAAATAGGTGACTTATGGCACGTGAAATTCTCACCGTCGTTGAAACGGTTAGTAATGAGAAAGGTGTGAGTCGTGAAGCAATTTTTGAAGCGCTAGAACAGGCTTTGGTTGCAGCGACTAAAAAGAAATTCTACGAAGGAACGAATTCGGAAGAAGCTCAGTTACGTGTGGAAATTGATCGTAAAACAGGCGACTATAGTACTTTCCGTCAATGGGAAGTGGTTGCTGATGAAGATCATGAAATGCCTGCATGTCAAGATGCGATTTCTGATGTTGATCCTGCGCAATGGTCAATTGGTGATATTCGTGAACTCGAAGTACCTTCAATTGATTTTGGTCGTATTGCGGCTCAAATTGCAAAACAAGTGATTGTCCAAAAGATTCGTGAAGCAGAACGTGCATTGGTTGCGGATGCTTATGAAGCTAAAGTGGGTGAGTTAATCTACGGTGAAGTGAAAAAACAAACCAAAGATGGCTTCATTATCGACTTAGGTGACAATGCTGAAGCATATTTGGCACGTGAAGAGATGATTCCAAAGGAAATTCTTCGTCCAAAACAACGCATGAATGCAATCCTTTATAATGTAAATCGTGAAGGTCGTGGCGCGCAATTGTTATTGTCACGTGCAAAACCTGACATGCTGATTGCTTTAATGAAAAAAGAAATTCCAGAAATTTCTGAAGAAATCATTGAAATTAAAGCCGCAGCACGTCAACCAGGTGTTCGTGCAAAAATTGCAGTAAAAACCAATGATCATCGTATTGATCCTGTTGGTGCATGTATTGGTATGCGTGGTACACGTATCCAAGCGGTACAATCAGAATTAAATGGTGAGCGTATTGATGTAGTTGTATGGTCTGATGATCCTGCTCAGTATATCGCAAGTGCTTTAGAGCCAGCTGATGTGTCGGGTATTGTGATTGATGAAGATGCACGTACAGCTGATATTATTTTTGCAACCAGTGATCAACTTGCACGTGCAATTGGTTCACAAGGTCAAAATGTTCGTTTAGCGTCAGAACTAACGGGTTATAAGTTAGATATGATGCTTGAAGATGAGTATCGTGCTCGTCAACAAAATGAGGCTCAACAATATTTAGATATGTTTGTAACACGTCTTGATATTGAAGAAGATCTTGCAATGGCTTTAGTAGAAATGGGCTTTACTTCACTTGAAGAGATTGCTTATGTACCTGCGGAAACTTTCGATGAAATCGAATTGGAAGCAGATATTGTTGAATTACTACAAAGCCGTGCAAAAGAAGCAGCTTTAGCTGATGCATTAAAAGAGCAAGAAGATATTCAGGACCCAAGTCCAGAACTTGTTGCAATGGAAGGAATGACTTCTGAAATTGCACATGCTTTAGCAGCTCGTGGTGTGGTAACAGTCGATGACTTGGCTGACCAAGCAACTGATGATATTGCAGATATCGAAGGCTTAGGTGCTGAAAAAGCAGGTCAATTGATTATGAAAGCACGTGAATCATGGTTTAACTAGGAGGTAATACATGACGGATAAGTCAATTCAAGAGTTAGCGGTCAGCGTAGGACTTCCTGTTTCAAAGCTCCTTGATCAGGTGCGTGAAGCTGGATTGCCACAAAAACAGGCTGAAGATAAAATTTCTACTGAACAGCAAGATGTCCTTGTCAACCATTTGAAAAAATCACATGGTCAAGATGCAGGGCGTGCAGGACAAATCACGTTGAAACGTAAAACAACCAGTACTGCTAAAGTTGCAAGTACTTCAGGTAAGGCTAAAACTATTAACGTATGCTTCTTACGAACTT
>Ga0209023_10005635_pt1 | contig 13579 bp, 13 predicted proteins | sample LakOneMetagenome_FD_187468 | JGI IMG/M metagenome (GOLD analysis project Ga0209023, IMG submission 187468) | Freshwater and sediment microbial communities from Lake Erie, Canada (SPAdes) (version 2) | ecosystem: Environmental > Aquatic > Freshwater > Lentic | place: Lake Erie, Canada...
CGACACGAGGCCTCCGTCAGAACACACAAGCTGATCGCCCGCAACACCGCCCAAGGAGCGCACATGGACCCGACACACGACATGACCATCGCCGTCTCGGTCAATGGCCCCTACCTCGTCAGCGGCGACGTGCCGCTGTCCACGCAGACCATCGTCGCCGACGCGCAGGGCAACTCGATCGACTGGCGGAACGGCGCAGAGATCGACCACCGGCCGACCTTCGCGCTGTGCCGCTGCGGACAGTCGGCCAACAAGCCGTTCTGCGACGGTGCGCACGTCGCCGCCGGCTTCGACGGAACCGAAACAGCCAGCAACGACCCATATGCGAAGCAGGCCACCGTCCAGATCGGCCCCACCGTGTCACTGTCAGACGCCTCGGCGCTGTGCGCCGGTGCGCGGTTCTGCGACGTCGGCGGCCAGGTCTGGAACCTCGTCGAACAGACCGGCCCCGACGCGGCAGAAGTGACCGTCCGCGAAGCCGGACTGTGCCCGTCCGGACGGCTGGTCGCGTCGCACCACGACACCGTCGTCATCGAACCCGAGTTTGCACCGTCACTTGGCCTCGTGCAGGACCCGGCACAAGGCGTCGCCGGACCGATCTGGGTCCGCGGCGGCATCCCCGTTCGCAGCAGCGACGGCACCACCTACGAGGTCCGCAACCGAGTCACGCTCTGCAGGTGCGGCGCCTCCGCCAACAAGCCGTTCTGCGACGCGAGCCACGTCTCGATCCGATTCACCGACTGAACAACGCAGCACCATCGCTGCCCGGTGTGGAACCCGGGCGCGTGGAGTACCGTACGAAACGAACACAGATCTGTCTGCGTTACTCCGGACCCCGGTAGCGCGTCGCAACGACGCACCACTACCGAGGAGTCCGAGATGACCACCCACGACACGCACACCAAGCCCCCGGCCGATGGGCGGGGAAGCGGCACCCGGCACCTCGACGCCGTGGTCGCCGTGTACGACACCGAGGACGATCTCACCGCGGCGATCAAGCACCTCGAGAAGTCCAAGATCGACATGTCATCGATCTCGGTGCTCGGCAAAGGCATGACCGAGGACCGCCACGTCGTGGGCTTCGACACCCCGAACAAGCGCACCGCACGCTGGGCAGCGTGGGGTGGCCTGTGGGGCTGGGTCTTCGGTGCGTTCGTCTTCATCCCTGGCGTCGGCCACGTCGCGGTCGGCGGCTACCTGCTGTACCTCCTCCTCGCCGGTGGCCTCGGCGCAGCCAGTGGAGCAGTCGGCGGCGCACTGACCAGTGTCGGCATCCCCGAAGACGGCATCCCGGACTACGAGGCCGACCTTCGAGCCGACCACTTCCTGGTCATGGCGCACGGTGCCCCGATGGACGTCGAACGGATCCGTGACCTGCTGCTCGAAACCACCCACTCGCGGCTCGACCACCACCAGGCCACCGACCTTGCGCACGGTGCCTCGTGATCCCCGCACTGATCGTGGCTGGCGTCGTCGTGGTTGTGGCGGCGGTGCTCTGGTGGGCGTACAACGGGCTGGTCCAGTCGCGGAACCGTTGCGACGAGGCATGGGCGCAGGTCGACGTGCAACTGACCCGCAGACATGACCTGATCCCGAACCTGGTCGAGACGGTCAAGGGGTATGCAGCCCATGAGCGGGGGACGCTCGACGCAGTCGTCGCCGCACGCACGGGTGCGGTCGGCAGCTCCGTGTCCGGCTCGCCGGCTCAGCAGGCCGCAGCGGAGAACGTGTTGACCGGCGCACTGAAGCAGGTGTTTGCGCTCGCTGAGGCCTACCCAGACCTGAAGGCGAACCGCACCTTCCAGGCGTTGCAAGAAGAGTTGTCGGCGACCGAGGACCGGGTCGCGTTCGCACGCCAGTTCTTCAACGATGCGGTGCTGCACTACAACACCCGCATCCAGACCCTGCCGACGAACCTCGTCGCCGGCCCGTTCCACTTCACTGCCCGGGAGTTCTTCGATGCCGACCCGGCAGCTGCGGCGCCCGTCGTCGTCCAGTTCTGATCGAGCCAGCACATGACCACCTCGTTGCCGTCCAAGCGTTCCTGCCATGTCTGAACGTCGCGATCTGAGGTCGCAGATCGCTGCGAACAAGCGGCGCACGGTGTACGTGATGATCGGCTTCGTGGTGTTCATCGCCGCCGTCGTCGCCGTGTTCGACCTCGCGTTCTCCGGCGGGCCGATCATCATCGGGATCGCCATCGTGATCGCGTTGGTGATGGTGTGGGGCAGCTACTTCAACTCCGACAAACTGGCGATCGCCGCCTCGCACGCGGTCGTAGCCGACCCGAACGACTACCGGCAGTACCACAACCTCGTCGAAGGTCTCTGCCTCGGGATCGGGCTCCCCAAGCCGCGGCTCTACATCGTCGACGATCCCGCCCCGAACGCGTTCGCCACCGGCCGCAACGCCGAGCATGCCGCCATTGCGGTCACCACGGGACTGCTGGCGATCATGAACCGCGCCGAACTGGAAGGTGTCCTCGCGCACGAGCTCAGCCACATCGCCAACGACGACATCCTGATCGGCACGATCGCCGTGACCCTCGTCGGGTTCATGGCCCTGCTGTCCGACTTCGGACTGCGCCTGCTCATCTTCGGCCGCAACGGTGACCGCCGCCGCAACGGCGGTTCGCAGATCTACATCATGGTGTTCGCACTCGTGTTCATCATCCTCGCTCCCATCGCCGCGAAGGCGATGCAGTTCGCGATCTCACGACGACGCGAGGCCCTCGCCGACGTCTCCGGTGTGCTCATCACCCGCAACCCCGACGGCCTCATCGCAGCCCTCGTGAAGCTGCGCGACAACCCGGCGATCATCGCCCACGCACCCGCCGCAACCGCGCACTTGTGGATCGAATCGCCGCTCGACCCGCAATCGCACGGCGTCCACGGCTGGTTCAACCGGCTCTTCCAAACCCATCCGCCGATCCAATCCCGCATCGACGCCCTGCGCGCAGCAGCGGGCCTCGCCCGCGCCGCATGACATTCGTGCGCGCTGAGCTGGGTCCTTCGACCCTGGTCCTTCGGGACCGGCGGCCGGTACGTTGTGGCCGTGAGGCAGCAGAGGCTGCCCACACGGTCTCGTTCACTGTCGAGCCCGTGCGTTGCTCCGGTCCCTGGTGGCGCTCCACGACACGGTCGTGTCGAGAACCAGGAGCAACACATGTCGCGTACCGTTGACGTACCGCCCGGCGCACGAGAGATGCGCCAGCTCGAGCCCTCTCCACCGATGGCGGCGATCGCCGCATCACCGCCGATGATCGCCATCGGCGCGGCTGGCGATGACGCGGCGCCCGCCGGACGCGAACGCGCCCTCGGTCTGCCGTCCGCGACGGCGCTGGTGATCGGCAGCATCATCGGCACCGGTGTGTTCACGATGCCGGCAGTGATGGCCGAGGCGGGCACGTCGTCGTTGCTGGTGCTCGGCGTGATCTCGATCGGGGCACTGCTCCTCGGGGCATTGTTCGGTCAGCTGACCAAACGGATCCCGACGAGCGACGGCGGCTTGTACGCGTACTCGAAGCACGAATTCGGTGACTTCGCCGGCTACCTCACCGCTTGGTGCTATTGGATCACCGCCTTCGCCGGGAACGCCGCCATCGTCGCATCGTGGGTGCTGTACGTCGACTCGCTGTTCGGCATCGACAACCCGTCGGCATGGACGAACTTCGCGATCGCGATGACCGGGCTGTGGATCCCTGCGGCGATCAACCTGGTCGGTGTCCGGCAGATGGCCTGGTTCCAGAACGTCACCGTGGTCCTCAAGTTTCTCCCGCTCGTGGTGGTGGGTGTGGTGGGCTGGTTCTTCGTGAAGGCGTCGAACTTCGGTCCGTTCAACGCGACCGGCGGCAGCCTCTACAGCGGCGTCAGCATCGCCGCCGGCGTGGCCTTGTTCTCCTACATCGGGGTCGAGTGTGCTTCGATCGCCGCGGGCAGGGTGAAGAACCCTCGGCGCAACGTCGGGCGGGCGTCGGTGCTCGGCACAGCGGCCAGCGCGATCGTCTATCTTCTCGTGACCGCCGCCGTGATGGGGCTGGTCTCGCACCAGTCGCTGGTGGGTAACGGCGCACCGTTCGTCGATGCGTTCCAGACGATGTTCGGCAACGCGAAGTGGGTTGGCAAGGCAGTTGCCCTGACCGCCGTCGTGTCGGGCATCGGCGCGCTCAACGGGTGGACGCTGGTGACTGCCGAGATGCCGTGGGCGGCCGCGCAGGACGGGCTGTTCCTGCCGCAGTTCGCGAAGACGTTCCGTGGTGGCATCCCGTGGTTCGGGATCCTGGTGTCGACCGTGGTGTCGTCGGTGCTGATGGCGTTCGCCTACAGCAGCAACACCGGGTTGAAGGTGTTCACCTACCTCGTCGGCCTGTCAGTCGTGACGGTCGCGATCCCGTATCTGTTCTCCGCCTGTGCGCAGCTCGCCTACCTCGTCTCCCGGCGTCGCCGCGTGGACGGCTGGGCGCTGGCGCGGAACCTGGCGATCGCCGGCTCGAGCGTGCTGTTCTCGCTCTGGGTCACCTTCGCCGCCGGCTACCAGGCCGTCTATCAGGCGATCCTGCTGCTGCTGATCGGCATCCCGATCTACGCGTTCCTCAAGGCCCGGCGCGAGCGGATCGGTCTCTGTGCCGAGCCGGACGAACTCACGGACGCCCAACTCGCCGCCGACCAGATCTCGCTGGTCGACATCCCCACATCGGTCACATCATGAGCCGGCACCAGCAGCCGTCGCTCGACAAGGAGCACGATCCCATGACCCCCAATCCATCCGGCCTCGGCGTCCACTCGGAGGTCGGCCAACTCCGCCAAGCGATCGTCCACCGGCCAGGTCTGGAGCTGTCGCGGCTCACCCCGAACAACATCGAGGCGCTGCTGTTCGACGACGTGCTGTGGGCGGATCGGGCGCGTGACGAGCACGACCTGTTCGTCGACGCGCTGCGTTCGCAGGGCGTCGTCGTGCACCACTTCGCCCAGCTGCTCGCCGAGACGCTCGACATCCCAGCGGCCCGCGACGAGATCCTGGATCGCGTCTGCTCACCGGAGATGGTCGGCCCGTCGATGGTCGAGCCGTTGCGCAAGCTCGCCGACGACGCCGACGGCGCACGACTGGCCGAGTACCTCGTCGGCGGCGTCACCAAGCACGACCTGCACCCCGGCAAGGTGCACAGCCTCCGCTGGAGCAGCCTGCGACGCGACGACCTCGTGCTCGCACCGCTGCCCAACCACCTGTTCCAACGCGACAACTCCTGCTGGATCTACGGCGGCGTCAGCGTCAACACGATGGCCAAGCCCGCACGTCAACGCGAGACCCTGCACAGCCGGGCGATCTACCGGCACCACCCGCTCTTCGCCGGCGGCGACTGGCGGTACTGGGCCGGCGGCGACGACCGCGACCACCAACCTGCAACCCTGGAGGGTGGCGACGTCCATGTCATCGGCAACGCCACCGTGATGGTCGGCATGGGAGAGCGCACCAACGCGATGGCGGTCGAGATGCTCGCAGCAGAGCTGTTCGCGCACCACGGCGCCGACCGGGTGATCGCAGTCGAACTGCCCCACTCGCACGCCTTCATGCACCTCGACACCGTGATGAGCATGGTCGACCGGAACACCTTCATCGCCTACCCGTACCTCGACCAGCACCTGCGCTCCTGGACCCTGCACCGTCACGATGGAGATCCCACGATCACCCACAGCGACGATCTCTGGGATGCGATCGCCGAAGCGCTCGACATCGACAAGGTGACCGTGCTCACCGCCGACGAAGACGTTCGTGCCGCCGAGCGTGAGCAGTGGGACGACGGGACCAACTTCCTCGCGGTCGCCCCCGGCGTCGTCGTCGGATGGGACCGCAACGTGACCACCAACAAGATGCTCCGCGCGCACGGCATCGAGGTGATCTCGGTCAGCGGCAGCGAGCTCGGCCGCGGTCGCGGCGGCCCACGCTGCATGACCTGCCCCATCCAACGAGATCCGGCCTGAGCCATGCCCGTCAACCTCCACGGCCGCAACTTCTTGAAAGAGCTCGACTTCACCCCCACCGAGCTCCGCCACCTGATCGCACTGTCCGGTCAACTCAAGGCAGCGAAGGCGGCCGGCTACGAACGCCCGACCCTGGTCGGGCGCAACATCGCGCTGATCTTCGAAAAGGCGTCTACCCGCACCCGGTGCGCCTTCGAAGTGGCCGCCCACGACCAAGGCGCCCACGTGACCTACCTCGACCCGTCCGGCTCGCAGCTGGGCAAGAAGGAGTCGATCAAGGACACCGCCCGTGTCCTCGGCCGCATGTTCGACGGCATCGAGTACCGCGGCTTCGCCCAGGCCACCGTCGAGACGCTCGGCCAGTTCGCCGGTGTGCCCGTGTGGAACGGGCTCACCAACGAGTGGCACCCCACCCAGATGCTCGCCGACATGCTCACCATGCACGAGCACAGCCTCAAGCATCCCACCGAGATCGCCTACTGCTACCTCGGCGACGCCCGTAACAACACCGCCCGCTCGCTCCTCGTCACCGGCGCAATGCTCGGCATGGACGTCCGCATCGCGGCCCCGAGGCAGCTGTGGCCGGACCCGGCGCTCGTCGCCCAAGCGAGAGGAATCGCCGACGTCACCGGGGCGAGGATCATCGTGACCGACGACGTCAAGGAGGGCGTCCTGTGCGTGGACTTCCTCTACACCGACGTCTGGGTGTCGATGGGCGAGCCAGCCGACACGTGGGATGAACGCATCAAGCTGCTCCTGCCCTACCAGGTGAACTCGGCGCTGGTCGACGCCACCGACAACCCCTCTGTGGCGTTCATGCACTGCCTGCCAGCGCTCCATGACCGGGGCACGTCCACCGGCGAGCAACTCTTCGAACGCACGGGCCTGTCCGAGTTTGAGGTCACCGACGAGGTGTTCGAATCCCCGCGCTCGATCGTCTTCGACCAGGCCGAGAACCGCGTCCACACGATCAAAGCCGTCATGGTCGCAACGCTGGCGCAGTGAACGTGAAACGCACTACCAATGAACGGCCGCGCCGTCGCGTTGTGGTCGCACTCGGCGGCAACGCCCTCAGCGTCAGGAACCAACCGCTCGACGCGTCACCGCAAATCGTGAACGTCCAACGCGCGGTGACAGCGCTGGCGCCGCTCGTTCGGGATCACGACGTGCTGATCACGCACGGCAACGGCCCACAGGTCGGTCTCCTCGCACTCGAGTCATCCGCCGACCCGACCCTGGCCGTCGCCTACCCCCTCGACGCACTCGGCGCCGAAACCCAAGGCCTCATCGGCTACTGGCTGGCCCAGGCACTCACCAACGCAGTACCTCGTCGCCCCGTGGTCGCGCTGATCACACGAACGATCGTCGCCGCAGACGACCCCGCCTTCACAGACCCTGCGAAGTTCATCGGGCCGATGTACACCGAGGCGCAAGCCGACGCGATCGCGGCCAAGCAGGGCTGGACGATCAAGCGGGACGGGCACGGCTGGCGACGCGTCGTCCCGTCGCCCGCGCCGATCTCGGTCGTCGAGATCGACACCATCGAGCAGCTCTTCCGAACCGGAACGCTGATCGTCTGCGCCGGCGGTGGTGGCGTGCCCGTCATGCGAACCGCCGATGATCTCGTCGGCGTCGAAGCCGTCATCGACAAAGACCTCACCGCCGCGCTCATCGCTGAAGCCATCGACGCCGACGCCCTGCTGCTGCTGACCGATGTGGCCGCAGTGTCCTCCGACATCACCGAGCCCGCCGCGCCGAACATCAGGGAAACCACCGCGCTGGACATGCGCAAGATGACCTTCGCCGCAGGATCCATGGGACCCAAAGTCGACGCCGCATGCCGGTTCGTCGAGCACACCGGCCATATGGCGGCAATCGGCTCACTCGACGACGCCGCCGAGATCCTCGCCGGCACCGCGGGCACGATCATCACCGCAACACAGGACGTCTCGGCATCGTGAACGACTCGCCCAAAGGAAGGGTTCGCACGGTTGCGATCGCACTCGGTGCTGTGGTCGTGTTCCAGTTGCTGATGGTCGGCTCATACGTGGGTGCCTTCCACAACCCGACACCGCGGGCCGTTCCCGTCGGTGTGGTTGGACCCACTCCGGCCGTCGCCCAACAGGCGATTGCCTCCATCCCGAACTCCAGTGGCGCACTTTCGCTCACAGTCGTCGCCGATGACGCAATTGCACAGCGGAGGATCCTTGACGGCGATCTGTACGCCGCATTCGTGCTCGGCGCGACTGCAGACCAGCTCTACGTCGCAAGTGCGGCCAGCCCGTCCATCGCAGATGCGGTGTCGCGTGACTTCACCGCGGCCGAGGCAGCCGCCGGCCGGACGCTGTCGGTCATCGATGTGGCAGCGCTGCCGGCGAGTGATTCACGAGGGGTCGCACCGTTCTACCTGGTGCTCGGGTGGGTCGTCGGCGGCTACCTCGGCGCAACGGTGGTCGGATTGCTCCGCGGGATGGGTGCGGCAGGACGCCGCAACGCGTGGCGACGCGTCGCCGCGCTCGCGGCATTCGCGCTGGTCTCGGGTGTCGCGATCACGGTAGCCACCGCTGCGACGTTCGGCATCGTCTCCGACCACCTCATCTCCGTCGCCCTGCTCGGATCGCTCGTCGTGTTCGCCACAGCAGTTGCGACCGCTGGCCTGCAGGCCATCTTCGGGATCGCCGGAACCGGGATCGTGTTGCTCCTGTTCGTCGTGTTCGGCAACCCGGCCAGTGGTGGCCCCGCGGTGCGGCCGCTCCTGCCGACACTGTGGCGCCGCCTCGGCGGGGCCGTCGTCAATGGGGCCGGAACCGATGCGCTCAGAGCAGCGATCTACTTCCCGACCCGATCCATCCTGGCGCCAGTCCTGATCCTGTTCGGGTGGGCGCTGGCCGGGGTCACAGCGATGGTCGTCGTCGGCCACGGCCGTACTGCGGACCCGTTCGCCGAACTCGAGCTCGAGGCCGGGGTCGCCGCCATCTGACCCGGTCCACAGGGCGCTGGCGCTCAGGTATGGCCGGTCGGGACGATGTCGACGCGGTGCACGTAGGCCGACTGGGCTCGCAGCGACCGGTCGAGCTCACGGACGAGCGACTCGACCTGATCACCGCGGAGCGTGTCATCGATGTCGACCCGGCACAGCACCCACACCTGACGCGGACCGATGAACGTGACGAGCAACTCCTCCACCGCAGCCACGCCAGCGAACTCGGCAATCGTCGCGCGTATGCGTGCCTTGGCGGCAGGTGGCGCCTGTTCTCCGAGCAGGAAGTCGCGGTTGCGTCGGGCGAGTTGCAGGCCGACCCCGACCAGGATCACACCGATGATCGTGGCTGCCCAGCCTTCTGGAGATGATGATCCGGTGCTGTGGTGCAGTGCGATGCCAATGAACGCGACGAGGTCTCCTGCGATCGCGGCGGCGTCTTCAGCGAACACTGCTCGAACGGTGGGGTCGGAGGTGAGCATCAGCTGGTCGAGGAAGTCGCGGCTCTGTACGCGCGCTTCGCGGCGAAGTTGTAGGACCGACTGGATCAGCGACGTGGTGTCGAGGACGACGGACACACCGAGCACGACGTAGACGATCGTGAACGAGTCCAGCGGTACCGGATGCATGAGCTCGGCGATGCCCTCACGGAAGGAGAACACCGCACCGGCCACGAAGACCACCACCGATGCCAGCAGCGCCCAGAAGTACGCCTCGCGGCCGTAGCCGAAGGGATGGCGTGCGTCTGCTGGACGCACGCTGCGCCGTTGGGCCACGACCAGCAGCACCTGGTTGCCGACATCAGCGCACGCGTGGGCTGCCTCCGCCGTCATCGCCGTCGAAGCCGTCAGGACAGCGGCGGTCACTTTCGCGATGGCCACGCCGATGTTGGCGACCAGTGCGACGACGACGGTGCGAGACGACGAAGAAGTCAACGCCGCACCTTCCTCAGACGGGCACGGTTCGCGCTGGAGGGCGCGATGTGGCGGGAGAAGCGGGCGGCGCGGCGCCGGACGCGGTGTTCGTGGCGCTCGGCGTTCGTGCGGTGACCAGGTGTCGGTCGGTGGCCCGCGCGGTAGAACCGGGATTTCGCCACTTCGATCAGCACCAGGTAGACGCCGATCATGCCGAGCAGGATGAAGAAGTAGGCGATCGGGAGCCCGGCGAAGCCGAGCATGTGCGCAGCTGGGCTGAACGCGATCGCGATGCCCACGGCCGCCGAGGTGATCGGGGTGAGGATCATCGGCAGACTCGGTCGGCTGCGGAAGAACGGGATCCGTCGGGTGCGGATCAGGAACACAACGAGTGTCTGGGTGACGAGCGACTCGACGAACCAGCCGGTTCTGAACTCGTCCTGACCGGCGTGGAGGACGTGGATCATCACCACGAAGGTCGCGATGTCGAAGATCGAGCTGATCGGTCCGAACACCAGCATGAAGCGTCGGACGAACGCGATGTCCCACCCGGCCGGACGGGCGAGGACCTCCGGGTCGACGTTGTCGGAGGGGATCGCGAGTTGCCCGACGTCGTAGACCAGTCCGTTGAGCAGGATCTGCGAGGGCAGCATCGGCAGGTAGGTGAGGAAGAGCGATGCCCCGGCGGCGCTGAACATGTTGCCGAAGTTCGACGACGTCGCCATCAGCACGTACTTGAGGGTGTTGGCGAAGATCCGCCTGCCCTCGGTCACTCCGGTGGCGAGGACGCCGAGGTCCTTGTCGAGGAGCACGATGTCGGCGGCGTCCTTGGCGACATCGGTGGCCGAGTCGACGGAGATGCCGACGTCGGCGACGTGGAGGGCGACGGCGTCGTTGACGCCGTCGCCCATGAATGCCACGTCGGCGCCATTGCGACGGGCGACTTTGACGATGCGTGCCTTCTGGTCGGGGCTGACCCGGGCGAACACGGTGGTGCCGGGGATGGCTGCGGCGAGGGCGTTGTCGTCCAGCTTTTCGAGGTCGTCGCCGGTGAGGATGCCGGTGACGTCCATGCCGATGTCTCGGCAGACCTTGGCGGCGACCTCGCCGTTGTCGCCGGTGATGATCTTGACCGCGATACCGAGGCCGTTCAGCTGTTGGATCGCCGCCCCGGCGTCACCCTTCGGGCGATCGATGAACGTGACGAAGCCCGCGAAGTGGAGCGCCTGCTCGTCGTCGGCTACGGGGTCTCGCTCGTCGCCGTCGACGTTCATCGCCCGGGTCGCAATGGCGATCGTTCGAGCACCGTCTGCGAACAGGCTGGAGAGCGTGGCGGCAGCCGTAGACGGGAGGTCGACGCAGCGGGCGAGCACGATCTCGGGGGCGCCCTTGGTGATCAGCATCGTCGTCGAGTCGGCTCCGGCCACGATCACGGACGCCAGTTGACGATCGTGGTCGAACGGCAGCGTCCCGAGACGACGATAGGCCCCCGGTCCGTCGGCGGCGGCGAGTACGCCGGCGGCGTTGGGCGCGAGGTACATGGCCTGGTCGAGCGTGTTCCCGCCGACCGGGCCGTCGGGTGACATCGTGGCTTCGTTGCACAGCAGTCCGAGCAGGAACGGTTCCGCTGAGTCGGCGCCGGCCGCATCCAGGCTGCGGTCGAAGGTGATCGTCCCTTCGGTGAGGGTGCCCGTCTTGTCAGTGAAGAGCAGTTCGATGTTGCCGAGATCCTCGATGGTGACCAACCGCTTGACGAGCACGCGGCTGCGAGCCAAGTGTCGGGACCCGCTCGCGAGGCTGACGCTGACGATCGCAGGCAGGAGCTGCGGCGTGATCCCGATCGCGATCGCCAGCGAGAACAACAACGCCTCGAGCAGCGGACGTGACAACACGATGTTGATCACGAAGATCGAGACCGTCAGTACCGCCGCAACGACGACGAGCAGCTTCGAGAAGCTCCGCAGGCCGACTTGGAACGCGGTGCTCGTCGTGCGCTCGCTGAGCCCGGCCGCGATCTTGCCGAACGCCGTTCCCGCGCCCGTGGCGACCACCACTCCCGTTGCCGCGCCCTGGTGGACGACGGTGCCCATGAACGCGCACGACGACAACTCGGCGGTGGAGCTCCCGGTGGGTACCGCAGTGACGGACTTGGCGGCAGTCGCCGACTCGCCGGTGAGGACCGACTCGTCACACTCCAACCGGTCCACCTCCACGAGCCGCAGATCGGCCGGAACGATCGCGCCGACGGAAAGCTCAACGACGTCGCCAGGTACCAGATCGACGACATCGCTCGTCGTCCGCTCACCGTCACGCCACACCACGGTTTGGTGGTGGATGCTCGAGTGCAGCGCAATCGCCGCCCGCTCCGAGCGGTACTCGTTGGTGAATCCGAGCCCGACGCTCAACGTGAGGATCAACCCGATGATGATCGCATCCGTCGGATCACCGGTCGCGCCAGACACGATCGCCGCCCCGCCGAGTAGGACCAGCAGCGGGTTGCGGAGCTGTCGCATGAGCACCCCGCCGACGGTGACACGGTGCTCGGCCAACACGTTGTGGCCGTAAGCCGTCAACCGTTCCGACGCTTCCGCCGATGTCAAACCGGCCGGCTGCGAATCCAACGCGGCGAAGACCTGATCAGCGGGTTGTGATGCTGCACCGGCCAGCTCGACCACAGTCACCGCTACGGGGTATCGATGGTGACGATCGCTGCGTACGAGCCGATCACCCGCAGCCGTGAGCCGTGCAGCGAATGGCCGTCGTTCAGCAGGATCGCGTCGACGACACCTTCGTTCGTGATGGTCAGGTCGGAGATGGTCCCGAGGAGATCGCCGTGCAGGTCCAGCACCGGCGAGCCGCGGGGATCGACCGGGACCGGCTGCGGCCCACCGCTGGCGCCGTCGGCCGGCTCGTAGGTGACGACGTCGCCGTCGAATCCTCGGATCGCAGATGCGTCGACGCATTCGCCGCCGATCCCCACGGACACGATCTGGTTGGCGACCATCCCGATGCCGGTGACCTTGCCGGTCGTGGTGGCCGTCGCGACGTCGATCGCGTCGTGGCCGATGAGTTCGGACAACTGGATCATGAGCCGCTCGATTCGATGAGTGAGAGCTCTGCGGCGAGCCCGGTGAGATCGCTGCGGATCCGCTGTTCGAAGTCGTCAGGCACGACCAAGGCGCTGCCAGAGACCGCAGCTTGTGCTCCGAGCGGGATCAGGCCGTTGCCGACCGTGCCGCCGCCGACTTCGAACCCGACCACCCGTGGATGCGGCCCGCCGAGAATGATCACGTCCCGCACCGTGCCCAACGAACGGCCTGAGATCGTGACGACCTCGTCCTCGAGGACGTCGTTCGATTCGTGGCTGGCCATGTCCTCCGGGGCGTCGGACGGATCCGAGATGGCATCGGCGTCGGCGACCATCACCGCGTCGGTCCCAACGCTCATCACGGCATCGATCGGGAGCACGGCCTTCAGCCGCCGCCCGAAGAATCCTCGCCGCCTCAACGTGAAACCGGTGATCGCGCCCCGGCCTGCAGTGAACACGACGTCCTTGATCTCGGCGAGATCATCACCAGTCGAGGCATCGACCACCGCACGACCGATGAGATCAGACCCTCGCAGCAACGTGATGGTCATCGCCCGTTCCCCCTATCGCTCGTTGTCGAGGCCGTCGGTGCGTCGGCTATGAGCACGCCACCGGTTCG
>Ga0209023_10005636_pt1 | contig 13579 bp, 12 predicted proteins | sample LakOneMetagenome_FD_187468 | JGI IMG/M metagenome (GOLD analysis project Ga0209023, IMG submission 187468) | Freshwater and sediment microbial communities from Lake Erie, Canada (SPAdes) (version 2) | ecosystem: Environmental > Aquatic > Freshwater > Lentic | place: Lake Erie, Canada...
ACTAAACCAAATTACGCGTTTTCAACAACCAAACTCGCATACAAATCATATTCATCTGCATCAGTGATTGTCACAACCACTTTATCGCCAGACTTCAAACGTGCCATATCATCAGCTGTCAAATCTTCGATATACACGTGACCATCAATCTCTGGTGCATCCGCATAAGAACGTGCAATCGCCACAGAATGTTCCAAATCAAACTCATCAATTAATACGGTGAATGTACGACCGATACGAGCTTGAAGTTTCGCTGCAGAAATCACTTGTTGAGTTTGCATGAAGCGCGCATAGCGTTCTTGCTGAATCTCTGGCGCAACGTGATCAGGTAAGTCATTCGCAACTGCGCCTTCAACAGGCGAGTAGGTGAAGCAACCGACGCGATCAAGCTGTGCTTCTTGCAACCAATCAAGTAAATACTGGAAATCTTCTTCAGTTTCGCCAGGGAAACCAACGACAAATGTTGAACGAATAACGATATCAGGACATTTTGCGCGCCAAGCAGTGAGGCGCTCAATCGTATTTTCGCTATGCGCAGGACGCTTCATCAACTTCAAAATACGTGGGCTTGCATGCTGAAATGGAATATCCAAATACGGCAAGATTTTGCCTTCAGCCATCAAATCAATCACCGCATCCACATGTGGATATGGATAAACGTAATGTAAACGTACCCAAACACCGAGCTGACCTAATGCAGCGCACATGTCGATGAATTTACTTTTCAGTGGCTGACCGTTCCAGAAATCGAGTTTGTATTTCAGATCGACGCCATAAGCAGACGTATCTTGGGAAATCACTAAAACTTCTTTTACGCCAGCATTAACCAAGTTCTGTGCTTCTTCCATCACACTGCTGATCGGGCGTGAAACCAAATCACCGCGCAATGAAGGAATGATGCAGAACGTACAACGATGATTACAACCTTCCGAAATCTTTAAGTACGCATAATGCTTTGGCGTTAAGCGAATGCCTTGTGGCGGTACGAGATCGAGGTAGGGGTTATGGTCGACTGGTTTTGGTACATATTCATGGACGGCATTCATGACGTCTTGATAGGCTTGTGGGCCTGTGACTTTCAAAACGCTTGGGTGCATGGCGCGAATTTTCTTTTCATCTTTACCCAAACAGCCAGTCACGATGACTTTACCGTTTTCACTGATCGCTTCGCCAATCGCATCGAGGGATTCCTGCACGGCAGACTCGATAAAGCCACAAGTATTGACCACGACTAAATCCGCGCCTGCATAATCTGCGGCAACTTCATAGCCTTCAATACGGAGCTGGGTCAGGATTCTTTCAGAATCAACCAGTGCTTTAGGACAACCGAGGGAAACAAAACCGACTTTTGGCGAACTCATACGACTCATCAACTCAAATAACAAACTTTAGACCCGCGTATTGTATGCGCTTTAGGCAGTAGACGTAAGCATTCCTGTGATTAATTCAATAAGAAGCGATGAACGCGCAGTCTATTTATTTGCTACGCATTGTTTTGGTGCTATATTCTCTTAAAGTAATGCATTATTTTGGTGCAAATAAAAAAGATAACCGATTTAAAACAGGCTAATATGTCATGTAGATGAGCTACTCTTTGATTGTTTGTGCCAATCTGGAACCATAATTTGAAAAATGTGATTGAGATCACCCGTTCGCCTAACAGAATGTATTAATTCGCACTTTTTATCACGTTACATAAAAGTTGGCGTGTGTTTTGCACTGTATTAGTGACGTTAATGAGCTTTGATGTTGTGCATCGTTGTCATTTTGATGCGGATGTTATGAAACCTAATAATTTTTCAGTAATTTTAAATTTGATTCACCTAAATATTCACACAGTCATTTATCCAAGTTGTGTATGCAACGGAGTGCTATGAAACTCGAGCAATATCAACGCATCACTGATCATATGTTGACCGCCATTATTTTAGTGCGTTCCGATCTCAGTATTGAATATCTCAATCCTGCTTGTGAGGCGCTCATTGAACTCAGTCAATTTAGAGCATTGAAACAGCCTTTGTTGTCGATTTTGATTGATCAAGATGCACAATTTGATGCGCAAATTGCCTTGTCACGACTGCTGGCAAATGGTCAGCCGTACACGCGCCGTGAAGCAATCCTTAAAGTGGGTTTACGCGACAAAGTAGTTGATTACACCGCATCGCTGATTATGGATAACGATGCGCCTGATGACATCGTGCATCATCGCATTCTATTTGAAATTCAACCGATGGATCGTTTACTGCGGATTAGTCGCGAAGAGCATTTGACTCAGCAGCATTCGATTGCACGTCAATTGGTTCGCGGTGTAGCGCATGAAATCAAAAATCCGTTAGGCGGTATTCGCGGTGCGACTCAATTATTGGCGCGGACATTGCCAGAAGCCAGTGCTGAATATACTGATGTGATTATTAGTGAAGTTGATCGGTTGCGCCATCTGGCGGACACGATGTTGGGTTCAAGAAAACCGCCAGCGTTTGCATTGGTCAATGTCCATGAGCCACTGGAGCGCGTGCGTGCATTGATTCTCAGTCAATTTATGAGTCAGTTTTCTTCGCCGTCAGAAGATAAGTTTGAAGTGGTACGTGACTACGATTTGTCCTTGCCAGAGCTGCGTGCTGATAAAAATCAACTGATTCAAGTCATGTTGAATATCGCAGTGAATGCATTGCAAGCCATGACTGAAAATGCGCACAAAATGCAGGGGCGGACGCCAACGCTGACTTTTAGAACTCGTATTTTGCGGATGTTTACCATCAACAACACGCTTCATCGCAGCGTGATTCAGGTTGATCTTGAGGACAATGGTCCAGGCATTCCTGAAGAGTTGGTGGAGTCAATTTTTTACCCAATGGTCACGGGGCGTGCCAATGGCACGGGACTTGGTTTGAGTATTGCACACGATATCATCCATCTACATAACGGCATGATCGAATGCCATTCTGTTGCTGGCAAAACAACTTTTAGTTTATTTTTACCTTGGGAGTAAGTTATGTCGAACGAGACCATTTGGATCATCGACGATGACCGTGCCATCCGCTGGGTACTGGAAAAAACATTCAAAGAAGAAGGTTTAAACGTCGTCAGCTTTGAAGAAAGCCAGAGCGCACTGACGCGTCTTGAGCGCGAACAACCTGATGCTATTCTGACCGATATTCGTATGCCTGGAATGGATGGCTTGACATTTTTAGCGCGCGTTAAAGATGCCTATCCTGATTTGCCTGTCATTATTATGACAGCGCATTCGGACTTGGAATCTGCGGTTTCCAGTTATCAAACAGGCGCATTTGAATATTTGCCAAAGCCGTTTGATATTGATGAAGCGTTAGCGTTGGTACAACGTGCGATTCAACATACCGCTCAAATTCAAGCCCGCGCAAATGATGATATGGTCGCGAGTAAGCCAATTCGTTCTGTTGATATCATCGGTGAATCGCCTGCAATGCAGGAAGTTTTTCGCGCGATTGGTCGTTTGGCGCAATCTCATATTACCGTACTCATTAATGGTGAATCGGGGACAGGTAAGGAGTTAGTTGCACACGCATTGCATCGCCATTCGCCGCGCGCGAAGAAACCTTTTATTGCGTTGAACATGGCTGCAATTCCAAAAGATTTGATCGAAACCGAATTGTTCGGTCATGAAAAAGGCGCTTTCACAGGTGCGAATACGCAACGCCAAGGTCGTTTTGAACAAACCAATGGCGGCACGTTATTTCTCGACGAAATTGGTGATATGCCTTTTGAGACGCAAACGCGTTTATTGCGTGTGTTAGCGGAAGGTGAGTTCTATCGTGTCGGCGGTCATATGCCTGTGCATGTGGATGTGCGCATCATCGCTGCAACCCATCAGAATTTAGAAAAATTAGTCGCTGAAGGCAAATTCCGCGAGGACTTATATCATCGCTTAAATGTCATTCGAATTCATATTCCGCGCTTAAGTGACCGTAGCGAAGACATCCCAATGTTGGCAGAGCATTTTCTGCAACGTGCTGGACATGAGCTGTCAGTCGAACCTAAACAACTCCGTAGCGAAACAGCCGCTTTTCTTCAACAATTACCATGGCCGGGGAATGTGCGTCAGTTAGAGAACGCCTGTCGTTGGCTGACGGTCATGGCAAGTAGCCGTGAAGTGTTGCTCTCTGATCTTCCGCCAGAACTTCGTTCGCCAAGCAGTGCACAATCGCATACTGCGGTAAAAATAGATGGCATTGCCGCAGGACAACCGCAAGTACCTTCAATCCAATCATCACTGGAATGGGATGCAGCGCTGAGTTTATGGGCGAAGCAACATCTGATGAATGGCGAACAGCAGATTCTTAATACTGCAACGCCGATGTTTGAGCGTGTCATGATTTTGGCAGCATTAGAACATAGTCAAGGCAAAAAACGTCTGGCTTCTGAATTACTCGGTTGGGGACGTAATACCTTAACACGTAAGCTTAAAGAGCTCGGTATTTCGAGTGCAGATGATGATGAAGATGCAGCTTAATTTTTAAAGTTTGCGGTCACTCATAAAAAAGTCTCACAGTTTATTGATTGTGAGACTTTTTTAATAAAACAAAATTCTAATGAAATGTTTCTTATTTTGGAGCACTTGGTGCACGTTTATGAATTGCCTCCATTTTTGCTTTCCAATCTACACGCGGTGGAATCCCTGCACAACTTGAAGACAGCCATTGACCTTTAATATCAATGTGAATCTTTCCATTTTTTGGTTGTGTAATATCAATCGTTCCCACCATTTTTTCAGGTGTGATCACTTCTACAGTTGAGATGGCTGACGATTCGTGTGGTGGAGGGCAGCTACTTTGTGTAGTCATCTTATTTGACGAACTAGAAATAATTTTACTGGTGCAATTGAGGATTTGTGCTGACTCAAGCATTTTGTTTTGATTCAAGTCTTCTTGGGTAATACAATTTTTGGTGACATGAGGTTTTTGGCGGGCTTTAATTTGGGCTGCAAACTGAACACGCATTTCTGGTGGTATTTTTGCGAGTGTCTCTGCGGGAATGTTTGATTGATTCATTGAGCTGCTAGTCGTCGTTTCCCATGCACCAGTTTTTACAGAGAATGAAGATGCAAGGGTCATAGTTGGAACAATGAGAGTGACTAATAGGAGTATTTTTTTGAGTTTAGCCATGAACTTTTATCCGACATCTTGTTGAAATTTTATGAGTAAAATTTTGGATTAATATTATTCGATAGACTAGTGTGCACAATATTTGATCAATAGGCAATATTCAAATGACAGACAACAAAAAAGCCCTTAAGCGAATTACTCAAGGGCTTTTTTATATCTATCGCGAGCGATAGTAAACACAAATAATGGTGGGGATGGAGAGACTCGAACTCTCACGTATTGCTACGCCAGAACCTAAATCTGGTGCGTCTACCAATTTCGCCACATCCCCAGCGGGGCACATCATATCAATATCAGCTTCAACTAGATAGCCTTAGAACACTCGTTTTGCTTAATTACATGCGCGGAAGGCGAATATTTAAACAGTTCAAGTTGTTGCGTCTTGTTCTTCAGCTTTCTTACGAGACAGTTTGCCTTGTAACAGCAAGTAATGCTGTCCAATAGGATCAAGCGGATCATATAAATGCAACGTCACAGGATGCTTTTGTGTGAATCTGCCATAAGGATGCGCAGTAGGGAATGGATGGGCTAAATGATCTTTAACCCGTTTTAAAATCCATGGGTGTGCTGCGATATTTAAGTTTAAGAATGCAGCTTTACGACCATAAAAATCTTGCCAAATACCCAAATCATACGTCAGACGTCGAAAGCTATCTAAAAACTCATCGAAATCATTCGCACTGAAGCTGACGGTTCTTGTAATTTTTTTAAGCAAAAACCGCCCTGACTGTTCGTCAGTTGTCGTATAGAAAGACTTATTTGAAGGTTCTTTTTCAACTGACAAAACATACTCCAGAATTCAGATTAAAAGTTAATAATTAATCTACACGCAATAATTCGTTCAAGCCAGTTTTAGAACGAGTTTGCGCATCGACTTTCTTCACAATCACAGCTGCGTACAGACTATATTTACCATCGGCAGAAGGTAAGTTTCCTGCGACAACAACCGAGCCTGCAGGGACGCGACCATAAGTTACTTCGCCAGTTTCACGGTCATAAATCTTAGTTGATTGACCGATGTAAACACCCATTGAAATCACTGAGCCTTCTTCAACAATCACGCCTTCAACAATCTCAGAACGCGCACCGATAAAGCAGTTGTCTTCAATAATCGTTGGGTTCGCTTGCAATGGCTCAAGCACACCGCCAATGCCTACACCACCTGATAAATGTACATTTTTACCAATTTGCGCACAAGAGCCTACCGTTGCCCATGTATCAACCATTGTGCCTTCATCAACATACGCGCCGATATTGACATATGAAGGCATCAAGATAACGTTACGTGCAATAAAGCTGCCTTTACGTGCAGTTGCAGGAGGTACAACACGAATACCTGCAGCTTGGAATTGTGCCTCATTCCAGTTAGCAAACTTTGTAGGAACTTTGTCAAAGTATTGTAATGATTCACCACCACTTTGAGTGACGTTATCATTTAAGCGGAAAGAGAGCAGTACTGCTTTCTTCAACCATTGATTGACTTGCCATGCGCCATTGAGTTTTTCTGCAACGCGTAGTGAACCGTTGTCTAAGCCTGCAAGTGCTTCTGCAACTGCATCACGTACATCTTGTGGTGCGTTGGTTGGTGAAAATTGCAGACGATCTTCAAAGGCTTGTTCGATGATACTGGCAAGTTGAGTCATGGGAGATTCCATTAATTTTAAGGTGAAAAAAGAGATAATCTTTTGCGATATGGTTTTGCGCTGATTGTGCGCCAATTTCGCTTAAGTTTTGACGCAAGAAGATAAAAGCATGGGCGAATTGTAACGTAAATTTAGACGGGATGGCGAGCAGAGACACCGATCACGTCTAGGTTTTTAGAGTTAAGCTGTAACAAGAGCATTCAATGAGCGATTTTGATCAAAGTTTGCGTGATTAATCTGATTCATAATCTCCGCATACCGTTAAATCTTTAGAGGCTTCGATTTTTGAAAACCGTATGGCCAATGTGATTGTCGCTGCAACGAAAAGGTTAATAATCAATGCATATAATGCCGAGTAGCCAGGGATGCTATAACCATTGATGACTAATGTATAAATCGGTTTGAACTGTACGGAATATGCCATCCAAGTTCCTGCAACCATGCCGACTAACCAGCCAATCATCAGTGCGCGATGATCAAACCAACGTGTATATAACCCAATAAATACCGCAGGTAATACTTGAATAATCCACACACCACCGAGCAGTTGAAGATTAATCGCATATTGAGTTGGGATAAACAACACGAAAAGCAGTGCACCAAATTTCACGGCTAAAGAGATATTTTTAGCAATAAAGGTTTCTTGTCTTGGTGTAATTGCTGGGTTAATAAACTCTTTGTGAATATTGCGTGTGTAAAGATTCGCAGCAGCAATTGACATAATCGCAGCTGGTACGAGTGCGCCGATACCAATCGCTGCAAAAGCTACTCCAACAAACCATGATGGGAAGCTGTGAATGAACAACGCTGGAATCGCGAAGTTATTGCCATATTGAGCAAAACCTTGTGCGAATTCAGGCATGTCTTTGACGCCTGATGCGATTGCCATATAACCAAGTAACGCAATCAAACCGAGTAACACTGAGTAGGCAGGCAGTAACATCATGTTTTTTCGCAGAGTATTTGCACTGCTAGAAGACAATGATGCAGTCATTGAGTGGGGATATAGAAACAATGCTAATGCTGAACCCACGGCCAATGTGAAATACGCACTAAATTGATTTAGGCTTGTGTCCGAAGGTGCTTTTAACAGTAATTTTTCTGCAGGGACAGCATCAAAAATCTTACCAAAACCACCGAGTTGCGCTGGAATAATAATAAACGCAGCAATAATCGTAATGTATATGAGCACATCTTTGACCACTGCGATCATTGCAGGTGCACGTAATCCACTGGTATAGGTGTAAGCCGCCAAAATAATGAATGCCACAATCAGTGGTAGCTCACCCAAAGCGCCAGAAGTATCTACCCCTAAACCACCAATAATCACTTCAATACCAACCAGTTGTAACGCAACATAAGGCATTGTCGCGAGAATGCCAGTGACGGCAATTGCGAGGGCTAATAACGGGCTGTTATAACGCGCGCGGATAAAGTCAGCAGGCGTTACAAAGCCATGTTTACGCGACACTGACCAGAGGCGCGGGAGGATCATAAACGCAAGTGGGTAAATCAGAATCGTGTAGGGAATGCCGAAGAAACCAAACGCTCCCATACCGAATAGTAATGCTGGAACGGCAATAAATGTATATGCCGTATATAAGTCACCGCCGAGCAAAAACCATGTAATCCATGTACCAAAACGACGACCTGCCAGCCCCCATTCATCGAGTGAGTGTAGGTCGGCTTGTTTCCAACGTGCTGCGTAAAATCCAAGGATCGTGACGAATAAGAATAATGAAACAAAAACAATCGTTGCGGTCATGTCCAATTTCATTATTTTATTTCCTTTGTATCTGTTTCATTTTTATTGGTGGCTTGATTCCTTGTGACTTGGACGTGTGCTTTGTAATACACGACGCCAATCGTTGCAGCCGCGACAAAAACCAGCACCAGTTGATACCAATAAAAGAAAGGAAAACCGAAGAGCCGAGGTTCGATGTGGTTATACGAAGGAACCCATAACGCAAGAATCCAAGGAAAAGTTAGTAGCCAATACCAACGTTTGGCTTTGTTTTTTGAAAGATTATCCATGATCTAAGAATCGCAAAAAAGATTAAGCGGATATTAGATGATTTTTAAAGGATGTGCATGAGTTTGAAAAGCACTTATTTAGATGAATTTATATACTAAGAGCCAAAGTATTTATTATATAGTGAGGGAAATAGTCTTTCATATTGCACATGGTCTATCCCACATGCAGCAATCCATATTTCGTCTAATTCTTGAGAGTAGTCTTCAATTTTTATAAAAATAGGGATTACTGTTTCGCCACCAATTAATCGAATTGTAATATTTAAATGGTCTTGTGAACTTTCTCGAGTTGCGACAACGTCAGTTTGGATATTTGTATAGGCTGCTAAAGGATAAAAAATCCCTTCAGCAACACCCATCGGTGGATCGCCACACTCTAATTCAGTGTGGCCAATAATTGATAAGCCGCTTAATACTTCAAAGCGCATAAGGAACTCATCCGTAAGTAAATTTACTACCCAGTCACCTTTACACTACGTCTCACTGGCGGTACAGGTTCACCGCGATATTGACGGTCTGCGAAATAGCTTGAACGCACCATCGGCGCTGCCCAAATATTTCTAAAACCTAAAGCTTGTCCATGTGCGGTATAGCGCTCGAACTCTTCAGGATGAACAAACCGTTCAACAGGTGCATGGCTTTTTGACGGCTGTAAATATTGACCGATGGTAATGTAATCCACATCGTGCGCGCGTAAATCATCGAGTAGTGCGAGCACTTCTTCTTCGGTTTCTCCGAGTCCAACCATCAATCCACATTTGGTTGGAATATCTGGACACACTTCTTTGAATTTTTTCAATAAATTTAAAGAGTGTTGATAATCAGAACCTGGGCGCATTGCCTTATATAGACGTGGCACAGTTTCAATATTATGGTTAAACACATCAGGTGGACATTCAGCCATGATGCGCAGCGCAATATCCATACGGCCACGAAAGTCAGGCACAAGAATTTCTAATAAAGTCTCAGGGCTCGTTTTACGTGTCTCAGTAATACAATCCACAAAATGCTGCGCGCCACCATCCAGCAAATCATCACGATCAACCGAAGTAATCACCGCATATTTCAAGCCTAAGCCTAAAATAGTTTCCGCCATATGACGAGGTTCATCCGCGTCAAGTGCATTTGGACGACCATGAGCGACATCACAAAACGGACAACGACGGGTACAAATATCACCCATAATCATAAACGTTGCAGTACCACCGCCAAAACATTCTGAAAGGTTAGGGCAAGCAGCCTCTTCACAAACAGTATTTAACTTTTGTGCACGTAACGTATCTTTAATGCGTTGCACTTCAGCAGGCGCCGTCATTTTGACCCGAATCCAATCCGGTTTACGTGGCAAGTCTACCGTCGGAATAATTTTGACGGGAATACGCGCCATTTTTTCAGCACCGCGCAGCTTTTCACCTTGAACAGCTTTTTGAGGCGCTGGGCGAGTGGTTTCGGTGGTCATGGCATTCGTAGCGAGAGGGGATGTAGACATTGAAAGGCGTTGCCTCTGCTCATCAAGCAATATATGTTGTAGATGTTAATTATAAGTCAGTTGCACATAGGAAGACATGTGATCATGTTACTTTATTCTGATAATGATCATAAAAATTCGTGATGTGGGTATGTCGGTTTTTTTGTTTATGATTCATAAAGACAGTGAGATTTAAGAGTAATATAGCTCTGAAAATTAAGCCGTTTAGCGATTTTTACACATATTGAGAGCTTGTTATGCCACGCAAAATCAAAACCCCAGATCAACCCCAAAATAAATTTGATGCTATCGTGCTCGGGGCAGGACCTGGGGGTGAGGGTGCGGCCATGAAATTGGCAAAAAGTGGACGGCGTGTTGCCATGGTTGATCAGCGCGATACGGTCGGTGGTAATTGCGCACATGTTGGCACTATTCCCAGTAAAATGTTGCGGCAAACGGTTTTTAATATCATGCGTTATCAACGCGATCCACTATTCCAAAAAGTGGGCGAATGGAAACACGTTCCACTCAATAAGATTCTTGGTAGTGCGCGAAAAGTGATTAATCAACAAGTTGAAACGCACACACGATTCTATGAGCGCAATCAAATTGAAATTTTTCATGGTCATGCGATGATCAATGACCCGCATTCACTGACCGTACATTTACGTGATGGTGGGCAAGAAACGCTGACTTTTGATCAGTTATTAATTGCAACGGGCAGTCGTCCATATCAGCCGAAAGAACTTGATTTTAATCATCCACGTGTCTTTGATAGCGATAAAATTTTAACGCTCGATTATCCAATCCAAAAAATTATTATTTATGGTGCGGGTGTGATTGGGTGTGAATACGCGTCTATTTTTATTGGCTTGGGTTATAAGGTCGAGTTAATTAATACCCAAGCACAATTACTCAGTTATTTAGATGATGAAATTGCCGATGCGTTGTCTTATTACTTGCGTGAATTGGGTGTTTTAATTCGTCATAATGAAATGATCGATACTTTAGACACACATGAAGATTATGTGATTTTAAATCTAAAAAGTGGTAAAAAAATTAAAGCCGATGCCATACTTTGGTGTAATGGTCGCTCAGGTAATACGGATGGGATGGGCATCGAAAATCTCGGACTGACCACCAATAGTCGTGGTCAGTTATCCGTGAATGATCATTATCAAACCGAAGTATCGCACGTGCATGCCGCAGGAGATGTGATTGGGTGGCCATCACTTGCTTCGGCAGCGTATGACCAAGGTCGATGCGCTGGCGCACATATGGTTGGTGAGGATAATGTTCCGCCTGTCACTAATGTTCCAACAGGGATTTATACCATTCCAGAAATTTCATCGCTGGGTAAAACTGAGCAAGAATTGACTGAAGAAAAAGTCCCTTATGAAGTGGGTCAGGCTTCTTTTAAACATCTTGCGCGCGCGCAAATTACTGGCGACACCGTGGGTGTTTTAAAGTTGCTATTCCATCGCGAGACTTTGGAAATATTGGGCATTCATTGTTTTGGTAATAATGCAGCTGAGATTGTACATATTGGTCAAGCGGTGATGATGTGTAAGAGTAATAATAGTTTGCATTATTTTACGCAGACGACTTTTAATTATCCGACGATGGCGGAAGCCTATCGTGTTGCGGCATTAAATGGTTTGAACCGTATATTTTAATAGAATAATGTGAATAAAAATGGACGTGCCGATTATGGTTTACGTCCTTTTTTATTTACTCTTATAGATCGCTGAGCTTGTCGAAATGGACGGCTAAACTCAGAAAGTACTTTTAGCGCAGCGTATTTCGACAGACTCAATATGCTATATCGTTGGTAAGATCATTTCCCATGTGCTGCTAATGCTGCATTAATCGCATCAGCCACTTGCTGACGTAATTCAATTTTAGCTGTGTCGAATTGCTCTTTAGCAATATGGGCAGTTTCGATGCGTGGACAGAAAATATAATCCAATGCTTGTCTACGCGGAATAAATGGTAGCCCAAGAAAACCCGTTGTGAAGGGTACAAATGCTTCACCATTTCGCATACGTTTTAAAACACCAATCCGCTTCAGACCTTTCCCAAGTAAAGACTTTCTAAAATCATTCGAATCATATTTTAGGTCTAACATTTCTTCGCCGCCAATTGCCGCGAAAGGAATAATGTCATAGCCATTTTCAAGCGCCAGCTCAATAAAACCAAAGCGATTTTTCCAAATCAATTGGTAGGCTTCGCCTTTATTTTTCATCACTTCACGTCCACCGCCCGGATAAATCAGGATATGTTCCTGCTTTTCCATGAGCTGATGAATCGCATCGCGTGTTCCTTCAAATGCACCATATTGCTTGACCAAGCTCCGCCAAAATGGAATTCTGAAGTGGACACGATCACCTACGCCACGCAAAAATATATGTTTTTGCACATACAAACCAAGGATGAGAGGAGGGACATCATGTCCTAGCAGTGTATGATTTCCCACATACAGTGCAGGTCGCTTCTGATCAACATTTTCTAGACCATGAAAAGTAGTCGGAAACCAGAAGTCGAAGACTTTTATATGCTTTTTAACGTGTTGAATGGACGGAGGAATGAAGTTCGTCAGTTCTTTATTGTCTGTATTCACTTTATTCCTCGCCATTAGATCAATTAAATGATTTTCAATGTCAAAAAGATTCAGCAGAAACCGTTATTGAATCAGCTGCTTGTTTCGCCAGTAAACGTGCTGTTTCGGTATCTTTTGCGCGGACTGTTGCAACGCCCATACGACGACGAACAAAACCTTCAGGCTTTCCAAAGATACGCAGATCACTTCCTGCCACAGAAAGTGCTTTTTCAAGGCCTGTAAATGTCAAATTGTTGGCATCTAATCCCGCATAAATCACGGCACTTGCTGCCGCACTATGGCGCGTCGTATCGACTGGCAAACCTAAAATTGCACGTGCGTGAAGTTCAAATTCACTTTGGAATTGGCTGGCAATTGTCACCAGACCCGTGTCATGTGGCCGCGGCGAAACTTCGCTAAACCAAACCAAATCACCACGGACAAAAAGCTCAACCCCAAATACACCACAACCACCCAGCGCAGTTGCGACGACATCAGAAATACGTTTAGCTTCGGCAAGAGCTTTGTCGCTCATCGGTTGTGGCTGCCAGCTTTCAACATAATCACCTGCATCTTGGCGATGACCAATTGCATCACAAAAATGCGTTTCGATGACGCCAGTTTCTGGGTTTTTTGCACGAACGGTGAGGAGGGTAATTTCAAAATCAAATTGAATTTGACCTTCGACAATCAC
>Ga0209023_10005637_pt1 | contig 13577 bp, 10 predicted proteins | sample LakOneMetagenome_FD_187468 | JGI IMG/M metagenome (GOLD analysis project Ga0209023, IMG submission 187468) | Freshwater and sediment microbial communities from Lake Erie, Canada (SPAdes) (version 2) | ecosystem: Environmental > Aquatic > Freshwater > Lentic | place: Lake Erie, Canada...
CCTCGGCCGCTGCGGTGAGGGGGTTCAGGCCCGCACGCACGACCTCGGGCGTGAACGGCGGTGCCCGAAACCGCACGCCGGTGGCGTCGAAGATCGCGTTGGCAATGGCCGCCGTGCCGGGCACCGACGACGACTCGCCCGAACCCAGCGGCGCCTCGTCCTGCCGGGGCATGTGCATGATCTCGATGACGGGCACTTCGCGAAAGCTCAGGATCGGGTAGCTGCCCCATTCGCGGTTGTCCACGGCCTGCTTCACGGGCTCGAACGTCACCTGCTCCTTGAGCGCGCGGCTGGTGGTCTGCAGCACGTTGCCGTGCACCTGCTGCTCCACGCCCGCCGGGTTGACCATGAGGCCCGCGTCATGCCCCACGACCACGCGGCGCACATGCACCTCGCCGGTCCGCTTGTTGACCTCGACATCGGCCACCCAGGCGGCCCAGGCCGCGCCGAAGCCGGGCCACTTGCTGTGGATGTAGCGTGCGTAGGCAAAGCCCTGGCCCTGCACCCAGTCGCCGTCTTCACTGCCGCCGTCCAGCGCGCGCTGCTGCGGGCCGGTGCGGCGCACCCAGCCGGCCTTCTCGGCCGTGGCCTGCACCAGCTCGGCCGCGCGCGGGTCGTTCAGCAACTGCAGGCGAAAGGCCACCGGGTCCACGCCGGCGGCGGTGGCCAGCTCGTCCACATACGACTCGTGCGCGAAGGAATTGGGCAGTGCGGACACGCCCCGCAGCCACGATGCGCGCACGATGGGCGCCATGTCGTTGACCGCCACGCGCAGGTTGTCGTACTGGTAGGGCGGGCGCGCGGTGCGGTCGCCCATCTCGTAGGCCTGGGCCACGGGCTCGATGGTGCGGGTGAGCAGCAGGGCCAGCGTGGGTGCGCCGTTGGATGGGTAGGACGTCTCGAAGTCGTACGCCGCCACCGAGCCATCGGCGTTGAGCCCGCCACGCACCTGCATGAGCTGCGCGGTGCCCTTGGGCTCCCACAGATGCTCCTGCTCGCGCGTGAGTTGCACCCGCACCGGGGCGCCCACCGCGCGCGACAGCAGCGCGGCGTCGGCCGCCACATCGTCGGCACCGTTGCGGCCGTAGCAGCCTGCGGCCTCCATGCGGATGAGGTCGATGTCCACATCGCCCATGCCCATGAGGCGGGCCAGGTCGGCGCGCAGCACGTGCGGGTTCTGCGTGCCGGCCCACACGGTCATGCGCGGGCGACCGGTGCCATCCTGCGCCCGCCACTCGGCCACCGCGCACGACGGGCCGATGGACGCGTGCATCTGGTAGGGCCACACGTAGGTGCGTGGCATGGGTTGGTCGGCAGCGGCCAGGGCTGCGTCCACATCGCCTTCGTCCACCAGGCGGCGCTGCGTGGCCGGGTTGGCGCGGATGGCCTGGGCGATGGCCTCGGGGCTGTCCTGGCGCGGAAAGCCCGGCCAGTCCTTCCACTGCACGCGCAGCTCGTGCAGGGCCTGCTCGGCCTGCTCCTCGCGTTCGGCGACGATGCCCACGAAGTCGCGGATCACCACCACCGCGCGGATGCCGGGGATGTGCGTGATGGACGCCTGGTCCACCGATACCAGCGTGTTGCCGATGAAGTCGCCATGGTCGGCCCCTGCATACGGCGGGCGCACCACGCGGCCGTGCAGCATGCCGGGCACCCGCATGTCGTGCACGAATATCAGCTCGCCACTGACCTTGGCCGGAATGTCCACGCGCGGCACCGACTGGCCGACCACGCGGTAGTCGGCCGTGGGTTTGGTGGGTGTCGTATCGGACAGCTCCAGCGCCGCGTGCTGGCCCGCCAGCAGGTCGGCATAGCGCACCTGCTGCGCGGGGTCGGCCACCAGCTGCACCACGCCGCCCGACACCTGCAGCGCGTCCACCGGCACGTTCAGGCGCTGTGCCGCGCGGGCCACCAGCCAGTGGCGCGCCTGCGCTGCGGCAAGGCGCAGCGGCTTGGCGTGGATCTGGATGGAGGCGCTCGCAATGGTGGCGCCCTGGTTGGGTGCGCGCGTGGTGTCGCCCAGCACCATGTTCACCTGGGCCAGGTCCACGTCCAGTTCTTCGGCCACGATCTGCGCCAGCGCGGTGCGGATGCCGGTGCCCAGGTCCACATGGCCGTTGAGCGCGGTCACGCTGCCGTCGTCCCACACGGCGATCAGGATTTCGACGCCCTCGGCCGGGTTTCCGGCCACCAGCGCGGGTTGGCCCTTGACCGGCGGCGGCGCGGCCGGCGGGTTGCGCACCACCAGCAGCACGCCCTCGGCCGCGTGGAAGTCGGCGCGGGTCAGGGGCGTGTGGGCGCGCAGCGGCGCAGTGCTGGCGGGCGGCGTGCTCATGCCCTGGCCTCCTGCATCAGTACCGCAGCGCGCTGTACGGCGCGGATGATCTCGACATGCGTGCCGCAGCGGCACAGGTTGGCCGACAGCTCGCGGCGGATGGCGGCCTCGTCGGGGTGGGGGTTTCGCTCCAGCAGGGCCACGGTCATCATCACCATGCCGTTCAGGCAGTAGCCGCACTGCGCGGCCTGCTCGTCGATGAAGGCCTGCTGCACCGGGTGCCGTACTGCAGTGGTGCTGCAGCGCGCGGGCAGGCCCTCCAGCGTAGTCACCTCACGCCGCGCCACGCCCTGCGCCGGAATCACGCAGGCCCGGGCGGCCACGCCGTCCACCAGCACCGTGCACGCCCCACACTGGCCCAGCCCGCAGCCGTACTTGGGGCCGTTGAGCGCCAGGTCGTTGCGCAGTACATGCAGCAGCGTGGCGCTGCCGGACGTGGCCGCAGGCAGGGTGCAGGGCTGGCCGTTGACGGTGATCGCAGCGGTAGTGCTGGGGGCGGTGGTGTGCATGGATTCAGAAAAAGGCTGCGGGCCCTCAGCGCTTCAAGGCTCCGGTGCGCGTGTACATCTCCAGGTCCACGAAGTTCGAGCCGTTGTGGTTGGTGGGGCCGTACTGCAGCGGAAAGTCGCCGATCTTGGTCGTGCCCATGTCTTCCAGCGCCTTGATGAAGCCGTCGCGCGTGAGGTTGCGGCCCGCGCGCTTGAGACCTTCCACGAACACGCGCGCGGCGATGTAGCCCTCCAGCATGGTGTAGCTGTCGATCTTCTCGCCCGCATCGGTGCGGTCCTTGCGGTAGTCCACCACGATGGGCATGCGGCTGGCCTGTGGCGACGGCACGATGCTGGCCGTGACCAGGCCTTCGATGCCGCCGTTCAGGCGCTGCGCAGAGCCGGGCGCATCGGTGATGCCCACCGAGATGGTGTACAGCGGCGACGCAGCCCCGGCCGCGCGGTAGTCGCGCAGGAAGACCTCCACCATCTTGCCGGCCATGATCATCACCACCGCGCCGGGCTTGGCCTTGGTGAGCTGGGCCACCTGCGCCTTGGCGTCGGTGGCGGCGATCTCCATGGGCACGGACTCGACCACCTTCACCTTCAGGTCCTGCGCAATCTTCAAGCAGGTGTCGAGGTTGGATTTGCCGAATGCGCTGTTCTGGTGGATGACCGCGATGTTGGTGATGCCCAGCGTGGCCAGATGGCCCACGATCTTGCGCAGCTCGGTCTCGTAGCTGGCGCGCACGTGGAACAAATAGCGGTTGTGCGTGGTGCGGAACGACGTGGTGCCCACCAGCGGCGCGAACATGGGCACGCCCGCCTTCTCGGCCAGGGGCATGGCGGCGATCAGGTTGCCCGTGGCCACGTAGCCGATCAGCGCGAAGACCTTGTCCTCGTCGATCAGCTTGGCGGTGTTCTCGGCCGTCTTCTTGGGGTCGTAAGCATCGTCGTGCGACACCAGCTCCAGCGTGCGGCCCTGCACGCCGCCACTCTTGTTGACCTTGTCGAAGACCAGCGCGATGCCCGCCTTGTAGTCCACCCCGAAATCCTTGGCAGGCCCGGTGAACACGGCCGACTGCCCCACCTTGATGCGGGAGTCCGTCACTCCGGTCTCGGCGGCGGCCGGCCCCGCCCCTGCCAGAGCGGCGGCGCCCAGGCTTGCGAGCACCACCCGGCGGTCGATGCGCCCTTCCTCCATCCCACGAAACTTCATGAAACGCTCCTTACATCAAAGGCGCAATCTTCCCTTTAATCAGAGGGGCTTTGCAACACTTTCTGCGGTGTGTTGTGAATCCGTCTAACCGGGCGCCGTGTGCTCCGGTGGGACGGCCTTACGCGACCTCGATATCGCTGGACTGAATGCGCTTGACGCCCTTGGCCGCCATGTTTTTCCAGGCCGCAGCGAGCGAGCCGTTGAGGTCGATGGCGCGGCAGGCATCCTCGACCACATAGGTCTCAAAGCCCAGGCGCCTGGCATCGAGCGCCGTCCAGGCCACGCAGAAGTCTGTGGCCAGGCCCGTGACGAACACGGTCTTGATGCCGCGCTGCTTCAAGTAGCCCGCCAGGCCTGTGGACGTCTTGCGGTCCGCCTCTTCGAATGCCGAGTAGCTGTCCACGTGCTGGTGGAAGCCCTTGCGCAAGATCACCTGCGCCTGCGGGACCTTCAGGTCCTTGTGCAGCGCTGCGTCGTCGGTGCCCTGCACGCAGTGGTCGGGCCACAGCACCTGCGGGCCGTAGCTGAGCTTGGCGGTTTCAAACGGTTTCTTGCCCGCATGGCTGCTGGCAAACGACGCGTGCCCCTGGGTGTGCCAGTCCTGCGTGACCACCACGTTCTCGAAGGCGGTGGCGATGCGGTTGATGACCGGCACCACCTCGTCGCCCTGGGCCACCGGCAAGGTGCCGCCCGGCACGAAGCAGTTCTGCACATCCACCACGATGAGCGCAGCGCGCTCGCCAGGTTTGATCTTGCCCGCCGCCCACGCGGTGGGAAGGCAGACTCCGGCCACGGTGAACGCGGCCGATTGGAGAAGAAGGCGACGACGCGGTGCAGTTGGCATGGTGAACACTCCGGTTGGGAACGCACTGACACATCGGCGGCGGCCCGGTGGGGCCACTGCCGGGGATTCGCTTCACACGCTGAGGTAGGCCCTGCGCACCTCTTCGTTGGCCGCCAGTTCGGCCATCGTGGCCTGGTAGCGGATCTGGCCCTTCTCCAGCACATAGGCGCGGTCGGAGACCAGCTCGGCAAAATGCATGTTCTGCTCGGACAGCAAGATGCTCACGCCCTGCTCCTTGAGCTCCAGGATCATCTGCGCCATCTGCTCCACGATGACGGGCGCCACGCCTTCGGAAGGCTCGTCGAGCAGCACCAGGTACGGGTTGCCCATGAGCGTGCGGGCCACGGTCAGCATCTGCTGCTCGCCACCGCTCATGCGGCCGCCGGGGCGCTGGGGCATCTCGCCCAGGTTGGGGAAGAGCTTGAACAGGCGCTCGGGCGTCCACACCGGCGCGGCCGTGCCGTCAGGCCAGTGGCGCGCAGGCTGGCGGCCCACTTCGAGGTTCTCCATCACCGTGAGGTCGGTGAACACGCGCCGGTCTTCGGGCACGAAGCCCAGGCCCAGTCGGGCCGCGTCGTGCGGGTCGCTTTTGGACAGGTCCTTGCCCATGAACTGGATGCTGCCCTTGCGCTTGGCGAGCATGCCCATCAGCGTCTTGAGCGTGGTGGACTTGCCCGCGCCGTTGCGGCCCATCAGCGCCACGACCTCGCCGCGGCGCACTTCCAGGTCGACGTCGTACAGGATCTGCGCGGCGCCGTACCAGGCCTGCAGGCCCTGGGCCTTCAGGAGAACTTCGTTCGTTGCGCTGCTCGTCATGGTCATGTTCATGGTCATGCCGTCTCCGCCGCCGGGGCCGCTGCGGCCGATGCTGCTGTTTTCTTCTCGAAGGTCTTGCCGGTGCCGAAGTAGACCTCCTGCACCTTGGGGTGGTCGCGCAGCTCCAGGGGCTTGCCCTCGGCGATGAGGCGGCCGCGCGCCAGCACGATCATGCGGTCGGCATAGGCGAACACCACGTCCATGCTGTGCTCGGTGAACAGCACGGCCATGCCGCGGTCGATCACGAGCTGCTTGGTCAGCGCCATCAGTTCGTTGCGCTCCTTGGGCGCCATGCCGGCGGTGGGCTCGTCCATGAGCAACAGCTTCGGGCTGTTGGCCATGGCAATCGCCAGCTCCACGCGCTTGACGTCGCCGTACGCCAGCACGCTGCAAGGGCGGTCGGCCTGGGACTTCATGCCCACCTGGTCGAGCAGCGCGAGCGCTTCGTCGCGCTTGTGGTCCGCGGCCTTGCGCCACATCGAGAACAGGCGGCTGTCGCTGGAGATCAGCGCCATCTGCACGTTCTCGACCACGGTGAGCGAGGCGAAGGTCTCGGCGATCTGGAAGGTGCGGCCCACGCCCATGCGCCAGATGTCGCGGGGCTTTCGGCCCACGAGCTCCTGGCCGTCGAGCTGTATGGAGCCCACGTCGGCCGGCAGCTGGCCGTTGACCATGTTGAAGGTGGTGGACTTGCCGGCGCCGTTGGGGCCGATGAGCGCCAGCAGCTCGCCCGCGGCCAGCTCGAAGTGGATGCCATCCACCGCCTTGACGCCGCCGAACGACTTGCCCAGGCCCGTGACTTTGAGCAGGCTCATGCCTGGCCCTCCTTCATGTTCTTGGCTTCGCGCCGGTTGTCGAAGACCTGCTTGATGGCGCCTGCAATGCCCTGCGGGAAGAGCAGCACCAGGATGAGGATGATGGCGCCCAGCATGGCGCGCCAGTAGTCGGTGTTGCGGGCCACCGTGTCGTGCAGCCAGGTGAAGGTGACCGCGCCCACCACGGGGCCGGCCAGCGTCTGGATGCCGCCCAGCAGCACCATCACCAGGCCGTCGACCGAGCGGCCCACGTGCAGTGTCTCGGGCGAGATGCTGCCCTTGGAGAACGCGAACAGCGAGCCGCCCAGGCCGGCGAACAGGCCGGCGATGACGAAGGCCGTCCACTGCATGCGCTTGACGTCGATGCCGATGGCATCGGCGCGCAGCACCGAGTCGCGCCCCGCCCGCAGCGCGTAGCCGAAGGGCGAGTACAGGATGCGGCGCAGCAGCAGCACGCCGCCCACGACCAGCGCGAGCGTGAGGTAGTAGTAATTGCGCTTGTCCGCCAGCCAGGCCGCGGGCCACACGCCGGTGAGGCCGTTGCTGCCGCCGGTGAAGCCGTCCCACTGGTAGCAGATGGCCCAGGTGATCTGCGCGAAGGCCAGCGTGAGCATGGCCAGGTAGACGCCCGACAGCCGCACGCAGAACCAGCCATACAGCAGCGCACCGGCTGCCGCCGCAAGCGGCGCCAGCACCAGGGCCAGCTCCATCGGGATGCCTGCCGAGCGCACCAGCAGCGCCGCCGCGTAAGCCCCGAGGCCAAAGTACGCCGCATGGCCGAACGAATGCATGCCCGCCGGCCCCATGATGAAGTGCAGGCTGGCCGCGAACAGCGCGGCGATCAACAGGTCGATGAACAGCACGGTGAGGTAGGGCGAGCCGGCCGTGAGCATCGGCAGCAGCACCAGCACGGCCAACAGCGCCATGCCGCCGATCTTGAACCAGCGGTCCGGCGCACGCAGCGGCGCCTCGGGCAGGCCGGTGTTGCGGCTGGCGGCCTGCGGGCGGCCCATCAGGCCCCAGGGGCGCACCACCAGCACCACGGCCATCACCAGGAATTCGACCACCAGCGTGAGCTTGGAAAACGAGACGCTGTAGCCGAAGATTTCGACCACGCCGAGCCAGATGCACACGGCCTTGATCTCGGCAATCAGCAGCGCCGCCACATACGCACCCGGTATGGAGCCCATGCCGCCCACCACCACCACCACGAAGGCGGCGCCGATGGTGTTGAGGTCCATCTCCAGCGTGGCCGGCTCGCGCGGCAGCTGCAGCGCGCCGCCCAGGCCCGCCAGCAGCGCGCCCAGCGCGAACACCGCCGTGAACAGCCAGGCCTGGTTCACGCCCAGGGCGCTGACCATCTCGCGGTCCTGCGTGGCGGCGCGCACCAGCGTGCCCCAGCGGGTGCGGGTGAGCAGCAGCCACAACAGGCCCAGCACCACCGGGCCCACGACGATGAGGAACAGGTCGTACGAAGGGAACTGGCGGCCCAGGATGTCCACCGAGCCCGACAGGCCCGGCGCGCGCGGGCCGAGGAGTTCTTCAGGGCCCCAGATCCACAGCGCCGCATCCTTGATGACCAGCACCAGCGCGAACGTGGCCAGCAGCTGGAAGAGCTCGGGCGCCTTGTAGATGCGGCGCAGCAGCACCACCTCGACGATGGCGCCGAGCGCCCCCACCACGACGGCGGACAGTAGCAGCGCAGGCCAGAACGCGAGGCCCGTGCCGAGCTTGGCCACCATGGAATAGGCGACGTAGATGCCCACCATGAAGAACGAGCCGTGCGCAAAGTTCACGATGCGCGTGACGCCGAAGATCAGCGAGAGCCCCGCGCCCACAAGGAACAGCGAGGACGCGCCCGCCAGTCCGTTGAGCAGCTGAACGATAAAACTCGAAAAACTCATTCCAAATCCTTCGGGGTCACGGCAAAGTTCGTCCCTGCAGGTCGGTGCCTGCGGTGTGGGTGAGGCAAGCGCGCAGCTCCATCCCAAGCCGTTCGGGCTGAGCTTGTCGAAGCCCTTCGCAGCGCTTCGACAAGCTCAGCGTGAACGGTGGTGCAGCTTTTTACAGATCACGCTGGCAGGGAGATGGCGATCGCAGGCGCCCACGCGGGGCCGCCTGCTGAACGCGCACTCAGTCTGCCGCGCGCAGCTTCTTCACTTCTTCAGCGGTCGGCTGCACCTTGGCGCCGTCCACATAGCGGTAATCCACCATCACGCCCTTGCCGCCTTCGTTCTTGGTGCGGCCCACGTAACTGCCCATGGTGGACTGGTTGTCTTCCGCGCGGTAGGTGGCGCGGCCGAACGGAGTGGTCACCTGCAGGCCCTTGAACGCGACGATGAGCTTTTCGGTGTCGGTGGAGCCGGCTTTCTTGATGCCTTCGGCCAGCGACTTGATGGCGCTGTAGCCCACGACCGAACCCAGGCGCGGGTAGTCGTTGAACTTGCCCTGGTAGGCCGTCATGAAGGCCTTGTGCTCAGGCGTCTGGATGCCGTACCAGGGGTAGCCGGTGACGATCCAGCCGTTGGGGGCCTCGTCCTTGAGCGGGTCCATGTACTCGGGCTCGCCGGTCAGCAGGCTGACCACTTCGCGGTCCTTGAACAGGCCGCGGGTGTTGCCTTCGCGCACAAACTTGGACAGGTCGGCACCGAACAGCACGTTGAAGATCGCGTCGGGCTTGGCGTCGGCCAGGGCCTGCACCACGCTGCCCGAATCGACCTTGCCCAGCGGCGGCGCCTGCTCGACGACGAACTCCACATCAGGCTGTGCGGCCTTGAGCAGCTGCTTGAAGGTGGCCACGGCCGACTGGCCGTATTCGTAGTTGGGGTACACCAGCGCCCAGCGCTTTTTCTTCAGGGCCACCGCGTCGGGCACCATCATGGCCACCTGCATGTAGGTGGATGCACGCAGGCGGTAGGTGTAGCGGTTGCCGTTTTGCCAGACGATCTTGTCGGTCAGCGGCTCGCTGGCCAGAAAAAAGAACTTCTTTTGCTTGGCGAAGTCGGTCAGTGCCAGGCCGATGTGCGACAGGAACGAGCCCGTGAGCACGTCCACCTTTTCGCGGGACACCAGCTCTTCGGCCACGCGCACGGCATCGCCCGGGTTGGCGTTGTCGTCGCGGATCACCAGCTGCACCTTCTTGCCCAGCAGGCCGCCCGTTGCGTTGATCTCGTCCACCGCCAGCTCCATGCCCTTCTTGTAGGGCTCCAGGAAAGCGGGCTGCGCCTTGTAGCTGTTGATCTCACCAATCTTGATGACATCCTGTGCGTGCACAGGGGCCAGCGTGATGGCCAGCGCGGCTGCGGCCGTGGCACGCATGAGGTTTTGTCGCATCGTCATGGGAACACTCCTGGAAAAGGTAGGGTGGGTGTGGGAGATGGTCGGGAACGGGGGAGATGGTAGTGCGGTGCGGGGCATTCAGCGCAGGCCGTCGACGCCCTTGACTTCGGAAACCTGCAGGCCACCGACGCGGGGCAGCGGCCGGCCGCTGTCGGTGACGACGATGGCGACCACGATCTCGTTGGCGCGGGGCGCATCGGCCACGCGGGCCTCCATGGCGTCGAAGTGGCTGCGCACGTAGGCGGCATCCTTGTGGCCCAGGGGCACGTCGATGGCGGTGCCCAGGCCGCCGATCTTCTTGCTGGACGGCACGAGGGCAGCGCCCTTCTCCACCGCCACGCGCAGCGGCGCGCCGAGCTTGGGGTGCAGGATGGCGGCCGCATGCTCCAGCTCGCCGGCCTCGCCCACGATGGCCGCCTTGCCGTAGCTGTGCGCCTGGCCGGGCTCGATGCCCAGCGCCTGCACGCAGCGCTGCCCGAGCAGCGCGCCCAGCTCTTCGCCGATGGCGACGAGCTCATCGAGGTTCTCGGCGTAGCGGCCGGCAAACGGGTTCTCGATCACGGCCATGGCCAGGGCCTTGCGCACGGGCGGCTGCACGTCGCGGCCCATCTCCACACGCACTTCGTCGGTCTGCACGATGATTTTTCGGATCTTGGCGGGCATGTCTTGTACTCCTGGGTTCTTGTGCTGTTGCGTTCTGGTTGTGGTGCGGGACCCTAGCGCAGGCCGTTCCACTGGCTGATGTCCTGCGCCTTGAGGCCGCCCACGCGGGCGTGCACGCGCGGGCCGGTGGTCATGGCCAGGATGAAGACGATCTCGTCGGCCAGCGGCGCGCCGGGCACGCGCACCTCCATGGCATCGAAGTGGCTGCGCACGTAGCTGGCGTTGATGTGGGTGAGCGGCACGTCGAGCGCCGCGCCCGGGCCGCCCACCTTCTTGGTGGAAGGCACGATGGACAGCGCGTTGGCGGGCTGGCCCGTCTTCTCTTCGGCCTGGCCTTTGGCGTAGGCGTTGCGGTCGCCCTTCCAGCCCAGCAGTTCGCGCATGGCGTAGCCGCCTGGCACATGCCACAGTGCGCCATGCTCCAGCTCACCGGCCGCGCCCACGATGGAGCCCTTGCCGTAGGTCTCGATGCGCTCGGCGGGCACGCCCATGGCCTTGAGCAGGCGCTGCGCCATGTCCAGGCCCACGTCCTGCAGGGCTTCCATCATGGGCAGGATGTCGGCCTCGTAGCGGCCGGCGTAGGGGTTGGTCAGCACCGCGCCGATGGCACCCCGCAGCAGCGGCACATCGGCCACGGGACCGAACTCGTGCCGGATTTCCTCGAGGTGGGTGAAAACGCGTCGTATCTGGATCATGGGATGGCCTGTGGGCTTGTGAATTCGTTAAGCAAATACTGAACCAACTTCTTCGTGCACCGCGCCGGCCGTGACTTCGGCGCCGGCCGTGCGTTCGGTGCGGGCAGGCAGACCCTGCAGCGCAATTTCCGGCGCGCTGGTCGCCGCGAATTCGCCCTGGCACGCCAGCAGCGCGCACCAGATCAGCCCGCGGGACTGCAATTCTTGCGCCTTTTGCAGCCCTTGGTGCAGCGCCCGCAGCACCTGTGCGCGCGGCAGCGGCGGAACATCCACCGTGACGGGAATGGCACCCAAGTCGCTATCGTCGCGTACCAGCCAGGCGGGCATGCGGGTGATGCGCTCGTCCAGCACATTCACGGCGTTGGCCACCACGGTGGCGGCGGCGTCGGCCTCGGCCGCGGTGCGCGCCAGCACGGTGACGCTGTCGGCAATACCCAGCGACTGGCTGCGCCCGCGCCAGCCGCTGGTGGCCACGCCGCGCACCGGCATGGTGCTGTCAATGCGTAGTTGTCCGTCCAGCAGCAGCCCATGGCGCAGTTGGGCGGCATCGAGCCGGGCAATGTCTGCGTACACCCCCACCGACGCCGACTGGCCCGGGGCGAGGTGCAGCGCAATGTCGCCACCGTTGTTGACCCAGGCGCGTGCAATGCCATCCTGCGCAAAGCACGCGAGGATCTCTTGCGCCACCGCCCCGGCCACGGCAGCCATGGGGGTGATGAAGCCCTTGCGGTACGGGTGGCAGGCCAGCCACATGCGCTGCGCCACCACGCCCTGCAAGGGTGTTGTCTCGCCTACAGGGGCGCGCAGGCCGGGCAGCTCGTTCACCAGCTCTTGCAGCAGGCCCTCAAAGCGCTGCCACGCGCGCTCGTAGGCAGCGGCCACGGCGGTGCGGTCACCCTCGGCCTGGATGACCAGGTCGATGGGGCCGTGCTGGAAGTGCCAGCGGCCATCGGGCAAAAAGTTGCGGCAGGCGTGCATGACGAGGCGCCGTTCAGCCCAGCAGGGGCGGGCGGCCCAGCGGCCAGGGGTTGCCATCGGGCAGCGCCTGCCAGGACAGCGACTGCGGCGCGCCGTCGTTGTGCCACGCGCCGTGCTCCAGCACCTCGCGCAGGCTGCGGATCTGCTCGGCATGGCCGCCCAGGGCCTCGTAGTCGGTGCGGCGCATGCTGAACTCGATGGGCGCCACAATGGCGGGCGTGGGCACGGTGCCGAAGCTGTTGTCGGGCATGCGCAGCACATCGGCCATCACGGTGATGCCGCCGCCGGGCCACACATAGGCGGGTGCGCCGCCGCAGGTCACGTTCACCAGCGCGTTCTTGATGGAGCGGGTGAGCAGCACGGGGTTCTCCGTCACACCCGCGCGCAGGCTGCCGCCCGCACCGCCCAGGAAAAGCACCGAGGTGAGCGAGGGCTCGCAGTTCTCGCCGATGCGCTCCACGATGCGGCGCACTTCGAGCGGCATTTCTGCTTCCACCGGTACCAGCGATTCGTCCAGCACATACCAGCTGGCGTGCTCGCCGGTGGTGGAGGTCATGAGCAAGCGCAGGCCCGGCCACGCAACGGCTTCGTCCCAGCCTTCGATGATGGACAGCGGGTCGGCGATGTCGGTGCCGCCCCAGCCGGTGCCGGGGTTGGCCACCTGGAAGTAGCGGCCCGGCGTGGACTTGCGCCCGCGCATCTGGATGCCCGAGGACTTCATGTCCAGGCAGCGGCCGGCCTGGTGCTCGGTGAGCACGCCGGTGATGTGGTCGTCCACCACCACCACCTCGTCGGCCTGGCCGTAGAACTGGCGCGCGAAGATGCCGATGGCCGCCGAGCCGCAGCCCACGCGCATGCGCTGCTCGGCCACGCCGTTGACGATGGGCGCCTGGCCAGCCTGGATCACGAGCTGCGAGCCGCCGTCGATGGTGAGTTCCACCGCCTGCTTGTTGCCCAGCAGCTGCATCATCTCGTTGGCGATGCGCCCTTCCTTCTTGCTGCCGCCCGTGAGGTGGTGCACGCCGCCGAGCGACAGCATCTGCGAGCCGTATTCGGCCGTGGTGACGTGGCCCACCACCTCGCCCTTGCAGCGCACGTTGGCCTGCTCGGGGCCGAGGAAGCGGTCGGTGTCGATCTTCACCTTGAAGCTGCAGTAGCTGAAGATGCCCTCGGTGACCACGGTGACCATGTCCACGCCATCGACCTTGGAGCCCACGATGAAGGGCGCGGGCTTGTAGTCGGGGTAGGTGGTGGACGAGCCCACGCCGGTGACGAACACTTCTTCCGACAGGAGAAGGTCGCCGCTCCAGGCGGGCTGCGCGGCGGGACCGTCGGCGGTACTGCCCGCGGCATCCACCGGCGCGTCGGCATCCGCCGTGGCCGAG
>Ga0209023_10005638_pt1 | contig 13574 bp, 11 predicted proteins | sample LakOneMetagenome_FD_187468 | JGI IMG/M metagenome (GOLD analysis project Ga0209023, IMG submission 187468) | Freshwater and sediment microbial communities from Lake Erie, Canada (SPAdes) (version 2) | ecosystem: Environmental > Aquatic > Freshwater > Lentic | place: Lake Erie, Canada...
GACGGCTGGACGCACGACATTGAACGGCGAAGGCTTGCAGCATCAAGATGGACATTCACACGTGTTGGCTGCGACTGTGCCGAATTGTGTGAGCTATGATCCTTGTTTTGGTTTTGAATTGGCGGTCATCGTGCAAGATGGTTTGCGCCGCATGTATCAAGAAGGTGAGCGTATTCAATATTATCTCACCATCATGAATGAAAATTACACCCAGCCTGCAATGCCAGAAGGCGTTGAGGAAGGTATTCGAAAGGGTCTCTATCTGTTCCAACAGGAAGACGATGCGACGGTGCAATTGATTGGTTCTGGTGTGATTTTGCGTGAAGTCATTAAGGCTGCGAAATTGCTCAAAGATGAATACGGCATTCATGCCAATGTCTGGAGTGCGACCAGTTTCAATGAGCTTGCACGCGATGGTATGGCGACGGATTATCACAATCGTCTGCATCCACATGACCCTGTACAAGTCTCTTGGGTTGCCCAGCAGCTTGCCCCGCATAAAGGCGTGGTACTGGCGGCGACGGATCATATGCGCGCTTACAGTGAACAGATTCGGAGTTATTTACCAGACCACAGACCGTATGTGACGCTTGGAACGGATGGTTTTGGTCGTTCGGATACGCGTGAAAACTTACGTTCATTCTTTGGTGTCGATGCGGCGAATATCGTGGTCGCAGTGCTGAAATTATTAGCGGATGAAGATGAAATCGATGTCCGCATGGTCAAAGATGCGATTTCGACGTTTGAATTAGAAACAGAGCTTCCTCCGCCATGGTTACCTCAACCTCATTTGGAAAATTGCATCGATGCCCCTGCACCGACTGTGCCAGCACAAGCCGCGCCGCTGGAGGGAATCGAAGCGGATATTGAGGATAGTTCTCCGACACCACAGAGTAAGTCTGTTCAGTCCTCGGATTCTGAATTTGATACAGCGGTCTTTGAGCTGCAACCGTCAGTGCCTACTACGAAGCAGGGAGTTTGAACATGGAAATCAGAACTCCTGATCTAGGTGTGGAAAAAGCCGAAGTTTCTGAAATTTTAGTCAACGTTGGCGACAAAGTTTCTAAGAATCAAAGTTTACTCGTGGTTGAGTCAGCGAAAGCCAGTGTCGAAGTGCCTTGTCCTGTGGATGGTGTCATTGAAAAGGTTTTGGTGACGCAAGGGCAGATGGTGCAGGAAGGCGTAGCGTTATTTATGGTGTCAGGTGCGATTGAAGAAACTGTTCCAGTTGTCACCCCGCCTGCGATTGAAAAGCCAATCATGCAAGTTGAGCAACCTGTAACTCAATCGTCACAGCCTACATCACAAACAGTTGAGGTGCCAGATCTCGGCGTAGATCAAGCGGATGTGTCAGAAATTTTGGTCAAAGTGGGTGATGTGGTGACGGTAGGGCAAAGCCTTGTCGTGGTGGAGTCGGCAAAGGCCAGTGTTGAAGTGCCGAGTCCATTTGCAGGAACGGTGGAACGTATTGCGCTAAGCCAAGGTCAAAGCGTCAAACAGGGGATGCCAATTCTGGTACTACAAGGTGTTGCAGGCGCAAAAGCAGAACAGCCCATTCACCTCGCATCTACAGCGCAAGCTGCATCGGTGTCAAAACCGCAAGCTGCGACGATGCAACAGAACTTAGAGCCGAAGAGCACCGTACAAACGGCATCCGCCGTAACAACTCCAGCTGCATCGGTGGTAGAAAACACTGCAAATAACTCAGATGTTTACGCAGGCCCAGCGGTACGTCAAACCGCACGACAACTGGGTGTCGATCTACACAATGTCAAAGCCAGCGGCATCAACGGCCGTATCTTGAAAGAAGATGTCTACGCATATGTCAAACAGCGCCTGACGACTACGACAGCACCAACTCCAACGACTGTCGCGGCTGCGCCATCAGGATTACCACCGTTGCCTGATTTCAGTAAATGGGGGGCGTCACATGATGAGCCTTTGACCCGTTTGCAGCAGGTTTCTATTCCGCAGTTATCGCTCAATCTGTATATGCCGCAGGTCACTCAGTTTGATCAGGCGGATATTACTGAGCTCGAAAAATTACGCATCGATCTGAAAGATGAATATAAGAAACAAGGCATTGGTCTAACGATTCTGGCGTTTATTGCTAAAGCCGTTGCGCATTTACTCTTGAAAGAAACACGCTTCAATAGTCATCTCAATGACGACGGCAAGTCGATCAAAGTGCGTGAAGAAGTTCACCTCGGGATTGCAGTGGCGACCGATGACGGACTGATTGTCCCTGTCCTTCGTAATCCCGATCGTTTAAGCATTCGCGAGATCGCCAAGCAACTTGGTGAGTTGAGTCAGAAAGCACGAGATAAAAAACTAACACCCAATGATTTAGCGGGTGCGACATTTACGATTACCAGTTTGGGTGCGATGGGAGGTACAGGCTTCACGCCACTCGTGAATTGGCCACAAGTCGCAATTCTGGGGTTGTCACCTGCGGTGATGCAACCTGTCTGGGATGGCTCGACATTCCAGCCGCGTCTGATGTTGCCGTTATCACTGTCGTATGATCATCGCGTGATTAATGGTGTGGATGCCGCACGTTTTGCACGAGCATTGGCGGTGTTGCTAGGAGATTTGCGGCGGGTGCTGCTTTAACGTAGATAAATTATAGTTCTAGTATGACTGAATGGATTGAGATTAAGTATCTCGACAAGAAAATTAGAACTACATAGCTCGTTGAGCTTGTTGAAACGTGCGGCAAATAAGTCATCATAATTTTGAGTAATAAATGTCTTACATAAAAATAGGGGTTGTTTTGGTTGTGGTTACGGGTGCATTTGCTGCTGTACCACTCGTCTGGAAGATGCAAAGTGCCGAAAAGCGCGAGCAGATCGTAGGGTTATTGCCTGAGAGTATCCGACCAAAAGATATTGTGGATGTCTCGACGCAAAAAATCACCGTTTACCAATCTCAAGGAAAAAAAGGTGAGGCGGTTTTTTCGGATCGGCAAAATATGGCTCGCACAGCACATGCTCGTGTGGTTGATAATGCCAAAGGTACAACAACCCATACGGATGTCCCTAAAAAAGAAGAGAAGTCGTTAGTGCTGAATTTTGATGAAGAAAATGTTCGGTTTCAGAAGCAAGCACAAATGATTCAGCAGGCACGAATGGAGCGAGCGATTGGTGAGTAAGCAATGGAAACGTTGTCATGGCACATAACAGAATCTTTCTAGCAGGAGCAACTGGTGTCATCGGACAGCGATTGAGTCGTCTACTGGTTGCTGATGGCTGGCATGTTACAGGCACGACACGTTCAGCAGAAAAAGCCTCATTGTTGCGTGCGTTAGGTGTTGAGCCTGCGGTTGTCGATGTGTTTGATGCACAAGCTCTGCAACACGCCATGCAGCAAGCACGTCCTGATATTGTGATTCATCAGCTGACTGACTTACCAGCAGGACTTGATCCGGAAAAAATGGCAGAAGGTCGAATTCGTAATGAACGAATTCGTGATCTTGGAACGCGTCATCTGATTGCTGCTGCACTCGCATGTGGTGTGACGCGTATGGTGGTGCAGAGTATCGCATTTGCTTATGCGGATGGACCTCGACCCTATACGGAATCCTCGCCATTGGGCAGGGCTTCGATTGCGGCGTTTGAGCAACAGGTATTGGATGCTGATCTAATCGGAATTGTTTTACGTTATGGTGCTCTCTATGGTGCTGGCACAGGCTTCGATACACCAGTCGGCGAAGGTGCGGTGCATGTCGATGCTGCTGCACAGGCCGCATGCCTTGCGGTGAAGCAAGGAAGTGCAGGGATTTATAATATTGCAGAAGACGATGGAATGATTTCCAGTGCAAAAGCCATCACGGATTTAGGATGGAGTGCAGAGTTTCGCATGGACAGTTCGCAAAATTAGCTTTGCTTAAAACCTTGTGAGTAGAGATAATGTGTCTAGCAAACGATTGGAATGTTTGCCTGTGCAGTGCTCTATGGAAGTATGTATTTTCATGAAAAAAATGAATAACAAAGTATTTATCGTCCTTGCCTTTGCTCTTGTCAGTGGTTGCAGCACTGTTAAGCCAGATCATCCCTCTCATCCCGCGGATCATACCTTGAATCCTATTGATTGTACGTCAAAGGCAAAAAAGGAAGAGTGCTCGGCTGTTGCAAATCTGGATAAAAAACCACAAAAGAAAACAGCCAAATCCGATCAATCAGAACAGATAGATCGTCGTGCAAAAACTACGAAAAGTGCTGAAAGCAAAAAGATTAATGATGATAAGGTTAAAGCGAAAAGCGAAGCGCCACCTCCAGCACCTGATAAAGAAGTTGTTTCTAAACCAGATTTGGTTTCACAAAAGAAAGCAGAAGCCGACTATCGTGAAAAGGTATTTTCAGAGTCGATGGTTTGTGTGAGGAACAACATTGGAAAAGATGATGTCCGAGTGAAAGTTCGGGCGATGGCTTATGATCTTGCCATGTTATGTAGAAAACAAGGTGTTGAAGTTAATGCAATTGCGAATGCAACGATTCCTTTGATCGAGCAGAGTCGAGCGCCGAAAAAGACAAAATAATTTAGTTTTTTAATGGTTAGATTTTTTTGAACATGAAATCATACAAAGAACTCGCAGAACTCCTCACAGGATCACGAACAGAAGATTATCGCTCAAAACGCCAATCGATTGGTTTCAGTGTAATGGGTAGTTTTTCATTGCGTTTGTTGGCTGTATGCTGACTGGCAGTGTGTGGTGGTTTTTTCTGCCGATTTTTGGGTTTTTCGGTGCTTGGCGTATCGTGATGGGTCACTGGCCTTTGTTCCATAACCGTAAAGACTAAGTTTTAAACATAGTAAAAAGCACTCTCATGCTCTGATATCATTACAGAGCCATGATTTTTTTCTAAAATCATTAAAAGTACACATCGTAGTCAAATCACATCCTCGCACTCTGGCACAGCCTTGTGTATAATGCCGCATTGAAATTGCCGTGTTTAAAGCACCAAGAGGACACCATGCTGAATATCGTACAAGAAGCGCTAACCTTCGACGATGTGTTGTTACTTCCTGCTTTCTCTAATGTACTTCCAAAAGATGTTTCTCTAAAGACTCGCCTGACTCGGGGTATCGACCTGAACATTCCGCTCGTCTCAGCGGCGATGGATACCGTCACGGAATCGCGTATGGCGATTGCGATTGCCCAAGAAGGCGGCATCGGTATTCTGCATAAAAACATGGACATCGCTGCACAGGCTGCCGAAGTTCGCCGCGTCAAGAAGTTTGAAGCGGGTATGGTGAAAGACCCGATTACCGTCAGCCCAGATTTAAGTGTCGGTGAGCTAATTGCGCTGACTCAAGCGCATCGTATCAGCGGTGTGCCTGTGGTTGTTGGCGACAAAGTAGTTGGAATTGTGACTAGCCGTGATATGCGTTTTGAGACTAATCTCACGCAACCTGTCAGCAACATCATGACACCACAAGATCAATTGGTTACCGTGCGTGAAGGTGAATCCAATGAACATATCAAAGGCTTATTACACCGCCATCGTATCGAAAAAGTGCTGGTGATTGGTGATGATTACGAATTAAAAGGCTTGATCACCGTTAACGATTTCCGCAAAGCTGAGCTCTATCCTAACGCTTGTAAGGATTCTTTAGGTCGTCTGCGTGTCGGTGCTGCGGTAGGTACAGGTGCAGATACACCAAATCGTGTGGTTGCGCTCATTGAAGCGGGTGCGGACGTGCTAGTCGTTGATACTGCACACGGTCACTCTAATGGTGTAATCGAGCGTGTGCGCTGGATCAAACGTGAATTTCCGCATATTCAAGTCATTGGTGGCAATATTGCAACGGGCGATGCAGCACTTGCGCTGCTTGATGCGGGTGCGGATGCCGTTAAAGTTGGTATTGGCCCAGGTTCAATCTGTACAACACGTATCGTTGCTGGGATCGGTGTACCTCAAATTTCTGCGGTGGATAATGTCGCTCGTGCGCTCAATGATCAGATTCCACTGATTGCTGATGGTGGTATTCGTTACTCAGGTGACGTGGCAAAAGCAATTGCAGCGGGTGCAAGCTGTATCATGGTGGGTTCATTACTCGCTGGTACAGAAGAAGCACCAGGTGAAGTGGAGCTGTTCCAAGGTCGCTATTTCAAGGCTTATCGCGGTATGGGTTCGCTGGGTGCGATGTCGGGATCAACAGGTTCAAGTGACCGTTATTTCCAAGATGCAAAAGATGGTGTTGAGAAGTTGGTGCCAGAAGGCATCGAAGGTCGTGTGCCATACAAAGGTCCAATGAGTGGCATCGTGCATCAATTGGTTGGTGGTTTGCGTTCATCGATGGGTTATACAGGTTCAAAAGATATCCCAACCATGCGTTCTGAACCAAAGTTCGTTAAGATTACTGCGGCAGGGATGCAAGAGTCTCACGTCCATGATGTGACAATTACTAAAGAAGCGCCGAATTATCGCGTGGGTTGATTTGAATAGATGTGAAGTCAGCATCCTGAGACTATTGGGGTGCTGAGAGTTTTCACCTAATAGGCAAGTTTTAATACAAAAACGATAATACAAAGAGAATAGTTAAGGATAACGAATAATGTTGCTGCCTCAGCACAGTCCAAAGCACGATAAATCATTTAAAAAACTTCCAGAAAAACAAAGCATCTCCTCAAAGAGTCTTTTTCTGACATATTTGCTATGGTTTTTTGCGGGTTGTCTGGGAGCTCATCGCTTCTATTTACGTTTTAATGTGACAGGAGCGCTACAGTTTTTATTGTTTGTGGGTGTAGTGATTTCTTTTCAAGTTCATGATTTAGATGCTCTTGCGATTTTTATGGCGTGTGTCTTGATCTGGTGGGGTTACGACTTCTCTGATATTAAGAGTCTAGTTCAAAGAAGCAGTTTATTTTCAAAAGAAGCTGAAAATACAAATATATTAAATGCTATTCAACAGAGTAAGGTCAAAGAATCTCCGCAATTGACTACACCAGAGCAAAGTCCAAAAGAGCAAAATCCCACGGCTGAAGAATTACAAAGTATGCGAGATTTATTCGCAAGATGGGATCAAACCAACGAACATGTCGTTCAGATGATTGATTATTTAAATACTGTTGTTGATATTTTGAGTGATGCATATGGTGCTAACAGTCGAGAAATTGCAGAGGCGCTGGGTTATTTAGGCAACAGCTACTTTGTCGCAGAGCAATATGAGGAAGCTGTTAAGGCTCTTAAATCTGCATTTGCGATCAATCGCAGCTATGGAGATTTTGAAAAGTTAGATAGAAATACTGTGCTGATGGTTAACTCTTACATTCGACTTGGTGCTTTAGATGATGCAGAACAGGTCTGTATTGATCTCGTTTCAAGGACAAAAGGGCTTAGTGGCCCAGATCGTAGTGTCGTTGCTAGAGCTTGTTATCATTTAGCAATGTTTTATGAAACTCAGGATCAGTCGCTTAAAGCAGGTTATATGTATGTTGATGCGATGCAGTACTACCATAATATTCCTATAACAAACAATTTGTTTAAGCTACAGTTGGTCAGAGCAATGGCGACCAATTTGATTGAGCGAACGAAATATTATTATGCAGAGATTTGGCTTAAAAAAGTCATTGAAGATGTTGTTGCTGAAAATGTTAGCTTGGTAATAGGGTTAACTTCGTGCCATAGAAGTTTAGCGGAGCTTTATACTCGATTTGGCATGTTTGATCAGGCCGAGGAACGTTATTTAAGCATGATTAAGCTATTAACTCCTTTGGAGCAGAAAGAGCATATCCTTTTAGGTGAGACTTTCTTTAGTTTAGGTCAAATTTATTATACTCAACAAAAATATTCAGAATGCGTGGACATGGCTCATCAATTGGTGCAGTTGAATGAGCGTACCTTAGGGGTACATCATGATAGCAGCATAAATGCGCGACGTTTGCGGAGCGAGGCTCAAGATAAGTTAAATCATCAGATTCAACAAAAGCCTATTTTAAATTTAGAACCGATAATCCCCGACGAATCACGGCTGATGATAAGTGGATCTAAAAGTCAAGACAGTTTAATAAATGCGCAGAAATATGCCATAGGGAAAAAGACCAATACGAAGCATCAAGAAAAGCCTGTCTTAAAAGACAAATATGTTTTTCAGAAAGTGAAATGGTTGCTAATCGATTTTCCTGAAGAATTGGAGAGTGAGCAGGCCTATATGTATGGTGGGTTGTTCCTTGGATGGCTAGCGGATCATGATTTACTATCATTAAATACTGAGTTTTCGGAACAAGCTGTACAAGATTTCAAAAAGAGGGAGATTTCTTGTGTTGATCTTTATTGTCGTGGATTTGCTGAATGTATTTTTGGTGAAGATTTAACAGAGGAAGGCTTCTTTTTTATGTTGTATTACTATGAAGGTAATTATGGCTATGATTATGAACAAGTTTTGACATCTGAGTTGCCTTCGATTTTTCATGTGAAAAATACATGGGAAAATTATGAGCTAATCGCAGAAAAAATAAATCAGCGTTACAAAAAGTGGAAAGAATATTTCTAATCTTTCTTTTGATAACTCCAACTCTTCTGTATAGGAAATCCCAAGTCTCGCCACGTCATAAAACAAGAAAACCCCATTTGTGCCCATTTACTTTCATCTAGTAAATACTCTAAGTCATCTACCAAATGATACGTCTCGATATGACCTTCTTCATCGCAGCCTTTCACTTGATCGGCTTGTTCTGGCGTTAAGGCAAACGCGAGCGGGGTGAATTGAACACCGCCTGTATTTGTTTCTAAGATCATAAAAATTGGCGGCAGATCGTTTACAAAGTCGCTGCTTAAATCCAATAAATTAATCCCAGCTTCTTCTTTGACTTCTTCAATTAATGTATCCAATAAAGCCCCAAAAACGTAATTTTTGCGGTCTGGAGTGTAATGACCGCCAAAGCTACTGAGTTTGTTTGGGTAAAGTGTCGTGGAGGGTGAGCGGCGTTGCAGAAAAAGGTGTTGACGTTCAGGGCAACACAATAATGTGCCGCTGCCCAGCGCGGCAATCGGTGCGCCTTTTGCACGGAGTGTGCTGATTGCTGCAAAGTCGCTGAGAACATAGTTGAGCTCAGTCATGTGTGGATGAATTTGTGAAGTGCAAATGACTTGTTGTTCGATGTAACCGCCATTTGCCAGAATCTTATTTTTCATCTGTGCAGCGAGTTGCTGATTTTCATCTGTGAGTACCAATGAACCAACTTGTGTGCAAATTGGAATTTGCTTCAAGGGGATAGCAGTCATCATAAATAGCTCAGGAAATGGCAGCAAATTGATAATAAATAAGGCTTATCGTAGCGTAGTCTTTTGTCGAGATGGAGAGATTGTGTAAGAAAGGTGAAGAATATTGATTTTTACTGCATTGATAGGTGCTTTTTAATTGCGTGATGAATACATAATTTGTCACAATCAGTGGATTAATTTACTGAAGAAATAGGAAGATTTGACATGAGCCACTTTGGAACTGATGGCATCCGTGGCAAATTCGGCGTTCTGCCAATTACTCCTGAGTTTGCACTGAAATTAGGCTACGCCGCAGGAAAAGTACTTGCGGCAAAAGGTCGCGCTGAAGTCATGGTGGGTAAGGACACGCGTTTATCTGGTTATGTTCTTGAAGCTGCTTTGCAGGCAGGGCTTAATGCGGCTGGGGTGAATGTTCGTTTGCTTGGGCCTCTGCCTACGCCTGCGATTGCACATTTAACTCGCGCATTTCATGCGGATGCGGGGATTGTGATCTCGGCTTCGCATAATCCTTACTTTGATAACGGAATTAAGTTCTTTTCTGGCGAAGGTAAGAAACTAGATGACGCAGTACAAAACGCAATTAGCCAGCAGATCGAGCAGCCCATTACGATTGATGCGCCAGATCAACTGGGCAAAACTTCGCGCGTGACTGATGCGAATGGTCGCTACATTGAATTCTGTAAATCGACATTCCCATATAACTTGAGTTTACGTGGAATGACGATTGTCGTTGATTGTGCCAATGGTGCGGGCTATGCGGTTGCCCCTGCGGTTTTGCGTGAGTTGGGTGCGACAGTAATTCCTATTTTTAATACGCCAAATGGTCTAAATATCAATGATGGCTGTGGTTCAACTCATCCTGAAGCATTGCAAAAAGCCGTATTAGAGCATGGTGCTGATGTTGGCATTGCTTTAGATGGCGATGGTGACCGTATCGTGATGGTCGATCATCGTGGTCAGTTGGTGGATGGTGACAGTATTCTCTATGTGCTGGCGACGCGTCCAAGTCAAATGACTGTGGGTGTGGTTGGCACATTGATGACCAATATGGGTTTAGAGCTGATCCTGCGTGAAAAAGGCATTGCCTTTAAACGTGCCAATGTCGGTGATCGTTATGTGATGGCGGCGTTGGATGAGGCTGGCTGGCAGCTTGGCGGTGAAGCGTCTGGACACATTCTGTGTCTTGATAAGAGCACTACGGGTGATGCACTCATTGCGGGCTTACAAGTGCTGGCGGCGGTGATTGAACAAGGCAAAACACTGGCAGAGCTGACTGAACCATTGAAAGTCTTTCCTCAAGTATTAGTCAATGTGCGTCTTGCAGCGATGCGTGATCCTTTTGCAGATAGTGTGTTAAAGGACGCGTTTGCGCAAGCAGAAGAAACACTAGCAGGGCGTGGTCGTTTGCTCATTCGTAAATCAGGAACTGAACCGATGATTCGTGTCATGGTTGAGGGTGAGAATGAAGAGCAAGTCAGTAAACTCGCTCATGATCTAGCAGATTTAGTCCGTACACGATTGAGTGCCTAATTTTTCATATTTCCCCTCTTTAAAAGAGGGGAAAAGAGATCTGATAGAGAGAGTTATGCAATGACTGATTTAACAAAACTCACGCATCTGAGTGACTTGGCATCATTGCGTCAATCGTATGAAAAAGGTCAGTTGCGACGTGAGGATGTTGATTCTAATCCGTTTCGGCAGTTTAATTTATGGTTGAAACATGCGCTGGATTGTCAGGTCAAAGAACCTTACGCGATGACTTTGGCAACCGCAAATCGTGCAGGTCGTCCCAGTGCGCGTATCGTATTGCTGCGTCAATTTGATGAACGTGGTGCTGTTTTTTATAGTAATTATGATAGTCATAAAGGTGGAGATCTCGCTGAAAATCCTTTTGCTGAGCTTTTGTTCTTTTGGGCAGATCTTGAACAACAAGTCCGTATATCTGGTCGCGTAGAAAAGATTTCACAAGCGGATTCGACCCAGTATTTCCATAAGAGACCACATAAAAGCCAGCTTGCAGCATGCGCCAGTCTTCCTCAAAGTGGTGTAATTAGTGATCGTGACGTGCTGGAACAACGGTTTGCGCAACTCCATGAACAATATCCGGAAGGTTCAATCGTACCAAAACCTGAGTTTTGGGGTGGTTATCGTTTAGTTCCTGATACGTTTGAATTTTGGCAAGGTCGACAAAGTCGTTTGCATGATCGTTTGCAATATCGCTTAGCTGAATCCAATTTACATGGCGAACAACAATGGGTGATTGAGCGCCTAATGCCTTAAATACATGTAAACGTGCTGAAGTTGCGGCGGTCTATGCCGCTGCACATTGTGCAGAACCTGTATATACGCTGTAAAATTTTAAGTCATCTATATAAGTTACTAATAAGTATAAAAATATTTTATTCAATTTAATTAATAGTTTAAGTTGATAATTTTGTTGTTTGGTGTTCTTGTTAACTTAAGTGTTTTGTCATCCAAAAGGGTTGAGATGCTCATGATGATGGGGGTATTGTGAATCCACCTGTTAAATCAGGAGTCTCATGAGTTTTGGTCTTTTGGAGAGTACACATGAACAGTAAATTTAAAATTCTGACGAGTGCTGTTGCAGTTGCGGCAGTGATGGCTGTTGCATCTACATCTGCTTCAGCCGCGCCATATCATCATCACCGTGTGATTGTGCATCACCATCAACACATGATTGTTCATCCTCACCACCACCATCACAATCATCATCGCCACCATCATCATCGTGGCTACTATCGTTAATACAAAACACATCGGGTAGAGCCAATCATCATGAATACCGCTTCGATATGGAGCGGTATTTTTATAAGTTTTACATGAACGGGTTTTATGTTGTCACGATACTTTGTCATAATTGCGCAGGCTTATTTTCAAACAGCCATACACAGATGATGATCAATGAGGTGAATATGAAACAGTTCAAGCAGTTAGGGTGGATACCGCAGGCATTATTGAGTGTAGTTCTATTGTCAGCGATGTCGCAAAGCCAAGCAATGAGCGTCCGTGAACGTTATTTGCAGCAACATCCAGCCACAAAAACTGAACTTTCATCAGAAAAAAAATCGTCTCCTGAAAAAGCATCATCACGTCATCAAAAACATCATGTTGTCGAAAAACACGTTGTCAAAAAATCAGAAAAGCATGCGACTCAAAAACATGAGCATCACACCGCAGTCAAAAAACATGAAAAAGTTGCGCATGAAAAGGTAACTCATGCAAAAGAAGCGCGTGCAAAAGTTGAACATGCGAAAGTTAAACCTGCCAAACATCATGCTGTGAAGCCGTCTGCCAAAAAAGAAACTGCTTCAAAAGCGACTTCTCATCAGGCGAAAGCAGATGTACCACGCGTGGTCACCCCCAAAGTCGCTCCAACAAAATTTGATAGTCAACAAGCTCGAGATGCTGAATTAGCATTACAGCATCAACCAATCAAAAAAGAAGTAGCGGCTAAACCAGCGTTGAAGTCAGAGCAACAACCTGCAAAAACGAAGCATCATGCAACACATGTTGCCAAAGCAAAGCAACCAGCAGTGAAGCATCATGCTGAAAAACATCATGCTGCTAAATCAGCACAGACCCATCACCGCAAGCATCATCGTGCGGATTAAGATGTATTGTTGATCTGAAATAACCCTTCTTATAATGAGTTATGGGTGCGTCATGCGTGGAAAGTTGTCATAATCCACGCATGACTCAATCACTTATTTTAAACGCTCTGTTGATAAAACAACGTCCTTTACCAGCCATTCCTGCGAGCTTTGCTGCTTTACCGCAGGTTTTGGCTCGTCTTTATGCCGCACGTGGCGTCCAGCATGTCGACGAGCTGGAGCTTAAACTTGCGCGCCTTTTACCCGCGCAAGATTTGCTGGGCTTAGATTCTGCGATTCAACAGATCAATCGTGCAATTGATACTGCTCAGCGTATTCTCATCATCGGTGATTTTGATGCTGATGGTGCTACCAGTACTGCGCTGATGATGCTTGCACTTGGCAAAATGGGCGCAATCGTCGATTTTCTGGTGCCAGATCGTTTTAAATATGGTTATGGACTCACGCCTGAGATTGTTGCGCTAGCCCTTGCGGATTATTCGCCCGATTTGATTATCACGGTTGATAACGGCATTTCTAGTCATGAAGGGGTTGCTGCGGCGCAAGCTGCGAATGTGGCTGTCATTATTACTGATCACCATTTGACGACTAAAGGCGCACCTCCTGCTCAAGCGGTTGTGAATCCAAATCAGCAAGGCTGTACGTTTGCCAGTAAAGCTTTAGCGGGTGTTGGTGTGGCTTTTTATGTACTGGCTGCACTGGCAACTTTGCGTAA
>Ga0209023_10005639_pt1 | contig 13573 bp, 12 predicted proteins | sample LakOneMetagenome_FD_187468 | JGI IMG/M metagenome (GOLD analysis project Ga0209023, IMG submission 187468) | Freshwater and sediment microbial communities from Lake Erie, Canada (SPAdes) (version 2) | ecosystem: Environmental > Aquatic > Freshwater > Lentic | place: Lake Erie, Canada...
TAAAACTTCACGGTATCGCCGTCCTCGTCATTGTAATCGGCGTTGATGTGTTTCTTATTATTCAAATCATGGATCCGGATATTCTCAATGAATTGTTTTACCGTTTCCAGTCTTGCCGGATCAATGCTCTTGCTGTTAAAATTCAGATCGATCTGTATCTCGGTATCGTTGAAAGGAATTTCAACGTCGTAATATTCTTCCAGCGCAGTAGGATCAATAAAGCCGAAGTGGGGGAGTTTGAAACTGGACATAGTTAGTTTGATGAAAGGTGACAATTATATCTGAGCCCACAAATACAGCGGGTTATAAATTCCTGACCAGTACCTCCCTGTCAGAAACCGGAACGAGTGAGGCGCTACGTTATTTCAGGCTGTAATAAGCCCCAAAGTTTAGCCCGGCGCTCCATAGTTTTTCTGTTACCGGCGTATCGGTTGTTTTGAGGATGCCATACCTGAAAGTTGGTTCTGCAGTTAAATGGATCCTGCTGCTTATTTTATAGTCAATGCCTGCACTTATAACCGGAGAGATATCAACTTTTTTATAACCAGCAGTAGTTGATTGCTTTTTCTTCTCCGTCCTGTTATCTGCATATTCGTAAATACTGGTATGTTTTACATTCAATAAAAAATTAGCCATGAGGCCCACACTTGAAAGAAAGCGGAGCTTGCCATTTCCAAAACCAAACTTTATTTTTAAAGGAATGCCAATATACTGGTAGCTATAAATACTTTTTGAATTTACCGGTAAACCAGGATCCGGCGGTATGTAGAACAGGGCCTGTTTTTTTGTTTTATAGCCCTTGTTTGAGTATTGTATCCCGGTTTCAAGTCCTGCAAGTTGTGAAAAACTGATACAGATATTAAAACCAGCTGTGTAACCAAACTTTACAGCCTCAGCATCGTTCCTGCTTTTTATCACCAGGCCGCTGGAAGAACTGCCGTCGTTGTTTTTAAGCGTGCGGAAATCATAGTCAGGTGAAAAGTTAATGCCAACCTGTATTTTCTTAAGATGTTTTGCCGGCTTGTTCTCCTGTCCTTGCGCAGCAAAGGATGCTGCAGTTGCTAACAGTATGAATAGCCTACGCATTAGCAGTGTCGGATTAGTGCACATAAGGGCTAATTTTTAGTGTTTATAAAATCAGTCATATTTGCATTGCCATAATTCCCTTGTACATTCTTATATTGATCTTTAAATAATAACTGTATGGGATTATAACTCTAATGTAATTTACAAAACTCAGACAAAAAAACCGGGATGCACTTTTCAGTAACATCCCGGTCAAATATATTATTCAGTTCCGCTTACCAGATCTTCGTCCTTTTCTCCGGCGCTTTATACATTTTATCTCCTTCTTTTACATCAAAGGCTTTGTAGAAAGCTTCCATATTGGTAAGCGGCCCGTTGGCACGGTGCACACCCGGTGAGTGTGAGTCGGTAAGTATGCGCTGGGCGGCGGCATCGGGTAAAATATTACTGCGCCATACCTGTGCCCAGTTCAAAAAGAAACGCTGGTCGGGTGTAAAGCCATCGATCTTGGTGTTCCCTTTGCCCTGCTTGGTATGTTTGAATGCTTCATAGGCAATGCTCAGGCCACCCAGGTCGGCCAGGTTCTCACCAAGCGTAAGTCTTCCGTTCACATGTAATGTGTCGAGGATCACATATCCATTGTATTGCGCCACCACTTCATCGGCACGTTTTTTAAATTCATCTGCATCAGCCTTCGTCCACCAGTCGTGTAAATTTCCATCGGCATCAAACTGACGGCCCTGGTCATCAAAACCATGTGTCATTTCATGGCCAATTACAGCGCCAATACCTCCGTAGTTAATGGCATCATCGGCTTCAAAATCAAAGAAAGGAAAACGAAGTATGCCCGCCGGGAAAACAATCTCATTTTTCTGTGCACTGTAATATGCATTTACAGTAGGAGGTGTCATCCCCCATTCGGTTTTATCAATGGGCTTTCCAAGGCGATTGATATTATCCTGGTAGTTCCATTGGTTGCAACGCCATACATTGCCGATAAAATCATTTCGCTTTATAGTAAGGCCATCATAATTTTTCCATTTGTCGGGGAAACCAATTTTTTTGGTAAAGGCATGCAGTTTACCCAGGGCACGCTGCTTGGTCTCCTCACTCATCCAGTCTAATTGCCTGATACGGCTGTCGAAAGTAGCCTGCAGGTTGTTTACCAGTTCCAGCATTCTTGCTTTGGCGGCCTGGTTAAAATATTTGTCAACATAAAGTTGTCCCAGTAATTCACCCAATTGCCCGTCAATCAAACCACTCATGCGTTGCCAGCGTGGTGTTTGTTCTTTTTGTCCGTTCATTGCCTGGTTAAAAGCAAAGTTTGCATCCACAAAATCCTTGCTCAGGTATGGTGCTGCGCTTTTCATAACACCCCATTGCAGGTAAACCTTCCAGTCGGCAAGTGAGGTAGCTGCCAGCAATGAATCAATAAATACCATGAACTTAGGATTGCTTACGAGCAGGCTATCCTGTTTTGTTTTATAGCCCAGTTGTGTTAAAATATTCTGCCAGTTAAGGTTTGGCGTTTTTGCGCTGAGGCCATCTACGGAGAATTTATTGTAGAGTTTTACGGGGTCACGCATTTCCACACGGCTCATTTGTGCATTGGCAATAGCTGTTTCCAGTTGCAGAATGCTGGCTGCGTTTGCAAGGGCTTTGTATTCTTCCCATCCGCAAAGTTTAAAAAGCGTGGCAATGTACTTTGTGTATTCCGTTCTTATCTTCTGGCTGCGGGGATCATTCTTTAAATAATAATCCCTGTCGGGCAAGGTAGTTCCTCCCTGTCCAATGCCGATGATGTATTTCGTAACGTCTTTCGAATCCTGCCTTACGCCAATATTGTATAAGGGCGAAGAAATTGAGTGTGAACGCAGGTAGTTTATGTGGTCAAGTACCTGTGTTTTTGAACTCAGTTTTTCGATCTGGTCCAGGTAAGGCTTAACCGGTTGTGCTCCCAGGTTTTCAATAGCCATACTGTCCATGGCGCTTGCATAAAAATCGCCTACCCGTTTCATGAGGTCGTTCTTGCCCGGATTTGCTGCCGCTTCTTCCAGCAAACCTTTTAAAGCCTCTGAACTTTCTTCGGCTAATTTGTCAAAACTTCCCCAGCGGGTTTTTGATGCAGGAATCGGTGTATTCTTTACCCAGTTTCCGTTGGCGTATAAATAAAAGTTATCGCCCGGTTTTACGCTCAGGTCCATATTGGCGGGGTCGATAAATTTTTTGGAGGTTTTTTGTGCTGAGGCAGTGAGTGAAACGGTTAAAAAACCGGCCAGCACAAAAGCAATTGCAGTTTTCTTCATATATCTATATTTTTTGGAAAAATAAAAATAGGCATCCTCAAACTAACTGCCTAACAAAATATGTTAACGGCAAAAAATACGGATAAATCCGGCAGGGGTACGCCTTAAAGAACTATTTGTCCATTCAAATAAATTTATGTCCCTGCAGTCCGGCATTTATTAAATTTGTACGATACTATGACCCTATCATCATTTCGATATACCAGCCTGGTTGGTTTACTCTTTTTCTCTTCTGTTGTTATTGCCCAGAATTCCAATTCAAACCCGGGCATAGTTACGGGCGGCATCCTTGATGCCACGAATGGGAAAGCCATCCCGGGAGCCAGTTTAAAGATCAGCAGAATACCGGATTCATTGGTTCAACAAAACCAGGTGAGCCTTAAAGACGGTGAATTTCTTTTTGATAAACTTCCCTTTGGTTATTACCGCCTTCAGGTGAATGCGGTTGGTTATGCAAACCTTGCCATAGACAGTATTTATATCCGCCAGGAGCGTTTTGATTTTGACCTGAACGATATAAAACTCAGCCGGGCTTCTGCCACCATGACTGAAGTGGTTGTGTATGCCGAGAAACCACTTATCGAAAACAAAGATGGCAAGATCATATTCAATACCGGCGAATCGGCTTTGAGCTCCGGTGCCACCACCACCGAGTTGCTGAAACAAACCCCGTTGGTGAATGTAGATAATGATGGCAAATTATTATTGCGGGGTAAAGAAGTAAAAGTGCTGATCGATGATAAACCGGTGGAACTTGATTCAAAACAATTGCAGGACCTTTTGGAAAGTATGCCCGGCAGCATGATAGAAAAAATTGAAGTGATGACAACGCCGCCTCCCCAGTATGCCAATGAGCGGGGCGGTGTGATCAATATCGTGACCAAGAAGAACAAAGTGGGTTTTAACGGAAGGCTGAATGTATATTATGGTACCAGGGGCGAAGCCGGCATCAATGGCAACATGGGCTACCGGAAAAATAAATTCATACTTAATTTTTCGGCCGGGTTCGGGTATAATACATACAAGAGCAACAGCTACAGTAACCGGCAGAATTATTATACCGATTCCATCAATTACTTTAACACCGTTGGCGGATACAGCAATAATAACCGGCGGCCCAATATCAGGCTAAGCATGGACTATGACCTGAACAAACGGAACAGCCTGAACTTTACGGCGCTTTACAACAGTAATAATTCTGCCAGTGATAACGCAACTCAATACAGCAACCTGGACAGGTATAGCCAGGTTTATAAACTGAGCAACCGCATTACCGGCACCGGCAATGAGAGCTGGAACCCCAATTTCAATCTTACCTATACCTTTAAAGGCAAGGATCCCAAAGAAGTGCTTAAGATCATTACCGGGATAAATTTCAATGCCGGTAATAACCTACGGGATTTTTACCAGCAATACCTGAACCCGGATAATACGCCCACGGGTATTGATTCAACCCAGCAGCAGGGAACCTACAGCAAGACCCACAGTATCAACTTCAGCCTTAATTACGATAAGCCTTTGAATAAAAAAATCTCTACGCACCTGGGTACGAATTTCAGCCGGTATAACAACCACAACGTACTGAACACCGAATTCATGAAGAAGCCGGAAAATATCCTGGTGAAGAACGAGCTGCTGAGCAATGATTTTCTTTTTCATCAAACGATCTACGGGTTGCGGGCCTCCCTGCGCTACGATATTGTGCCTGATTTTTATGTCAATGCCGGGGTACAGACGGAACATGCCGAAACGAATTTTGATATCCGAAACGACAGCAATCATTACGCAAATAATTACTGGACCGCCCTGCCTTTTGGTACCCTCATGAAAAAATGGAAGAATGATGTGAGCATTACATTCGCTTATAAAAGAACCATCCAGCGGCCAAGGCTTACTGAACTCAATCCAAGCACCGATTATGGCGACCCGTATAACACCCGGGCCGGCAACCCTTACCTGCAGCCTTATTATGCCGATAATTTTGACCTGATCCTGGGCAAATGGAATAAGAAGTATAACGTGAACTTTTCAATCGGGTATAATGCATTGCAAAACATTTACAGTTCCATCAGAACTTTATTGCCCGATGGCAAAACATTCACTACCTGGCAAAACATCAGCGGCAGAAAGGAGTACGAATCCAGTGCCTGGGGCGGTTATACCATCAGCAAGAAAGCAAAAGCAAACCTGAGTTTTGGTTATACGTACAATGTATACAGTGCGTTCGACAGAAACGTAAGGTACTTCCGCAACGGAGGTTCATTCTATTCAACACTTAACGGCAGTTACCAGTTCACAGACCTTATAAATGCAAATGCCAGCTTCACCTTTAACCGCTTTGCCAATCCGCAGGGCACGGTGAGAAGTGCACTGAGCATGAACATCGGGGTTCAAAAGAAATTCTTTAATAAACGATTTGTTATTACGGTAAATATCATAGACCCTTTCCGCCAGCAGCAGTATACGAATTACACCTACGGCAGTAATTTCGGCCTGGAGAGTTTCAGTACCACCAATACCAGAAATTACCGCATTGCCTTGAGCTATATCTTTAAGAAGACTCCTAAAAAATCAGGAAAAGAAGAGTTGCTGAAGAAACTGCAGAAGAAATAAAATTGCAGGGATTTTACTGTAGTAATTTAATTAGACTTCTGCTTTCTGTCATGCTGAGTGCTGAACCAAGTCGATTGTACGAAGCGTCCCCCCATTTGTAAGAAATCATCTTTTGCTGAGATGTTTCATTTCCGGTATGCCAGGCCCTTTTAGCGAAGCCCCTTCGGGTCAATACTTTGGTAAAAAAGATCAGAATTAGAATTAGCAAGCTCCGTAAGAGCGGTATTTTTTGTTGAAATCAAATGTCGCCCCGAAGGGGCTTGAATACTAGATGGTACCGGTTAGAGTTTATTTATTTTACCCCGCAATTGAAAGGCGCTTTGCCAGCCAGCTTTCTTTCACCGGTATCAGCCATTTGTCCATCAATTCTTTTTTGGTAAGCACCGTATTGTTGAAATACAAGGTATCGGCATTGATGAAATTATTCTCCACGGCATATTCAAGCTGGTTCAGCGGCAGCAATTGAATCTTATCACCCATCACAAAAGCCAGGTTCTGCCGGTTGAACATCTGCACGTTGAATTTTTCTTCAATGGCTTTGATAAGATGAACCGAGCTGTCGGTGCTGCAGCCACCCACGGCAGTGGCAGATTCATCAGCCATTAGCACGATGAACTGGCCGAAGAATAAATTGGCATACCCCTTCACCGGTGCACCATGGCTTTTCCAGCCGGCTACGAATGTATTCAGCATGTCTTCCACCTGCAGCGCTTCGCTGATAAAGAAAAGGCGGCTGCTTTGATAGATCCACACCCGGGAGTCATCGTTGAAGTCTTCAGGTATTTGAGATTGAAAATCGGGATTCATTATTTATTTTTTAACCTGCCTGCCGGCAGGTTTTTAATTCTTCATTGATGCTGCAACCAGTTCCGCAATGTCCATTACCTGCACTTCTTCTTCCTTATTACTGTTCTTTACTCCATCGGTCATCATGGTATTACAGAAAGGGCAGGCGGCGGCTATAACGGATGCGCCGGTCTGCAACGCTTCATCGGCACGTTCGAAATTTATACGGGTGGTTCCTTTTTCTTCTTCTTTGAACATTTGTGCACCGCCGGCGCCGCAGCAAAGGCCGTTGCTTTTGCAGCGTTTCATTTCTACCAGTGACACATCCAATGCTTCCAGCACTTTACGGGGAGCTTCATAAATGTTATTGGCACGGCCTAAATAGCAACTGTCGTGGTATGTGATCTTTTTACCGCTGAATGAACCGCCTTCCGTCATTTTTATTTTTCCTTCATCGATCAGTTGTTGTAAGAAGGTTGCATGGTGGATCACTTCATAATTTCCGCCCAGCTCCGGGTATTCATTCTTAAGTGTATTAAAACAATGCGGACAGGCAGTTACAATCTTCTTTATACCATAACCATTCAGAACCTGTATGTTCTGGTAGGCCATCATCTGGAACATGAATTCGTTGCCGGCACGCCGGGCCGGGTCGCCGGTACACATTTCTTCTTTGCCCAGGATGGCGTAGTTGATGCCTACCTTATCAAGAATGGCCACAAAAGCCCGGGTGATCTTTTGGGCCCGCTGGTCGAAACTTCCGGCACAGCCCACCCAGAATAATACTTCGGGGTTTTCGCCCCTCGTTGTCATTTCGGCCATTGTTGGAACATGCATAGGTCAGGTTTTGATGAATACTGCAATTTACTGCTTCTGCAAAAGTAAATCATTCTTAAATGAACCATACGTGAACATTGAGAACATTGTTTTTTCCACCAGTAATTCCGGTATATTTTCCGGAATTTACCTCCATCATTTTAAATATCTTCGTGATTGTGAGAAGAATCATTGACCGTTTTACGAATTGGGAAGCCTGGCCTTTCAAGTTGCTTTATGCACCCATTGCACCTGTATGGGGCTGGTATATGCTGAGGTCGGGCTCGGTTTGGTTTTTTACGCCCAGTAACCCGAAAATAACTTTTGGCGGTATGGACGGTGAACCTAAAAAGGAAATGTACGGCCTGCTGCCCAAAGAATTATATCCTGCAACGTTTAATGTATTACCATACCAGGATTTTTCTTTGGCAAATGAAGCATTATGGCTGAGCGGCATCCGGTATCCCTTTATTGTAAAGCCCGAAGTGGGTTGCCAGGGCATCCTGTTCCGTAAGATCGATAACGAAGAAGAGTTTAAAAGCTATCATTTAAAAATGCCGGTTGAATACATCGTGCAGGCACTGGTGAACTACCCGATGGAAGTGAGTGTGTTTTATATCCGCCATCCAAAAGAAAAAAAAGGAAGGATCACCGGTTTCCTGCATAAGATCCCCCTGCAGGTGACCGGTAATGGAAAGGACACACTGGAACAACTTATAAAAGAACATCCCAAGGGCCGAAAGCGGATGGGGGAGATGCACAGCAAGCATAAAGAAAGGTGGAATGACATTATCCCGGCCGGGGAAAAGTATATGCTCAGTTATGCCGCCAATCATAACCGCGGCGCTCACTTCATTGACCTGAAAGAACACATCGATGACAAACTGGTGAGTATCTTTGATGAGATCAGTATTCGCATTGATGATTTTTTTTATGGCCGCTACGATATCATGTGCACGAACGTGGAAGACCTCAAGAACGGAAAGAACTTTACCATACTGGAATACAATGGTTGTGGCGCCGAACCCAATCATTTTTACGATACCGGTTATACCTTAACGGGCGCTTACAAAGAGATACTGATGCACTGGAAAGCCTTGTACGAAATATGTAAATACAATACCCAGCAGGGGATAAAGCCCTGGCCTTTTCAGAAGGGAAGAAAATTCCTGGGGGAAATTAAAGCTCACCTTAAAAAGATACGGGCTGTTGATGCTACGATGAAGTAGAACAATTAACCACTCAGTAAATTGTGAAAGCCGCATAACTTCCATGGTGGGTTATGGAAACGGGAATGTTCCGTTTATCCTGCCGGCAATATAAGAACGGGATGCCGTTCCTGTCTTTGATGATCTCGATGTCATTTTTTTCTTCCCCCGAAACAATTGCATAATGCGAAATCATTCTCTCATAAATAAACTGTTGTTGTTTGCCGAAATCAGTTGCTGTTATCCGGAAGCAGCAATCTGAAAATGAAACTGTACCTGGTTCATTCAACCTTGCAATGCTGTAAATGTACTTTTTATGGGTGTAGGTGACAGTGTGATAGGTTGCATCTTTGATCTCCACTTTCCCTGCCGGTCCGTTTAATATGGTGCAACTGAATTTCTGCGGGGCAAAGAACCGTTGGCCATATTGCCGGGTGTATATCTTATAGGCGCTTTCCTTCATGCTCCATAATCTCCATACCATTTCTTCGGGTGATACAGCTTTCCGGATGTACTGCTGCTCCTGTGCTGTGAATATTTTTTCCAGGAATCCTTTTCGTTTCCAATTGCTTTCCACGGCCGCTGTTGCAAGATCTACAATGTCGTTGCCGGTCATTTTTCGCTGAGTTTGGTGCTGATTATTTCCATGGCAGCCTTTACGGTGAGCATTTTTTCCATCGATTCATTGTCGATGATGATATCAAAAGCGCTTTCAATATCCAGGATCACATCCACCAGGTTGGCAGAATTGATCTTAAGGTCTTTGATGAAATCGGAATTTTCATTAAGGTTCTTGAATCCTTCCGGGTCCTTCACATAGGGCCTGACTATCTCTTTCAGCGATGCTATTAATTCTTCTTTGTTCATCCGGTATATTTTTTAAAAATGATGCAGCTGTTTACATCGCCAAATCCGAAACTGGCCTTGGCGACAACCTGCAATTTATCTGTTTCAATAAGTATATGCGGAATTTTTTCTGTGTCGATGATGGCTGCGATCTCAGGATGAATGTCGTCGCAGTTAATGGAGGGGAAGATAAAATCATTCTTCAATCCCAGTATAGCCGCCACACATTCAATAGCCCCGGAAGCGCCCAGGCAATGGCCAGTCATGGATTTTAATGAATGGATATAGGGAAAATCATTTCCTTTCCTGTTCAATGCTTCTGCCCAGTTTCTTATTTCCGTGGCATCTTTTGCCGTAGCTGTTAAATGGCCGTTTATAAGATCGATCTCACCAGCATTGATGCCGGCATCTTCCACTGCTTCTTTGATACAACGTTGTACTGCCGCTGAATTGGGTGCGGTCATACTTCCGTCGCTTCTTTGTCCGCCGGAATTAACAGCGCCTCCTAATATCTCTCCATAAATTTCTGCGCCTCTCTCCAAAGCGCTTTCTAATGATTCCAGTACCAGGGCACCTGCTCCGCTGCCCGGCACAAAACCACTTGCCGTTGCACTCATTGGCCGGGATGCTTTTTCCGGAGCGTTATTGTTTTTGTAGGTGGTTACTTTTAGCGCATCAAATCCACCCCAGATATAAGGCCCGTGATCGCTGCATCCTCCGGCCAGCATCCGTTTTGCTTTGCCCGATCGTATGCGATCAAATGCGATCAGTATGGCATCGGTGCCGGTGCAGCAGGCCGATGAATTGGTGGTGACTAAATTTCCGAAGCCAATAATTCCATTCAGGTAAGCAGAGATGCCGCTTGCCATGATCTGCAAAACGGTTGTGCTTCCGAGTTTTTTTACATTGCCTGCATCTACATGATAAATTGCTTCCCGGTATTTTTCTACACCCGATGTGCCGGTGCCAAATACGGTGCCGCTGTCCCAATCGGGGTTGTCGGACCCATTCATCGGTAAACCTGCATCGTTCCATGCATCAATGCCGGCAATGCAACCATACAGGATGCCGGAACTGCTGAAGTTTCTTAATTGCAGCGGCGATAAATATTGTTGTTTTAATTCTTCACTTACGGGTGGAATGCCCCCCAGGCAACAGGAAAAGTTGAGGTCTTCCAGTTCTTTATGAAAGAGAATGCCGGAGGCGCCTTTCCTGATGGCGTCGGTAAATGCAGGAATGCCCACGCCGTTTGGCGCCGCTACGCCCAAGCCAGTTATGACCACCCGGTTGTTCACTTGTTGTATTTTATGATGCCGGAAATAGTGCCGCTGCAAACGATTTTATCAACGCTGTTCCGCATCTCTACTTCACACATGAGTTTATTAAAACGAAAATATTTCTTTTGCGAGGTTACGGTCACTTTTTCGCCCGGAAAAACGGGTGCCAGAAAATCCACTTCTACAGAAGTGAATGCGATCTCGGGCATTGCCGCTGCTGTTATTTTATCTTTCAATAAATAAACACCCAGGCAAACCACCCCTATCTGTGCCATCGTTTCGGTGAGAATGACACCGGGCGTTACAGGAAAATCTTTAAAATGGCCCTGGTAAAAATATTCATCGGGTTTGTACGTATAACTTCCTTTTGCCCCGTTCTCTGTTATCTCATGCAATTCATCGGCAAATAAGAAGGGAGGGGAATAGGGCAGTAAGTTTAATATTTCTTTAGTTGTCATTGTTCAATTGATATGTTCACCTCCATCGGCTATGATGGTCGTTCCGTTTATCCAGGATGCTTCATCCTTACATAAAAGATAAACAACATTCGCCACATCTCCGGGAGTTGTTAACCGTTTAAACGGATTCCGGTTCATGGCATGTGCTTTCAGCTGCTCATGTCCGGGTATTGCCCGGAATGAGGCGGTATCTGTTACACCGGCCTGCACACAGTTTGCTTTAATGCCATGGGGAGCAAATTCCAATGCAATATTCCGGGTGATGGCTTCCAGGGCAGCTTTGGCGGCGGATACTGCCGCATAGCTCTTAAATGCTTTTGTATTTCCTTCGCTGGTGAAGCTGATGATCCTTGCGTCAGTTGCAAATAATTTTTTTTTGAAAAGAAGTTTTGTCCAGTCGTACAAACTGATGGCCATTGATTCAAGCGTTAAATGAAAATCATCATTTTGCAGCGAGGACTGTTCATCGCCGGTCATCGGTTTTAAATTGCCCTTTGCAATACTGTGAATGAGTATCCTGATCTTTCCCTGGTCACCCAGTTTTTCACAGATGTGCTTTATGATGTCCTCCCTTTTTTCTGCCTGAACAGCATCTTTATTAAATGCTAAAAGCCCGGCGCCGGTTGCTTTTATCTGTGCAAACTCCTGTTCCACTGCCGGCATATCCAGTTTGCTGTTGCGATGTACAATGATGATATTGCATCCATGCATGGCCAGTTTTTTGGCAGTAGCCAGGCCCAGCCCGGAAGAACCTCCCAGGATAAGAGCCCATTGATCTTTATTTTCAAACTCCTTTACCATTTCAATAAAATGCTTTGTGCAGAAAAGCCCGGGCCAAAGCTAAGCATAAGGCCTTTATCTCCGGCCGGAATATTCCGGTCTAAAAATCTTTCCAGCACGTAAAGTACGGTGGCGCTCGACATATTCCCATATTGCTTCAGTACTTCCCTGGTATCATCAATATTTTTTCCGAGTGAACCAAATAATTCATCCACGGTCTGTAATATCTTTCTTCCGCCCGGATGAAAGATAAAGTGATCAACTTCACCGATGTTTGTATTATTTCTTTCCAGGAATGGATGAATGATCTTTGGAAAATGTTCAGCGATGGTTTCCGGTACGGTCTCATCCAGTATCATCTGCAGGCCCGAATTGGTGAGTTTAAAACCCATCATATATTCCGCATCATAAAAATGATACATTTCCTCTGCGATTATTTCGGGGCCTTCATCTTCTGGGCAGGATGATAACAATACGGCTGCAGCACCATCGCCAAAGATGGCAGCACTTACAATATTTGCCATGGAAAAATCATTGAGCTGAAAAGTGGCCGTAGGAGATTCAACTGCAACCACGGCAGCTCTTTTACCGGGGTTGGCCTTTAAAAAATTCTTTGCATAGATGATGCCTGAAACGCCGGCGGCACAACCCATCTCGGTAACCGGCAGGCGCACTGTGTTTTGTTTCATCCTTAAGCTGTTCACCAGGCAGGCATCCACCGAAGGGATCATTATCCCGGTGCAGCTTACGGTTACCAGGTAATCAATATCGGTTGCTTTCCACCCGGCTTTGTCCAATGCTTTTTGCAGCGATTGTTCAGCCAGCTTTGTGCATTCGCGTATGTAGGTATTATTCTTTTCTTCAAACGAAGAGTTATTGAAAACCTCTTCGGGACCCATGATGGAATAGCGTTTATCAACACCGGCATTGCCGAATATCTTCATCACTTTCCGGATGAACCGTTCGTCCTGGCCTTGCAGCCATATTTCTATAAAGGGCAGTATTTCTGTAGTAGGGCGTGAGTGGGCAGGTAATTGTTTCGCTACGGTTTTTATTTTTACACTCATATTTTTTTGATTATCCACTGGTACCGGAAAGCCCACTTCCATCGAATTGAACCGGCTGTATCCTGTAGTTTTTTATCCAGGGTTATTAATTCCTTTTTTTTAAATCCACGCAGCACAGAGATGGCGCCATCTTTTCTTACCATGGGGTTTGAAATGAAGAGGCTTATAAGTCTGAACAGGTAATAGGCTGTTCTGCTCCGGTGCAGGTCGTTGATGACGATCCCGGTCTTTACTTTTCCTGTTAATGCATCCAGCATCTTACCGATCGTTTCATTTGTAAAATGATGCAGGAATAAAGTAGCCAATACAATGTCATATTCCAGTTCTGCAAACTCAGCAGCCAGCACATCCATTTTCAAATAACTGATCTCCGGGTAATCTGCCGACAGC
>Ga0209023_10005640_pt1 | contig 13569 bp, 12 predicted proteins | sample LakOneMetagenome_FD_187468 | JGI IMG/M metagenome (GOLD analysis project Ga0209023, IMG submission 187468) | Freshwater and sediment microbial communities from Lake Erie, Canada (SPAdes) (version 2) | ecosystem: Environmental > Aquatic > Freshwater > Lentic | place: Lake Erie, Canada...
GCGCGAAGCGAATGCGCTGCTGTTCGGCTCGCCCTTCGACCCGGACGCGCCGGACTACGAACGCTACCCGCTGGCGCGCCGAGCCGCGCTGGTCGAGGTCGTGGTCGAAGCAGGCGACATGCTGTATGTTCCGGCCGGCTGGTACCACCAGGTGCGGTCGCTGGCGTTCTCGCTGTCGGCCAACCGCTGGTCGCGCGCGATGCCGGTGGTGCTGGAGGGGAAAGCGGCCGCGCCGCTTGTGCTAGAGTGCGCGTCACGCCGGGACGTGTAACGCGACCGCCGCCCGGCCGGATTATTTCAACGTTCAACCACAGTCTGGAACCATCATGAGCAACAACATCCCCGGCCCGGAGTTCTGGCAGCGTGTCGACGCTGTCGTCAACGTCGCCAACGGCCAGTGCGACGCGGCCACCGCCAACGAAGTCGCCGCCTCGACGCTGTTCGCCGCCGCCCGCTTCAACGCCTTCCTGCTGGCAAAAGGCACGGGCAACGCCGACAACATGAAGGGCGAGCGGGAAGAAGCGCTGGAATACTTCATGGCCCAGTTCCGCGGCATGATGAGCGCCAACCTCGACGACTTCATCGCCAACTACGACCGCTACGTCCAGCCCGATCCGCAATAAGGGCTGTGTATTTCACACAACAGTTTCAATGATGACAATCATGAAAGCTTGACATCATTGGGCGGGCGGATTCAGAATCACAGCTCATCATTCGATTAATCGATTTACAAGGAAAGGAACGGGCATGCCACGTACGGCTATCAACCTAGCGCAGCGCACAGCGCAGCACAGATAGCCCCAGCGCATGGCGCTCGGGGCAGGCACTCATGCCGCTCCGAGCCGGACCTTCCCTGAACCCCGGCGAGGAAACTTGCCGGGGTTTTGCTTTATGCGGACACGCGTTCGCAGGCAGGCCTCCGGCATGACTACCCATCAAGGAAAGTTATGCCCATCGTTACCACCATGCACAAGGCGCGCGTCCCTGTGCACATCTACACCGACGACATCGACCACGCGGCCCTGCAGCAACTGCTGAACGTGGCCAGCCTGCCTGTCGTCCATCCCCACGTCGCCGCCATGCCCGACGTCCACGCCGGCATCGGCGCCACTGTCGGCAGCGTGATCCCCACGCGCGGCGCGGTCATCCCGGCCGCCGTCGGCGTCGACATCGGCTGCGGCATGAACGCGGTGCGCACCACGCTCACGGCCAGCCAGCTGCCCGACAACCTGGCGCGCCTGCGTTCGGCCATCGAAGCGGCGGTGCCGGTCGGCCTCGGACAACACGACTGGGACAAGGTGCGCGGCTCCAGCCATGCGCGCGCCGGCCGCCCGCTGAACGACCGCCTCGACCGCATCGTCGCGAAGCACGGCGGCATCATGAAAATGCAGCGCAAGTTCGTGCAGACCTGGATCTGCCAGCTCGGCACCCTGGGCGGCGGCAACCACTTCGTCGAAGTCTGCATCGATGAGGAAGAGCGCGTCTGGATCATGCTGCACTCCGGCTCGCGCGGCATCGGCAACGTGATCGGCCGCTACTTCATCGCGGCGGCGCAGAAGGACATGCGGCGCCACCAGGTGAACCTGCCGGACCGCGACCTGGCCTACTTCAGCGAAGGCTCGACCCTGTTCGACGACTACGTGGAAGCGGTCGACTGGGCCCAGGACTACGCGCTGCTGAACCGCAGCGAGATGATGCGCCGCGCGCTCGAGGCCCTGGCGCGCCACGTGCCGCCATTCCGCCTGGACGGCGAAGCGATCAACTGCCACCACAACTACGTGGCGCCCGAGACCCACGGCGGCGAGCGCCTGTACGTCACGCGCAAGGGCGCGATCTCGGCGCAGGAAGGGGAGCTGGGCATCATCCCGGGCAGCATGGGCGCGCGCAGCTACATCGTGCGCGGCAAGGGCAACCCGGACGCGTTCTGCTCCTGCTCGCACGGCGCCGGACGGCGCATGAGCCGCAGCGAAGCCAAGCGCAGCTTCGACCGCTTCGACCTCGCGGCGCAGACCGAAGGGATCGAATGCCGCAAGGACGCCGGCGTGGTCGACGAGATCCCGGCCGCCTACAAGGACATCGAACAGGTGATGGCGCACCAGTCCGACCTGGTCGAGGTGGTGCACACGCTGCGCCAGGTCATCTGCATCAAAGGATAAGAACAACATGCAAACCGCAATCGAACTCAATCAGCAGCAGGCCATCGACTTCCTCCTGCACGTGGCCATCGTGCGTCCGGTCTTCATCTGGGGGCCGCCGGGCATCGGCAAGAGCGCCCTGGTGCAGCGCTTCGCCGACTCGGTCGGCATGGAGTGCGTGTCGCTGCTCGGCAGCCAGCTCGCGCCCGAAGACCTGCTCGGCATCCCGCGCATCGACGGCGACTGCTCGCGCTTCTACCCGCCGGCCGCTATCGTGCGCACGGCGCCCTTCGTGCTCTTCCTCGACGAACTGAACGCCTCCTCGCACGAGATCCAGAAAGCGTTTTATTCGCTGATCCTGGAGCAGCGCATCGGCGAATACCGCCTGCCGCAGGGCACCGTGGTGATCGGCGCCGGCAACCGCGCGAAGGACGCGGCCATCGTCAAGCCGATGCCGTCGGCGCTGGTCAACCGCATGTCCCACATCCACCTGCGCGCCGACCATCGCCAGTGGCTGGGCTGGGCGGCGCAGGAAGGCGGCATCCACCCCTGGGTGCTGGAATACATCGGCATGCGCCCCGACCACTTGTGGAGCGAGCCGCCCAAGCACGAGGAACCGTTCTCGACGCCGCGCAGCTGGCACATGCTGTCGGACGCCCTGCATTCCTTCGGCGACGGCGTGGAGGAAGAGATGGTCGAGGCGCTGGCCTACGGCCTGCTGACGCCGGCCCACGCCGGCCACTTCAAGGGCTACCTGAAGCAGGTGCACCAGAAGCACGCCCTGCACGCGATCCTGAAGGGCGACGCGCCCTGGCCATCGGACCCGGCCAACCGCGACGTGCTGTACTTCCTGGCGCAGTCCTTCCGCGCCCACCTGCGCAAGGAACTGCCGGCCGACGACGCCTCGGTGCGCCCGCACCACCAGGCGCTGGCGCTGCGCGCCAAGGACATGCTGCGCGACCTGGCCCGCATCAGCGTCGAGATCGCGCAGTCGGTGATGAGCGAGGACGAGGCGGGCGGGCGCCTGCCGGCCTGGTTCCTCGTCGAGGTGGCGCGCGACCTGCCGCGCCTGGCCGGACGCGACAAGGTGCGGACATGAGCCGCAGCGCAAGCCGCGCTGGCCGCAACGCGCGCGCCAAGCCCGGCGCCATCGCCGTCCAGGCCCGCCACGAAGGCTGGGCGCTGGTCCAGGCGCACCCGGTGTTCGGCCACGTCGCCGCGGAAGTGGACAGGTATGCCGACAGCGACGCGCGCCATGTGGCGGAGAAGGGCTGGGCGGCGATCTCGCCCCAGGGCACGCTGTGGGCGCACGCCAGCCGCCAGGCCAGCGCGGGCGAATGGGCGCGCATGTTCGGCATCCTGCTCGCCTGTCTCGGCTTCGGCCTGGTGCGGCGCCAGGAGCCGCGCGAACTGTGGGAAATCGCCAGCTTCCTGGTGGCTGACCGCTTCTGCGACGAGCTGCGCCTGGGCACGCTGCCGACCGCGCTGCACTACCCGGAGCACCCCTTGCCGGCGGGCGGCGCCGAAGGGCTGCTGCGCCAGTTCTGCGTCGACGGCTGCCCGCCCGCCCTGCGTGCCTGGCATGGACAGCTCGCGCAGGGCTGCGCGCTGTTCTGCGATCTCGACGCGGCGCCGCCTACGTGGTGCAAACCCGTCAACTGGCGCGAGCGCCTGGCCGACGGCATCGCCCAGGGCGTCGGCCAGGCGCTGGCGGTGGCCTCGGGCACGACGGGTCCAGCCGCCGGCCCGGTCACGCGCGCCGGACGCGCGCGCCGGCGCCTGATCGACCATTATCCGCTGCTCGGCGCGCTGGCCGCCAGCTTCGACCTCGACGAAGACCCGCGCTCCTGCCAGCGCTACGAGGTGCAGGTGGCCGCCATCGACGTCGGCATCCGCCGCATCTGGATGAACCCGGCCGCGCCGCTGGACGACGACGAGTGCCTGTTCGTGTTCGCGCATGAACTGCTGCATGCGGGCCTGAACCACGCGTCGCGGCGCCAGGGACGCGATGCGCTGCTGTGGAATATCGCCTGCGACTTCGCCATCAACGGCTGGCTGGTGGACATGCGCATCGGCGTGCCGCCTGCGATGGGGCTGCTGCACGACGCCGGCCTGGCCGGACAGTCGGCCGAGGAGATCTACGACCGCCTGGCCACCGACATCCGCCGCGCGCGCAAGCTGGCGACGCTGCGCGGACCGGGCGCGCCCGACCTGATCGGCAGCGACGAGGGCAGCATCTTCGTCGACGCCGAAACCTATTGCCGGCGCGCGCTGGCGCAGGGCTTCGAGCGCTTCACCACGGTGGCCGGGCGCGGCACCGTGCCGGCCGGCCTGGCCGAGGAAATCCGCAGCCTGAGCCAGCCGCCGATCCCCTGGGACGTGCGGCTGGCGCACTGGTTCGACGAACGTTTTCCGCCGCCGGAGCGGCGCCGCAGCTATGCGCGGCCGTCGCGCCGCCAGTCGGCCACGCCCGACATCCCGCGACCGTCGACAGTGCGGCCGGACGAGGAATCGCGCGCCAGCCGCGTGTTCGGCGTTGTGCTCGATACCTCCGGCTCGATGGACGCGGCCATCCTCGGCAAGGCGCTGGGCTCGATTGCCAGCTATGCGCTGGCGCGCGAGGTTGCAGCCGTGCGCCTGGTTTGCTGCGATGCGGCCGCCTACGACATCGGCTGGATCGAGCCGGAACGCCTGCTGGAGCGCTTTCGCGTGCACGGGCGCGGCGGCACCTTGCTGCAGCCGGGGTTCGACTGCCTGCGCGAGCTGGCCGCGCGCGGCGCGTTTCCGCGTGCCGGGCCGATCCTGGTGATCACCGATGGCGAGTGCGAGAGCAAGCTGGCCACGGCGATGGACCATGCCTACCTGCTGCCGCAGGGCCGGCGCCTGCCCTTCCGCGCGCAGGGCGAGGTGTTCCACGTGGCTTGAGCGGTAAAACCTGCCTTCCGGCAGGGGGCAGGCATGCTTGCTGTCCGTATGCTGGAACCGGACGCCAATTTGCGCGTCCAACATCCAAGAACAGCCCGGACCGCGACCATGCATGCCTCCCTCCACCCGCCAGATGGCGCCGACTTCGCTGCCGACGAGCCGATCGAGGTGGCGCGCATCCGCCTGTGGAATCCTTCCAGCGCCACCGCCTTGCTTGGCGAGTTCTACAGCGCCGACCGCGTGCTGGCGCGCTGGGGCAGCCTGCACGATGGGCGGCCGGTCGGCTTCGAAGTGACCTTCCACGACGGCTACGTCGTCAGCGGCAGCCATGCCTTTTTCCGCAAGGGCAAGCGGCGCTGCCTGCTGGCCACCCACGTGCGGCGCCTGCTGGAACGGGCCGCCAGCCAGGCCGACGCCGGCATTCCGGTCCCGAGGCCCGACCTGTCGCGCTATGCGATTCCCGCCTGAGCCGCCTATCCCAACCCATCCACCACGAGCGATCATGCATCAACGCCTGGCCCACGCCATCCCCACCCAGCGCCAACAAAGCCGCACGCATCCTTTGTACTGGTGCTTCCTCCTGCTGCTGTGCGCCGCCTACATCCAGGGCGGACTGACGAAAGCTGTCGACTTCCCGGCGGCGCTGGCCGAGATGCGCCACTTCGGCCTGGCGCCCGAACGGCCGCTGGCGCTGCTGACCATCGCCGGCGAACTCGGCGCCTCGCTGCTGATCTTGTCCGGCGTGCTGCGCTGGGCCGGGGCGCTGTACCTGGCGCTGTTCACCTTTGCCGCGAACATCGTCGCCAACCGCTTCTGGGAACTGCTTGATCCGGCGCGCACGATGGCGGCGAACGGCTTCTTCGAGCACCTGGGCCTGGTCGGCGCCTTCCTGATCGTGGCCTGGGTCGATGTCAAAGGCCGGCCACGAGGCTGACTTGTCGACTGGTCTTTCGGCCGGTGGCAAGCCGGCGGCGGCGTTATACGCTGCCCCGGTTCCAACCACTGAAAGAAGACCAATGAAAAACCTTACCACCGCCGCCGGCGCACCCGTTGCCGACAACCAGAACGTGCAGACCGCCGGCCCGCGCGGACCGATGCTGCTGCAGGATGTCTGGTTCATCGAAAAGCTGGCCCACTTCGACCGCGAGGTCATTCCCGAGCGCCGCATGCATGCCAAGGGCGCGGGCGCCTGGGGCAGCTTCACCGTCACCCACGACATCAGCGCCTATACCAAGGCACGCCTCTTCGGCGAGGTCGGCAAGACCACGCCGATGTTCGTGCGCTTTTCGACCGTGGCCGGCGAGCGCGGCGCCGCCGATGCCGAACGCGACATCCGCGGCTTCGCCATGAAGTTCTATACCGAGGAAGGCAACTGGGACCTGGTCGGCAACAACACGCCGGTCTTCTTCATGCGCGACCCGCTGAAGTTTCCCGACCTGAACCACGCCATCAAGCGCGACCCGCGCACCGGCCTGCGCAACCCCGACAGCAACTGGGACTTCTGGACCCTGCTGCCCGAAGCCCTGCACCAGGTCACCATCCTGATGAGCGAACGCGGCCTGCCGCGCAGCCACCGCCACATGCACGGCTTTGGCAGCCACACCTACAGCTTCATCAACGCCGCCAACGAGCGCCACTGGGTGAAATTCACCTTCAAGACCGCGCAAGGGATCGAGAACCTGAGCGACGCCGAAGCCCAGGACCTGATCGGCCGCGACCGCGAAAGCGCGCAGCGCGACCTGTACGAGGCCATCGAGGCCGGCCAGTTCCCGCGCTGGACCATGTACGTGCAGGTGATGCCGGAAGCCGACGCCGCGCGCTACCACATCAACCCGTTCGACTTGACGAAAGTCTGGCCGCATGCGGATTATCCGCTGCACGAAGTCGGCGTGATGGAGCTGAACCGCAATCCCGATAATTACTTCGCCGAGGTCGAGCAGGCTGCCTTCAACCCGGCCAACATCGTGCCGGGCATCGGCTTTTCGCCCGACCGCATGCTGCAGGGCCGCCTGTTCTCGTACGGCGACGCGCAGCGCTACCGGCTGGGCGTGAACCACCACCAGATCCCGGTGAACGCGCCGCAGTGTCCCTTCCACAGCTACCACCGCGACGGCGCGATGCGGGTCGACGGCAACATGGCCGGCGCCACGCCGTACGAGCCGAACAGCCATGGCGAATGGCGGGAGCAGCGCGACTTCCGCGAGCCGCCGCTGACGCTGGAGGGCGCGGCCGACCACTGGAACCACCGCGTCGACGACGATTATTATTCGCAGCCGCGCGCCTTGTTCCGCCTGATGACGCCGCAGCAGCAGATGGTCCTGTTCGAGAACACGGCGCGCGCCATGCGCGGGGTGAGGGCGGAGATCAAGGCGCGCCACGTGGCCAACTGCGCCAGGGCCGACGAGGCCTACGGCGCCGGCGTGCAGGCGGCGTTCGAGCGTCTGGGAGAGTAATCGAGAAAGGAGGGGAAGGATGGGAGGGAGGAGCGTAAGCCCCTCCCTTTTTTGCGGCCCCTCCCGTTACCGCGGAATCAGCCGCGCAGGAAGGCCAGCAGCTCGGCGTTCAGCTTGTCCTTGTGTGTCAGCGGCAGGCCGTGGCCGGCGCCTTCGTACACCGACAGGCGGCCTTGCGGCAGCAGCTCGACGGCGCGGCGCGCGGTGGTGGCGATCGGGACGATCTGGTCGTCGTCGCCGTGGACCACCAGGGTCGGCACCGTCATCTTCTTCAGGTCTTCGCTGAAGTCGGTTTCCGAGAACTGCTTGATGCAGGCATAGGCGCTCTTGATACTGCATTGCAGGCCCTGGCGCAGGAAGGACTGGCGCATGCCTTCCGATACCTTGGCGCCGTCGCGGTTGAAGCCGAAGAAGGGCATGGTCAGGTCGAGGAAGAACTGGGCGCGGTCGGCCTGCACGCCGGCGCGGATGCCGTCGAACACCTCCATCGGCACGCCCTCCGGGTTGTTCGGCGAGACCATCATCTGCGGCGTCACGGCGCCCACCAGCACGGCCTTGGCCACGCGCCCGGTGCCATGGCGGCCGATGTAGCGTGCGACTTCGCCGCCGCCGGTTGAGTGGCCGACCAGGGCGGCGCCGGTCAGGTCGAGGGTGTCGAGCACGGTCGCCAGGTCGTCGGCGTAGGTGTCCATGTCGTTGCCGTGCCAGGGCTGGCTCGAGCGGCCGTGGCCGCGGCGGTCATGGGCGATCACGCGGTAGCCGTGGTTGGCCAGGAACAGCATCTGGTCTTCCCAGGCGTCCCCGGAGAGCGGCCAGCCGTGGCTGAAGACCACCGGCGCGCCGTGGCCCCAGTCGGTGATGTGGATGCGGGTGCCGTCGCGGGCGGTGACGGAATCGATGGTGCGGGTGGCGGTCATGATGGTGTCCTTTCAGGTGGTGGGTGCGCCGCGCGAACCGCGGCGTCCGGGTCATTCTGAAGGTCTTGCCTGCGCCGGAATAGCTATACGATGGGATAGCTAGGGTGGTGGGGATGGCTGGGATGGTGGGTTCGAGAACCCACCCTACATCCGATGACGGGTGGATGGGTTGATGGCTGGGCTGGTGGGTTCGAGAACCCACCTACATCCGATGACGGGTGGATGGGTTGATGGCTGGGATGGTGGGTTCGAGAACCCACCCTACATCCGATGACGCGTAGGGTGGGTTCTCGAACCCACCAGCTCCCAATCAAAGGCTGATGTACCCGCGCTTCACGGCCAGCGTGACGGCATGGGTACGGTCCCCGGCACCCAGCTTCACCAGGATCGTGCTCATGTGCGTCTTGACCGTCGGCTCGCTGATGCTGAGCGCCTCGCCGATCACGCGGTTCGAGTTGCCGTTGGCCGCCAGGCGCAGCACCTCGAGTTCGCGCGCCGACAAGGCATCCGCGCGGTGGTGGTTGTCGACGTCGCGCTGGACCATGGGTGCGATCACGCTGGCGCCGCGGTAGACATTGCGCACCGCCTGGGCCAGCGCGGCGCCGGAGGCATCCTTCAGCAGGTAGGCCGCGGCGCCCGCCTTCAGGGCCGCCACCACGCGCGCGTCGCCGCTGTAGGTGGTGAGCACCACGATGCGCGCATCGGGATGCAATGCGCGGATGCCGATGATCGCTTCCAGCCCGTCCTTGACCGGCATCTGCAGGTCGACCAGCGACACGTCGGGCCGGTGGCGCGCGAAGTCGGCGATCGCCTCGGCGCCGTTACAGACGATCTCGATGCCACCCTGGGCCAGCAAGGCGGCGCTGATCCCCTCGCGCATCATCGGATGGTCGTCGGCCACCATCACGCGGATGGGCATGGTCGAGGGATTGGTCATGTCGATGTCGTCAGGTGGCATAGGCGTTGATTGGTGCCGGCCGGGCGCTCGCCGCCGGCCGGCGCATCGGCATGCGCAGGCGGAAGCACACGCCATGCGGCGCGACGGGTTCGAACCAGAGCTGGCCGCCATGCGCGCGCACGATGGCGGCGCTGATCGCCAGCCCCAGGCCGCGGGTCTGTTCCAGATGCTTGCCGGGTCGATTATCGGCGCTGCCGGCCAGGCTGGCAACCACCCGCGCCTGGCAGGCCGGCGCAATGCCCGGACCGTTGTCCGTGACGGCGATCTCGACCTCGTCGCCGCGGCGCAAAGTCTCGACGCGGATGCGCGGCGCCTGTGCCTGCGGCCGGGCGGCCAGCGCCTCGATCGCGTTCACCAGCAGGTTGGTGACGACCTGCTGCAGCTGCACCCGGTTGGCATCGATGGCGATGTTGTCCAGACCGTAGACGCTGTCGATGGCGATGCCGTGCCTGCGCAGCGGCCAGCAGAGCGTGCCCAGCGCCGCACGCACGGCCGTGTCGACGGTGACGCGCGCGGTTTCCAGGCCTGCGCCGGCGGCCTGGCGCTGCAGGCCGCGCACGATGTCGCCCGCCTGGCGGCCCGCACCGGCAATCAGCGCCAGCGATTCGAGCGCGCGGTCGATGTCGGGTTCGGCGCGGCTCAGCCATTTGCGGGCGGCCGCCGCATGCAGGGCGATCGCGGCCAGCGGCTGGTTGACCTCGTGGGCGATGGCCTGGTGCAGCCTGTCGGAGGCGGCGCCCGGGCAGGGCGCGTGGCAGGTGGCGCAGGCCCTGCCGCAGCCACGGTGCGCGGCCAGCTGGCGCAGGACCGAAGGAGACTTGGGGGGAGGTTTCAGGATCAGGTTCATGGATCGGCTCTCATCCGTTCGTTCAGTGCATCGCGGGCGGTGCCGCGACGTCCGAGCCATTATGCTGCCCTGCAGCGTGAAACCTTTCATACGATAGTCGTACCGATTTCACAAAATCTGTATGGACAGGTAGGGTGGACGGGTCCCCCGTCCACGCGTCCAACTAGCCCAAGCATATCCACGGTGCATACAGGAGTTGGACGCGTGGACGGCCGAGCCGTCCACCCTACACTTAAAACGCGAAGCAGCTGCAGCCGAACGCGCCCCAGAAGCCCTGGTAGTCCGACACCGGCACGGTCGAGCGCCGTGCGCGGTCGTGGCCATGCCCATGCACGCCGCATGCGCCCGCGCACTGGTGCGCCAGCTGGGCCACCGGCTGCGGCGCTGCGGCGCGGTAGTGGCCGGCCACCTTGTTCACCGGCGACCACTCCGGCAGCACCGGGATCGGCGGCGGCGCGATCGACGAGAACTCGGCCTGCCCATACACCACCTTGCCGCCGACCACCGTCAGCACCGACTCGATCGCCTTGATGTCGTCTTCCGGCACGCGGAAGAAGTCGCTTGAAAGCACCGCCAGGTCGGCCAGCATGCCGGCGCGGATCCGCCCCTTCTTGCCTTGCTCGCTCGAGAACCAGGCGCTGCCGCTGGTCCACAGCTCCAGCGCCGTGTCGCGCGACAGGCGCTGCCCGGCGTCGTACAGGCGCATGCCACCCACGGTGCGCCCCGACACCAGCCAGTAGAGCGCGGTCCACGGGTTGTAGCTGGCCACGCGGGTGGCGTCGGTGCCGCCGCCCACCGGCACGCCCATCTCCAGCATGCGCGCCACCGGCGGCGTGGCCTTGGCTGCCTCGGCGCCGTAGCGCTCCACAAAAAACTCGCCCTGGAACGCCATGCGGTGCTGGATCGCGATGCCGCCGCCCAGGGCGCGCACGCGTTCGATGTTGTGCGGGCTGATGGTCTCGGCGTGGTCGAAGAACCAGGACAGGCCGGCAAACGGGATGTCGCGGTTCACCTTCTCGAACACGTCGAGCATGCGCGAGATCGATTCGTCGTAGGTGGCGTGCAGGCGGAATGGCCAGCGCTGCTCTACCAGATGGCGCACCACTTTTTCCAGCTCGTCTTCCATCCCTTCGGGCAGGTCGGGGCGCGGCTGCAGGAAGTCTTCGAAGTCGGCGGCCGAGAATACCAGCATCTCGCCGGCGCCGTTATGGCGATAAAAGTCGCTGCCGTCGCCAGGCTTGATCATGCCGGTCCATTTTTCGAAATCGCCCAGCTCCTTGCCCTTGTTCTGGGTGAACAGGTTGTAGGCGATGCGGATGGTCAGCTGGTCGGCGCGCGCCAGCTCGTCGATGACGGCGTAGTCCTCGGGGTAGTTCTGGAAGCCGCCGCCGGCGTCGATGGCGCTGGTCACGCCCAGGCGGTTCAGTTCGCGCATGAACTGGCGCGTGGAGTTCACCTGCAAATCATGCGGCAGGGTCGGACCCTTGCCCAGGGTGGCGTACAGGATCATCGCGTTCGGCCGTGCGATCAGCATGCCGGTCGGATTGCCGTCGGCATCGCGCACGATCTCACCGCCCGGCGGGTTCGGGGTGTTGCGGTCGTAGCCGACGGCGCGCAGGGCGGCGCGGTTGAGCAGGGCGCGGTCGTACAGGTGCAGTACGAATACCGGGGTATCGGGCGCGGCGCAGTTGATTTCCTCGATGGTCGGCATGCGCTTTTCGGCGAACTGGAATTCGTTCCAGCCGCCCACCACGCGTACCCACTGCGGGTTCGGCGTGCGGTCGGCCTGGGTCTTCAGCATGCGCAGCGCGTCGGCCAGCGAAGGCACGCCTTCCCAGCGCAATTCGAGGTTGTAATTCAGGCCGCCGCGGATCAGGTGCAGGTGCGAGTCGTTCAGGCCGGGGATCACCGTGCGGCCGTTCAGGTCGATGACCTGGCTGGCGGGCGCGCGGTGGCGCATGACGTCGTCGGTGTCGCCCACGGCAAGGAAGGTGCCGTCCTGGATGGCCACCGCGCTGGCCTGGGGATTTTCGCGGTCGACGGTATGGAAGCAGCCGTTGAAAAGGATGAGAGGGGCCGAGGGTGCCGGGGCCGTGGAAGTCATGGGTGCTCCTTGGGTTCAGTAGGTGGGCAGCAGGCCGCGCCGCTGGGCGACGCTGGCCGCTTCGGTGCGCGAGGCAACGTTGAGTTTCGCGAGGATGTTGTTGATGTGGTACTTGACGGTGCCGACGCCGATGCCGGCGTCGCGCGCGATCAGCTTGTTGCTCTTGCCGGCGCTGAGGTGGGCCAGGATGTCGAGCTCGCGCGCCGAGAGGGCGCTGGCGGGAATCCGCCCGGCCAGCTTCGCGGCCAGCTGGGGCGGCAGGTAGCGCCGCCGCGCCATCGCCTGGCGCAGGCAATGCACGATCTCCTCGAAGGCCGACTGCTTCAGCAGGTAGCCGCAGGCGCCGGCCGCCAGGGCGCGGTGCACGTCCTCGTCGCCGTCGAAGGTGGTCAGCACCACGATGCGCGCGTCGGGATGGCGGGCGCGGATACGCGCGATCGCGTCCAGGCCGCCGCCCGGCATGTTGAGGTCGACCAGCAGCACGTCCGGGCGCAGGCGCTCGTACTGCGCCACCGCGCCGTCGGCGTCGACCGCCTGCCCGAGCAGGGCCAGGCCGGGTTCGGCCTCGATCAGGGCGGCGATGCCGGCGAGGATCAGGGGATGGTCGTCGGCGACGACCAGCGAGATGGTGGGCTGCTCCATGGCGTGGCTCCTGAGGCTGGCGAAAAAAAGGGCCGGCGCGAGCGCGCCAGCCCCTCGATTGTCGGCGTGCGCCGGCCGCCGCACCAGTTATACGAAAGGATAGGCCGACGCAGCTAGCAACCTTAGGCCTTGATGAAGGCGAGCAGGTCGGCGTTCAGGCGCGCCTTGTGCGTGGTCGGCAGGCCGTGCGGCGCGCCTTCGTACACCAGCAGGCTGCCGCGCTTGAGCAGCTTGGCGGCGGCGCGGCCGGAGGCGTCGATCGGCACGATCTGGTCGTCGTCGCCGTGTACGACCAGGGTCGGCACGTCGATCTTCTTCAGGTCGGCCGTGAAGTCGGTCTCCGAGAACTGCTTGATGCAGTCGTAGGCGTTCTTGATCCCGCACTGCATGCCCTGGTTGCGGAAGGTGTCGCGCACGCCCTGCGACGGCTTGGCGCCGGCGCGGTTGTAGCCGTAGAACGGGATCGTCAGGTCCATGAAGAACTGGGCGCGGTCTTCCAGCACGCCCTTGCGGATGCCGTCGAACACGTCCATTGGCAGGCCGTTCGGGTTGGTCGGCGACTTCACCATCTGCGGCGGCACGGCGCCC
>Ga0209023_10005641_pt1 | contig 13568 bp, 11 predicted proteins | sample LakOneMetagenome_FD_187468 | JGI IMG/M metagenome (GOLD analysis project Ga0209023, IMG submission 187468) | Freshwater and sediment microbial communities from Lake Erie, Canada (SPAdes) (version 2) | ecosystem: Environmental > Aquatic > Freshwater > Lentic | place: Lake Erie, Canada...
GGACACACGGGCGGCTGCCGCACCCAGCGCTACGGGGTGGCCTGTGGCGCGGCGGCTCACCGGCATGTCAATGCATGCAGGTTGCCTGCGCCGCGGGCGGCCATGGGCGCCATGACACACTGACGCTTAAATCCACTCACCCACCCGCCCGTCCGCCGTGCAGTGGCTGTGACTGCCTGCCGCACGGCACACGCCACCGCCCGCACATCCTCTCCCCTCCCCCTTCACGATCCACACTGCCTCCATGGACCTTGCGACCTTCCTGATCCAGCTGCTCAACAGCGTGCAGTACGGCCTGCTGCTGTTCATGCTGGCCGCCGGCCTCACGCTGATCTTCGGGATCATGGGCGTGGTCAATCTGGCGCATGGCAGCTTCTACATGCTGGGGGCTTACCTGGGCTACTCGCTGTCGGGCTACTTCGGCAGCCTCACGCTGGCCATCCTGGGCGGGGCCGTGCTGGCCGTGGCGTTCGGCCTGGCGCTGGAGTGGTTGCTGTTTCGGCACTTCTACCACCGCGACCACCTTGATCAGGTGCTGCTGACCTTCGGCCTCATCTACATCTTCGAGGAGCTGCGCTCCATCCTGTGGGGCGACGACGTGCACGGCGTGGCCATCCCGAAGATGCTGGAGTGGTCCATACCGCTCACGGACACGCTGTCCTACCCCGTGTACCGGCTGTTCATCTCCGGCGTCTGCATCGTGCTGGCGCTGGGCCTGTACCTGCTGATCTCCAAAACCCGGCTGGGCATGAAGATCCGCGCCGGGGCCTTCAACCGCGACATGGCCGAGTCGCTGGGCGTGAACATCAAGCTCATCCATGCCGTGGTGTTCGCCATCGGCGTGGGTCTGGCCGCCGTGGCGGGCATGGTGGCCGCGCCCATCTCCAGCGTCTACCCCAACATGGGCTCGTCGGTGCTGATCATGTGCTTCGTGGTGGTGGTGATCGGCGGCATCGGGTCGGTGCGCGGCGCGCTGATCGCGGCGCTGCTGGTGGGCCTGGTGGATACGTTCGGCAAAGTCCTGTTGCCTTCGGTGGCCGGGATGCTCGTCTACATGCTGATGGCAGCCGTGCTGCTGTGGAAACCTGAAGGCTTGTTCAAACAATGAGCACCCCGCGCTCCAACATCGAAGTGCTGCCCCGCAGCGCGCAGCTCGTGCTGGCCATGGGCCTGGTGGCGCTGCTGGCGTTCCCGTTCGTCGGCAGCGACTTCTACGTGCAGATGGTCACGCGCATGATGATCATGGCCATCTTTGCGATGAGCCTGGACCTGCTGCAGGGCGTGACCGGGCTGGTGTCGCTGGGCCATGCGGCCTACTTCGGCGCGGCCGGGTATGCGCTGGCCTTCCTCACGCCCGCCGATGCCCCGGTGAGCCTGTGGTGGACCCTGCCGCTCGCTGTGGCAGGCGCAGGTCTTGTCGCGCTGATCATCGGCTTCTTCGTGGTTCGCACCCACGGCATCTACTTCATCATGGTCACCATGGCGTTCGCGCAGATGGTGTTCTACCTGTTCTTCGACAACAAGGTGCTGGGTGGCTCGGACGGGCTGTACATCAACTTCCGGCCCGATGCATCCATTTTCGGCTGGCTGCCGTTCGACCTGGAAGGCCGCAAGACCTTCTACTACTTCACGCTCGCGCTGGTGGTCATCGTCTACGTGCTGCTGCGCCGCCTGCTGTGGAGCCCGCTGGGCCGGGCGCTGGCGGGCGTGCGCATCAACGAGCACCGCATGCGCGCCATGGGCTTTGGCACGCGGGGCTACAAGCTCACCGCGTTCACCGTGGCTGGCGCGCTGGCCGGGCTGGCAGGCTACCTGTGGGGCGCGCAGACAGGCTATGTGAACCCCGAGCTGATGGGTTTTCACATGAGTGCGCACGCGATCATGATGGTCATCCTGGGCGGCATGGGCAACTTTGCCGGGGCCATCGTGGGAGCGTTTGCTTTCGAGATACTGCTGCACGTGTTCAAGGACATCACCAAGCACTGGCAACTGCTGATGGGCAGCTTCATCGTGCTGGTGGTGCTGGCCGCGCCGCGCGGGCTGCTGGGCATGCTGAACTGGCGGCGCGCGCGGGCACAACCCGCTGAGCTGGAGGGCCCGCACCATGGATGAAGTGCTGCTCTCCGCCCGCCAGCTCACCAAGCGCTTCGGCGGCCTGGCCGCTGTCCACGGCGTGTCGGTGGACTTGTGGCGGGGCCGCATCCACGCGGTCATCGGCCCCAACGGCGCGGGCAAATCCACGCTGACCAATCTGCTCTCGGGCGACCTGCCGCCCACGTCAGGCCAGGTGCAACTGGGCGGCACGGACGTGACGGGCTGGGCGCCCGAGCGCATCTCGCGCCAGGGCCTGGGGCGCAGCTACCAGAAGACCAACATCTTCATGCCGCTGACGGTGCACGAGAACGTGCGCCTGGCCGCACAGTCGCGCGACCCGCAGCAGCCCTGGAACCCGCTGCGCTGGTGGCAGGACACGCGCCACGCTGCTACCAATAACAGAGCGCTTCACGCCCGCCTGGAAAGCGCTATCGAGCTGTCGGGCCTGAAAGAACGGCGCACCGCCATCGCAGGCACCATGAGCCATGGCGAGCAGCGGCAGTTGGAGATCGCGATGACCCTGGCCACCGAGCCGCAGGTGCTGCTGCTCGACGAACCGCTGGCCGGCATGGGCGTGGCCGAGGCCGAGCGCATGGTCGACCTGCTGCAGCGCCTGAAACCTGCGCACGCCATCATGCTGGTGGAGCACGACATGGATGCCGTGTTCGCGCTGGCCGACCGGCTCACCGTGATGGTCAACGGCGAAGTCATCGCCCACGGCACACCGGCCGAGGTGCGCGCCGACGCGGGCGTGCAGGCTGCTTACCTGGGCGAGGACCATTGATGTTGAAACAACACCCCCCTGAGGCCCTGGGGGCCTCGGTGCTGGTCGCCAGAGGCTACAGCTCTTCGGGCCGTCCAAGCCTGCCTGTGCAGGCTTGGAGCCGCGGCCCTCAGCCCCCGCTCTCGCATTGCTGCGCAATGCGGGCAGGGGGACGCAGCCAGCGCGGCGGGGCGGCCCTTGCGCGGCTGCCCGCGCATGGGCCGCGCCAGTTCGGTGGGCTGCGGGTAGTGCGCCGCGCATTGGGGTCAATGAGATGAGCAACATCCCCTGGATCGACGCCCGCGGCATCCACACCTTCTACGGCCCCAGCCACATCCTGCACGGGGTGGACTTTCGCGTGGGCCGCAGCGAAACCATCGGCCTCATGGGCCGCAACGGCATGGGCAAGAGCACGCTGCTCAAGTCGCTGATGGGCCTGGTCCCGCCGCGCTCGGGCAGCGTCACCGTGGCCGGGCGCGATATGACCGGCCGGCCGCCGTATGAGGTAGCGCGACTTGGCATCGCCTACGTGCCCGAAGGCCGCGGCATCTTCGGCAACCTGAGCGTGGTGGAGAACCTGCAGATGGCCGCCCGCGCCGGCACACGCGGCCAGCGCGACTGGACTTACGAGCGCGTGCTGGAGACCTTTCCGCGCCTGAAGGAGCGCCTGGGTCATGGCGGCCAGCAGCTGAGCGGCGGCGAGCAGCAGATGCTCACCATCGGCCGCGCGCTCATGACCAACCCCGATGTGCTCATCCTCGACGAAGCCACCGAAGGCCTGGCACCGCTCATCGCACGCGAGATCTGGCGCATCTGCAGCCTCATCAAGGACAGCGGCATCAGCAGCGTGATCGTGGACAAGAACTGGAAACACGTCACGCAGATCACCGACCGCAACATCATCCTGGTCAAGGGCCAGGTGGTGTTCGAGGGCAGCTCCGACGCGCTGCAGGCGCAGCCTGCGCTGCTGGAGCAGTACCTGGGCGTCTAAATCCTGAGTCCGAACGGCCGCTTCGAGCCCCAAAGAGCCAACCCTATCCTTGCTCTGCAGGCCCGTAGAATGGCCCGCTCCGCTCCATCAAGGAAGTCCATCCCGTGTCTGACCGCCTCGCCGTTCTTCCGCAGTACCTCATTCCCAAGCAAGCATTGACGGCCCTGGCCGGCAAGTTTGCATCGGCGCAGCTCGGGGGCCTGACCACCTCGGTGATCCGCCGCTTCGTGGCGCGCTACAACGTGAACATGGCCGAGGCCGCGAACCCCGACATCACGAGCTATGCGTCGTTCAACGACTTCTTCACGCGGGCATTGAAAGACGGGGCACGCCCGCTGGCCGATGCCGACCTGATCTGCCCGGTGGACGGCGCCATCAGCCAGTTCGGGCCCATCGCCAAGGACCAGATCTTTCAGGCCAAGGGCCACTCGTACTCCACCACCACGCTGGTGGGCGGGGACGCTGCCCTGGGTGCGCGCTTTGAGAATGGCCACTTCGCCACGCTGTACCTGAGCCCGCGCGACTACCACCGCATCCACATGCCTTGCGCAGGCACGCTCACGCGCATGATCCATGTGCCGGGCGACCTGTTCTCGGTCAACCCCACCACCGCGCGCGGCGTGCCGGGGCTGTTTGCGCGCAACGAGCGCGTGGTGTGCGTGTTCGAATCGGACCGCGGCCCGTTCGTGCTGGTGCTGGTGGGCGCCACCATCGTCGGCAGCATGGCCACGGTGTGGCACGGCCAGGTGAACCCGCCGCGCCCCGGCAAGCTGCGCCAGTGGGACTATGCGGCTGGCCAAGTGACTCTGAAAAAGGGTGAGGAAATGGGCCGCTTTTTGCTGGGCTCCACCGTGGTGATGCTGTTCCCGCAGGGGCCGCTGCAGTTCAACCCACAGTGGGCTCCTGTGCGGCCGATTCAGCTGGGCGAAGCGATGGCGCAGCGAGCCGCGGCCTGACCTGTAGTGCCGCCACCGTGTCCGCCATGGACACGGTAGGGCGCAGACATCAATCCGGTACGCGGTTCAACTGGAATGCGCTGGGCTCCAGGCTCAAGGTGTCCGGATGCACGGGTGATTCGTGCCCCACCAGGTGCACCAGCAGCCCGCCACGGCGCACCACCACGTGGCTCACCGTCTCGCGGGTATGGCCCACATGGACGATCGCGCCGGGTTTGAACAGGGGCATGTAGTAGTAAGCCGCAGTCTCCATCAGGATGCGGCTCCTTCCGCAATGGTGGCCAGGTGGCGCACCCCGCGGCTCGCAGAGAGCCGCTCAGCCCATACTAGCACCGATAAACGCCCAGAAGCACGGGCAGCCTGTAACACCGCCCTGCCGCAAGGTAAAGCTGGCCGTGACTGCAGCCAGTGCTCAGCGCGGGGCTTGACGCAGCGCAAAAGCCAGAGCCGCCTGCAGCATGCGCTGCAGGTGCGGCTGCACGCCGGCCGCCACGTCGAGCAGGTAGTCGAACGGCAGGGCCTCCTGCATGTAGCTGCACTGGGTCATCTCCAGTTGCACCGCATGGATGTTGCGCTCGGGCTGGCCGTAGTGACGCGTGATGTGACCGCCCTTGAAGCGACCGTTCAGCACGCCGGTGTACCCGGTAGCGGACTCGGCAATGGCCAGCAGCTCGGCGGCCAGCTCGGGGTCGCAGCTGGCACCCTCGGCCGTGCCCAGGTTCAGGTCGGGCAGCTTGCCGTCGAAGAACCGTGGCAGCACCGAGCGGATGGAATGGGCATCCCACAGCACCGCCACGCCGTGTTGCGCGCGAATGCGGTCGAGCTCGGCGCGCAGCTGCGCGTGGTACGGCGCCCAGACGGCATCGCGGCGCGCGGCGACTTCGGCGTCACCGGGCACGTCGCCGTGCGCGTAGATGGGCGTGTCGTCGAAGGTGTCCACCGGGCACAGGCCCGTGACGCTCTGGCCGGGGTACAGACTCGCGCCGTCTGGCGGACGGTTCAGGTCCACCACGTAACGCGAGTGCGTGGCCACGAGGATGGACGCGCCCATGTCTTTAGCGAAGGCGTACAAGCGCTCCATGTGCCAGTCGGTGTCGGGCACCTGGCGGGCTTCGTCGGTGAAGCGCGCGGCGAGTTCGGGCGGTACGTAGGTGCCGGCGTGGGGCATGGAGACCAGCAGGGGCTGGGTGCCTTGGTGGAACAGGAAGGGGGACGGTGGTGTGGAGTTGGTCATGGTGTGGAGTGCGGTGGTTGCGGTGAGGTCGATAGGTGTTGTGGCGAGCACCCTGGCTTCGACAAGCTCAGCCCGAACGGTGGGGGGAGAGATGCCGAACGTGACTGCCCTGGCTTCGACAGGCTCAGCACGAACGGTCTTAAATCATCGACAGCGCATCTCATCTCAGGCGCCAGTCGCAATGGTGGCGGACCGGGCAGCCACAAACGCGTGAGCGGCGGCTTCGTGCAGTGCATGGCGGCCTTGCGCGACGCGCTGCACGCCCGCCACCCACAGGCTGTCGATGGCCGAGGTGCGGTGGCTGCCGAACACATGTGCCGAGAGCATGCTGTGCGCGGGCAGGTCGCGCAGCGCCACGTGCTGCGCGTCCAGCACCACCAGGTCGGCCTGCTGGCCCACGGCCAGTCCTGCAACGGCGCGGCCTGCGGCCTGCGCACCGCCGGCCACGGCCTGCAGGGTCATGGCCGTGGCCACCTCGGCCTGGGTACTGCTGGCCAGCACGTTGCGCTGGCGGCGCGACAGGCGCTGGCCGTACTCGAGCATCAGCAGCTCTTCGGCCGCGTTCACGCAGGCATGGCTGTCGGAGCCCACGCCCCAGCGGCCGCCGTGTTTCAGCCACAGCGGCATGTCGAAGATGCCGTCGCCCAGGTTGGCTTCGGTGGTGGGGCAGATGCCGGCCACGGCGCCGGTGCGTGCGGCGGCGGCGTATTCGTCCGGCGTCATGTGCGTGGCGTGCACCAGGCACCAGCGTGCGTCCACAGTGGCGTGGTCGAGCAGCCACTGCACCGGGCGCTGGCCGCTCCAGGCGATGCAGTCGTCCACCTCCTGTGTCTGCTCGGCGATGTGGATGTGGATGGGTGCGTGCGGGTTCAGGGCGGTGAGGCCCTGCACCGCGGCGCGCAGGCTGTCGGGCGGCACGGCGCGCAGAGAGTGCGGCGCCAGGCCCAGACCGGCTCCTTGCGCTTGCGCAGCGGGCGCCAGGCGCTCCAATAATGAGAGCATGCTGTCGGTGCTGCGGATGAAACGTGCCTGGTCCGGCCGCGGCGGCTTGGCGCCGAAGCCGCTGGTCTGGTACAGCACCGGCAGCAGCGTGATGCCGATCCCCGCGTGGCGTGCGGCGCGCAGCAGGGCCAGCGACATTTCGGCATCGGTGGCGTACGGTGTGCCGTCCTGGTTGTGGTGCACGTAGTGGAACTCGCACACCGACGTGTAGCCCGCCTCCAGCATCTCCACGTACAGCCAGGTGGCGATGGCCTCCAGCGATTCGGGCGTGATGCGCGCGGCAAAGCGGTACATCAGGTTGCGCCAGCTCCAGAAGCTGTCCTGGCTTTCGCCGCGGTATTCCGTCAGGCCCGCGAACGCGCGCTGGAACGCGTGCGAATGCAGGTTGGGCATCCCCGGTATCACCGGGCCCGCAGCCACCGGCGTGCCTGCGGGCGCCGCAGCATCGGCGGCGATGTGGGTAAGGCGCCCTGCCCCATCCCACTGCAACAGCACGTTGCGCGCCCAACCGGTGGGCAGCAGCGCGTCGGCGGCGAAAAGGCTGTGCAGTGCGTCAAGCGCCATGGGGTGTCTCCTGGTGGCTATGGATGCCCAGGCCGTCGGCCGCCACGCGCCCTTGCCGCACGATGGTGCAGGCGGGCTTGTGGCCGTACCAGTAGGCCAGCTCGGCAGCGTCACCCAGCGGCCACAGCACGAAGTGGGCGGGCCGGCCCGCGGCGATAAGGCCGTGCGTGTCCTGCAGACCCAGCGCGCGGGCGGCATGCGTGGTGATGCCGGCCAAAGCCTCGGGCACCGTCAGGCGAAACAGCGTGCACGCCATGTTGGCCATGAGCAGCAGGCTGAGCGCGGGGGATGTACCGGGATTGTGGTCGGTGGACACGGCCATGGGCACGCCGGCCTCGCGCAGCTGCGCGATGGGCGGCAGGTGCGTGTCGCGCAGCGTGTAGTAGGCGCCGGGCAGCAGCACGGCCACGGTGCCGGCGGCCTTCATGGCGGCGATGCCGTCCTGCGACAGGTGCTCGATGTGGTCGCACGACAGCGCGCCGTAGCGCGCGGCCAGGGCCGCGCCGCCCATGTCGGAAAGTTGCTCGGCATGCAGCTTGACAGGGATGCCGAGCTTTTGTGCGGCCTGAAACACCTGCTCCGTTTCGGCCAGCGTGAAGGCGATGCGTTCGCAGAACACGTCCACCGCATCGACCAGGCCTTCGGCCGCGAGCGCAGGCAGCATCTCCTGGCAGACCAGGTCGGTGTAGTCCTGGCTGCGGCCTGCGTATTCGGGCGGCAACGCATGCGCGCCCAGGAAGGTGGTGCGCACCGTGACGCCGAATGCTGTGCCCAGGCGGCGGGCCACGCGCAGTTGCTTGCGCTCGTGCTCCAGCGCCAGGCCATAGCCGGACTTGATCTCGATGGCGCAGACGCCTTCGTCGAGCAAGGCTTGCAGGCGGGGAGATGCCAGGGCGAAGAGTTCGTCCTCGGACGCCTCGCGCGTGGCCTTGACGGACGACACGATGCCGCCGCCGGCTTTGGCCACTTCTTCGTACGTGGCGCCCGCCAGCCGCATGGCGAATTCGTTGGCACGCTGGCCGCCGTAGACGAGGTGGGTGTGGCAGTCCACCAGGCCGGGCGTGGCCAGGGCGCCGCGGGCATCGTGGCGGGGGAGGTCTGCGTAGGCGGCAGGCAGCGCGGTAGCGGGGCCGACCCAACGCACCGTGCCGCCTTGCACCACCACGCAAGCGGGCTCACCGGGCGGCAGCGGTGCATCGAACACGGTGAGTTCGGGCACCGGGCGCAGGTGGTGCCAGATGCCGTCGGCGATGGGGGTTGTGGGCTGGGTCATGGTTACTATGTTTTTGATAGCTGCTAGCGCTTTACCATCAAGCGGTAGAGGCTTATTGGACTCAATTTTTGACCGGTGAAGAGCGTTCAGGCTGGCTTTGCGGATGCCTTGCCGTTTGCAGAGAGGGATCGCCCCCGCCACCGTGTTCGAGTGCTATCCAGGCCAGTACCGGCTCTGCACCCTCACCGTCACGCACAGGCTCGACGCACGCGCCCTGCCCGGCCGTCCACCAAAAGCCCTGCCCCGCCTGCAGCACGCGCGGACCTTGCCAGCGGCCCTGCAGCACCATGCACAACCCAGCCGTTGCAGGTGGTGGTGGCGCTTCAAGCAGCACCCGCAAAGAGCCGCTCCACACGCCACGGCGCAGCATCAGGTTGAAGTCCTTGGACGTGCCCCCCAGCATGGTGCCGTCCACCGCGTCATCGCCAGAAAAGGCGAACGGCTGCCAGCGCTGGTCCAGCGACTGCTCCCAGTCGGAGCTGCGCAGGTGCAGCCCGTCCCCGCCGAGCAGCATGATCTGGCGGTCGATGCCCGGGAAGACCGAAAACGGCCCGGGCTTGTCGACCGTAGCCAGGCTCACGCGCCACTCGAAGCTGTTCATGTCCGCGCCGGGCGGCCAGCAGGCCAGCTCTTGCGTGCTGCCGCCGCCGTTCTTCCAGGGGGTGCTGGGGGTGGTTGCGAGGTCAAAGAAGTTCATGGGCAGATTGTGTGGTGGTTAACGATGGGCCCTGGCTTCGACTGGCTCAGCCCGAACGGACGGGCGCCTGCACGGCCCCCGCACATTCCCTCACTTCACCATCGGCAGCTTCAGCCCCTGCTTCTTCGCAGTTTCCACGGCCAGCTCATACCCCGCATCGGCATGGCGCATCACGCCGCTGCCGCAGTCGTTGACCAGCACGCGTGCCAGGCGCTCGGCTGCGGCGTCGGTGCCGTCGGCCACGATGACCATGCCTGAGTGCTGCGAGTAGCCCATGCCCACGCCGCCGCCGTGGTGCAGGCTGACCCAGGTGGCGCCGCCCGAGGTGTTGAGCAGCGCGTTGAGCAGCGGCCAGTCGCTCACGGCGTCGGTGCCGTCCTTCATGGCTTCGGTCTCGCGGTTGGGGCTGGCCACGCTGCCGGTGTCCAGGTGGTCGCGGCCGATGACGATGGGGGCCTTCAGCTCGCCGCTCTTGACCATCTCGTTGAAGGCCAGGCCCGCGATGTGGCGCTCGCCCAGGCCCAGCCAGCAGATGCGCGCGGGCAGGCCCTGGAAGGCGATGCGCTCGCCGGCCATGTCGAGCCAGCGGTGCACGTGCTTGTTCTCGGGGAACAGCTCCTTGATCTTGGCGTCGGTCTTGCGGATGTCCTCCGGGTCGCCCGACAGTGCCACCCAGCGGAACGGGCCCTTGCCTTCGCAGAACAGGGGGCGGATGTAGGCGGGTACGAAGCCGGGGAAGTCGAACGCATTCTTCACGCCTTCGTCGAATGCCACCTGGCGGATGTTGTTGCCGTAGTCCACGGTGGGGATGCCCATCGACTGGAAGTCGAGCATGGCCTGCACATGCACGGCGCATGACTGAGCTGCGGCTTTTTTCAGCACATCGTGCTGGGTCACGTCCTGCTGTGCGGCGCGCCACTGCTCCACCGTCCAGCCCGCGGGCAGGTAACCGTTGACGAGGTCGTGGGCCGAGGTCTGGTCGGTGACCAGGTCGGGCTTCAAACCGCCGGCCTGGGCGCGTTTGACCAACTCGGGCAGCACGTCGGCCGCGTTGCCCAGCAGGGCGATGGAGATGGCCTCCTTGGCCGCCGTGTGCTGCTGAATGAGCTCGAACGCATGGTCGATGTCGCGCGCCTGCTTGTCCACGTAGCGGGTGCGCAGGCGAAATTCGATGCTGCTTTGCTGGCATTCGATGTTGAGCGACACCGCGCCTGCGAACGTGGCCGCCAGCGGCTGCGCGCCGCCCATGCCGCCCAGGCCCGCGGTCAAAATCCACTTGCCTTCGAGCGAGCCGCCGTAGTGCTTGCGGCCGGCCTCGGCAAAGGTCTCGTAAGTGCCCTGCACGATGCCTTGCGTGCCGATGTAGATCCAGCTGCCGGCGGTCATCTGGCCGTACATGAACAGGCCCTTCTGGTCCAGCTCGCTGAAGTGCTCCCAGTTGGCCCACTTGGGGACCAGGTTGGAGTTGGCCAGCAGCACGCGGGGCGCGTTGGCGTGGGTCTTGAAAACGCCCACGGGCTTGCCGGACTGGATGAGCAGGGTTTCGTCGTCGTTCAGGTCCTTGAGCGAGGCGAGGATCTGGTCATAGCACTCCCAGTTGCGCGCCGCGCGGCCGATGCCGCCGTACACCACCAGGTCCTGCGGGCGCTCGGCCACCTCGGAGTCCAGGTTGTTCTGGATCATGCGGTAGGCCGCCTCGGTGAGCCAGCTCTTGCAGGTGAGCTGGTTGCCGCGCGGCGCGCGGATCACGCGGCTGGCGTCGTGGCGCGGATCGGTGCTGGGGGTGGAGGAAGCTGCAGCAGCGATGATGGCGTCGTTGGCGTTCATGGTGGGCTCCTGGGAATCGATGGGTTTGAATGGAAGGAAATCAGGCGTGGCTGGGCAGGCACTGCAGCAGAGGCGCAGGCCACGGCGTGTGCATCGCCCACTCGCGCATCGCTTCGATGTCGGTGGCGAGGTAGCGGTCTTGCTCCAGATAGGCCACGCGCTGGCGGATGGCGGTGAACTGGGCTTCCACCAAAGGCGATGACTTCAAGGCGCGGTCGAATTCCATGCCCTGGGCAGCGGCCATGGCCTCGATGCCCACCATCACCGCCGCATTGCGCACCATGTCGCCCAGGCGCCGCGCGCCGTAGGTGGCCATGGAGACGTGGTCTTCCTGGTTGGCCGAGGTGGGCAGGCTGGTCACGCTGCTGGGGTTGGCCAGGCATTGGTTCTCGGCCGCCAGCGCGGCGGCGGTGACCTGCGCGATCATGAAGCCAGAGTTCACGCCGCTGTCGCGGATCAGGAAGGCCGGCAGGCCCGAGAGGCCCGGGTCGAGCAGCAGCGACAGGCGGCGCTCGGAGATCGCGCCGATCTCGGCCACGGCCAGCGCGATGATGTCCGCCACGAAGGCCACGGGCTCGGCGTGGAAGTTGCCGCCGGAGATGACGTCCCCGTTGTCGAACACCAGGGGGTTGTCCGATGCCGCGTTCGCCTCGATGGTCAGCACACGCGCGGCGTGGTGCAAGTTATCCAGGCACGCGCCCATCACCTGCGGCACGCAGCGGATGGAGTACGGGTCCTGCACGCGGCCGCAGTTTGGGTGCGAGGTGTCGATGGCGCTGCCGTCCAGCAACGCGCGCACGGCGGCCGCCACGGCGATCTGCCCGGCCTGGCCGCGCGCTTTGTGGATGCGTGCGTCAAAGGGCTTGACCGAGCCCTTAATGGCCTCCAGCGACAGGCAGCCCGCCACCAGCGCGGCCGCGAACACGCTCTCCGCGCCAAACAGACCGGCCAGCGCGAGCGAGGTGGACACCTGCGTGCCGTTGAGCAGCGCCAGCCCTTCCTTGGGGCCCAGCACGAACGGCGCCAGGCCGATGGAGCGCATGGCCTCGGCCCCGGACACCACTGCGCCGTTGACCTTGGCCTGCCCTTCGCCGATCAGCACGCAGGCCAGGTGCGCCAGCGGCGCCAGGTCGCCCGACGCGCCCACCGAGCCCTTGGCCGGAATCACGGGCAGCACGTTGGCGTTGGCCATGGCCAGCAGCGCATCCACGATCTCGGGCCGGATGCCGGAGTGGCCGCGCGCCAGGCTGATGGCTTTGGTCGCCAGGATGAGGCGCACCACATCGTCCGCCAGCGCATCGCCCGTGCCCACGCTGTGCGACAGCACCAGGTTGCGCTGCAGTTCGGCCAGGCGCTCGTGAGCGATCTTGGTGCTGGCGAGCTTGCCGAAGCCGGTGTTGATGCCGTAGACCACCTGGTCTTCGTCCACGATGCGCTGCACCGTGGCCAGCGATGCCTGCATGAGGGCGCGTGCGGACGGGTCGAGCGACAGCTGCACGGGCGCGGCGTAGATGCTGCGCAGCGTGGCCAGCGACACGTGGCCGGGGTGCAGGGTGATGGAGGTCGAAGCGATTGTTTTTGTCATTGGGGTCATCCTGTATATACAAGTAGGTACAAGCGGAAAAATCAGTCAGTCAACGCTGGTCAGTCACTCAGCCCGTTCGCCCTGAGCTCGTCGAAGGGCTGCGGTGTTCGCGCCCTGGCTTGGACAGGCTCAGCCCGAACGGGTTGGGGGTGAGTCGGCTGGGGAGGAACATCGGCATCTCGTTCACCCTGCGACGGGATTGCCGTCGGCCCGGAAACGGCTGCCCAGGCGGTAGCGGGTGGCGGGGTGCAGGCACCGCACTACGGTGATCGGCACGCCGCGCGACCAGGTGCGGCGGGTGAGCAGCAGGCAGGGCTCCTGCGGCGACATCTCGAGCAGCGTGGCCTGCTCGGCGGTGGGCATGACGGCGTCGACTACGTGCTCGATCTGGTCGAACGGCACGTTGCGCACCAGGTATTCGGAGGGCTGCAGCAGCGTGAAGTCCTGTGCGGCGAACTGGGGCACCTGGCGGGGGTTCACGTGGCGGTCTTCCAGTTGCACGGGCACGCCGTCTTCGCGGTGGATGCACAGCGAGTGGAACACCGACTCGCCCGTGCGCAGGTCCAGAGCGGCGGCCACCTC
>Ga0209023_10005642_pt1 | contig 13566 bp, 7 predicted proteins | sample LakOneMetagenome_FD_187468 | JGI IMG/M metagenome (GOLD analysis project Ga0209023, IMG submission 187468) | Freshwater and sediment microbial communities from Lake Erie, Canada (SPAdes) (version 2) | ecosystem: Environmental > Aquatic > Freshwater > Lentic | place: Lake Erie, Canada | collected...
CAGCGGGGCCGGGAGCAATGCCAAAAAGATTATTGAATATTTTTCTAATACGAAAAGCCCTGCGAAAACAGCCTTGATCGTTTGTAATAATCCCATAGCGGGTGTTTTAAACATTGCAAGGGAAAATGATATTCCTGTTTTGTTGATAGAAAGAGAAAGATTTGTCAAAGGGGATGCTTACCTGCCTGAATTAAAAAAAGCGGGCATCAATTATCTTATTCTTGCCGGGTTCTTATGGAAACTCCCTTCTTCACTGGTTGATGCCTATCCCAAAAAGATCATTAACATCCATCCTGCCTTATTGCCCAAATATGGCGGCAAGGGAATGTATGGGCATCATGTTCATGAAGCCGTTATTTCCAACAAGGAGAAACAAAGCGGTATCAGTATTCATTTTGCAGATGAACTGTACGATCATGGCGAAGTTATTTTCCAGGCAAGCTGCGAATTGACCGATACAGATACTGTTGAAACGCTTACTAAAAAGATCCAGGTGCTGGAACACATGCATTACCCGGTCGTTATTGAAACTGTCTTAAAAAAGCAAAATCCGCGTTAAACATAAAATCTGTTTTAAAATTGTTGCTTAATATTACAGCCAATAAATGCTGCGCCATTTGAGATATATTTTAGCTGTTCTACTTCCCTTATTGGTATTATCTTCTGTAAAGGCGCAGATTAACATTAGCGGAACCGTACTCGACAGCACCAAGATCAATTATGTAGAGAATGTTCGGGTAGTAAGCACCGGTGGTATGTTTGCCATCACCGATAGCCTGGGGAGATATTCCATCTTAGCCGGCGAAAATGATTCCCTCGTCTTTTATTATAATAATAAGCCCACGCAAAAATTTGCCGTAAGAGCAATTCCCGATCCGGCCCGTTTTGATATCTCTTTAAGGATCCCCATCAAGGGAAAATACCATGTGATGAATGAAGTGATCGTTTTTTCAAAATCACATAAACAGGATTCTCTTGAAAACCGGGAAGCCTATGCAGATATTTTTGATTACAAAAAACCCGGACTCTCAACTTCCATTACGCCCGGTGGCGGAGTAGGTGCCGATGTGGATGAACTGATCAATATCTTCCGTTTTAAACGAAACAAAAGGTTAAGGGCGTTTCAACAGCGCCTGGAAATGCAGGAGCAGGAAAAATATATCGACTATCGTTTCAATAAACTGTTTGTAAAAAGAATAACAGGATTGAGCGGCCAGCTACTGGATAGCTTTATGGTCTGGTACAGGCCCAATTATGAATTTGTGAGAAACAGCGATGAACTGGTCTTCAATCAATACATATTAAATGCATTTTACCAGTTCCAGAAACTGTACACGATCCCTCCGGCCAAAAAAGAAGATGAGTAATTTTTTATGGGCTATTCCCGGAAAATAAAAAAAGAGAAGTAATTTCCCGCTGAAGTCTCTTTTATGAACCAGCTGCACAACGAAATAAAAAAAGAATTCCAGTTGGAAAGATTGATTCTTTTCAGTGATGCGGTTTTTGCCATTGCGATCACATTACTGGTGATCGAACTCAAAGTTCCAGAAATAGAAAAGGCGGAGCTTACAGAAAAATCACTGCTGCAGGCCTTAGGCCATATGATGCCAAAATTCTTTGGCTTCATCATCAGCTTTATGTTCATCGGCATTTACTGGACCGTACACCATCGCCTGTTTGGTTATGTAATAAATTATACGCCAAAATTATTGAGGCTAAACCTGCTCTTTTTATTTGCTGTTGCGCTGATGCCATTCAGCACGGCATTTTACAGCGAGTATATCATGAAGCATGTGCTTACGCCTGTAATTTTTTACACCGGTAATATTATCCTGCTTGGGATATTTAACCTGTTCATGTGGCGGCATATTGCTAATCCAGCAAATAAATTATCTGAAGGATTAAGCCAGGCAGATGCAAAGTATTTTTCCATGAGGGCCATTCTGGTGCCTGCCATGTTCACGATCTTTGCATTTATCTATTTGGTTAACCCCTATATTTCTTCTGCATTGCCCATGTTTGTTCCTCTTGTAATGAGGATCATTGCCAAACGCCATGAAAAAAGAAACAAGAAAATTTTAAACGAAACAATAACTGAACATGGAACCTGAACAATTAACGCTTGGTATCGGCACCCGTTTACAACACACCCAACATGGGCCCGGTGTTATCGTTGGCGTACGTTATGCCACTTACCTGATCTCTTTTATCAATGTTGGTATTAAAGAGATAGATAAAACAGATACCCACCTGGATGAGATCATTCCTGAAAATGTGAGTGCAGAAATAGAAACATCGTCAGACATAGAAAAGTCGTTATTGAAGATCTTAAGGCAATGGGGCGATGTAACAGAAATTGTTCCAATAGGAGATAAGTGGATCGGGGGAACCATGCTTTTACAAACAGCCGATAAAACGCTGAAACCAAAAGAAGTTCCTATTGATATCTTCTTTCATAAAATAGTGATGTTACGTGACAGGCTGAGGGTGATGGAACAAAACATCAACAGCCATAAGAAATTAACGGATGAAGACAAGGTAAACCTGCAGCAATACATCACCCGTATCTATGGAAGCCTTACCACATTCAATGTTTTGTTTAAAAACAAGGAACATTGGTTTGTGGGGGAGAAGGGAAGCGGGGAGTAATATCTTTAAAGCGAAGACTTAAAGGCGCAGGATCCTGTTAAATATTGATGTTTATTTTAACTTTTTAGCACCCTTGTTGTTAAACCAACAAGCCTGTTATATCGTAAATTCACATCTAACAATATATGAATATGGAATACAACAAACTAACCCCCGAAGAAGAAAGAGTGATCCTTCACAAAGGAACAGAAAGAGCATTTACAGGAGAATATACAGATAACAAATCAACCGGTACTTATGTATGCAGGCGATGCAATGCACCCTTGTATGAATCGAAAGATAAATTTGATTCCCGCTGTGGCTGGCCAAGTTTTGATGATGAGATACCGGGTGCCGTAACAAAGGTTCCCGATGCAGACGGCAGCAGAACAGAAATTATTTGTACCAACTGCGGCGGCCACCTGGGCCATGTATTCATGGGTGAAAGGTTCACCGCTAAAAATACCCGGCATTGTGTGAATTCTATTTCGATGAAGTTTATCCCCTCGTAATAACATCAGCACCAAGACGCAAAGGCGCCAAATTAAAACTTATTCGTGCATTCGTGGCTAAACTTTTTACCGCGACTTAAATTGGAGTTCTTTTAATACAATTTTCGCGTCTTTGCGCCTTTGCGGTTAATACGCCATCAATTTCTCAATCGTTTCTCCCAATCTCGAGTATGCCATAAAATTCTTTTCCAGTTCGATACTAAATGGAATGGGTGTGTCTAAACTTGCACAACGCATTACCGGTGCATCCAGTAAAGTATAACAATGCTCTGCGATCCAGGCTGCGATCTCTGCACCTACACCGCCTGTAAGGCTGTCTTCATGCAATATCAAAACCTTCCCGGTGCGTGACACAGCATTCCTGATCGCATCATAATCCAGCGGCAATAAAGTACGCAGGTCTGTAATATCAACAGAAATGTTCGGATGTTTTTGTGCATATTCTATTGCCCAATGAACGGCAGCGCCATAGGTGATGATAGAAATATCTTCACCGGCCTGAATATGTTTTGCTTTACCGATCTCTATTTCATAATACTGGTCTGGAACAGGCCCTGTAATACTTCTATACAAAGCCTTGTGCTCAAAGAACATCACCGGGTTTGGATCATTGATGGCAGCGATCAATAAACCTTTTGCATCCATGGGTGAAGATGGATAGACCACTTTCAATCCGGGTGTATGCACAAACCAGGCTTCATTGCTCTGGCTATGAAAAGGCCCTGCGCCCACACCACCGCCTGTTGGCATCCTGATCACCACATCTGCGTTTTGCCCCCAACGGTAGTGGATCTTTGCCAGGTTATTTATGATCTGGTTAAAGCCTACTGTTGCAAAATCTGCGAATTGCATTTCCATCACTGCTTTGTAACCTTCCAGGCTAAGACCCAGTGCCGAACCAACGATAGCGCTTTCGCACAAAGGGGTATTGCGTATCCTCTCTTTGCCGAATTTTTCTACAAATCCCTCTGTTACTTTAAATGCGCCGCCATATTCTGCAATATCCTGTCCCATTAAAACAAGATTTGGATGTCTATTCAGCGATTGCTCCAGGCCATCGCTGATGGCATTGATGAATTTTTTTTCTGATGCCGTTTCCTCATTTCCTTTTAACCATTCTGCACTTCCTGTTCTGCTTGCATATACATCATCTACCTCTTCCTCAGTATCAGGTATTATTTTATCCGCAACAAAACCATTTTTTAATTCCTCTTCAATATGATTTTTTATTTCGGCACGGATCGATGCAATTGCTGCTGCTGATAAAATCCCTTCTTCCTGCAACCAGTTTTCGTAATTTTTGATCGGATCTTTTTGTTCCCATTCTTCAAATAAATTTTTTGGAACATATTTTACGCCGCTTGCTTCTTCATGTCCACGCATGCGGAAGGTCATACATTCAATGAGATAGGGTTTCTGGTTCTTGATACAGTATTCCCTTACGCCTTTGATCGTATCATACACAGTAAGCACATTGTTACCATCTATCTGTACACCGTCCATTCCATAACCGGCAGCTTTATCCACCAGGCTTGTACAACGGTATTGTTCACTTGTAGGTGTACTCAAACCATAGCCATTGTTTTCTATAATGAATATGACAGGAAGGTCCCATACAGCTGCTGTATTCAATGCTTCATGAAAATCGCCTTCGCTGGTACCGCCATCGCCGGTAAAGGCCAGTGAAACTTTTTGTTCTTTTTTTAGTTTGTAGGCAAGCGCTACGCCATCTGCAATAGCCAGTTGAGGGCCCAGGTGTGAGATCATCCCGCAGATATGGTGCTCCTTATTTCCAAAGTGAAAACTGCGTTCCCTGCCTTTGCTGTAACCATCCTTATTTCCCTGCCATTGTTTAAAAAGTTTACTCAACGGCATGTTGCGTGAAGTAAATACGCCCAGGTTCCTGTGCAGGGGCATGATCCATTCATCTTGTTGCAAGGCCATGGTTACCCCAACAGAAATGGCTTCCTGCCCGATACCACTGAACCATTTGGAAATTTTTCCCTGCCTCAGCAGCACCAGCATTTTTTCTTCGATCATGCGGGGGAGAAGCAGATTTTTATAAATACTCACCAGCTTTTCCTGGGTTATATCTTTCTGTAGAAATTGCATGCTGCGAATTTCAAATTAATAACCCAAACAAACAAAGTATGGAAGGAAGTTTTTTTAATGACTGGCTTAAAAGGCAATTTGCAAGAAAAATTTACAGCAGGTTTTGTTTGTGAGCCAATGCAACCGCCTCTCCTGAAGATCTTACCTGTAGCTTACCATAAATTTTTTTCACGTGGTTGTTCACGGTAAAATAACTGATCTCCATTTTGGCTGCAATCATTTTATAACTCAAGCCCTGGGATAAATATTTAAGAACATCCGTTTCCTTACCGGTAAGGTTATAATCGTTTCCTGTTGCAGCCTGTTGCTTTTGCTGGCTAAAATAGCGCATCACTATTAAAGCGATAGAGGGACTCATACTGGCACCTCCGTTCATGACCTCTATTATACTTTGCTTGATCTGTGAAACTGTTGCTGTTTTCAAAATATACCCTTCAGCCCCCGCCTGTAAAGAAGCAAATACCTTATCATCATCATCAAATGCTGTTTGCATGATCACTTTCACATTAGGAAAATTTCTTTTTGAGATGGCAACCCCGCTAATACCGTTAGTGCCCGGCATTTCTATATCCATCAGGATCACATCTGGCTGTACCGCCTTAATATCTTCAGCGATATTATTACAATTTGCAAAACTACCCACCTGTTCAAACCCTGAAGTCAACATAAAAAAAGTCTGCAGTGATTCTCTCCTCGCTTTATTATCATCATAAACTACCACTCTGATCATTTCATAAAAATAAAATAGAAAAAGATAATTAACTATAGCTAAATATAGCTATCGGGAAAGAGCAGGTAATGGCAACTCCTTTGCCTGTAATTGATTTAATATCAAAAGATCCGCTCAATTGTTCACATCGTTGTTGCATGTTACCCAGGCCGTTCCCTTCGAGTATTTCAGATTTGCTAAACCCTTTCCCGTTATCCCGGACAGTTAAAACAACCGTTTCCTGAGCCTGCAGAAACGATATGCTGACATGGCTGGCTCCGCTGTATTTGGCAATATTGTTCATCGCTTCTTTTACAATGAGTAAAATATTTTTACGGGCTACCGGATTGGTTATTTTATTACACATCGTTTCATCAATATCAAAATCGCAATTGATGTCTTTGGGAGCAAGTAATTCACTTGCATAATTTTTCAGCTTAGCCGTAATGCTGTTCTTTTGATCATTTACCGGTTTCATACTCCAGATAATATCTCCCATTTTCGCCATTAGTTCTTTGGCCTGTTCTGTTATCTTTCCGAGTATTTCTTTGCTTGCTTCGGGCCGGGTCTCCCATACATTTTCTGCCATGTCGCCGTAAATATGTATGCTGCTTAGCGTAGCTCCTACATCATCATGCAGGTCGCTGATGATACGCTCCCTTTCATTTATCACAATCAATTCCTGTTCGGCCTTTAATCTAAAAATCTCATTTTCCTGCTGCAGTTTTTTTAATTTACGTTTTTGCCTGCTAACAACTATGAACCAAATACCTGCAATTGCCGCCAGTGAGGCAAGCAACATAAACCACCAGGTGTTATACCAGTATGGGAGCACTTTAATTTTAATTGTTCTGATTCCCGTCTCATTGTCTATACTGCCATACCTGTAACTTATTTCCAATTCATAGTTGCCTGAAGCAAGGTTAAACATCTGTATATTATCACCGTTGTTTATTTCAACCCAATCTTTTTGAACACCCTTGAGCCGGTAAATTATTTTAAGGCTTGTAGCTTTTAGTAAATGTAAAGCCTGCACTTTTATTGACAGGGCCGCAGCGCCATATTTATACCTGATATTTTCTACAGCATCGGGATTAACATTGTATAAATATGGTTTATTATCTACACTGATCTCTTCAATTACCAGTTTAGGTTGTATGGTATCATTAACAGTAATCGGAGGCTTGAAGTAATTCAGGCCCTTAACTCCTCCAAAATAAATATAACCATCGTTGTCGGAGGCAAAAGCCCTGTTATTAAATTCCAGGTCCTGCAGGTTATGTGTTATGTCAAAATTAAGTACCCTGTCGTTTGTACTGTTAATGGATACAATCCCTTTGTTTGTGGAACACCATATTGATCCATATTTATCTGGTATAACCGCATAAACATAATCATTGGCCATTCCATCGGCAGTTGTGTAGTGATGAAGGACTTTATAGGTGCTATCTATTTTATATACACCACGTTCTGTAGCTGCCCATATGATCCCATTGTGCGGGTCTTCTGATACCATGATAGGAAAATAGTCAAGTTCAATTGATCGCAAAAGCTTCAATTGCAATCCCGGACCATATTGGTATATTTTCAATGGTGAGCCGATCACAGATAAAGCAAGCCTGTTTCCCGACAATTCAGCTAAGTGATTAATGCTGCCGCCTCCTAATTCACTTACCAGTTGAATCCTGAGACCCTGTTTATCTATATGATAAACGCCGCTTTTATAAACTGCCAGCAATTCCCCGGTTTTTAATTTCAGGTAGCACCTAAGGTTATCGTTATTGGATTTTAAAAGAATTTCAAGTCCTGACTTAACAAAAGCAGCTGCTTTTAAATCATAATAATAAATATTATACCCAACGTTGATCCATATCCGTTGTAATGAAGAGTCATAAAATATTTGTTGAAAACCCGAAGGGGAACCTGGTAGTTCTTTTGGGGGAAATATTTTTTTCACCTGTCCGGATTGCTTGTTGATTACATTCAGGTATGTATCAGACACCCAAACATCGTTTCCTGCAATTGTTATACTGTTTACCGTACCGGAAGGAAGACCATTTATATTATCCCTGGCTACTTTTTTAATAAAGGGCGCTTCAAAATCAATAATACCTATGTATTCTCCTTCTGCATTTATCCATAGCCTGTTCCACTTGTCTTTATAGATACAGGCGGTAGTTGTACCTCTATGTATTTCATTATCCAGCACTTTATTCTCAATGATCGGCACTGCTGTTTTGTTGGTTAAGCCAAGTTTTGTCAGATGGCATTGAGGATTTGATACCCAAAAACAATCATCATCTGCCTTTACATACCATATTTCTGTATTTGTTACCAGGCCATTGGCATCATTAAAACCAACATCCTGTTTTTTTTCTGTATCAAAAAGGAACAGACCCCTGTTGGTTGCAATCGCCAGCAAATGATTAGCTGAATTCAGAGACAACCCATTTACAGTAATATTTTTTGATTCATTAACTGCTGATAAAAAAAGGGGGTATTGATGAATGGTTTTATCTTTCAGTATTATTTCGTAGAGCATGTTTTCCTTTGCTATCCAAATGTTTCCTTCCCCGTCGGGCTGGGGAACAATAAAAGAATAATGATTGGATTCTAAACTATCGGGCGGTTCATATAATGTTCGTATCTGCTGGGTATAGCAATCGATCGCCTTAAAACCAAGATCACCATCCGAAACCCATATCTCCCGGCCAACAGATGCAAAGGGCACACAAATTTTATCTGACCCGTTTTTGTTTTCAAATAAATCATACTTTTTGAAGGTATTCCTGTCCCGCTGGTAACGATATAACCCCTGGATACTGCCCATCCATATATCAGCTTTGGCATCTTCCACAATGCCGAATATATTCTTAACCGGTTCGCAGTTTTCAAAAAAGTAAGCGCTCCCGAAATGAAAAAAATCTTTGCCATTATACCTGTTAATGCCATCCTGCGAACTCAACCACATATATCCTTTCGAATCCTGCAACATATAACGGTTTGTTGCCTGGCTTAACTGGTCTTTTGTAGTAAGGAAGGAGAGTTTATAACTATTTGGTGAATATTGGCAATAGATTGTAGTATTAATTACTGACAATAGAAATATAATAACAATGGTTTGCCTGGTAAACAATCAGTCTGGGTTTTGTAAGCTAATATAACTATAAATTCAGGTGAAATATATTATATATGTTAGTTTAGCGAACAACGACCGTTTCCACCAAACGGCTGACTCCTTCCGAAGTTACACGCAACCGGTAGCTTCCCGGAGCCAGATCTGTAACCATTTGCATTGTTTTTAAAACAATCGTCCCGTTAATATAAAAACTATTATTGTACACTACCTGGCCCAGGTTATTAACCAGCTCAATAAAGTAGTTGCCTGCTGGTTGACCGGTAAATCGCAGGTTGATCTTTTTGTCAACAACAGGATTTGGGAATACTGCAATCGCCGAAGCGGTTTTTACCAACGAACCTTTTCCAGTAGTACTGTATTGTTCCTGGCCATCAGGGCTAATGATCTTGTCCGAATCTTTTTTCTCTTTTTTGAACACAAGGATAAAACGGTCTGCAGCCTGTGAGTTCACATCTTCCGTTATACTAAAATTGATAAAACTACTGTCGTTCATGCTCACTTCTGTGTTACTGTTGGTAAAACGGTCTATCAGGTAGGCATGCAGGCCATTATGTATGTTCCGCGGGGCAAAGCAGAATTGATAAGGCAGTTTTTTGAGGTTCTGCAAGTAGTAGAAAATCGTATCTTTTCTCATAACCCTGTTTCGTGCTTCCACAGCCAATACAGAATCCGACCTTTTGATTCCGAAGTTCTCCCCGCCGTTCATGATCTTTACCGCGTCCAAACCATTTAGTTCATTACCCAGCCCATCTTCAAAAGCTACAATATTACCATCTGCTATGTTGCCTGAGTTGGTGAACAAGGTTGCAAAAATGAACCCGCGGTTGGCAATGTCATTGTTGCCTGTTGAGGGCCTGTTCACCAACCTGCTGCCGGAAGCTTTTACGGTCTCATTAAAATTAATATTACCTCCTGTGCCATTCCCCTTTACAAATACGGCCTGGCCTGATTCTATAAAAGGAGCAGGTACACCGGCAGGATAATAAACGGTGGCCGGGTTACCGGTTGGCGGCGTTCCTACTGTTGGGATATATCCGGCAACCCCGGTAATGGTCTGGTATCCGCCAAAACCAAAATTGCCAACGAGTTTGGGATCCCATACATAGAACACATCATTGATACCCGTACTGATGGCACGCAGTTTACTGAATTCTATCCTGGATGCATAGGGATTGCCAAAAGTTTGAAATTTATTGGCGGTAACCGGAACAGTTGGTGCCGGGTTAGCCGGTTGAAACAAAGTTCCCTTACTACGTAACGTAGTATTGTTGGGTGTGCCGCCTGAAGTGGTTACAGTCCGGTCGCCCCGCACAAAAAGAAAATACCCCAGGCTGTTCGTTAATGGATTGTTGGTATTGGTAACAGCCGTAAAGTTTGCAGCCGCTTCATTGTAAAATTTCATAGACGGGATGACTGTCGTGATATCAAAGCCTGTACCCGTTCCTGTTATGATGGTGCCGAAACCTGACGGGGTTGTTCCATTTTCTTGCCAGGCCTGGCGGATGGTTTGGCCCGTAGTTGGCGTGGCTAAAAACTGCCAGGTCTTGCTGTGTTCACCGCCACCGGTGCCGGTATTAATGAAACGCTCTACAATAACATTACCACTAACCTGGTTTCCGCTGTTAACAGCATTGTTGGTCATATCGGCAATAGTTGCAGTACCGGCAACCGTTGATACCAGCGTTAGGTTATCATTTGTCTGGAAGGTTTTATTGTTCACGTTGCCAAAAGACAATGCACCCGTTAGTTTGAGCGTATCGCTTAAGGTAGCATTCAATGAAACTGCTGGGTTGATTGTGAAAGAATTATTTAGGGTAAGGTCCATTAATTTGCGGTTGGTAAACGCTGCTCCCGAAATGGTTTGTGCCAGGCAGGCACTGGTCATTTCTATTTTTCCTGCCGAACTGTTAATGCCGGCTGTTGCCGAAACCGATCCTGCTATCTTTAATGTGCCCAGGTTGGTGAGTACCATACCCGGACTGATGGTTAAATTTCCTACCTGGAAACTTTGTAAAGCAGCAATAGTAGGTTGTGCAGCAGTAACGGGAATGGTTACACTTGTAGCGGATGTGGCAGGCACAACTGCTGGTGTCCAGTTACCGGGGGTATTCCAATCTGTGCCAAGGCTTCCTGTCCAGGTGATTTTTTTGGTCACTTCATCTGCACCTATTTCTGTAGTAAATGGAGATACTGTACTCCTTGTATCGCCGTCATAATCATCCGCGATCAGGATGGTTGAATTATCACCCTTACCCAGTAAGTTACAATTTACAGCATCGTCTAAATGAAGGAATGTTGCATCTGCACTGTTGGTACTTAAAAAAACCGGTAGTTCGCTCAATGACAATGCATCTCTTGTTGGTCCAACCCTTGTTTGATATGCGGCCAGGGTCTGGTCATTATTTGTTCCATCAGAAAAAATGAGATTTTTGGCCGAAGGGGTACCGGCATAAAAGATATTGTTATTTGAACTGAAATGATAATTGCTAAAGCCAGCAAGCCCGCGTCTATACGCTACTGTTTTTCCCAAGCCGTTGGCTGTTGAGGTATTTACGATGATATTGTTACGCAATGCTGCAACTGATTGTGTAGTTAAACCAAATGATCCTAATTCTATGCCTGTTGTACCAAAGTTTGTTCCTGTAGATGTTGCATTGAGGTAGATCGTATTATAGTAAATATTAGCCCTATTTGAATTAGGGCTAGCTCCTCCATAAGAGATACCAATAATTGCAAAACCAGTATTACTAATACTTGCATGAAAATCGCCAATAATATTATTAATGATATTTAGAGTTCCGACTGTAATAAAATTAGTTTCATATATCCCATAAATAGTACCTGAACCAACGGTATTATTAAAGATGCTGAAATCGGCTATTTTATTATTTATTAAATTCACAGATCCAGAAATTGGTAAGTAAATACCATAAATATCCTGGTTAGAGGATGTAACTAATGAGAAGCCATTTAAGGTATTGTTGTTAACATTAAATGTAGTTACAGTATTTAATTGATCGCCTGTAATGCCATAAATAAAACCTCCTGTTGATGATAGTCCAGAAATTATATTGTTGGAGCAGGTTTGGGTACCTGTAATAGAAGCCCCATATGAAATTGCCTTAATTCTACCTGATGTATTAACCCCTGAAATGATATTCCCTGAAACGCTTGTAATATTGCCCCCTTTATCGGTGAGTATAACATAAACATCAGAACTTCCTCCTGTCCAGTTAGTAAATATATTATTATCAATGGTTTTTGTTGGTCCTGATGCACCTCCCTCCCGGTTACTCCAGCCATTCATTCCCGTTGCACCTGTTAATGTAATATTTGAAAAATTATTGCCGGTCTCAACCATTGTATTACCTGCTAATGATCCGGATGATGCATCATATAGTGTTACAATCCCCCCGGCAACCGGTTTTGAAAAAGCAGTTACAATATTGTTATTATTACAATTTTCAGTAGCGCCTGCATTCAATGCCATTGCCCCGCTTCTTGCAATGAATGTTACGTTGCCGGATGTATTGGCAACCAGGTTTGTAAAGGTATTGCTGTTGATATTATCGGTTGTGGCGGCTGATGCTGCATGAACAAAGGATATGTAATTAAGATCGCCGGAACCTGCTGTTGTTTGTACAAACCCCTGGAAATTATTTCCGCTGATAGATAATGATGCCGCATTTGCAATGGCAGGGCATGTTATCCCTGTAATGGCGGCAGTAGTAGCTGCAGAGAAAGTGATCGCATCTCCTGATGCATCTCCCAATTTATTGTTGTTGATGTTTACGGTTGTTTGTACAACACCTGTGTTGGAAATGCCAGTAAAGCCCCCGGTAGTAGCAGTGGAAGTATTGCCCCTGAAAATATTATTATTGATGAATAATGATCCCAACTCTGCAGAATTTGTTATTCCAATAATATCAGTGATGCTATTTAATACTGAAATATTCAGCAGGGTATTGGAATTGATTTGAAGTGTTCTATTACTCGATCCGGCAAGAATACCTTCGCTGCATATACCATTCAATATTCCTGATCCTGAGAAAGAATTTGTTATGGTAATTGTATTGCTGGTAATAGACGAATTAAAAGAACCGACTGGCGCAGTTGAAGAATACGTTTTAAAAATACCCCTTACTGATACCGGTGTTCCGGTTAAAGTTGCACTGGTAATAGTATTGGATGCAACAGTTTCATTTTTTTGATGATTCATAAATATGCCATAGCACCCATCAGCATTGGATACAAAACTACTGGCTGCAGCCTGGCCTCCCCAATTACTAATGTTGTTGCTTATAATTAGATTACTCAGGTCCATGGCCGCCTCAATGCCTGAACCGATAAAAGCAATACCCATATTCACATTGCTGATCGCATTTCCGGTAACAATATTATTGCTGTTGCCACCGGATACATTTGTGGCATCTGCAATTGTTGTAACATCTGTGGCGCTATGCCTT